>SAMEA104315430__coassemble_123_pt1 | contig 44373 bp, 45 predicted proteins | sample SAMEA104315430__metabat2_low_PE_016 | metagenome-assembled genome bin SAMEA104315430 (sample SAMEA104315430) | gut metagenome | biome: Monkey gut; feature: monkey-associated habitat; material: faeces | place: China | collected 2013
CCGCACGCAATACCCGCCGCAATGGCGCAAATCACGCCCGGCAGTAAACCCCATTTTAATTTGAGGTGTAATTTTCTTTTTCTGAATTTAATCATATATATTCTTTTGGCACAACATTTCTATTATACGAATTTGAACCCACTAACGGTACTATTTTATCCGCGCGCGCCCATTTGGTAAAATGTGGATATGCAAGTAAAAATCAATATTGACGGCGGCAGCCGCGGAAACCCCGGGCCGGGAGCCTCGGCCTATGTGATTTGCGCAATGGACGGCAAAATTTTAGCGCAAGAAGGGCATTTTATGCCCCATTGTACCAACAACCAGGCGGAATACACCGCTTTGAAACTCGCGCTTATAAAAGCCGCAGAACTGGGCGCCACGGAACTTTTTATCATTTCGGACTCGTTACTTTTAGTAAAGCAATACTTGGGCGAATACAAGATTAAAAACCCCGATTTGGCCGCCCGTATGCTGGTCATCCGCCGCCTGGCCGCGCAGTTTACCGTGCATATCAAGCACGTTTTGCGCCATTTAAATAAAGCGCCCGACGCGCTGGCCAACAAGGCAATGGACGCTAAACAATCGGTGGGCTATAACCCCATTAAACAGTTGCCCACGGACGACGAAATCTTTGCCGCCCCGCAAGCCAAAGACAATGTGGTAAACGGCGTAGAGGTAACCCCTGTCGTGCGGGAAGAAAAAAAGCCCGCCGCTAAAAAGATTAAAAAAACGGCCCCCGAACAAATGGATTTATTCGGCGGGTTTTAATTAATTTTGCTACAATATTTTGGGCAACCCAGATAACCGCTCCCGGCCAATTTCGGTTTGGGGGAGGAACTTCCGGACTCCATAGGGCAGTGCGCCGCTTGAAAAGGCGGGACGGCGGGGCTATATCACCCCGCTGGACGGAAAGTACAGCAGAAAACAAACCGCCCGCAAGGGTAAGGGTGAAATGGTGCGGTAAGAGCGCACCGCGCGTTTAGCAATAAACGCGGCACGGCAAACCCCGCACGGAGCAAGGCCAAACCGGTCCACACGCGGCCCGCGTTCGAGACCAAGTAGGCCGCCAAGAGTAATGGTTATCACAGCCTGCAAAGGCTGACAGAATCCGGGGTATCGGTTGCTTATCCGCGTTTTCAACCAGGAAGCGCGGATTTTTTATGTATAGGGCCTAGATAAAATATAGGCCCTTTGGCTCTGTTTTTTCAGTTTAAAAACTATTATACTAGAAGTATCAAAGGAGAATTTATGCTAAACACCAAACAACTTTTTTCTTTTGTACTCATTGCCGCGGCCGCTTGGCCCGTGCAAAATGCCGTTGCGCAAAAAATTAAACCTGGCACCGTAGCCAAGGTGGATACCGCCGTTACTAAAAGTGTAAATAAAACCATAAATAACACGCTAAAATCCACCGCAAAATTGTCCGCTGCCGCAAAAGGGGTAACCCCTTCTGCCAAACACTCGGTTTATCCGTCTCAGGCGCTTAATTATGTTCCCTCTACCAAAGCGCCCAAAGCAACGGCCTTAAACCCCAAAATTCCCGTTATGCCCAGTTTGGATTCGGTGCTTATTTACGGCAAAGAACGCGAACGCTATCGCGTGGTGCGCGAGGAATTGCAAAACATTTCTGTAAAAACCCCCAAGGAACAATCGGCTAATATTTCTGCCTATTTGCGCCACGCTGTGCCGGACGAAACAATGCGCTATATGCAGCAGCGCTATCAAAAGGTACTTACCCTAATTGACAATAACAAACAGGCCGTTACCGCTTTCTTTACCTATGCTTCTCTGCCTGGGGAAGGGCGTGTGCCGAATATGCAAGAAAAAAATGCTTTAAGTACCGCAATGTATAACACGCTAATGGCTATCCGCAATTTAAGAGCAGACTTGCCGGATGACCCGTTCCTCGCGATGCAAGACGAATACTGGGCCACGGCTTATGAAGGCTTTAACCCCTTGCTCGCGGGCCACATCCGCACGCAAACCGTAATGCCGCGCGGGGATTTCCGCAAGTTTGACCATAAGGAATTTGACTTAATGAACCCGGACGGTTCGGACTATGTACTGCCGCAAGCCAGTACGATGATTTTGGACCCGGACGATTTGGAAGAAATGGATTCCTACGCCTATGTGCGTATGCGCCAGCAAAATCCGCCCATCACGCAAGAAAATGCCGCCCTTGAACGGACGGAACTCTTAAAACAGATTCCGGCGGGTCTGCGCATCGCCATTATCAACGACGACACCTTGCCGCTGGTCAACTTTAAGGGCTGGGCCGAAAAGGGCTATCTGGGCGAAGGTGCCACGGTAGATACCTTTAAAAACGGGCTTGATTTCTTAGATTCTATGAAATACACCCAATATGACTTGGTCATCACGGACTTACTGGTTCCCAACGGCGGTAAAGCGATGATGAAGGACCTGCGCCTAAAAGATGCCCACGTCCCCGTGATTGCAATGAGCAAATACGACCGTGGCGAAGCCGGCGAAAAAGACCTGTTTACCCACGGGATGGACGGCTACTTGTGGTATAACAACAACGTAAACGAAGGGGCGTATGGATACATTGAAGTTTTGCGCGCCCTCAAAAACTACTATTATTACAAGGGTCTGCATAATTGGATAAGATAATTTAGCAGTACAGTTAAAAAACCCCCGGCTAACAACCGGGGGATTTTTTATGTTCTATTTTTTCAGAGTTAGTTAGCGGCCTTTTTAGTGTTTCCGGCCAGAGCACTCTCTTTTTTAGGCGCATTTGACAGGGTTTGCGGAATTGTAAACCAAAAGACGGAACCTTGCCCCAAGCCCGCGCTTTCCACGCCGATTTCGCCCCCGTGCGCGTTTACAATTTCCTGCGCAATGGATAAGCCTAATCCCCAGCCCTGCTTTTTAAGCGTGCGGTCGTTTTCGGACTGGTGGAACTTTTGAAAGATTTTGCTCTTTTCGCTGTGCAAAATACCGGGACCGTTATCAATTACTTTAAACGTCAGCCACCCGTTGGATACATAATACCGCGCTTCCACGCGCCCGCCTTGGGGCGAAAATTTAAGCGCGTTACCGATTAAATTATTAATCACCTGCGAAATACGGAAGCGGTCCGCCTCTACGGTTACCTCGGCAGGATATTCGCACTTTTGCAGGAAAATACCCCGCTTTTGGGCGTTTACGGACTGCAAGGTGATGACGTCGTTTAAAAGCGCGTTAAAGTTAAACGGACGCATATCCATTTTAAACCGCCCGGACTCAATCATAGAAATATCCATTAAGTCCGCCATAAGCATATTCATATTGTCCGTGGCTTTTAAAATGTTGTTTAAGGCGATTTGCTCGTTCGTACCGCCCGTGCCCTGCGGGCTGTCCATCATCAACACGGAGGTAAAGCCCTGAATAGAGGAAAGCGGCTGGCGCAAGTCGTGCGCCACGATAGACATAAATTTAGCGCGGATTTCGTTTAGGCGGTTGAGTTCCTGGTTAGACAAACGCAACTTTTCCACCATATGTTCCAGCACGTTTACCTTGCCGGAGAGTTGCATTTGCAGCGTGGCGATTTGCTGCTGGTAGTTGTGCTCGGCCTTCATAATGGTGCGCTTCATTTTTTTGAGTACAAATTTGCGCGTCAGCCAATAAGTAAGTAGAGACAACAGCGATGCTACCAACAATGAATACGAAGCGATAATCTGCCAAAAGGTCATTTTGTTCTCCTATTTTACCGTAAAGGGTTGGCCCAAGGTCTTTTCCAAATCGGCGCGGGACACGCCCCCCTCGCGCAACAGCAAGGGTTTGTCCGTCAAGTCCACCACGCTGGAAGCCGTGGGCGATAACTGCCCGCCCAAGAAGATGTAGTCCGCCTTACCGTCAAACGTGTTTAAAATGGTTTCTTCATCCGTCAGCACGGGCTGGCCGTGCAAGTTGGCGCTGGTGCAAGCCATCGGGTGCGCCATACGGGATAACACGTCCACCAAAAACGGATTGCCCGGCACGCGCACCCCCAGCCCCTTAAAACCGCGCGTAAGGCTTTTGCCCTTGGCGGTTGGCGGCAAAATAATGGTAATCGCCCCCGGCCAATAGGCTTGTGCCAAGCGTTCTGCAACGGCAGAAAATTCCGCCACGGCCTTGGCCTGCGCCATAGAGCCCGTCAAAATTTGGAGCGGACTTGTGGCGGGGCGTTCTTTGATTTGGTAAATGCGCAAAATGGAATCTTCGCAAAACGCGCCCGTGCCAATACCATAAACCGTATCGGTAGGAACCACGGCCACAGCCCCTTCGTCCAGCGCGTGCGCGGCGGACAAAATATCGGGTTCCGTCATTTCGCTTACTTTAAAAATACGGGTCTTGCTCATCGGGTTCCTCCTCCGCTTCGGCCGGGCGGTCAATAATCATTACAAACTCTCCCTGCACCTTGCTCTTTTTGGCTAATTCCGCCGCCAGCGAGGCCGCCGTGCCCCTTATCCACTCTTCATACACCTTGGATAGTTCCCGCGCCAAGATAACGGGCGTTTCTCCCCCCAAAATTTTGGCAATCAGTTCCAACATTTTAACCACGCGGTACGGGGATTCATACAATACCACCGGGTGGTTTTGGCTATACGCCGCCGCAATCAGTTTAGCGGCCTTGCCCGGTTTGCGCGGCAAAAAGCCCAAAAAGGTAAATGCTCCGCCCGTAATGCCCGCCCCGGCCAAGGCACACGCCACCGCGCTGGGCCCCGGCAAAGAGGATACCTTTATACCGCTTTTCACGGCTTCTTTGACGAGTTTCCACCCCGGGTCCGAAATACACGGCGTGCCGCAGTCGGACACCAAGGCGCACGTTTTGCCGCTTTTTAACGCTTCCAAACAGCGCGCGACGGAGCGGTCGTCATTTTCGTTATAGCGGTAGAGCGGCTTAGAAATACCAAAATGGGAAAGCAAAATTTGGGTGCGGCGCGTGTCCTCGCACAAAACGGCGTCGGCGGTTTTGAGCGTTTCCAATGCGCGCAGGGTAATATCCTGCAAATTGCCAATAGGCGTAGGAACGATATAGAGCATATAGTAAAAGTATATAAAAAAGAAGGGGCAAGCGGAAAATTACAAAAATAAATGTACCACTCATAAAGCGTATTTAGTAAAATATATCTTTGTTATTTAATTCACATAAACAGAGGAAAAACAGAAGGAAATGTCTAAAATTCTGTCCAAAATTAAACTCAACACCTTCGCTATTATTTTATCTATCGTAGCGGTGGTGGCCGCGCTGACCTGGATTGTGCCCAGCGGCGCCTATGACAAAATGGACGTGGACGGCCGCCAGGTCGTCGTAGCCGGAACGTATCACGCGGTGCCGGCCAACCCGCAAGGTTTGTTTGACGTGTTAAAGGCCCCCATTAAAGGCTTTTCCAACACGGCGGAAGTAATTGTATTTCTGCTTGTTATCGGCGGGGTGCTTTCCGTGGTGGAAAAAACAGGCGCGATTGCCGCCGGTATTCAGGCCGCCAGCGGATTTTTCCAACGCAAACCTAAACTGCGCTTTCTGTTTATTCCGCTTGGGATTATTGTGTTTTCGCTGTGCGGGGCAACGTTTGGTATGTGCGAAGAAGCCCTTATCTTTATCCCGATTTTTATCCCCTTAGCTCTATCCCTGGGCTATGACTCCGCCCTCGGTACCGCAATTCCGTTTATCGGCGCGGGCGTAGGTTTTGCGGCCGCGTTTACCAACCCGTTTACCGTGGGTATCGCGCAAGGGATTGCCCAAGTGCCGCTGTATTCCGGCATTGGGTACCGCTTTACGATTTGGATTATCTGCACGACGGTAGTTATCAGTTGGTTAAGCGTGTATGCGCGCAAAATCCGCAAGGACCCGACCAAAAGTTTAACCTACGAATTTGATATTGAAAAACGCAAAGAATTGAAACTCAATAAAGAAGAAACCAAAATGACCCGCCGCCAAAAATGGGTACTCTTGGCCTTTGGCCTAGGGATGGTGGGGCTGGTTATCGGCGTGTTAAAACCCCAAATCTGCGAAATGATTAAAGGGATGTGGGGCGTGGATTTAATGGAAATTCTGCACTTGGAAGCCGAAGGCTGGTACATTACCGAAATTGCCGCCTTGTTCTTGGGCGTGGGCTTTTTGTGCGGATTTTTAGGCAAAATGAATATGCAGAAATTTACCGACGCGTTCTTTGACGGCGTGCGCGGTATGGCGGAAATTGCAATGCTTTTGTGCTTTGCACAAGCGATTGTGATTATCGCCAACAACGGGCATATTTTGGACACAATGCTTGACTGGATGTCCGCCGCTATCAAACACTTGCACCCGGTATGCGCCTCGTGGGCGGCTATGATGCTGCAAACGGTGATTGACTTCTTTATCCCCTCGGGCAGTGGCAAGGCCGTGCTGACAATGCCGATTTTGGCCCCGTTGGCCGACCTTATCGGCATTACGCGCCAAACGATGGTACTCGCCTTCCAGTTGGGCGGAAGTTGGATGAATATGGTTATCCCTACCGACCCCGTAACCATTGCGGCTATCGGTTTTGCGCGCATTGCGTATCCGAAATGGCTGAAATGGATGCTGCCGTTGTTAATTGTGATGTATTTGCTGTCGTTCTTGCTGTTAGTGCCGCCGTATTTTATGAAGTGGCAATAATTTTTTACGTCCCGCCGCAATTTTTGGATTTTTATATAAAAATCCTTGTTTGAGCCGGCGGGGCGTTTTTTATTAAAAAAATGCCGTACCTAAAAAGAGGAAAACAAAAGTAAATGAAAAAAATGCTGTGTAACACCTATTTTTTGGTGTTCTCCATTATGCTGTTCGTGGCCGCGCTGACTTGGATTGTCCCCTCCGGCCAATATGACCGCTTGGAACAGGACGGCCGCACCTATGCGGTGGCCGGTTCTTATCACCAAGTGGACCGCAACCCCCAAGGCGTAGGCGACGTATTAGCCGCCCCGGTGGAAGGGTTCACCCAATGCGCGGAAATCATCGCGTTTATTTTGGTAGTGGGTGCGTTGTTTACGATTATTGAACGCACGGGCGCTATCAATACGATGATTAAAAAGGTCAGTCTGTTCTTTTCCAACAAGCCCCGTTACAAGAAACTGTTCATACCCGTATGTATGTTTCTGTTTTCGCTATGCGGAGCCTTGTTCGGTATGGAAGAAGAAACGCTTATTTTTATCCCTATCTTTATTCCGCTCGCGCTATCCTTGGGATATGACACCGTCGTCGGTATGTCTATCCCGTTCATCGGCGCGTTTACCGGGTTTTCGTCTGCGTTTGTAAACCCGTTCACCGTCGGTATCGCGCAAACCATTGCCCAACTGCCGATGTATTCCGGCTGGCAATACCGCCTGCTGATTTGGTTTATCTTCACGTCCGTGGTGGCGGGGTTCTTTACCTGGTACGGCGAACGCGTGCGCAAAAACCCCACCAAGAGTTTAACCTATAAAATGGACTTGGAAAAACGCGCCGAACTGAAAATCATCAACGACGTGGTGGTGGACGAATCCTTCCGCTTAACCCGCGCGCACAAACTGGTAATTGCTTCGTTCATTATCGGTATGGGCATTTTGTTCTACGGCGTTATCCGCTACCAATGGTATATGATTGAAATTGCCGCGGTGTTTTTGGGCGTATCTATCGCCAGCGCATACTTTGGCAAACTGACGCTGGACCAAACGACCGACGCTATTATTGACGGCGCCAAATCTATGATGGGCGTATGTATTTTAATGGCCTTGGCGCGCTCTATCGTAATTGTAGCCACCAACGGGCACATTTTGGATACGTTCCTGCACCTTATGACCCAAAGCGTGGGTAGCCTGCACCCGATTATGGCCTCGCAAGCGATGTTTGTCATCCAAACGGTGCTAAACTTCTTTATCGCTTCCGGCTCCGGCCAAGCGGTGCTGACAATGCCGATTATGGTGCCGCTGGGCGACCTGGTCAATGTATCGCGCCAAACGGTCATTTTGGCCTACCAGTTTGGGGAAGGCTGGGGCAACCCGATTATCCCTACCGCCCCCGTTACAATGGGCGCGTTGGCCTTAGCCGGGATTTCCTATCCGGCGTGGGTAAAGTGGTTTATGAAATTAGAGATTATTTTGATTGTACTCTCTATGCTCCTACTGATACCCGCCTACTATATTTGGTAAAATGACAATAAGCCCCTTGGCCCGCCAAGGGGCTTTTTAAAATATGTTAAACGAACTCAAAACCATTTCTTATTTTCACTGGCTGGACTGGACGGTCTTTTTTGTTGTGCTGGCCGCCACCGTGGCCGCCGCCGTATATGGCATACGCCGCCTAAATAAAAAGCAGGCGGATAAACCCACCGGCGCATTAGACTACTTGTTAATGGGGCGGCAACTTACGCTCCCGCTGTTTGTGGCTACCTTGGTTGCCACTTGGTACGGCGGCATCTTCGGTGTGAACGAAATTACGTTTAACTACGGCATTTATAACTTTGTTACGCAAGGGGCCTTTTGGTATATTTCCTACTTAATTTTCGCCTTTTTTATTACCGATAAAATCGCCCGCTTTAAATCCGTTACCCTGCCCGATTTAACGGGCCAAATGTTCGGCCCCAAATCCGCCAAGGTGGCCGCGGTGTTTACCTTTTTTTACATTACCCCGGTGGCGTATGTGCTTAGTTTGGGGATGTTTCTGCATATGGTGTTTGGCATTGGCGTATTGCCCGGTATGGTATTGGGGACACTTTTTACGGGGCTTTACAGCGCGTGGGGCGGGTTCCGCTCGGTGGTGTTTTCCGACTTGGTACAATTTTTTGTAATGTGCAGTGCGGTACTGCTGGTGGTGCTTTTTTCCGTAGGGACCTTTGGCGGGCTTTCCTTTTTAAAGGCCAATTTGCCCGCCTCGCACTTTACGCTTACCGGGGGCAATTCGTGGCTCAATACACTGATTTGGGGCTTTATTGCGCTTTCTACGCTCATTGACCCCAGTTTTTACCAGCGGTGCTTTGCCGCCAAAAATCCGCAAATCGTTAAAAAGGGTATTTTGATTTCCACCTTTATTTGGTTTTGCTTTGACTTATGCACCACGGCGGGTTCGTTATATGCGCGGGCCGTTTTGCCGCAGGCAGAGCCGGGGCAGGCGTATTTCTTTTACGCTATCCAATTACTGCCCGTTGGCTTAAAGGGCTTTTTTGTGGCCGGGATTTTGTCTATTATCCTTTCCACGTTAAACTCCTTTTTATTCATCGCATCCAATACGTTAAGTTTTGACCTGTTGCGCTTCCGCGTTAAAAATATTGTGCTATCTAACCGCGTGGCTATTTTTTTAGTGGGGGCCTTGGCTATTTTTATGGCGCATATTTTCCACGGCAGTTTTAAGGAAATTTGGCTCGTGCTGGGGTCATATTTTTCCGCCTGCTTACTCGTACCTATTTTAATGGGATATTTGTATCCGGGCCGGATTAGCGACCGTTTGTTTGTAGCGTCCTCGCTGACGAGCGCGGCCGCGATGACGGCTTGGCGTTTTATCCCCAAGCACGAAGTTTTGGAAGCCTTGGACCCGTTTTACATTGGGATTTTGACGGGGCTTATTATCCTGCTGATTTTCCGCCAAAGAGGAGGAACACCCATTGCGCGCATTACTTATCGGTAACGGGGAAACCCAACAAGCCGCCTTTTTACAAAACCTCGCACAGCAGGCCGATTTAATTTTGGCCGCTGACGGCGGGGCCGACCGTGCCTTGGCCGCCGGGGTCCGCCCGGACGTGATTATCGGGGATTTGGATTCCGTTTCTCCCCAAGCCAAAAGTTTGGTTCCGGCGGAAAAATTAATTTTTGTAAATAACCAAAACAACACGGATTTAGAAAAAGCCCTTGATTATCTGTCCGCCCACGGCTGCACGCAATGTACGCTGACGGGGTTTGTCGGCGGGCGGTGGGATTTTACGTTTGGGAATTTTTTATCGGTTTACCCGTATTTGGATAAAATGGATATTTGCGTGGCGGGCAAGGGGTGGAAGATTTGGCCGCTGACGCACTCCGTTAAAAAGGCGGTCCGCCCGGGTGCGCGCGTGAGCCTTATCCCGGCCGCAGACTGCCAAAATGTTACCTTGAAAGGGCTTACGTACCCCTTGGAACACGCCAATTTATCCTTGGGGCGGACGGGCCAGACATTAAGCAATGTAGCCCAACAGCCGGAAATAGAAATAACCTTTGATAAGGGCTTTTTACTGCTCTACATAGAGGATTAAAAACGCGCTCATAAGAGCGCGTTTTTTACTTTATCTTTTTGTATAACTTATCTGCGGCCTTTATTTCGCTTCGGGCCATTTCCAAATATTTTTTTGCTTCATCCGTTTGCCCCAGCGCGGCTAAAACCGCCCCGTAATGGTAGGCAATTTCCGCATTGGCGGCCATTGTTTCCCCGTCAATAGAAGCAAGCAAATCGCGCGCTTGGTCCAATTTATTTTGCTTGAAATAAATCCAAGCCATCGTGTCCATAAACGAAGCATCCTGCGGGCTGACCGCCAGCGCACGCGCCGCATAGCCGGAAGCCTCTTCCAAGCGTACCCCGCGCTCGGCCAAGGAATAGGCGTATAAGTTTAAAGCAGGCGCATTTTGCGGGTTTTCCCCTATCAGCATTTCCAACTGTTCTTCCAACAGTTTGTACTTTTTAAGGCCGTCCAACGCATAGGCATATTGCAAGCGCGCTTCGGCGTACGAAGGATTGCTAGACAGAACCTGCGCCAGTACGCGCGCGGCTTTTTTATATTGGGCATTATCGTTTAAGGCCACGCCGTAAAAATAGCCGACTTCCACATTGCCCGGAAATTTTTGGTAGGCCTGCGCCAAGGTATTTAAACTTTCCTGCGGTTGGTTCAGGCGTTGCAAGTAAAAACTGACCTGAATCCATTTGGAAGCATTTTCGTTATAGTCTGCCGCATCCCGCACATACCCTGCGGCGCGGGCATAATCGCCCTTTTGCTCAGCAAGCAACGCCAAAAAGTACGAGGTGGGAATGTCCCCGTTGTCATCGGCCTTGGCCTTTAAAAAGTACGCTTCGGCCTTGGGTAAATCCTTTACTAACAAAAAGACGGAACCCATACGGGAATAAGTGGCCGCCGAACCGTAGCCGATTTTTTCCAACTCTTCCAGTTCGTGCAACATAAAAAAATATTGGGAGGTTTTTTCGTACACCTCGGCACGGCCCAGCATAGCCGCCGGGTCCTTGGGCGACACGGCAAGGGCCTTATCGTAATAGGCCAAGGCCTGCTGGTATTGCTTACTGCGCCCGTAGATGTTTCCGGCCGTGGTGTAAATATCCGCCGCCAGCGCCGGGTATTTTTCAGCCAGTTCCAAAAGTTTGCTGGCCGCCTGCATACTGCCCAAAGACGACAAAAGCGACGCATATTGATACAGCACCTGCGCATTTTCCGGCGCAAGCGCGAGGGCTTTTTCGTAGGCTTTTTCGGCCTCGTCCGTGTTGCCCAGTTTCCATTGGTACGCCCCGTAAACGGTCCAATCCTCGGGGTCCGTGGTGTCCGCCGGGACGAAATCCGCATATGGCTTGGCCAGTTCAGGCTTGCCGTCCGCCAGCGCCTGTGCCACCAAAAGCCGCTTGATATAGGCGGAATCCGGCGAGCGTTTTAAGGCTTGTTCCAACAAGGCAAACGCGGCGGAATCATTGGCGCGCTGGGCATAAACGGCCTTTAAAAAGGCATTTATTTGGCGTACCTCTTGGCGGCTTTCGGGCGAAAGCGGCAACGCAAACGCGGGCGCAAAAGACAAGCACAAAAGCAATACTAAAAATTTCTTCATAATTCCGTCCCCATAATGAGCGCATCGTCGGTATCGTTATAAAATTTTTCCCGGCGGCCCATTTCTTTCAGTCCCGCCTTTTGGTAGAGCGAAATGGCCGGAACATTGCGCACATTTACTTCCAGCGTAACCGTCTGCCCGCCCTTGGCGCGAACCTCGGCAAGAGCCCGCGAAAGGAGCAAAAAACCAATTCCCCGTCGGCAAGATTGTGGCCATACGGCCAAATTTAAAATTTCGCAAAATCCCGCCGCAAGTCGCAAGGCCAAAAAGCCCAGAATTTCGCCGTTTTCCTCGGCGCACCACACCTGCGCAAACGGGTGGATAATTTCGCCTGCCAAGCCCTTTTCGCCCCAATGCGCACTCATCGGCTGGGCCACTTCTATCTGCGCCAACCGGGGGGCATCTAACGCTACGGCAAGGCGCAACTTCATTTGGGTTGCACCAGTTCAAAACGGGCGGGCTTTAAATAAAGCGGTTCCAGCGCGTTCTGGCTCCAAGCGTCCTCTTGCGCCATTTCCAGCAAGGTGGCCGGGCGGACAAAACAGTCCTTTTCGGCGGCAAAGGCATACTTTTGCCCCACGAGTCCGGCCAAGGGCTGCCCGTCCTTATCGCTTCCCGCCAAGAAAAGCGGTTTGCCATATGCGGACAGGCGGCTTAATAATTCCTCGCGCGACAGCCACGCCGGGCCCTTTTGTTCCGCGTCAAAAATCTGCAAAAAATATTCCTCTCTAAACGCGTGCAACACTACTGCCAGCGCGCCCTGCGGGTTTTCCTTCTGCCAAGCGGTAAAGGCACGGGAGGTTTCGGCTTGACGGCGGAGCACCTCAAACATAGTTGCCCCGCGCACCTGCGTTTTATTTAAAAATTGCATCATAGAGGCAAACGTAAGCGAAATGCGAATCCCGGTAAAGCGCCCCGGGCCGCGGATGATAAAAATACGCCCGATATCTTCCATTTGCGCCCCGGCCTTATTAAGCAAGGCTTCCAGCGCGGGGAAGAGCAACTTTTCCTGCTTTACGCCTTTTCTGCGTACGGAAAAAATTTTGCCGTCCTTTTGCGCCGTCAGCAGCAAGGGGGAGCCGGACGTGTCCATACCCAAGGTTAATTTTTCGCTGCTTTGCATAATGCCTCCAACAACGCGTCCGACACGCGCCCGAAAGACTGCAATTTAATCACGCGTTCGTCGCCTTCTTTTAAAATAAAATCCATTTCTAACCTGTCCGCCGGCAACATATGGCGAATCGGGTCCGGCCACTCGGCCAAAATAATGGCCTTTTCGTCCTCTAACATTTCTTCAAAACCGAGGTTGAACACTTCGCCCTCTTCCAAGCGGAACAAATCAATATGGAACAAGCGGTGCTTTTTGTTTTTGTATTCCTTCATCAAACTGAAACTGGCGCTGGTGGGCGAACTTTTAAGCCCCAAGGCCGCCGCCACGCCCTTTACAAACACCGTTTTGCCCGCGCCGATAGGCCCGCGCAAAAAGACAATTTCCCCGCCTTTAAGCGCAGAGGAAAACCGCTCGGCAAGCGCCAAGGTTTGCGCGCGGGAGTGAGTTGCAATTTCCGCTGTTTTCATTATTTCACCGTCTTAATACAAATTTCACGGCCGTCCACTTCGCGGCGGTCCAGGTTTACGGGGTCCAAAACTTCCTGCCCATCCACCGAAAACACATACTTATATTCTCCCCCCGTCAGCGCGACGGAGGTTTCAAAATAGCCCTTGCGGTACGGTTTTAGCACGATAGGGTCCTTACCCCAACGGTTAAAATCCGCCAACAGTTCCACCTTTTGCGCACCGGGAGCCGTCAAATAAAATTTGCGGTATTTTACCTCGGTATCGTACGGCTGGCGCACGGGCTTTGCGCTGGCCAAAAGGCTTTCTTTATTAAGCGGCGCTACCGAAGCGGAACTTTCAATCGTGTCGGCGGCGTAGTCGTAATAATCCTCCGACACGGTAAAAAACCAAGTCAGCACGATGGCTATCAAAATTAAAAACAGCACAAAAAGCGCACCGGGCTTTTTAATCTTGGGCATCCAAAAAACTCCTTAAATAAAAAACGGCTCCGTCGGCCTCGGCCACCTTTTTAACGGCCTGGGCATCCGCCCCGGTTTTATCCACGCAACTGGCGACCAAGCGGTCAAAATGTGCCGCCGCGCACAGGCGGATAAACTCGCGCACGGCCTCATAGCCGTCTTCAAACCCCGGCACCGGGCGGACAATTTTACGCCAAACGGTTTCGTTTTCGGCGTTCAAACTAACGTTTACAATATCCACCACGCGGCGCAGTTCGGGCACGATGTTTTTATGGTTAATTAAATTACCCAACCCATTTGTATTCAGGCGGATTTTAAAGGGCGGGAATTTGGCCTGAGCAATCCAGCCTTTGAGCGTTTGCGCGACAAACAAAAGTACATCTAGGCGCATTGTCGGTTCGCCATAGCCGCAGAAGACCACCTCTTTAAACGGGGCGGCTTTAAGTTCCTTTTCCAAGGCGCAGACCACTTCGTTAGCGGTGGGCTCGCCGGATGATAAATTCAAATTGTTGCCGTGAAAATCCATATGCCACTTGGTTTTGATGCAAAAGGCACACAAGTTGGGGCAGCGGTTTGTTAAATTGATATATACGCCGTCCCCAAAGCGGTAAACGATTTTAGGCGTAGGTTGTTGTTCCATATAATACCTCTTATAGGTATTATACCAATTTGGCCGGGGGCCCGCCGGGCATAAAACAGGCTAGGCAAGGGGCGCGGAAAATTAATAAAATAAAAGAAATGGAGAGGTGGCCGAGTGGTTTAAGGCACTAGTCTTGAAAACTGGCGTGGAGCAATCCACCGAGGGTTCGAATCCCTCCCTCTCCGTAGAAATTGAAAACCCTGCGTGAGCAGGATTTTTGATTTCTACGAAAATATGAGGTGTGGCATAAATGATTTTATGCCGCAGGGATTTGAAGCCCGCAACGTTGTGTGAGTTTGAGGCCAAAGGCCGAAAGGCGAAGCCCTCTTTCGCGCCTAGAATAAACTTGTTTTTGTTTGAAAATGTTGCGCTCCTTTGGAGTTGGAAAAACGGGAACTAGGGCACGGGCATTTTAGCCCGGAAGCCGAAGCCCGGCGCAATAAAAAATTTCAGTTCTTTTCAGTTTCGGGAAACAACAAACGATGGAACAATTAAGCAATATGCCCCTGTGGGCACAAATTTTATCAATGGGTAGTTTTATGTTCGCAAGCGGCGTGCTAATGACCCGGATTCCGCTCGCTCCGGCAATTATACTATCCTTTTTCTACTTATATGGCGTGTTTACCAAAACCCCGTCTCTTCCGGCTTTTATTCTACAACAACCGTGGAAATGGACATTTGTCCACGCCGGGGTTATCGGCTTAATCTTGGTATTGGGTATTGCGTTAGCCATCAGCCTTATTCTTTCCAATGACAAGGAGGGCGTCGGCACGGGGATGTGGGGTGCATATGGGTTAGTTGCTATCGGCATTATAATTGGATTACTGGTATTAATAACACTTATCCCGGCTTTTATTAAATGGATTCATCTTTTGAAGGTGCTACCCGGAACACAATGGCAAACAGTTCTCTGGTGCATATTGTTTGGACTTGGAATCCTAACAGGCATAGGCAGTGTGTTCGGGGATTCCATTATCCGGCAAATAATAAGCCCGGCAATACTTGCAATGATTGTATGTGCCAGCAGTTTATACGCTATTTTCAGCGGATATAACCAACAAGGAATTATTTTGGGAAGCCTCTCTGGTTTATTGGTTCTAACTATGCTATATCAAGGAATAGTACGAACCCTACTGATTTTTTTGTAACCTTGTTTCTTATGACAATTTCTATGAACACGAAAATTACTTTTTTAGGGACGGGGAACGCACTCGTTACCAAATGTTATAATACCTGCTTTGCCCTGCAATATGCAGGCGAAACTTTCCTCACGGATGCGGGCGGCGGAAACGGCATTTTGGCCCAGTTGGAAAAGGCCTCCATTGCTGTCCCCTCTATCCGCAATTTGTTTTTAACCCACGGACACACCGACCATATTTTGGGCGTAATTTGGGTCATCCGTATGGTGGCCTCGCTCTATACGCGCGGCAAACACCCGGGGCTTACTATTTTCTGCCACGACGAGTGCGAACAGAAACTGCGCACCTTCTGCCAAATGACGCTAACCGCCAAATTGCAGGCGGTGTTAGATAACGGCATACAATTTGTCCGCCTAAAAAATGGGGACGATTTTCAAGCGGGGCCTTTTAAGGGCACGGCTTTTGACATTTTATCCACCAAGGCCAAACAGTTCGGCTACCGTTTAACACTGCCGGACGGAAAAATTTTAGTATGCCTGGGTGATGAACCGTATAACCCGGCGTGTTTATCCTATGCCCAAAACGCGGACTATTTATTGTCGGAAGCGTTCTGCCTGTACGATGAGCGGGAGGAATTTAAGCCGTATGAAAAGCACCACTCCACCGCCTTGGATGCAGCGCGTGTAGCCCGGGAATTACAAGCCAAAAACTTGGTTTTGTACCACACGCAGGACAATAATCTTGCCGCCCGCAAGGCCCTTTATGCGGCCGAAGCCAAAAAGGAATTTCCCGGCCCTATTTATGTGCCGGACGACTTGGAAAGTTTGGAAATTTAGTTTAAAAAGCCACCCGCACCGGGTGGCTTTTTAATTGACGTAAAATTGCTTTTACCGTTTTCCTTTTGATATAATTTTCATAGGTTCCCGTCGGAGAAATCCGCCGTTTGAAACCGGCCGGGAGTGGCTCATTAATTCCCCCGGTCAAAAATTATGGCTTGTATAACATCCGCATTACCTTCTACCAATGAATTATTCGTCGTGTCCCTTTGGGGCCACGTTCATCCGTACGCTCCGCTGAATTGAGACGGTTTCGCTTTTGCTACCTAAGAAGTACCTTGCTGTATAAAAATTTAAAGTGAGACTGTTATCTATGAAGAAATATACCCTTTTCATAGCGCTTGTTGTGGCGCTGTGCGCGTGGGAGTTGCCCGCGCGGGCGGAAGAGCATACGCTTTCCTTACAACAAATGTTCCAACTGGCTGACCAAAACAATAAAAAATTGCAAGCCAGCCAAGCCGCCGTACAAACATCATCCTCCGGCGTAAAAACGGCTAAAAATGCCTACCTGCCGGACATTAATTTGTCCTTATCCGTCGGTTACAACGGCGATGCTACGGTAATGGATAGGGATTTTTCCCACCGCACCAGTGCACCGATACCGTCCTTTGGCAACAACTTTGCCTTGGAAGTTACGCAAGTTATTTTTGCGGGCGGCGCGATAAGAAACTCCGTAAAACTGGCCAAACTCCAAGAGCAAATAGCCGCCTTAAATAACGAACAGGACAAACACCAAATCCATTTTTTAATAGCGGGCAATTACTTGGAATTAAATAAAATCCAAAACCAATTACAAGTGTTTGAAAGCCACATCCGCCAGACGGAAACTATGCTGGATAATATGCGCCAGCGCTACCAACAGGGCGTAGCGTTGCAGAACGATATTACCCGCTACGAACTCCAACTGCAAAATTTGCGCTACTCCAAAATTGAACTGGAAAATACGCACCAAATTTTAAATGACCAATTAGTTTCCGCCCTTGGCCTGCCCGCGCAAGACACTATCCGCATTAGTAGTACGGACAAACCGCAGGGGGCGGACCTGCCCAAAGAACATTGGCACAAAACCGCGCAAGACGCCTCCGCCATACTGCAACTGGCCGATTCCGCCGTCAAACGCCAGCAAATTTTACGCAAAACCGCCAAGGCCGAACGCTATCCGCAGGTAGCCCTGTTTGCGGCGGACCATTTGGACGGCCCTATTACGATTGATATCCCCGCCATAGACAACAACCTAAACTATTGGACGGCGGGCATTGCTCTCCGGTACAATTTAGGCAATTTTTACCAAACGGGTAAAAAAATTAAAGAGGCGGACCTCGCCCTGACGCAAGCCCAAAAGGAACAGGCCACCGCCAAGGAAGATTTGCGGCTCGCTGTGGAAGCCGCGTATATCCGCTACCAAGAAGCCTTCTCGCTCCTTTCCACCAAAAAGAAAAGCGTGGAACTGGCCCAGCGTAACTACAATGTGGTCAGTTACCGCTACGAAAACGGGCTCGTGCTGATTACCGACCTGTTGGACGCGGCGGCCCAAAAGTTGGAGTCGGAACTGCAAGCCGTCAATGCGGAAATCAACATCACCTACAACTTTTACAAATTACAATTCGTTTCAGGCATTTTATAAAGGAGTTTTTATGTTTAACCAATTAAATATCCGTACCAAAAAGAATATCACCAATATTTTTATCACGGCGTTTATCGTCATCGGGCTTTTGTGGCTGGGCTCGCTGTTTATCCATTTAGGGGGCGAATACACCAATAACGCCCAAATCCGTCAGGAAATCATCCCCGTTTTAAGCCGCGTACAGGGATTTATAAAAGACGTAAATTTTGAGGACTTCCAAACCGTCCACAAGGGCGATGTGCTCGCCACCATTGAGGACAGCGAATTCCGCTTGCGTTTGGCGCAGGCACAGGCCGACTGCCACGAGGTGGAAATCCAACTGGAAAACGCCCACGCCGATTATGTACGCTACAAAAATTTGCTGGATAAAAAAGCCGTTACCCGCCAACAATTTGACGCCGTAGCCACCCACTACAAAACCTTAAAAGCTAAACTGGAAGAAGGGAACCAAACGGGTGTTTGCAAAGCCGCGTTGGACTTAGCCAAACTTAATTTATCCTACACGGTTATCACGGCTCCGTGCGACGGGGTTACTTCCCGCAAGGCCATTAACACCGGGGAACTGGTTATGCCCGGCAAACAAATTGTTTCTGTGGTGGACAGTTCCCGCAAATGGGTGGTGGCCAATTACCGCGAAACCCAACTCAAACACATTAAACCCGGCAGCAAGGTGGAAATAACCGTGGATGCCTTCCCGGGCGTTACCTTTGAGGGCGAAGTGGAAGCCATTTCCGGCGCGACCGGGGCACAGTTCTCGCCTGTATCGTCCGACAATTCCGCCGGAAACTTTGTAAAGGTGGAACAGCGCGTGCCTGTTAAAATTATCTTTACCCCAAATAACCCCGCCGGACAGTTGGCAAGGTTAGCCTCGGGTATGAACGCAGAGTGCAACGTAAAATATTAAAATTATGACCGAGCAAAAATTTAGATTTTTATCTTTTAAGGACTGGATTCCCGACCCGCTGCGCTTTTGGATATACATCCTGTTCCTGCTGGCGTTCCAGTTTTCCAACGGGATGTATTTCAGCGCAATGAGCCAAATGTCCGGAGGTTTATCGCTGACGATGAACGACGTTAAAATGCTCAGTTATGCAATGCTGATGGGGCAAACAATGTTCTTTCCGCTGGCCTTCCGGCTGAAATTCCGCTTTACCAACCGGACTTGTTTGCTCTCGGCTGCGTGCGGACTGGCCCTGTGCAACTTAATTGTACCCCACGTACACAACCTGTTGGCCTTGGTCTTTTTGTGCTTTGTGGGCGGATTAATACGTTTATGGGGCACCTTTGAGTGCCTTTCCACGCTAATGCCCAAGATTGCCCCCACGCATAATTTTGCGCTCTTTTTATCGTTCGTCTTTTTTATTGTACTGGGCGTGATAAATTTGTTTGACTTAATTTGCGTGCGTATTATTTATTATTACCGCTGGGAATACCTGCATTACACCGCCACCATACTTTTGGGGCTCGTGTTTTTGGCGGCTTATTTTATTATGCAGCCACACCGCATTGCGCCCAAAATGCCGCTGCTGGGATTAGACGGATACGGGTTTATTTTGTGGAGTGCGTTTTTATTGTTGCTTATTTTTGTAGCCCAATACGGCAACCAACTCAACTGGCTCCACTCGCCCTATATCCGCGCGGCACTGGGCGCGGCGGCGATGGCCTTTGGCTTTTTGCTGATTCGGATGAACTATTTTAGGCATCCGTTTTTGGATATTTCCTCCTTCCGCTCCAAGCATTTAACCGTTATTTTGTGGTTATTTTTATTCTTGGGCATATTACTGGAAGCCAAAAGCGTTCTGCAAAATATTTTTACCGGTGGAATTTTGCAGTTTGACGCCATTAACCTATCCACCGCCAAATTATTTGAGTTTGCAGGCTCCTTGGCGGGAGCAGTTACCTGTTGGTTTGCATTAAGCCGCCCAAACCGTCCCTATAAACTGATGACGTTTATCGGGATGGGCGCGGTTATTTTTTATACGGCCGCAATGTATTTCTTAGTTTCGCCACAAACAAACTTGGAAAAATTATACCTGCCGCTCTTTTTCTGCGGGTTCGGCCACCTGGTAATATACATTACGCTGACGGTGTATTGCCAAGCCGTAACCCCGTTTAAAAATTTCTTTCAGGTGCTGTGTATTTTGGGTCTCATCCGCACAGGCATTGCCTCGCCTATCGGCGACGCGATTTACAGCCGCGCATTTGACGGGCTGATTTCCAAGCATTTGGCCACTTTAACGGGTGGCTTCAATGCAACGCAAATGCAGTTACAGGCGGTATTAGGCGCGATGCGGGAACTCTTTGGGTGGAGTGTGGTGTTTGGCGTAATGCTACTGGTGCTTATTTCGCTGGCGCACTTTAAAGAGGGAGCAACAAAAAGTTTTCTCTCGCTGAAAAACTTCTACAAAAAATATTCCGCTTCCGAACAAAACCCTTAGCAAAAGCGCCCCGTGATTGGCGGGGCGCTTTTACATTTAGGCTACAAAAACTAACTTCGGTAAGGGTCCTCTTGTTCGTCCTCTTCGTCAAAATCTTCTTCTTCGGCGCGGATGTCCTGCGCGAATTGCGCCCACGCCTTGCCCTCGGCCTCAAAGGTAATCGTCAGCCCCGTATTGGAGTACGGGCCAAATACCTTATCTTCGCCTGCAAAAATATTTTGCTCCAAGGTAATTTGTAAAATAAACGGGTCCGGGCGGTTAAAGGCCGAACAACACCCCGGCGCCTGCCCCGGGTGCATATACAAGGACACCTTGGGCTCCAACATCGTCCAGTTATTTTCCTTACGCGCGGTAAGCGTTTCGGCAATAAAATCCGAGAGGTAAATGTTTTCCTCGTCCTTTAACGCTACTAACTTATCGGTCCATTTTTCGCTGAAAACGCTTTCTCCCTCGCAATACAGCCCGATTTGGTATTCCATAAATTCCCCTTCGCTGCCCGGGTTAGACCAAATGGTTAAGGGCGAGATTTCCAGTTCCAAATGACCTTGCTTGCCAAACTTAATTTTTGCCATAAAACGCTCCCGTAAAAAATATCTTTGTATTTTTATTATAGTAATATTTCGCCATTTTGATAAAATATATGTAAGGATCTTATATATGCGTTACATTTTATATCTTTTTACGATGGCCCTTTTGTTCGTGGGCGGGATGCTGGTGGGAAATATGTTCCTGCCGGAGCGGGCGGCCACGCTGTCGGCCACCGTTTCCGTGCCGCCGCTCTCGCAAGACAACCCGGCTTTACAGGCCGTTACGCGCGAGATTACAAACCGCAATTTGCTTATTTTAAATGACGCTTTAAAATCCTGCCCCGTCGTGGTAAACGACGAAAAGGACCGCTTGGTCAACCAAATCCGCCTGCGCCTGGCGGTAGAGGATTTTGAACTGAAAAAAGCGCGGCTGGAACTGGAAATCGCCAAAAACACGGACACGAACCGCCCCTCGGCCCAATTTATAAAAGCCACCGAGGAGTACAATACCGCGCGCTTATACGCCGAACAACTGGCGGATGAACTCTTCCCCAAACCCGTAGAAGAAAAAACAGAAGCGGAAACCACCGCCACAGACGGCGAACAGCCCGCCGAAAAGGAAGCGTCCGACACACAAAAAACGACCGCCTCGGAAACCAAATCCGCCAATAAAAAAGCCGCTCCCGAAAAGAAAGCGGCTGTGTCCAAAAAATAACTTTTTACTTATCAAAACCGCGTAAAAGCGGTTTTTTGCTGGCCTGACAAAAGGCCTAGGCCGCGTTTAGTTGCGGCCCGTTTCTTTTAACAAGTCCTTATACATCGCCAATTGCGCGCCATAGGCTTCGGCCGCCTGTTTGGGCGTGTATTCACTGCGGTACGTCCAGTTTTGCTCGCCCACCGTTCCGGGCGTGTTCACCCGGTCCGTCGTGCCGATGATATCCTGCCACGAGAACAGCGTAATGGCGGAATTGGAGCCCAACACACGGCGCAAAATAGCACGCTGGGTGTCTAAATTAAAGGGCACATTGCCGTCCGTTTTTTGGGCGGAAATCATTTCCCAAATGTTCGCGCGTTCGCGTTGGTCCATCGTCTCCCACCAGCCACGCACCGTTTCGGTATCGTGCGTAGAAGTGGTAGCCAAAGACACCGCGGGATAATTGCGCGGTTCACGGTAGTAACCGTTATCCTCGCGTTCCCAGCGCAACACTTTGTAGCCCGGAATACGCAAATCCACCAACATCCGGCGGACATAATTAGGGATAACGCCTAAATCTTCGCCCACGGGCAATTTGCCTTTGGCTTCGTCCAACACCATACGCAAGAAATTATACCCGCGGTCAATTTGGTTCTGCTCGCCTTCAATATCAAAGGCGCCCTGTTCATCACCCGGTGCAAAAACATAGGTACGGAAGAACCCCACCAAATGGTCCAAACGGAAGATATCGTATAGTTCCGTTACGCGGCGGATTTTGCGCCGCCACAGGGATAAATTATGGCTGTGCTGATACACCCAGTCATAGGCCGGGAGTCCCCAGCGCTGTCCACCCTTGGAAAATTGGTCCGCCGGAGCGCCGATTTCGTACCCCAAGCGGTAGTTTTCCCGTTCGGACCACACTTCGGCGCTGTCTAAATTCGTGCCAAAGGGAATATCGCCAAAAATCAGAACGCCCTTTTCCCGCGCCACGGTTTTAGCCTTGCGCAGTTGCAAATCTAAAATCCATTGTACATAGGCAAAGAAATTGACGTACTCGCGGTATTGCGCTTCAAACGCGTTTACCGCACCGGGTTCAAAATTTTTAAGTCCTTCGGGCCAAGCGGTCCACGTCTGCCATTTGTAAAATTCCTTTACCGCGCGGAACAGCGCATAGCCGCGCAACCAGCCGGACTCCGCCGCCTGATACGCTTCAAACGCTTGGAAACGCGCGGAATTAACGGCGGCTTCGGCCTGTAAAAAGTGCTTATAGCCCAGCCACAACGCCTTTAATTTGGCTTGCTTTACTGCGTTAAACGGCGCACGCTTGGCCTGGTGCCACGCGGCAATATTTTCAGACAAAGAGGCTACATAATTTTTGGCCTCTTGGCTGGCGTTAATATCCTCTACCGACGAAATATCCGCATACACCGGGTCGGTGGCAAAGGCACTCAACGCCGAATACGGGCACGTCTCGCCGGGGGCCGTTTCCTGCAAGGGCAGGATTTGTACGATTTTCGTCCCGAGCGAAGCAAAAAATTCGGTCCACTCTATTAAGGAAGCAAAATCGCCCACGCCCCAGTCTCTATCCGTTTTCATTGCAGAAAGCGGCAACAAAATACCGTTTAAGCGCCCGGAAAGCACTTGGTCTTGTATCGTCATATTATTTTTTGGCAATGGCTTCAATTTCCACCGCGCTGCCTTTGGGCAAGGCTACCACTTGAATCGTGCTGCGGGCGGGCGGATTTTCTTTAAAAAAGGACGCATACGTTGCGTTCATTTCCGCAAATTTGGTTAAATCCGTCATATAAACGGTGGTTTTGACGACGTGCTTTAACGAGCAGCCGGCTTCTTTTAAAATATTTTCCAAATTGTTTAAAATAAGTTCGGTTTGCACCTGCACGTCCCCGCTGTAAATTTCCCCGGTAACCGGGTCCACCGGCAGCACGCCGGATGTAAAAATAAAACCGCCGTCCTCTACGGCTTGGGAATAAGGCCCAATGGCTTTGGGCGCGTTGTTGGAATTGATAACTTTTTTCATATACCCCTCACAAATAATTTCGGGCGAAAGCCCGTTTGTTATATGGTAGCAAGAGGGGCGGGGGTTGTCAAACTTTTTAGGGAAAAAATAAGTTTGACGCAAATGCGGAAAAAGTGTTATAATAAATTATCAAAAGAAAGCCCGAAGTTAAGAAGTGAAAAATAAAAAATAAATTTCTTGCACAACGGCAAAACTTTTAGTATAATATTTATGTTGGGTTTAACCCAAGACTTGATTAAACCCAGATGATTTTTTGACTGCTTTTATGCGCTCGTAGCTCAGTGGTAGAGCATCCGCCTTTTAAGCGGGGGGCCGTGAGTTCAAGTCTCACCGGGCGCACTTTTAAATGCCCTCTTCGTCTATCGGTTAGGACGTCGGATTTTCAATCCGAAAAGGGGAGTTCGATTCTCCCAGAGGGCGTTTTTATTTTGTCTTCGCAGTTAGGCGTTTTACAAGGAAGAGGCCGAGATCCCTCTTCCTTTTTTCTTGTCTTTTCCGCCCCTATACCCGGGCCGCCAAGTGTTACCAGAAAAGTTATAATATAGGTATGAAGCGATTTTTTACCCTATTTTTAGCGTGCCTGCTGACCGCGTGCAGCGCTATGATTCCGTACAAAGACCAAAATTTGGACTACTTAAACGGCATAGAGCAAAACCCGGACGCTTACCGCGGGCAGGTGGTTTCTTTCGGCGGCGAGGTACAAGGCGCCACCGAGGACACCCTGCGCCTGCGCCTGGTGCTAAAAATAGATGCGCCTCTTTATTATTACGCTACGGGAAAAGGCGATTCACTGTCTTACGAATTGCTATTAGTCAGTTTTAACAAAAAAGGTATGCCGCAAATGACGGGCCTGCAAAAAGGGCACCACATTAAAGTATTAGCCCGCGTGAGCAGTTACGAAAAGCGCAAAAATTTTACAGGCAAGGATATTGCGGTCCTGCATTTACTGGCGTTTGCCATCACGGACCGTACGGCAAACAAAGATTTCTTCCGCCCCGAATCCCCGGACAGACAACTGTATGAGTCCTGGAAAAAGGGCCGTTTGTTTTTTGAGGATTCCGCCCAGGACATTATAAAAAAGTACCCTGCGCCCGCGCCCGTAAAACTGGCCCCGGTTCTTCCGCCGGCGCAAGAAGAAAAAAAGGAAGAAAAACAGCCCGAAAAGCCTATTTCCTTTGACCCGGAGGACCCGCCCTTTATTTTGCCGCCGGACCCGCAGCCCGAAGAAAACACGCCGCAAGTTCAAGAACAACAGGGCACGCAAGAGAACGAACCCGCTGCGCAGACACCGGAAGAAAAAACCGCGCAGGATACGCCGGACCCGGCCGAACAACCTGTCGCAACCCCCGCAAACGAAGAAGTTTTGCCGGAAGCAAATTCCGCCAATTCAGCAGAAAATACCCTTTTGACAGCCCCCGAAGAACCGGAAAATGAAAAAATTTCAAAACCTGACTTTTCCCCCGCCCCGGCCGTTTCTCCCGACGGAGAAGAGCCGCAAAACTCCACTTTCCCCGACGACAAAAATCCTTCGTCCGGCGGAGAAATCGCTCCTTTAAATTAAATTTCCCAAAATAATAAAAAATTTTGCTTGCCAAATCCTAAAAATTTATTATAATGGGGGAAAGAAGGAAAGGAGCGAGTGTATGAAAAAACTGCTAGTTCTTCTCATCACGTTGGTATTAAGTAACACCGCCGTCTTCTCCCAAAATGCGTACAAGGTACTGCGTTCCGCCGGTACCCGCGTAGGCAAGGTATCCACGCTTGCCGCCCCACGCATCAACCGCCACCTCGTAGCCCCCGCATCCAGCGCCAAATTGGCCAAGCAAGTCGTAAATCTGTACAACCCGAAATACACCAATGTCTATACCCGCACGACTACTTTTAAAAACAAATACTGGCCTGCCACCACCGTCCCGCAGATTGTTATTTCTACGGAATTTAAAGCGCCCATTTTGCGCGAACCCAGCACGTTGTGGGGCAGTTACCGCTATTTAAAAGATTTGGTGCGCCTGTCGCAGGAGCCGGGAGCCGTAGCCAAAGGATATGAAAAGAAATGGCGCAATATCCGCGATGTAGCCACTTACCGCGGGGTACACCACATTGTGAACAAAAGTACGCTGAAAGAAATCTATACGCGCAAAAAAATCAAATCGCAAAACAATCACAAGCCCTACCCGGTTCACTTGGGCGAAATGCAAAGCGATGCCCCCGGCATTATTCACCCGTTCCACGGAAACCCGGAATTTGCGCCGATGTTCCACAACCTTAATCACCAACTGGCCCTGTATGACGAGGGCGGCGTAAGAGCGATTATTCTTGATTATTTTGACCATATGCAAGAATTGCATAAACTCTACCCGCAGGAAGCCCCCGTGATTTATCAGGAAATGGTAGATAACACGTTGAAAGAAGCGCAGTTATGGGCGGAAACCTACCGCTTGCGCTGGAAATAAGAAAGATTAACTATATGTGAAAAACCCCCGGCCTAATTTGTGCCGGGGGTTTTTTGTGTTAATGGGCAGAGGTTTCAAAGCCCGTAGCGGGCGGAGGGCAGGTACTTTCGCCGTTGTTGCAGCAAGTAGCCACCGGCTCACTAATGCCGCAGTAATCCGCGCATAACTCCTGTCCGCGGTCGTTATCGCCGTAGCATTGGGTCAAATCGCTGGCGTAAAAGCGAGTTAAGTGGTAATGATACAACAAACCGTCGTCATCTGCCTTGCCGTCAGCGGTGCGGGTGGCGGTAGCAAAACCGTCGCCATAGGTTACCGCGGACGAAAGAGCGACCGTAAAGCCGTTGCCCTGCGGGCCCTTGGTGTAAAAGGTATTGCCCGCGTTGGCGCCGGTAGCGGCGTTTACGTCTAACCCCGTGGCGCGGGAGGTATAGCGGCTAATTTGCATATACTTGCGCATTTGCGCCTGGGAAATGGAGTCCAAAAGCGTTACGGCCTCCATCATACGGGCTCGTTCTACGGCCTTAAAATAAAGCGGCACCGCGGCCGAAGCCAAAATGCCGAGGATTAATACGACCACCAATAATTCAATAAGTGTAAAACCTTGTTTCATAATGCTCCCAAGAGTATCAAACTATATATAGTTTAGCAGTAAAAAAAGCACCAATGCAAGAGGTTCCACCCTGCTGTCCGCACCCTGCGGGCCGCCGCTAGTCCGCGCTCTTTTGATTAAAGGGCATTACATTGAGCAATGTCGCTCTCTATTGGGCACAGTGTAAAATTGGGGTCTTACTGAACTTGTTTCAGCATCTACCTTTTGGGTAGTGGTAGTTTTTTATAACAACCCGTGCGGTAGATCCTGAAATAAATTCAGGATGACTTCTATTCATAAAAACCCCTCAACAAAGCACATAAAAAACCCCGCACGGGGCGGGGTTTTTGGTGTTAACCAAATAAAATTACATCGTAGCAGAAGGAGCATCACACTTAGTCTTGGCACCCGTGCTGCAGCAAGCATCAACAGACTCATCAATACCGCAGAAATCAGCACACAACGCTTTACCGTTGTCATTGGTACCCGTGCAAGTCGTATCGCGATTGGCATAGTAGCGGTCCAAAGTGTACTGATACTGCAAGGCGTTGCCGGATTCCGGCACGCGGACAGCCGTAGCTTTGCCACCGTCTTCTCCACCATAATTAGTACCAGACAAGGTAATTTGGAAACCATTTTTGCCCTCACCTTTCGTGTAGTAAACAGCACCAGAAGCACCTTTCGGGGCAACGTCCAACGCAGTATATGCAGAGGCATAGCGATTCACTTGCATATATTTGCGTTGTTGCGCATCAGCGATGTTCGCGAGCAAGGTTACGGCTTCCGTCATACGGGAGCGTTCAACCGCTTTGAAATACTGCGGCATAGCCATAGCAGCCAAAATGCCGAGGATCAATACGACCACCAGCAATTCAATCAGGGTAAAACCCTTCTTATTATTCATAAAACCTCCTACAGTTTTATATATAAGTTTAGTTTTATAGCCCCCTAGGGGCTACCTTTTCATTTTAATAAGGATTAAAACGGTTGTCAAGCCCCAAATTTAAAAATAGGACCCTTTATTTTTGCACTTCGGTTTGGGGCGTATTTTCCTGCGGGGCCAGGAGTTTTTGCATTTCCGCCGTCAGCCGTTTGCACAGATATTGGGCCCATTTTCCATCGCCCTTGCAGGACACATTTCCCTCGGCAAGCGTAATTTCCAGCGTATAAGTGAGCAAACCACCCCGGCGCACGGCGGTGGCGGAGCCGTCGTTCTTGTCTTTATTTAATTGCAAATCCAGCGCAAAGCCGTTTTGGGCGGCTTCGGCCTCTTGGGCGGTAAACGCAAAAAAGCGGGGCTGGCCCGCCTCGGGCGCGGCGCCCAAAAAGCCCTGTTTTTTGGGGATTCTCGGCAAGTATTTATCCAGGGCAGACCAATCGTAAGTATAGGCTTTATTTTTAATAAAATACTGATTTTCGGAAGTAGATACATTTAACAGTACGCTGACGGCCGCCGCGGCTTTACTGCCCTCCACCGTGCGTTCGTAAAACGGGAACAGCCCCGCCAGCACCAACAAGCCGACCAGTAAAATAAGACTAAAACTTTTGAGTTCAAACTTTTTCTTTTGCATAGGATTTTCCCCCTTTTCAACCAGGCCGCCGCGGAGTAACTCCCCGCCGCCTTTACATTAGGCGGGCGGCCTAAAAAGCCGCCCGTTACCTTAAAAATCATCCGCCGGATTTACTTTCGGTATCATCGGGTCACCCGTCAATTCGGTCTGTCCGTCCACACCCATATAATCGCAGCAAACATTTACATCGTTTTCGTTTTCCCATACCGGCACGCAAACCGTTTGGGTACTGCCAAACGGCCGCACCAAATGATAGGTATATTTGGCGGATTTGCCCACGCGGCGAGCGACGGCAAACCATTTATCGGTGGCATCCTGCTCAAACGAAATGGCAAAGCCTTCATTTAATACGCCGCTTTCCACACCGCCGCGCGTATAATAAATGGTATTTTCCGCGCCGTTGGCAAAATCGTTATGCTCTTTGGGCGTGCGGACGGCCGCCGGGGCCGCATCCAACTGGTGCCAGTAGGGCGTATATTGCTGGCGGCGCAAAAAATAGCGCTCCTGCGCCGAGAGCATAGTGCCCATTAAACTTTCCGCCTCGCCAATGCGCACGCGTTCCACGGCCTTGCCGTAATACGTTATCGCTATGGCGGCCAGTACCGCAATAATCAGCACCACTACCACTAATTCCAACAGCGTAAAACCTTGTTTCTTCACTAGTCCCCCGTTAGAGCCGCACTTACTGCACCAACGCCTAATCCACAAGCCGCGCACGCCCTTTGCTTGGTTTATAAACTCATAAACGTAGAAATGCCGCCCATCACCATATCTACGGACATCAAAATAAGAATCATACCCGTCAAGCGTTCAATGGCAATCAACCCGCGTTTGCCCAGCAGGTTGCTGATAGGGAAGGATGCCATTAAAATAATGGAGTTGATGACGGAGGCCACAATCACGGCGCCCAAGGTGATAAACTTGTTGGACTGCTGGGCCGCCGTAATCATTACCATAGACAGCGCCGCCGGCCCCGCCACCAACGGGATAGCCAACGGCACTACAAAGGGTTCATCTTCCTTCGGGTCGTTCGTGGGGGCTTCGTCCCCGCCAAAAACCAACTTAACCGAGATGATAAACAAAATGATACCACCCGCAATACTTAACGAATATTCGTGGATACCAAACGCGCGCAAGAACCATTTACCCAGGAACAAAAAGGCCACCATAATCACGAGGGCGATAGCCAACTCGCGGATGAGTACGGTTTTGCGGCGTTCCGGCGCCACTTTTTTAAGCGCGGCAATAAACAGCGGAATATTGCCGAAACCGTCCATTACCAAGGCAAGCGTAATGACGGAGGAAATAAACGAATCCATAAAAACTCCTTGTAAATTGTTCAATTTTCCGGGCAAAATACTTTTTGTCCGGGCTTCTTCCTATATAGTATAGCAAAAAAACGCTCCCCCGAAAGTAACCCCTTTTTGCCCTGCAAGGAATAAGGCCAATTTTGTAAGATATTAATTATGTTAGACGAACACCGCACTAATTTTATTAACATTGTTAAATGGTTTTTATTGGCTACCGTTATCGGCGCGCTGGTGGGCGTGCTGGATGCGGCTTTTTTAAAAATATTGGACGCTTCCATTGCGTGGAGAAACGGGATTCCGCTGTTTTATTTGGGGCTGCCGGTTTTCCTGTATGTTGTCGCCCTGCTGGGACGGAAAACCGCCAAACGCGACAAGGACTTTTCCACCGATGCCGTCATTAATAAAATTAACGCGCAGAGCCCGATTTCCTTTATTTCTATTTTAAAGGGCTTTACCTTGCCCATTGTAACGATGGTTTCCGGCGGTTCGGCGGGCAAAGAAGCCCCGTGCGCCGACGTGGGGGCGGGCGTTTCGTCCCTGCTGGCGCGGCTGCTTCGTATGGACCGCGAGGACCAACGCCGGATGATGATTTGCGGCGTAAGCGCGGGCTTTGCGGGCGTATTCGGCGTGCCGATATCGGGCGCGCTGTTCGGGCTGGAAGTGCTGTGGGTGGGACATATTTTTTATGAGGTAATGTTCCCCGCGCTCGTGGCCGGGATAACCGCCTTTCAGGTTACTTCGTTTTTAGGCGTGGATTACATTTATCATCCGCTCCACTTTGTGCCGGTATTTTCGGAGCAGTTCTTCCTCAAAATGATTATCGCCGGGATGTTCTTCGGCCTGGTGTCTATTCTATTTATTGAAATCAGCAAATTTGCCCGCGTGGTGTTCCGCTATATTGCCCTGCGCACGCGGTTGTTTTGGTCGTGTATGATTGGCGGGCTTATTTTGGTGGCGATCGGCTACTTCGCTTCCCCTATCTATTTGGGGCTTGGGATGCCCGGGATTGATATGGCCTTAAACGGCGAGCCGCTTTTGTCCCCCTTTGGCTTTTTGTATAAGATTATTACCACCTCTATCACGTTTGCCGCCGGAGGAATCGGCGGGGTGGTTACGCCTATTTTCTTTGTGGGCGCGCAAGCCGGGGCAATGCTGGCCGATTTTATGCAGGTGGACAGCGCGACCTTAGCCGCGCTTGGACTGGTAGCCGTTTTGGCAGGCACAGCCAATACGCCGCTGGCCGCCAGCATTATGGCCATAGAACTTTTTGGCCCGGCGATTGCGCCGTATGCCACAGTAGTATGCGTGATCAGTTTCTTAATTACCGGACGGCAGAGCATTTATCCCAGCCAGCGGATTTCTATGGATAGCGGCAAAAACTTGGAAGAAGAGCCCGCCTTCCACCACAAGCATTACGGCCGCCGCGCCAGCGACCGAAAACAGCGTATTCACCCGCGCAAAACATTGCTTAAAAAAGCAGTGCGGGAAATGGTCCGGCACCTAATACCCAATCCAAAAGGTTTTGACGAAAAGAAATAGAACGCAAAAAGCCCCGGCACAAACCGGGGCTTTTTCATTATAAGTAATAACAATTAGTACAGCGGGATATTGTACTCGCGCGCCAACGCGTTGTAGCGGTCAATTACCTTGCGCACAAAGCGGCGCTTTTCCACATAACTGCCCGGGAAGAACGCGCTCTTAAAGCCCGCAATGACAATGTTTTTAAGTTCCTTGGGAGCCAAGTCCACATTATGAACCAAGAGTTCCATTTCCTTGGTAACCGTGGTATTGGAGACCAGACGGTTATCCGTATTGATGCTGACGGGCAAGCCGCGCTTAATCATTTCTTTAATCGGGTGGTCCTTAACGGATTTGATTTCCGGCAAGGTCTGCAAATTGCTCGTCAGGCACACCTCAATACCAATGCGCTCACTGGCAATATAGTCCGCCAAGGAATTGACGTAATCCTCTTTATCCTGCACTCTTTTGTCTTTAATCATTGCGGCGGCAAACAGGTGCGTGCCGTGGCCCAAGCGGTTGGCGTAGCAGTCGGTAATGGCCTGAAAGATAGATTCGGGGCCGTAGGCTTCGCCGGAGTGAACCGTCTTGCGGATGAAGTGTTTATGCACGTAGCGGTAAGCCGCCAGGTGGTCCGCCGCCGGATAGCCGGCTTCCTCGCCCGCGAGGTCAAACCCGACCACGGGCAAATGCTCATCCTTGGCGAGTTTCACGACCATCTTCGCCAGTTCCAACGAAGCAATACCAAAAATTTCGCTCTTGCTGGATTGCGAAAGAGCCTTTATCAAATTGGCGTAATAGGGCGACATAAACTCATTAAAGTTACGCATCGCACAGGCAATTACGCCAAAGTAAAATTCCAAATCTTCCCCGTTTTTAACGGCGGCAGAAGCGTTATGCTCGTCCTGCGCGCGTTTTAACCCGCGCACTACGGCGCGCACGGCATCCTGCGCGGACAAGGTATCGCTCGCGTGCAACTGCGGTGCAAAGCGGACTTCTAAATAGCGCACGCCCTCGGCAAGGGCATCTTGTCCCAGTTCGTAGGCCACGCGCTCAATATTGGCGGCATTACGCATAACGGCACCGGTGTAGGAAAAACCCTTTAAATATTCCACAAGGGAAGCATATTTGTCTTTAAACACCTTTTCGCGCAAGCCTTCCTCGGTATAGGCGGGGAGTTCCACGCCCTCTTTTTTGGCTAGTTCAATCAGCGTGGAAAGGCGCAGGGAACCATCCAAATGGACGTGCAAGTCCGCCTTGGGAATACGTTTTAAAAACTCACTGGGGATGTTCATCATATTATTTTTTCTCCGCTTGTTGGCCCTTTGGCGTATCTTTTACCACATACCCCAACTGGGCAATGGCGTCGCGAAGTTCGTCGGATTTTTTCCAATCCTTCGCAGCGCGGGCTTCGGCGCGCGCCTTTAACAAGTCGGCCACTTCGGCCGGCAACTCGCTAGCGGCGGCTTCCGGTTTTTTAAATAAATCCAGCGACAAAATCGTATCGGCAAATTCCAAAAACGCCAATTTTTCCCCCGCCGTCAGTTCGCCCGAGCGGACGGCTTCCCAGGTAATGGCCAAGGCCTTGGGGGCGTTTAAATCGTCCTCCATAGCGGCGGTAAATTTATCCTTCCACGCTTGGACCTTTTCGTTCTGCACGGGCTTGCCGTTGGCTTCATCCTTGGCTTGGCAGGACAAGGCGCGCAGGTTTTTAAGGCTCTTGGTCGCGCTGTCCATACTTTCGTAGGAAAATTCCAACTGCGTGCGGTAATGCGCGCCCAAGCACAAATAGCGGTACGCCAAAGGCTCATAGCCCTTTTCTTTTAATACGTCCAGCGTAACAAAGGTGCCGCCGGATTTGGACATTTTGCCCGAGCGCAAAATCAAAAATTCGCCGTGGACCCAATAGTTCACATATTTTTCGCCGGTGGCGGCTTCGCTTTGGGCGATTTCGTTGGTATGGTGAATCGTTACGTGGTCAATCCCGCCGCAATGGATATCCAGCGTGTGGCCCAAATATTTCATTGCCATAGCGGAGCACTCAATGTGCCACCCCGGGAAACCAACACCCCACGGGCTGTCCCACTCCATTTGGCGTTTTTTATCCTTGGGAGAAAATTTCCACAAGGCAAAATCGGTCGGGTTACGCTTTTCGTCGCTCATTTCCACACGCGCACCGCCCTGCAAACCGCGGATACGGGCGTGGCCAACAAGGGCATCGTAGCGGTCAAACTTAGAAGTATCGTAATAAATACCGTCCGAAGTGCGGTACGTGTATCCTTTTTCTTCCAGCGTTTTGACGAGCGCAATCATTTCCTTAATGTGCGCAGTCGCACGGCTGATAATCGTCGGGCGGGTGCAGTGCAGTGCATCGTAATCCTGCCAAAATTTGGCTTCGTAGAACTTGGCAATGTCCCACGCACTTTTGCCCTCGCGTGCGGCGCCAACTTCCATTTTATCCTCGCCGGAATCTGCATCCGACACCAAGTGCCCCACGTCGGTAATGTTCATTACGTGTTTGAGCGGGTAGTGCAAGCGGATCGTGCGGGAAAGCAAATCCTCAAAAATATAGGTACGCAAATTGCCGATGTGCGCAAAGTTATACACGGTCGGTCCGCAGCAATACATTGTTACCTGTTTTTCGTTCTGCGGTTTAAATTCGTCTTTATGGTGTGTGGCAGTATTATATAAGTACATCATTGTTTGGCCTCTTCTTTCAGTTGCAAATAAGTGGTTTTGATAGTGTTAAAAAACAGCGTGCAGGTGGATTGGCCCACCTCGTTGGCGGAAGTTTCGCTGAGTTTACAGTTTACAGTAATGTCGGAAAGGGAATTGACCGCGCCTACGCTGGCCATAGAATAGGTAAAGCCCACTGGGCGGTATTTTTTGAGTGCCACGGCGTAGGCTTTATCAAGCGCCTTTTGAAACAAATTCATATCCTTGCGCGTGGCGGAAGCGCCCAACTGGAACTTGCGCGTAGCCACGCTGACGACCACATCGCCGTAGTTACCATAGGTACTGGCTAAATTTTCCGATGTAAAATCTTCATCTTCTCCCAGTTGCGCTTCCTCGGCGGACGGAGCCGTGGTTTCCGTGCCTGTGGGCATATTTTCGGACGGGAAAGGCGAGGTAAACTCGTAATACGCCTGGTTGCCCGGGTAGCGGGAATAATCAATCCCTTGGGTTACTTTTTTAGTGGAGCGGTAATCGGTGCTGCTGCACGCGGCCACCAAGCCCGCCAAAACCAAGGTTAAAATAAAACGAATCTTCATAGGTAAAACTCCTTACTTTTGAATTTTTAACGTAGCCACCGCGTGGCACATAGCCGCTTCCCCGCGGCCGATTTCGCCAACGTGTTCGTGGCTTTTGGATTTAAAACTGACGTTTTCCAAGGGCATTTCAAACACTTCCGCCAACGACTTGCGGACCGTATCGTAATGCGGTTTTATTTTGGGTTCTTGGGTGATAATAGTTGCGTCAATATGTTCAATTTGTGCGTGGTGGGCGCGGACGATTTCCAGCACTTTTTTCGCAATTTTCACGCTGGAAATACCTTTAATGGACTCGTCCGTAGGCGGGAACAAAATGCCGATTTCCCCCGCGCACAAGGCGCCCAAAATAGCGTCGCACAAGGCGTGCAGTACCAAATCCCCGTCGCTATGGCCTAAAAAGCCCTTTGTATGCGGGATTTCCGCCCCGCCGATAAACAACTTGCGTCCCGGTTCCAGGCGGTGCAAATCAAACCCGAAACCCGTGCGGTAAATAACAGAATTTTCCAAGAGAGCCTCCGCAAATACTAAATCTTCCGGCGTGGTAATTTTGTTGTTTTTGTAGGAAGACGGCACCACGCGCACCTTTATCCCCAATTTTTCCACCAGTTGGGATTCATCCGTCGCGCCTTCCTCTTGCCCGAATTTTTCCAAGGCTTCCGCCAAAATAGGGCGGCGGTAGCATTGGGGCGTTTGGGCAGCCCACAGTACAGAACGGTCCAGCGTGTTTTGTACAAAACCGTCCTTACACACCTTTACCGTATCCTTAACGGGCACAGCCAGTACGGCGGCCCCGTATTCCTGCGCCGCCTGCAAGCACGCGCTGATATGCGCAGGCTCCACCAGCGGGCGGGCACCGTCGTGCACGGCCACTAATTGGGCATTAGCGGACGTTTTTAAAAAACCGTTTTTTACGGACAACAGCCGCGTTTTGCCGGGGTCTGCAAAAATAATATAGGGAAAGCGTTTTTCCAGTTCCGCGCGGTTTTCGGGCGGTGTAACCACCACAATTTCTTTTATTTCCGGCGTATTTAAAAACGCTTCTACCGTGCGGACAAGTACGGGCTTTCCGCCAAGCGGCAACATTTGCTTGGGGCGGCCCATACGTGTGCCGCTTCCCCCCGCTACAATTACCACTGACGAAAAGCCCGTCTGTTCAGACATAAAAACCTTATTTAACTTTGGCAAAAATCATCCGGCCGGAAGAGGTTTGCAAAATGGAATACACAGCCACTTCCGTACGTTTGCCGATATGTTTGCGGCCGTCTTCCACCACGACCATTGTGCCGTCGTCCAGGTAGCCGATGCCCTGTTCTTTTTCTTTACCGTCCTTCATAATAAACAGAGACATACTTTCCCCGGGCAGCACCACCGGTTTTAAGGCGGTAGCCAAGTCCGCAATATTAAGCGCAATTACATTGTAAAGCGCGGCAATTTTATTTACATTAAAATCAAGCGTTACCACTTCGGCATCTAAACTTTTAGCCAATTTTACAACGCGTTCCTCCAAGGTGTCCGCCTTGGGGGTTTTGTTCGTAATGCGTACGGAAATTTCCGACAGTTCCTGCAAGCGGGTGGCCACATCCAAGCCGCGGCGGCCTTTGGCGCGTTCCAACGGGTCCTTGGAAGATACCATTTTATTTAACGCATCCAGCACGAACACCGGCAGCACAATCACGCCGGAGAGAAAATTAATTTCGCACAAATCCACAATGCGCCCGTCCATAAGCGCGGTAACATCAGCCACTTTTAAGTGGTGGCCCTTATAAGAAAGGCCTTCCAAGTCGCGCGACTTAAACACACTAGCCAGCACGCCAAAAATCAGCAGGCCAATTTCAAAAGAGCGGTGATATTGGTTCCAAAAAGCCATTACATCGCCGTTGGCAAAGTTGTTCATCCCGTAGTCAAACAGCACAAATAACATATACCCCAGCAAAAAGCCGGAGCAGGCAATCATAATTTTAATAAGGCGCAAGCGTTTGAACAACACTTCGCCCGCCACGACAAGCGCGCCGCACAAAAGACCTGCGAGCAGGCTCATCCACTCTTTATCAATAAAGTTATACGTTAGAAACGGAAATGCTACCAACGTGGAAATACGAAAAATCCAAATAGGCATATGCCCTCCAAAAAATAGGGGAACTTGTCCCCGGATAAGACTAGTTATATTCTAGCACTTTGCAGGCTACTTTTACAGCGTTTCTTTGACGGCGCACCGCCGGACTAGCGCAATTTAAGCGCTAATGCGTTCAAATCGGCCAGTTCCACTAGGGTCATTGCGCTTAATTTTTGCTTTTCACCCTTGGTTACCGCCGCCGCAAAACCTTTCTTAAAGCCTAGCCGCTGGGCTTCTTCCAGCCTGCGGTCAATCAGCGGCACCTTGGCTACCTGCCCCAAAATGCCCACCTCGGCCATAAACACCCAATCCGGCGCAATTGGAATTTCCTTGCACGAACTGATGACCGCCGCGCAAACGGCTAAATCCAAGGCCGGGTCCTTCAATTTTACGCCACCCGCCAAACTGACAAAGATGTCCTTGTTGTCTAACGACAGACCGATATGCTTTTCCAGCGCGGCAAACAGCATCAAACAGCGGTTTAAATCCACTCCCGTCGCCACCCGGCGCGGGAACGGATAGCGCGTCGGCGACACCAAGGCTTGCACCTCGGTCAAAATCGGCCGCGAACCTTCCAACGCCAAGGAATACGCACGCCCCTTCATTGCGCTGTCGCGCGAGGTTTGGGCAAAATATTCGCTGGCGTTTTCCACCGATTCCAATCCGTGCCCCGTCATTTTAAACAGACCGATTTCCCCGGTAGAACCAAAGCGGTTTTTGTGCGGGCGCAAGAGGCGCAGGACGTTATCCTTTTCCGTATCAAAATAGAGCACGCAGTCCACCATATGCTCCAAAATCTTCGGTCCCGCCAATTCGCCGTCCTTGGTAACGTGGCCCAGCACAAAGGTAATAATGCCCTTGGGTTTGCACAAGCGCACCAATTCGCTGGTACACTCGCGCACCTGCGCCACCGTACCGGCGGAGGACGTAAATTCCGGGTGGTAAACCGTTTGGATAGAGTCCAAAATCAACACTTCGGGGTTTACCTGCTCCACGGACTCCACGATTTTTTGGATGTCCGTTTCGCACAACAGGAAAATATTGTCGCCGTTTACCTTCAAGCGTTGGGCACGGCCCGAAATCTGGCCGATACTCTCTTCGCCCGAAATATACAGCACCTTTAACGTCTTGGAAAGTTCCGCCGCCACCTGCAACATTAGCGTAGATTTGCCGATACCGGGCGCTCCGGCCAAAAGGGTCAACTGCCCTTTGACGAGTCCCCCGCCCAGCAGACGGTCAAACTCGCTGATGTGGGTTTCTATGCGCGGTTCTTTAACGGCCTTGCTGTCCGCCAGTTTTACAATTTCGGAAGAGAAATCGGTAAAACTGCGCGTGCGCTGCGAGGCTTTTTTGCTTTCCTGCTGTTTAACCTCTTCTACCAAGGTGTTCCACTCCCCGCACTCCGGGCATTTACCCGCCCATTTGGGGGATTCGTAACCACACTTTTGGCAGACGAAAACCGTTTTAAATTTCATACCTTATCTGGCCCCGGCCGCAGCCGCCATACCAAAGAAAGAGGAAATATCCTGGTCGTTAAACGACAGGTTGGCTTTAAGCGCGAACTCGTTGGTTTCCATCGCGTCGCGCATCCACGCGCCCACGGAGAAATAGCGGTTCACACGGAAATCCAAGCCGTACGTCAAATTGGGTTTATTGAAGCGGCGTCCGTTAATCACGCGGTCGCGGCCCCAATCATAAAATTCCCCGCCGACGGTAAAGCGGCTTAAAAATTCGTCGTCATAGAACGGCTTTAATTCCAAGGCCACCCCACCGCCGCCGCGGATTAAACCGGCGGAAACGGTTGCCCATTTGTTATACAGGCCGAAGCGAACGTCAAACTTGTTCTTTTCCAAATAGTCGCCGTCTTTAAGTTTGTCGTCCTCGTTGCCGATGTTGGCCATACCCACGCGGTAGAACGTATAACCGCTGGAAGGGAAAATTTCAAGCGCGAGGTCGCTGGTGGCCTGGCCCGGGCCCGGCATATAGAAGAAGTCGTAATCCCAATACACGCGGAAACGGCTCATCTTGCCCACAAAGGTTTTTACCTCGCCCATTGTTTCCTTCAAATCTTTTACGCTGTCTTTTACGTCCTTCTTCATTTCGGGGTCTTTAATCAAACTGCCGATAACGCCCTCGCCTTTTTCCAAACTGTTCATCAAGGAATCGGCCTTTGCCAAAACCTCCTTCAAGCGTTCGGAAGCCACGTCCAAATTTTCTACGGAATTTGTTAAATACGGACGCATTTGGGCCACTAATTGGTTCAAATTGGCCGATAATTGGCGCACGTCGTTCATCGTTTGGTTGAGTTTTGCGCCAAATTCGCCTTGGTTATTTACGCTGTCCACAAATTCCTTAATGCTGGACATCGTTTGCGAAATCATCACGTCCATCGGCTGTTCGTTAAGCCCGGGGACGTATTCACCCGGCTGGATAAAGGGGGCCGAAAGCGGGCCTTGCACGGCCTTTAAATATTTGGAGCCGATAATGCCCGTCATCGCCACGCTGAACTCCGCCCCGCGGTGCAGTTCCACCCCGTCATTAACGGAGGCAACAACCACCACTTGGCCGTTTTCAATTTTGATTTTTTTAACCTTACCCACTTCTACACCCGCGAGTTTGACTGGGGCCTGTACGGCCAGGCCAGACACGTCTGCAAACGTAATGTTAATGTCGTGGGTCTTGGTAACGGACAGGCCGCCCAAAAAATAGAGCGAAAAGCCGAAAATAAAAAGACCTAATACGGTAAATATCCCCAATTTAGTTTCTGGTTTCATTGTTCATCCTTTTAAGTAAAATAAAACTACGCTTTTAACAACTGCATTTGGATAGGCCCTTGGCTGCTGCCTTCCACAAATTGTTTTACATACGGGTTGTCCGTTTTTCTAAATTCCTCCGGCGTGCCGTACATCAAAATACGTCCCTCGTATAAGAACGCAATATAATCGGCAATTTTAAAGGCCGAGCGCATATCGTGCGTAATAACTACCGAGGTTACCCCCAGTTTAGCCTTTAAGCCGATAATCAAATCGCTGATAATGTCGGACATTATCGGGTCCAAGCCTGTGGTGGGCTCGTCATATAAAATCACTTTTGGCTCCACCGCCAGCACCCGCGCGAGCGAAACGCGCTTCTTCATCCCGCCGGACAGTTCGCTGGGGTTCAACTTGGCAACATCTTCCTTTAACCCCACCAAGGCCAATTTTTCTTTAATTACCTTGGGGTATTCGCTTTCCGGCACCTCGGTTAAATATTTAAGCCCGAACGTAACATTTTCGCCCACGCTCATAGAGTCAAACAAGGCGCCCTCTTGGAACAAATAGCCAAATTTACGGCGGATAGCGGCCAGTTTAATTTCGCTATGGATTTTGGTGATATCCTTTCCGTCCACCCAAATATGCCCGCCCGTGGCTTCTTCCAGCCCGATAAGGCATTTGATTAAAGTACTTTTGCCCGAGCCGGAACCGCCCAAAATACAAGTGGTTTTGCCCTCTTCTATTTTGAGGTTTACATCCTTTAACACCTGTTTGGGGCCGAAACTTTTTTGCAAATCTTTAATTTCAATCATATTAAACCCCGAACGCCGTTAAAATGGCGGTTAAAAAGTAATCCAGTACCAAAATCAGTACAATCGTGGTAACCACGGCCCCGGTGGTGGACTTACCCACGCCCTCGGCGCCGCCACGCGTGCTGACGCCCTTGTAACAGCAGACCGTTGCCACCATAAAGGCAAACACAAACGATTTAATAAAGCCGTGCATAAAGTCCCGCACTCCCATAAAGGAGGTTATATCCGTGATATACACCTCTCCCGCCACGCCCAGCGCATAGACCGCCACCAAGTAGCCGCCCAATACGCCGAACAGGTTGGAAAAAAGCGTTAAAACCGGCATTGTAAACACAAAGCCGAACATCCGCGGGATAACCAAATAGCGGATCGGGTTTGTACCCAATGTATAGAGCGCGTCAATCTGCTCGGTTACCGCCATTGTGCCGATTTGCGCCGTTACCGCGGCCCCCGCGCGGCCGGAAACGACTACCGCCGTCAGCACCGGGCCTAATTCGCGGATGAGCGAAAACGTAACAATCGTACCTACAAAAATAGGCTCGCCAAAAATATTGCCAATCGTGTTCCCGGCCTGCAACGCCAGCACCATACCCGTAAACAAACTGGTAAGCGCCGTTACGCCCAAGGATTCCACGCCAATCGTTACGCTCTGCTCCACCGCCTGCCCAAATTCAAAGCGGGAGTGGGTCAGCCAGAACAAAGACGAGCGGACCATTTGGGCGGCTCCGCCCACTTGGCCGAACAGGTTGGACATATATTTACCGATAAGCGTAAACATTATTCTTTGTAAATCCTCGGTACGCGCGGCATCAAAAGAGTGCACAGTTCATAATCAATCGTACCCGCCTTTTCGGCCAGTTCCGCATACGTAATTTCTTCGTCGCCTTGGCGGCCTACGGCTACCACTTCGTCGCCCACCTTCACAGGGCCGACATTGGTAATATCCACCATCAGCATATCCATAGTGATATTGCCCAGCACGCGGCAGCGTTTGCCGTTAATAAGCACCTCGGCCTTATTGGAAAGCGCCCGCAAATAGCCGTCCCCATATCCCAAAGGCAAGGTGGCTACCTTCATAGCGGTCGGCGCAATAAAACTGCGGTTGTAACTAATACTCGCCCCGGCAGGTACATCTTTTACATAGACCACACGGGTTTTTAAAGATAAAATGGGTTCAAACCCGGCTTCTAACCCCAGCGCACTGTGGCCCGTGCGGACCATATCGTAATGCACATCGGGCCGCGCGGTAATGGCCGCGGAAGCCGCCACGTGGCAATAATTGATATGAATACCCTTTAAATGCACATTGGTTAAGGTGTCGCGGTAGTAGCCGATTTGCTCCTCGGTATAGGCCGGGTCGGTTTCCACGCTGGAAAGGTGCGTAAAGAGCCCGTCCAAAATAACGTGCGGGTTTTTATCCAAATATTCAATGACGTTAAATACCCCGCCGCGGCGCGTGCCGATGCGCCCCATACCCGTATCCTGTTTGACGTGGCAGAGGGCCTTTTTGCCCAGTTTTTCGGCAATTTCGCACACGGCCTTGGCCGCATCCAAACTGGCAATGGTGATGGCGATATTGTTTTTGATAGCGTATTCAAACGCTTCAAACGGGTAAATACTGCCCAGTACCAAAATAGGCAATGTTACGCCCGCCTGGCGCAACTGCAACGCTTCCTCCACCGAGGCCGCGCCAAAAAAGTCGCTGAGTTTGTTTTTTTCCAAAAACAAGCCCAAGGGCACCGCTCCGTGGCCGTAGGCATTGGCCTTTAAAACGGTCAAAACGCGTACATTTTCTCCCGCCTGCTCGTGCACTTTATGCATATTGCGGGCCAGTTTCTTTAAATCTACTTCGGCAATAGTCGGTCTTAAAATAGGCATCATATGCGTTACTCCGGAATTGCCATTGTGGTATTTCCACCCATATCCTGCGCGTTTTCCATATGTTCGGGCGCAGGGTTGGTAAACAAGGCGTATTCGCCGAAGAAGGCCAAATCAATATCCCCCACCGGGCCGTTACGCTGTTTGGCAATAATCAGCGTGGCTTTGTTTTTGAGGGTTTCGTCGTCGCGTTTATAGTACGCTTCGCGGTGGATGAGCGCCACCACGTCGGCGTCCTGTTCAATAGAGCCGGATTCGCGCAAGTCGGAAAGTTGCGGTTTGTTGTCTTGGCGGCTCTTGTCCTCGTTCTTACGGCTCAACTGCGAAAGTGCCAGCACGGGCACATTTAAGGTACGGGCCAAATCTTTAAGCATACGGGAAATTTCGGACACTTCCTGCTGTCTGCTTTCGGTACGGCGTTCGCCGCCGCGGATTAACTGCAAGTAGTCAATTACAATCAGGCCCAACTCTTTGCCCTGCTTTTTAAGGTCGGTCGCCAAGCGGCGCGCGCGCATACGCAATTCGGTAATGGAAATGCCGGACGTATCGTCAATATACATTGGCGCAGAGGCCAAGCGGCCCAGTTCGCGCGTCAAATCGGACCATTTGCTCTGCTCGTAATACCCGGTACGCAACTTGTAAATTTCCACCATAGCGGCCGCACCGAGCATACGTTCAAAAATAATGTGCCGCCCCATTTCCAGCGAAAAGAACGCCACCGGGAACCCGCACTCCACGCAAGCGTGGTGCGCAATGTTCAGGGCCAAAGCGGTTTTACCTTGGCTGGGGCGCGCACCCAAGATGATAAGGTCGGACTTTCTGAGCCCGCCCGTTTTACGGTCAAATTCGTCTAATCCCGTGGGCACACCCTGAATAGCGTTTTTGTTGCGAACGGCCTTTTCCAAGATTTCAATTACTTCGGGGGCTAAATCCTTGGAGGACACAAACCCCGTAAGTTTCTGTTTTTGGCTTAATTTATAAATTTGGTCGGCGGCGGAGTCAATCAGCACCTGCGGGTCGTCGTCCTCTTCCTTATAGCAGCGCTGGACAAGCGATGTAGCCGTGCGGATTAAGTCGCGCACGACGTATTTTTTATAGACGATTTCCGCATAGTGCTTGATGTGCGCGGCGGTGGAAACCTTATCCACCAGTTGCGTTAAATAGACTTCCCCCCCTAACTGCGCCAAGAGGTTATTCTTTTTGAGTTCCTCGCTCAGCGTGATGATATCAATCGCTTGGCCGCGGTCCGCCAGATTCTTCATAGCGGCAAAAATCTTTTGGTGGGATTCTTTATAAAAATGTTCGGGTTTTAAAATTTCCAACGCATCCGTTACGGCCTCGGCGTCCAGGAGCATTGAGCCCAAGACGGCCATTTCCGCATCTATTGCCTGCGGTGGGATTTTTTCTTCCAGTAAATTGCTTGCCATAAGTCCTCTACAACTAAAAAATGGGGCCACCCGTTTACCGGGTGGTAAACGGTGCTTTTTATTATTGTAGCAATTTAGACGCTTTCAATGCCACACCTAAACCAGAGTTAATTGGGCAATTTGTAACAAGGTGTTTGAGAAGAACCGTAATGGCAAATTTGATACTCGGCTCCGCCAATTTTGGAGCATTTATCCTGCCCCATACAAAATACCGTGCCAACCGGGGCATTTAAACTTTTGGCAGAGGTTGGATTAAGCACCATATATAAGTGCATACCTTTAAAACTAACATTAACCCCACCGTTGACGGAGTAAAACAATAAATCGGGGCTTACGCGGATTTGGGAATCACAATACAACCGCCGGCTGGTTTCAATCAGCCGGGAATAGGTATAAGAAAGGCCGGATAAATCAGCAAATTCTATTAAATCCAAACAGGCAGAAGTACCGCCATTTAAAATAAACAACTCCTGTCCGCGCTTTAAGGCGGTAAACCACGGCAAAACCGTACTTACGCGGCTTTTGGTAACGGCTTTTTCATATTGCGGCAGGGCAACAGCGGCCAAAATGCCAACGATAAGGACGACAACTAATAGTTCTATAAGGGTAAAACCACGGCTAACACCCCAAGCGTTAGAGCCTAAAACCCTGCGGGCCACCAGTTCAGTATGACTTTTTATTTTGTCGTCATCCCGTAAGGTTGTTATACGGGATCTGGCGTGGTAGTTGTCATCCCGGGCGTGGACCCGGGATCCAGTCTGTTTATTAGAAAAACTCCTTATTTTATTTCTGGATTCCAGGACCCTGCGGGCGGCTTCCTTGCCCTGGAATGACAACAAAGGCAGCAACCTATTCAAAAATCCTTTCATTTTTTCTCCTTTTTAAGGCCTTTATATTTGAGCAAAACAGCCTTTTATACGCGTTTTTATACGGCGG
>SAMEA104315430__coassemble_124_pt1 | contig 44267 bp, 41 predicted proteins | sample SAMEA104315430__metabat2_low_PE_016 | metagenome-assembled genome bin SAMEA104315430 (sample SAMEA104315430) | gut metagenome | biome: Monkey gut; feature: monkey-associated habitat; material: faeces | place: China | collected 2013
GGCTCAGCGTGAATATTATGCTGGCCTTTACGGCGGCCTTTTGCGCGGTATTGAAGCCGGAGTTTGGCTATTCTGCGGCCTTCGTGTGCGGGCTGTTTTTGGACTTTTTCGGCACCAAACTGTTTGGCAATAACGCCTTTTCCTTTACCGTGGCGGCTTGTATCATTTATGCGCTGGCGGAACGGTTTGATTTTGACGGGATTTTCCCGCAGGTGGTCAGCGTGTTTGGTTTGTCTGTTTTAGTCAGCGTGATTAATGCGCTCCTCGTGTGGTGGTTTGCCTCCGCCACGATGTGGCCCGGCTTTTGGAGTGTGCTGGGCGGCGCGGTGATTGGGGCGCTCTTGGCTCCGGCGGTGTTTTGGCTGGTGCGCCGGACCTTAAACGGAGGGGCGGTTTGCCGCCAAAGATAGGATTTTTATATGGCCGTTACCCGGATATTTTTTAACGCGCGTTTAAAGACAATGATGATTTTGGCCGCTGTGGCCGGAACGGTCATTGCGCTGCGTTTGGTGGATATCCAGGTCTTGCGCCACAACGATTATTTAAAAATGGCCGAGCGCAACCGCACGCAGATTTTGTACCAGACGGCTCCGCGCGGGCGCGTGTTCACCGCAGACGGCGTAGCAGTGGCCTCAAATGCCCCGGCATTTAGTTTTTATTACCTTTCCGCAGGACGCAAGGACCCTGAATATTTAAACCAATTAGCGCACGATTTGGCCCCGCATTTAAAGATGAGCGAAGAAGAAGTGCTCAAAAAGGTGGAACAAGGGGTTAAAACGGGCAAAGCCACCTTGTTGGCCGAAAACCTTTCCACCAAAAGTACAATGGCCTTGCAGGAACTCCAACTGTACTACCCCGGCGTGTATTTGATTGAGGAAACCAAGCGCAGTTATCCTTTTGGCGGGTTTGCCAGCCACCTCATCGGCTACATCGGCAGTATGGACGAACGCGAGTGGCAAAAGCGCGACCAAAGTATGGGGTACCGTTTGAACTCCAAAATCGGCAAAAACGGGATTGAAAAAAAATTTGAAAAAGAATTAAAAGGCCACGACGGCGGGGTATATTTGGAAGTGGATTACCGCGGCCGCGTAAAGAGCATTATTCAGGACAAAAAATGGTCCGCCGGGAGCGACGTTTATTTAACCTTGGATTTTGATTTACAGCGCGCGGCGGAGGAAGGCCTGAAAAATTCCAAAACAGGCCGCGGGGCCGCGGTGGCGTTGGACCCGCGCACGGGTGCGGTGCTGGCCTTGGCGAGCGCGCCTGCTTACGACCCGAATATTTTTGTGCAATACAGCGACGAGGAAAACCCCAAACAATCTAAAAAAATCAACGAATATAACCTCGCCGTGCAGGGGATTTATCCGCCCGCTTCCACCTTTAAAATTATTACGTCTGCCGCCGCCTTGGAAGACGGACATTTGGACGTAAACCGCAAAATTAACTGCCCCGGGCATTACGATTCCGGCCCGCGCATGTTTAAATGTTGGGGCAGGCACGGCCCGGTGGACTTTTTTGACGGGGTCAGCAATTCCTGCGACGTATATTTTTATGTTGTGGCTTCCGAAACCGGGGCCGCCGCTATTGAGCGGGTAGAGCGCAAGTTTATGTTTGGCCGCCAAACGGGTATTGATTTGCCCGGCGAAAAGGCGGGCAATTTGTACGGCCCGACCCGCCGCGCGCGCAACAAAACCTATTGGTTTATCGGCGATACGTTAAACCTGTCTATCGGGCAGGGGGAACTTCTGGTAACGCCTTTAAAAATGGCGCAGTTTGCGGCCGCCGTAGCCAGCCGCGGAAATGTCTATCGCCCGTATTATGTGGAAAAAATTGTCAGCAACCAAACGGGCAAAACCGAAGTGGTTGGCAAAACGGATATTTTGCAAAAGGCCGATTTAAAGCCCAAAACATACGATTTGTTGTTTAAAGCCTTGAAACATACGGTGGACGACGGCACCGCGCGGCGCGTGAAAATCAAAGGGCTGGACGTATATGGCAAAACGGGTACCGCGCAGAACCCGCACGGCAAAGACCACGGTTGGTTTATGGCCTTTGCGGGCCGAGAAGGCGAAGAGCCGACGATTGCTTTGGCGGTATTTGTGGAGTTTGGCGAAGGGGGCAGTTCCGCCGCCGGGCCGATTGCACGCTCTATGCTGGAAGCCTATTTCCGCTTAAATAAACCCGCGGAAAAGCCCCACGCGCAGGCCCGCTCTGCCGAAGATTATGACGAGTTGTTAAGGAGTGGCGATTAATATGGCCGCATTTCGCAATTTTACTAAAAATTCCAGCCGCAGCCGTTTGGATTATGTGCTGTTTGGCGCAATGATTTTACTGGTGATACTGGGTGCGCTGTGCATTATGTCTGCTGTCAACAGTTTGTCTTTTGCTAACCCCATTGTCCGCACGCACTTGGTGGCCCTGCCGGTGGGGGCGTTTGCCTTTTTTGTGGGGTGGAGTTTTAACTACCAAATCTTTGATGAACAATGGAAGTACCTCTACGGCTTTATTTTGGCCCTATTGGTGGGGGTGCTGTTGTTTGGTTCCTATCAGCGCGGGTCGCGCTCGTGGTTTGTGCTTCCTTTTTTCTCTATGCAACCCTCGGAAATCTGCCGCGTGGCCACCATTTTGGCCGCCGCCGCATTTTTGGACAGACGAGGCCAGCGTATCCGCGATGTTTCCACGCTCTTTGGCTTGGGGGCATTATTGGTGCCTGTTTTTGGCCTGATTATGATGCAGCCGGACTTTTCGTCAGTGGTGGTTACGTTCCCGGCCATTTTGGTACTGCTTTATTGCACGGGTGTAAATGTGTTCTATTTGGGTTTAATCGGCCTTTTTGCGGGCGTGGCGGGGTTTTTTACGATTGCCTGGACATATATCTATCTCCACCCGGATTTGCAGGAATATTGGCTGGTGCGCGCGTTTTATGATTTGGCGCATAACGGCTGGTATATGGCGGGGTTTTCTGTATTGGTGATTGTGCTGGGGTATGCAACTTGGTGGTTTTTTAAACAGTTGCGTATGTTACTGCCGTCTTTTTACTTTGTACTGGCTACCTTGGTGGTGCTGGCGGGGCTGTTTGGCGGGATATTTGTGGACCACCAAATGAAGCCACACCAGAGAAAGCGCGTAGAAACCTTTTTGGCCCCCAAGTCCGACCCGCGCGGTGCGGGGTATAACGTCTTGCAAGCGCAAATTGCTATGGGCGCGGGCGGCGTTTTCGGCTCGGGGCTCTTTTCGGGAACCCAGTCGCGCCTGGGGTTCGTGCCCGAAAAACACACAGACTTTATTTTGGCTGTGGTGGGGGAAGAACTCGGCCTGTGGGGGACGCTTCTTGTGTTGGGGCTCTATTTACTCATTTTATGGAGAATAATCGTAGTGGCGTACAGTTCAAGCGACCGCTACGGTTATTTGGTATGTTCCGGCATATTCGGGATGTTTTTTACCTATATGCTGGTAAACTTTGGGATGCTTATCGGTATTGTGCCGGTAGCCGGGATTCCGCTGCCGTTTATTTCGTACGGCGGGTCCAACTTGGTATCCAGTTTATGGGCATTAGGGGTGGTGCAGTCGGTTTACGCGCGCCGCATACGGGCATAAAAAGATGATAAACACGCCAAAAATTTATAAAATGCGTATAGTGTTCACCTGTGCCGAAAAATCGCCGGCGCGGCTGAACACCTTTAATGCCGTGCGCAGTATGGTGCTCGCCAGCGGGTTACCCTACGAACCGGCCAAGGTTAATAAAAATTGGCCCCGGCTTGCGTACGGTCCGGCGCCGTCTATGGGTGTGCGGGCGGAAAGGGAGTATTTGGATATTTATTTGCTTTCCGCCGTGCCCGCAGAGCAGGTGCGCAGTTCGCTGGAACAGGCCAAACCGCAGGGGCTCACGCTTTTGGACGTACAACGCGTGCCCTATGCGCTGCCTTCGGTGCAGAATTTGGCCGCCGCAGCCGTTTACCGGGTGGAAGGAAATTTTGATTTGTTTGCCCCGGATATGACGGCGGAAGATTTCTTTAATGCGGCCCGGGTGGATATTACCCGCCGGGCTGATAACGGGCTGGCACTCGTGCAAAATGCCAAACCGTACATTTGGAAAGCGCAAACCGTTTCCAACCGCGCCGTGCGTTTAACGCTTTTAAACGTACAAGGCAAGTGGGAACGTCCGCAAACGCTTATCGCCGCGTGGCTGGGGGTTGATATCCCGGCGCAGGACGAAGCGTTTACGGTGGAAGGTTTTACATTTATTAGGGAAAGTTTCCTTTGGCAGGACAGCGAAGGGGAATTTCACCCCATTTAAAGGCTTGTGAAAGAGCCAAGAGAGGATTTTAGTATGAGTAAGAATTTAGAAGGACAGCCCTCCGTGGAAGTCTTGGTCAATACGTCGTTTGAAGAAACGCGTATCGCCATTTTGGAAGACGGACGGGTAAACGAACTGATTTGGGAACGCCGCGGCGCGCTCAATATTGTGGGTAACATTTACAAGGGTACGGTGGAAAACGTACTGCCCGGTATTTCCAGCGCGTTTTTGAACATCGGCTACGAAAAGAACGCCTATTTGTATATTTCCGACGTGTTAGGCGGCGACAAAAAGAACATTGATAAAGTGCTCCATAAAGGCCAGGAAGTAATGGTTCAGGTGGTAAAGGACGCTATCAGCACCAAAGGGATGAAGGTAACGATGGACGTAACCTTGCCCGGGCGCTATTTGGTTTTAACGCCGCACCAAAGTTTTGTGGGCGTATCTAAAAATATTGAAGATTCCGAAGCCCGCCACAAATTAAACGATATTATGCAGGACTTGGCCGCCAAGCACTTAAACGGGATGGGCTGTATCGTCCGCACGGAAGCCGAAGAGGCCACCAAGGACGAACTGGAACGCGAGGTAAAATACCTCTACCGCCAATGGCAGTCTATCGTTAAGAAATTTGAAACGTCCCGCTCTCCTAAACTTTTGCACGAGGATATGGATGCGGTGTTGCAGGTGGCGCGTGATGTACTGTCCGAAAACGCAAAAGTCTATTTGCTGGACAGCAAAAAAGATTACGAACGCGTATTGGACTTTGTGGAAAAGAACTCCCCGGATTTGGCCGACCGCGTGAAACTCTACAAGGGCAAAACGCCGATTTTTGAAGCCTATAATGTGGAGCCGGAAATTGATAACCTGCGCAAAACCAAACTCCCGCTCCCCAACGGCGGCAGTATTATCATCCAGGAAGCGGAATCCCTCTGTGCCATTGACGTAAACACCGGTAAATTTACCGGCAACAAATCGCAGGAAGAAACCGTAACCCAGACCAATATTGAGGCCGCGGGCGAAATCGCTCACCAGTTGCGTTTGCGCAACATCGGCGGGATTATCGTCATTGACTTTATTGATATGCGCAAAGCGTCCAGCCGCCACCGCGTGGTGGAAGCCTTGGCCGCCGCCGTGCACGGGGACCGCGCCAAAATCCGCATTTTGCCGATTACGCGCTTGGGCCTGGTGGAAATGACGCGCGAGAGAAAGCGCGCCAGCACGGGCAGTTTTATCAGCGAAGAGTGCCCCCAGTGCCACGGTTCGGGCCGCGTGTTGTCGGCGGAGAGTATGCGCATTAAAATCCAGCGCGAAATTTACGACCTTACCAATGGCCGCCCCGGCGGAAACCTGCGCGTGGTGTTGCACCCGGTTTTGGCCGAAGCCATTAAAAACCGCCAAGAGGACATTGAGCAGAATATTCACCGCACGCTCAAAATCCAGGCGGACCCGCAGTTGGCGTGGGAAGATTACAAAATCGTCTTGGAGTAAAATAAGTGCGCCCGGAGTGTGTCCGGGCGCTTTTTGCATATGAAACGGCTTTGGCAAATTCTCTTATCGGGCTTGTTGGCCTTATTTGTATCTTGCCCCGCGTTTGCGGCGCAGGACGAGGCCGATTTTATCGTTTCGGGTAAAAAGGACGGAACGGTTCCGTTTGAACAAATCGGCGGCGTGCCGTATGTGGACGTGCAAAAAACCGCCCGCAAGTTCGGCGCGAGCGTGGAACTGTTTGCCAAATCCAAACAAGCCAAGGTTTCTACCAAGGGCTTTTATGCTATTTTAACGGCCCCGTTGCAGGAAATTGTGGTAAATGCCCAGCCCAAAACCTTATCCGCGCCCGTACTGGTGCGGGGCGGGAAGGTAATGACTCCGGCGGAGTTTTTCACCCTGCCTGCGTTTACGCAAGCGGTGGATAAGCAGGTGGAATTTAAGAACGGGGCTTTCCAAATAGAGCGCCGCTATAACCTGGCCTACGAGGATAAAAAATTCGGCGGTAAGGACAATTTACTCCTCTTTACGGCGCAGAAAAATGTAACCTTTACCACCGAACAGCCCAACAAACATACCGTCATTATTACGTTCCCTAACGCGGTGGTAAAGCGCGATTTGCACGAGCGTTTGCGCACGAGTTATATCGCCTCGGCGGATATCCGCCAAACCCGCGGGGATGCGGTGTTAAAGGTGATTTTAGGCAAGGATGCCAAGGTATGGAGTTTTGACCGGACTGGCGACAAGTTGGTGTTCCGTGCGGGGCTGAAAAACGCCTTGCCCGCACCCGAGGAAGAACCTGCCAAGGCCGAAACGTCTGCCGTAAAAACAGCCGCGAAGCCTGCTCAAACGGCGGAGCACAAATCGCTTGTGGAGGGGGAAGAACCCTCGGTTTTGGCGGAGGAGGAAGCCCTTTCGCACGAACCCGTGATGACAGCGGCGGCCCCCAAGGCGGCGGTGATTGCCCCCGCCAAGCCCGAAGCCAAACCGACTCCGGCCATTTCCGCTAAAACCGCGCCCAAAGCGGCCCCGGTTTTAAAGAACGAGCCGAACCCTGTCAGTATTCGGGAAGCGCACAAAAAAATGCGTATTGTGGTGGACCCGGGCCACGGCGGTAAGGACCCCGGCGCGATGCGCAACCGTATGCGGGAAAAGGATTGGAACTTGGCCGTAGGCAAGGAACTGGCCCGGCTGTTGCAAAAGGGCGGCTTTGAGGTCAAACTCACGCGCGATAATGATACCTTTATTGCCTTGTCCGAGCGTTCCCGCATTGCCAATAATTTTAAGGCTGATTTGTTTGTTTCCGTGCATACCAACGCTTCCAAAAACCGCAACGCAAACGGCTTTCAGGTGTATTTCCGTTCGGAAAAAGCCACCGACAAGGAAGCCGCCGAAACGGCCGCCTTTGAAAACGAAGCAATGCAATACGAAGAGGTCCATTATAACTTTGTGGACGCACTTCTGCAATCCTTGGCCAAAAACGAATATATTAACGAAAGTTCCAAACTGGCCGGATACGTGCGCAACGCGGTGTATAAACAGCCGGGAATCGGCATTGCCGTCAACCAAAACAGCAGCGTGCGCCAAGCCAACTTTTATGTGTTAAAGGGTGTGAACAGCCCGGCGGTGCTGGTGGAAATGGGGTATATCAGCAGTAACAAGGACCGTGCCCGCCTGGGCAACAGCGCGGTGCGCAACAAAATGGCCCTTGGCATTTACAACGGCATTTATAACTACGCCAAAAAAGAAGGTTGGATAAATTAGCGTTTTGTAAGATAAAATAAACAGCCCCCGCGCTTTAAGCCGGGGGCTGTTTTAAAATCCCATTGTTTTGCAAAACCCGTCAATTTTACTTTTGCACTCGGTTTTCCCCGGGTAAGGGGAATTATCCAGCCAAACCACGTAATAGGCGGGGGATTTGTCATAAAGTTCGGTAGAGGCCATATTCTTCCCGTTGTTGGGTAAGCCGTGTGTGTCAAATAAATTTAAATTTACTTGGCTGCTGTTAAACATATCCACGGCGAAATTATCACACCATAACATATAGCGGGAGGTTGTATCGGCGGAACAGCCTTTAAATTCTATGTCTAAATCGCCCCAATACTGCGGATAGTCGCCATTGGCCATATAATATACTTCCATAGCGTCTTTTAGTGATTTCCCCGCCGTAATCAGTTGCGAATAGCGGCTTTTGGCTACGGCCTTGGTGTATTGCGGCAGGGCCACACTTGCCAAAATGCCGATAATGAGCACGACGACTAATAATTCAATCAAGGTAAAACCACGGCTAACAACCCAAGCAGTAGATCCTGAAACAAGTTCAGGATGACTTTCTTTTTTCGTCAAGCCGTCATCCCGTAGTGTTTTTATACGGGATCTGTCGTTTATAAAATTAAGGGTCATACTGGAAGGTTTGCCGGAGCGGAGCGTTCCAGTATCTGTCGTTTTCCTCTTTTTAAATAACAACAGATCCTGGACTACAACTTTCCAGGATGACACCAACGGAAACAGCGATATAAATCCTTTCATTTATCCCTCCTAAAAGTATCTTTATTATAACATAAAATGATACTTATAGTCCGTGTACTTAAAAGTATCAAGCCGCTATCCTGTAAAGTATGAAAAATACATACTCTGCGGCAGACAAAAAATATTTAAAGGCGTTCGGCTCCCACGTGCGGGCTTTGCGCAAGGCGGCGGGATTTTCGCAAGAGGATTTTGCCTTGGAAATCGGGTTAGACAGAACCTATATGGGTGGTGTGGAACGCGGGGAGCGGAACTTGGCCTTGCTCAATTTGCGCAAAATTGCCAAGGGTTTAAAAATATCCGTCAGCCAACTGTTGGCCTTTCCCTCTAAATAGTAAAATATAAGTAATGAAAACTTATTTGATTTTGTTTTGGATTTTTGCCAAAATCGGCACGTTTACTTTGGGCGGCGGCTATGCAATGCTCCCGCTTATTGAGCGGGAACTGGTGGATAAAGGCCACTATTTGGATGAAAAGGAATTTTTGGACGCTACCGCCGTGGCCCAAGCCGCGCCGGGCATTTTGGCTATTAACATCGCCATTTTGGCCGGGTACAAGGTAAAGGGCTTTTGGGGCAGCGTGTGCTGTGCGTTGGGGGCGGCGTTGCCGTCTTTTGTCATCATTTTGCTTATCGCGCTTTTCTTTCATAATTTTAAAGATAATCCTATTGTAAAGCGCGTGTTTTTGGGTATTCGCCCGGCGGTGGTGGCACTGATTGCGGTGCCCGTGTTCCGCTTGGCTAAAACGGCGGGGATTACCTACAAAACGGTCTGGCTTCCGGCGGTGTCGGCTCTGCTTGTGTGGCTGATGGGTGTGTCCCCGGTGTACATTGTGCTGGCGGCGGGGCTGGGCGGGTTTTTATATGGCCGCGTGAAAGGGGGCGCTAAATGATTTTTTGGAAACTTTTTGTTACGTTTTTTAAAATCGGGCTTTTTAACTTCGGCGGCGGCTACGCGATGATTTCGTTTATCCAAAACGAAGTAGTCTATAAGCAGGCTTGGCTGACGACTTCCGAATTTACCGACGTAGTGGCTATCAGCCAAGTTACGCCCGGCCCGGTGGGTATTAACCTGGCCACTTACACAGGTTACACGGCGGCGCACAGCGTGTGGGGCAGCGTGATTGCCACCTTTGCAGTGTGTTTGCCTTCCTTTATTTTGATGCTTCTCGTTAGCCGCTACTTTTTAAAATACCGCCACGCTCCGGCGGTGGAAAATGTGTTTAAGGGCTTGCGCCCGGCGGTAATCGGGCTGATTGCCGCGGCGGCCTTGGTGCTGTGCAACGGCGAAAACTTTGTGGACTACAAGAGCGTGCTTTTGTTTTTGGCCGCCTTTATAGCGGTGGGAAAATTTAAAGTAGGGCCCATTGCCGCCATGTCCGCGTGCGGAATTTTAGGGTACTTTTTGTACTGAAATTTAGCATAACCTAACTTTTTATCAAAAAATAAAAAAATATTTTTCCGCATTTTTACGACGGAGAAAAAGAATTTTAAAAAATATTTGTTAGTTTTGGCTAACTTTTTGTATAATAAATATATCAAAGTTGTGCATAAAGAGGAAAAAGAAAAATGAACTATAAGAATTTTGCAAAAATTTTATTCGCGGCGGCCTGCGTGGGCGTATGGAGTTTGTCTTCTGCCGCCACTAACACGGGCAAAAATGCTACCGTTTCCCGTGCGTTGGATAACAAATTGGCCGAAGTTACGGTCATTACCGAATTTTTAAAACCCGTTAGACTTAGCGATATGGTTTCCCGCCACCGCCCCGGCTTTCAGGATGTGCTGGTAAAGGTGGAAAAGCAAACCAAAACCTGCCAAGGCGTGCTTTTGGCCGGAACCCCGCGCGTGGCTACCTTGGCCGCTTGCGTGAAAGGGGATGACGGTTTTACGGTGAGCAAGGTTACGCTCAAATTCGCTAACGGCAAACAAGCCACCGGCGAAGCCAACGCCATTAGAACCCAGGGCGAATTTGCCCGCTTGTTTGTAAAGCGTGCCGTGGTAGAAGGTTTGAAGGGTGCGGAAATTGCCAACATTGGTGCGGGTAAATCCTTACAGCAAACCTATAAAGACGGTTCTGCTTTGCTGGCGCAGTTCTTTAACAACCGGGGGGTAATTTCTCCGCGCGCCCGCCGCGCTATGGGCATTAAACCGTCGCTTAAAATCGGTTCTCCCGTGTTCTTCCACGGTAAACTGGTAGCGCTTGCGAACTCGGTTCCGAACCGCTTCCCCGTGTCGCTCTTTGGCGGCGTGAGTGAAGATTCTTTGACGGTCGTCCGCCCCGATAACGGTTCTGCCTTACTGAAATAATCTCGCTTCCCCGCCCACAAGCCAGGGTCGGGAGGTCTCCTATAAAAAACCGCCGGAAATTCGCACCGGCGGTTTTTTACTGTCTAATTTTGCGGATTGTTTTCTTGCGGCTCGTCTGTGGGCGGCTCGCGGTAGGTTAGTTCCACCTCGGCAAAGATAGAACCCTTGTTGTCGTTTAACCAGCGGCGGTGGCTTTTATAATCGGGGCAGAATTGCGCCACCAGTTGCCAGTATTCCTGCCCGTGGTTCATATGTACGAGGTGGCACAGTTCGTGCACCATCAGGTAATCCTGTACGGCCAAGGGCATTTTTACAATGCGGTAGGAATAGTTGATGTTCTTTTTGCCCGAGCAACTGGCCCAGCAGGTGCGCTGGTCTTTAATGACGATGTTGTTATACTCCACGCCGATTTTTTCCGCCCACTCTTTTGTTTTGGCTTTCAAGGTTTCGTTGGCCTTTTCGCGCAGCCAGACGGTAACCAAGGCGGACGGGTCGGAATCCTTGGCGTGCAAATAAATGTGGAAGATTTCCCCGTCAAACGCTACGCCCTCTTCTTGGTCGGGCGTTATATACATACGGGCTTCGTAAAAATTGCCGTTGTAGAGCACCTTGTTTTCGCCCGCGGGGGCGTTTTGCTCGGCGGCGGACGAGTCCTGCTTGCCGAACACTTCGGGCAATTCTTTTTTCAGCCGTTCAATAAATAGTTTTACGTCGCTCACGACGCTCTGCGTATCTGCCATAATTATATTATAGCAATTCACGCCCGGGCTTACGGCAAGGGGTATAGGTTGCAGTCGGTGCTGAAAGTATCGGTACATTTGCTTGTGGTAAAGGTGGTTCCGCCCATACTTTTGCAAACCTTGTTGGCTACTTCGTCATCCGCCTTGGCCCCGCAGTAACTTTGGCCGGGGCGGTCGGAAACATCCAGGTATAGCCCGTAACTGTTGATGACTTCGTTCCCGTTGCGGACGTATCCGATAACATCCTGCCGTCCGCTGTCGCCCCTACTGAGGGCGTCGTAGCCTATTTTCCCGTTAGACATATTGCCTTTTCCTACTTTGCTAAATCCGGTTAAATCAAAGGATAGTTCCTCTAATCCGTCATTTAAATATTTTCCGTTGGCCAGATAATATTCTTCCTCCGCGTTTTTAAAGGCGCGGACGGTGGGGATGACGGCCCCTAGGCGGCTCTTGGCTACGGCCACTTGGTATTGCGGCATTGCCACAGCGGCCAAAATGCCGATAATGAGTACAACAACTAACAATTCTATTAAGGTAAAACCCTTCATTAAGTGCTCCTTTTTATTGAGCCCGGCAGCCCATAAAAAACGGCCGTATTATCCGGGCTAAGAAGAGTAACCCAAATAAAACAGCCGTAGTTCCCTGCCCGGTTGGACAGGGAACATTCGGCGCAGGAAAACCGGGTAATTAGTCCGTTTTTCTTGCGCCTAAAACGACCGTTTTTGGTCTCTTCTTATGCGTTTTACGTTAAAACGCTCATCCGCCGTCCGGCGGACACCAAAAACAGTAAAAATTGTATGGGTGCGGGTTGGGAACCCGGGTCAAAACCTCCACGAAAAATTAACTAAATTTATTTTAATATTTTACGTTCTGTTTGCCAATTATTTTATACAATGGTCATATACTTTTGGAGGCGTAATGACTCATACCGATTTAAAGACTACTCCGCTCTGTGCCGCTTGCGAAGCCGCCGGCGGGAAAATGGTGGACTTCCACGGTTGGCTGCTGCCGGTGCAGTTTAAAGGCATTTTAGCCGAACATAAAGCCGTGCGCGAATCCGCCGGGATGTTTGACGTGTCCCATATGGGGCAGTTTTTTGTAGAGGGCAAAGACGCTTGGGCCTTTTTGCAATACATTAACTGCAACAACATTAAAAATACCCCCGGTGCGGGCACTTATTCCCACATTTTAACGGAAAAGGGCACGATTATTGACGATGCGATTTCCTTTTGCTTGACGCCCGAAAAATTTTTGGTGGTGGTAAACGCCGCCTGTATTGAGGGCGATTTTGCTTGGTTTACCAAACAGGCTAAAAACTTTAATGTTACGGTGCGCAACGAAAGCGCCGACTGGGCGATGATTGCGTTGCAGGGCCCCAAGGCCGTGGAAATTGCGGATAAAGTGGTGGCCGGAGCCGCCGATTTGCCGCGCTTTCATATTAAAGAGATTGAACTCTTTGGCGCGCACGGGTATATGACCCGCACGGGCTACACCGGGGAAGACGGCGTAGAAATTATGCTGCCTAACGGTAAAATTGTAGAACTGTGGGCCGCCTTGCTTGCGCTTGGGGTTACCCCGTGTGGCTTGGGTGCGCGCGACGTACTGCGCTTGGAAGCCGGGTATTTGCTTAACGGCGTCGATGCCGACCAAACCCGCACGCCGTACGAAGCCAACTGCGGTTGGGTGGTAAAATTAGCCAAGGAAAATTTTGTAGGAAAGGAAGCCCTCGCCGCGCAAAAGGCGCAGGGGCTCAAAGAAAAACTGACGGCCTTTGTGTTAAAGTCCGCAGGCGTTCCCCGCGCGGGATGCAAGGTGTTTGTAGGCGCGGAGGAAAAAGGTACGCTCACCAGCGGGACGTATTCGCCCTTGTTTAAAGGGATTGCCGTCGGCTACACATCCGCGGACGTAACCGCCGGAACGGAAGTAGAGATTGAAATTCACGGTAAACGCGTAAAAGCCGATACCGTCAAAACACCCTTTTATAAAAACCGGGTTTAAATTAAGGAGAAATTAGTTATGCATACCGAAGAAAATTGCCGCTTTGCCAAAACGCACGAGTGGGCCTATGCCGAAAACGGCGTAGCCACCGTGGGTATCAGCAACCACGCGCAGGAAGAAATCAGCGATATCGTATTTGTGGATTTGCCCAAGGTGGGCCAACAAGTTACGGCGGGCCAAAACTGCTGTGTGATTGAATCCGTTAAATCCGCCAGCGAAATTTATGCCCCTGTCAGCGGGGAAATTGTGGAAGTAAACTCCGCGCTGGAAGGCGATCCGGCCCTTGTAAACCGCGAACCGCACGGCAACGGCTGGCTGTTCAAAATCAAAATGACGAACGCCGCCGAATACGACAACTTGCTTGACGTAAACGCTTACAAAGCCACCCTCGCCAAATAAAGGTTGCCTATATTTTGTTATCCCCCGCGCCAAAAGCGGGGGATTTTACCAAGAGGACCTATTAATGTTTATCCCGAATACCCCATTGGACCAAAAAGAAATGCTGGCTAAAATCGGCGTTTCGTCCGTAAAAGAGTTATTGGCGCAAATTCCGCAGGAATTGCTTTACCCCGTTTTGAATTTGCCCAAAGCCCTTACGGAGCAAGAACTTACCGCGCATATTCACGCGCTGGCGGCCAAAAATAAACCGCTCAAAAATTTTATCGGCGCGGGGATGTACGAACATTTTATTCCCGCCGCTGTGCCGGCGCTTTCCTCGCGCGGGGAATTTTTAACCGCCTATACGCCCTATCAGGCCGAGGCCAGCCAAGGCACCTTGCAGACCATTTACGAATTTCAAAGTTGCATTTGCGCATTAATGGATATGGACGTTGCCACCGCCTCCCACTACGACGGCGCCACCGCCGCGGCGGAAGCCGTGCTGGCGTGTTTGCGCATTACGGGGCGGACGGAAATTGTTATTTCTTCCGCGTTGCACCCGCATTATAAACAAGTGCTTACTACCTATGTGTGCCACTTGCCGGGCGTAAAAGTATCGGAAGCCCCTCTGGCGGCGGACGGCACGCTGGATTTGGACGCGTTAAAGGCCAAATTGTCGGACAAAACATCCGTATTTTTGTTGCCTACGCCCAACTTTTTCGGGTGCTTGGAACGCGCTAACGAAATTTCCGCCTTGGTGCATAACGTGGGCGCGCTGTTAGTTGCGCTTGTGAACCCGATTTCGCTCGGTGTAGTGCAAACGCCCGGCTCCTATAATGCCGATTTTGCCGTAGCCGAGGGCCAGCCCTTGGGCAACGCAGTGAATTTCGGCGGCCCGGGCTTGGGTATTATGACGGCTAAAAAAATGTATATGCGCCAACTGCCGGGGCGCATTGTGGGCATTGCCAAGGACAAGGACGGCAAACGCTCCTTTGTGCTGACGTTGCAGGCGCGCGAACAGCACATCCGCCGCGAAAAGGCCTCGTCCAACATTTGCTCCAACGAAGCCCTGTGCGCGTTAAACGCGGTGATTTATTTGACGCTTCTCGGCCCCAAGGGCTTAAAGGAAGTAGCCGAACTGAACTTGGAGAGGGCGCACGAACTCGCCGCGCTTATTGGCGAAGTGCCCGGCTTTAAACTGAAATATTCTGCCCCGTTCTTTAACGAGTTTGTGGTGGAGTGCCCGGTTCCGGCCAAGAGCGTTATTAAAAAGTTGGAAAGAAAAGGCCTTGGCGCGGGCTACGCACTTACTGAAATCAAAGGTATGAAAAATTGCCTGCTCGTGTGCGCGACGGAAACCAAAACCGAAGATGATTTGAAAGCCTATCAAACGGCCTTAAAGGGGATTTAATATGGAAGAAATTTTACAACACAGCCAATTATCTATTGAAAAATCCCAGCCCGGCCGCCGTGGTGTGCGCTTTGAGGGTGTTAAAAAGCAAGCGGCGGATTACTTGCCCGCGGATTATTTGCGCAAAAATGAGCCCAAGTTGCCCGAAATCAGCGAGTTTGAAACCGTGCGCCATTTTACGCGGCTTTCGGAACTGAACTATTGCTTGGACGGGGAATTTTATCCGTTGGGCTCCTGCACGATGAAATATAACCCCAAGGCCTATGACGTCCTTTCCGCGTTGCCGGAATTTACGTCCGCCCACCCGTTCGCGCCGGAAAGCGCGGTGCAGGGCACCTTGGAAATGCTGTACAACTTGCAGGAACTGTTAAAGGAAATTACGGGGCTTTCTGCCTTTACCTTACAGCCTGCCGCAGGCGCGCACGGGGAACTGACCGGTATTATGACGGCCCGCGCGTATCACGATGCCCGCAAAGATTTTAAACGCACCGAAGTAATCGTGCCCGATACCGCCCACGGCACTAACCCGGCTACGGCGCATATGGCGGGATATACGGTGATTAACATCAAATCCGGTCCCGACGGTTGCGTGGATAAAGAGGCCTTAAAGGCCGCCCTTTCCGACAAAACCGCCGCGTTTATGCTGACCGTGCCCAATACGGTGGGGCTCTTTGAAAAGGACGTGCGCGAAATTGCCGATATGGTGCACAAGGCGGGCGCGCTGTTCTATATGGACGGGGCGAATTTTAACGCGTTAATTGGCCTCGCCAAACCGGCGGACTTCGGTGTGGATATTATGCACTTAAATTTGCATAAAACCTTTGCCGCTCCGCACGGCGGCGGCGGCCCGGGTTCCGGCCCGGTGGGTGCGGCGGCGCACGTGGCGCCGTTCTTGCCTAAACCGATGGTGGAACTTAAAAACGGAAAATACACTTTATCCGGCAAGATGCCCAAGAGTTTGGGCAAGATGAAGGCGTTTTACGGCAATATTGCCGTGTGCCTGCGCGGGTATTGCTATTTGCGCCAGTTTGACGGCAAAACGCTTAAAGACATTGCCGAAAACGCCGTGCTGAACGCGAATTATGTCCGCGCCGCGTTAAAGGGCAAGTTCAATGCGTTCTTTGACTGCCCGTGTATGCACGAGTGCGTGCTGACGCAGAATCCGGCGGAAATGAACGGCGTACACACGTCCGACATCGCCAAACGCTTGCTGGATTACGGTTTTTACGCGCCAACCATTTACTTTCCGCTGATTGTGCCGGAAGCGATGATGGTGGAACCGACGGAAACCGAAAGCAAGCAAATGCTGGATGCGTTTGTGGCGGCAATGGATAAAATCTACGAAGAGATTAAGACAAATCCGCAAGTAGTAAAGGAGGCCCCGCATACCCAGTGCGTCAAACGCATTGACGAGGTGTCCGCCGCGCGCGAACCCAACCTGCGCTGGTAAGTTTGCACGGTTGGTGTAACTGTTTGATAAAAGGCCGCTTTTGTAGCGGCCTTTTTGCTGTGTCATTATTTAATCAGGTCATACTGGAAGGTTTTAGTCCAGTATCTGTCGTTTGCCTTTGCCGTCATTCCCGAGTGTCGTAGTCGGGAATCTGTTGTTTGTCGTTCCCTTTTTTATAACGACGGATCCCCGACTAAATTCCTCGGGGATGACAGCAAAAAATATTGTTTTTGTCGTTGTTGTTTCGCTGTTTATTTTAAAGGGGTTGTTTCGTTTTTTTTTTTTGTTAAAATTTTGATAATTCGCAGTGGATATACCCGGATGTATCCGCTGTATAAAAATGCGTATAAAAGGCCGTTTTGGCCGTTTAAACGAGGACAAAAAAATGAAAAAAATCACACTTCTCTCCGCCTGTATGCTGTTGTTTACAGCCGTCAGTGCGGAACAAATGCAGTTTGTAACCACCTTATCCGCCCCGGTGGGTAACTTTGCCCATTTGGATGCGGCAGACTCCACGCACGTAACCAGTGCGCCGATACTTAACTTTTGTAATACCCGCTCCAATGTGGGGAATATTGTAATCAAAGGTGCCAATGCTTACTTAAAACAAGTCAACATCCAAAACGGAACCGCGTTAGGCAGTACGAATACGCCCGAATACCGTTTGAGTGAAAAATTAACGGTTGAAAACGGCGGTACAGTAACGGCAGGGCGTATAATGGCGAACAACGTAACCTTTAAGGATACGAATTACCACAAAAGCCAAGTAACTAACGCTATTTATGGAAACGACATCGCGGTAATGGGCGGAAAGACGGACAATATGGAAATTTCCGGCACCGCTAAAATAAACAAAAGCGCGCAGAACGCTGCGAACCTTGGGGAAGAACTGTGGTGGGATAACCAATACGCAAGCGATTACGATTCGTCCGGGAACAAAAAGACAAACGGCAAAACTTACACCTCGTTTTTACTCAAAAGCAAAACAGCGGTTACGCCGGATTCTTATAAATTTAAGGCCGTAATTAAAGATGTACAAGCGGCCAAGATTTGTGGTATGAAATATGGGTCAGATACTTGTGGCGGACATCGTGCAAATAATGTGGGAACGGATGTGTATATATATGCCGATGATATACAGCAGGAATACGATTTAAAATATCATAATTGCGATATGTGCCAATGGGGTAAGCCCCGGGATGTGTGGCAGGGACAAATTAGTATATATAAGACGACCTATACCCACCAATATGGAAGCACCGCGAGCCCGGCAGGCTACACAAATGACCAAATTTGTGAAAATAAGTGTGATTCTTCTAAAAATACTTGCTCGTTTCAATGTGTAAAAGAAGCTGCAAAAATAGACGGATGTGGTAAAAAAATGGACCAAAGAATGTGTATGTGCCCTTGTGGTTTAAACAAAGGTGAGGCGGCCTGTATGGCGGTTTTGGATTTGACCCAATATTGTGATCTGTCTGGAAAGGATGAGTGGAAAACAACCTATATGTACCAATATGTTTACGAGCCTCTTTTGGGCGGCACGGGGCAGATTTTAACCTGTGTGGCTGAATAAGTAGTTTTGGAATAGAACACCTCCGCCAAAAGCGGAGGTGTTTTCTAATATGTTTCCGCGCACCAAAGGGAGCCTTGGAACTGGTAAAATATATCATATGAATTTACTTTTGTCCGCCCCGGCGTTAAATGTGTATGAACAAATGGCGTTGGACGAGTGTCTGGTGCGCACCCGCCCGGAGGAAATCACCCTGCGCTTTTACCGTTGGACGGACGGTCCCGCCGTTACGTTTGGTTATTCCCAATTCGTGCGTGAGGTGCAAAAAACGCTCACGGAGCGTTCCTTTTTGGGCCCGTATGCCCGGCGGCCTACGGGGGGCGGTGTGGTGTTTCACGGGGACGATTTAACCTTTTCCTTGGTGTTTACGTCCGCCGACCGCCCTAGCGAAATTTATAAAAAGTTTCACCATTTTATTTTAGCGGAACTCGCGGCGCGCGGGGTAAGCAGTTTGCCGTTTGATAAGGCCTTGCCCGCTTCCGCCTATGCTCCCAGCGTGAACCATACGGCAAACGCCTGCTTTATAAACCCGGTGGAAAACGATTTGCTGGCCGCGGACGGTCATAAAATTTTGGGCGGAGCCATCCGCCGCTTTGGGCAAACGGTGCTGTACCAAGGTTCCCTGCAAGTGACGGACGGACGCACCAATCCCTTATACAAAAATGCCGTCATCGGCGCGGTGCGTGCCTTTTTAGGGACGGATTTGCGCCCGTGCGGGGCCTCCGCCGCCTTAATTTCCGCGGCGCGCCGCTTGGCTAACGCCCAGTATAAAACACCTGCCTGGACGGAGAAATTTTAATGCTTTGGCGCCCGGTAAAATTTTTATTTGCGCTTGTTTTGCTCCCCACCGCGTTTTTTACGCTCGTGGAAACAGGCAAAATTTTCTGCTCCGTGCTGGGCCATATCGGCGCGGCGGTCAGTTTTATTTTGGGGATTTTGATTTATTGCGGGATTCATTACGGGTATTACAATTTTTCCCGCCCGTATGTCTTTGGGCACGAAATGACCCACGCCCTCGCCGCGCTTGTGTGCGGGTACCGCATTAAGGACGTATCCGTCGGGCAGGACAGTGGATATGTAAAAATGGACAACTGCAACGCCTTTGTGGTGCTGGCTCCGTATTTTGTGCCGCTGTATGTGATTGCGGCGGCCCTTATTTATGCCATAACGGATTTGTTTGTAGATTTAACGCCCTACCGCCAAGTGTTTTTGTTTGTTATCGGCTTTTTAACCGCGTTTCACTTTGTGCAAACCTTTAAAACCTTGTTTGAGGCCGACCAGCCCGATTTAAAAATAGCGGGCGGAAAAGTGTTTTCCGGCGTGATGATTACGCTGGCAAACTTGGTGGTGTTGGCGGTGGTGTTAAAGGCAATGTTCCCGGAAGCGGTACTGCTTACGGAGGCCGGGAAAAATATCTTGGCCGGAACCGTCAATGTCTGGCGAATTATAGTAAACTATATAATAGAGAAGGCTGTAAACTCCGGCAAATAATATGGGTAAGCATAAAAAAACTACAAAAAAGAAAGGATTTTTCCATTGGCTGTGGCGGTTTTTTAAATCGTGCTGCATTTTAAGTTTGCGCACGGTGCTGTTTACCGCTATGTTTTTGATGCTTATCTGCGCCGGGCTGTGGCTGCTTTTTTTAAAAACCTTTAACGCCCAGCACATCAGCGAAATTATCACGGACGAATTGCAACGCCGCCTGGACCGTCCGGTCGTCATTTCCTCACTTGATTTAAAGTTTATTAATACGCTTGAATTAAAGGGCTTTGCCGTGCTGGATACGGACGGACAACCGGGGCGTGCGCTTGTGTCGGCGGACTCGGTAACCCTGCGCTTTAATTTGCTCCCGCTTTTAAACCAACAGTTAATTATTGACGAAGTGTCCTTGAACGCGCCGCGCTTTAACGTGGTGCGTAAGGCGGACGGTACGTATAATATGCCGCAAATCCGCGTGCCTGCGGAACGTTCCGTCTATACGAGTGAACTGACAGGCAAAAAATTTACCGTAAGCGTAGAGGACTGGACGGTCAAAAACGGGGTGGTAAGTTACAAGGATTTGGCTTCCGGGCTTTCCCACGCGGTGTATGGGCTTAATGTGCATTTTGAGCGCCTGCGCTTTAACGAACTTTCACGCTTTTCGGCGGAAATGGTAATGCGCAACAAGTGGGGGGATAACATTTCCGATATGGAAATTAAGGGCACGGGGCACGTTAATTTTGCGGATTTTGAGTGGAAGAATTTTGCCCTGCGCAGTTTGCGTACGCAAGTGTATTTATTCCAAAAACCTGTGGATATTTTATTGGATTTGGATAATTTAAGAACGCCCTATTTTAATATAAAAGCCTCTATCCCCGCGTTTGAGGATAAGGATTTGTCCCTCTTCCACGCGGAAAAGGGCCGTTTTTCCCTTCCGAAATCCACCCTTACGGCCAAGGGCGTGCTGACCAACGATTACCGCCTGTTAAAACTCAGCCAATTAACCGCTAATGCGGCCGACGTCAAACTGACGGCTTCCGGCACCATAGATTTTGAAAAAGCCCCCTTTGCGGCCGATTTGCAGGCTTCCACCAATTTCTTTAATTTGGCCGGAAAAGAAAAATATTATCCGTTTATCGCCAAATACAAACTGACGGGCCAAGGTTCCTTGGCCGGCCGCCTGACGCATACGGACGGCAAGTACGCGTTCCCGCTCGTTACCGCGCAGGTAAAGGACGCGTCGGCCCTGCTCTACGGCTTCAAGGCGGATAATGTTACCGGCGAGTTCCAAGCAAAAAAAGACTTTACCGATTTGTACGCCGCCACAACGGCGGGAAAAGTTACGGTGGACCGCTCGGTCTTTGACAAGGTGAATTTAAGTGCCAGTTGGCGCAAGGGTAATTTGTATGCCAATATCGCTTCGTGCGAGTTAAACGGCGTGCCGTTTAAAATGAATTTGTCCGTTAAAAATTTAAAAAGCGCCCGCCGCAAAATCCGTACCTCTATTTATTGGAAACATTTAGACCCGATGGCGTTTATAGAAACGGTGCGCGACTTTGTAACCGTGATTGTACCGCTTACCAAAAACGGCGGCAAATTTAAGGCCCCGGTGGACGGGCAACTGGCTTGGTTGCGCAACTTCCGCGACCGTCTGCCCGGCTTTATGCCCAACTTTGCGGGCACGCTGACGGCGGACACCTTTTCCACGCAGGTTTTGTCCGGCAACCGTTTCAGCGCAGAGTTTGACTTTACGGGCTTTAAGGCCGGGATGAAGCAACTGACCGGCCCCTTACACGCGCGGTTGGAGGGCGGCGTCATCCACCAAATGGAAAAATGGGCCGAGGAACAGCAGGCCTTGAATATTACTTTCCAGCCGTTTTTGATTATGCACCGTATGGAGCGCGCCGGGAGTTTTAAGGTGGGACAGGTGCTTAAAGATGTGCCGTTTACCGATATGGCCGCCTCGGTAGAATTTAACAAAGGGCCGATGACGATTAACAACGCCTATACGGTGGGGCCCACGCTTTCCGCCGCGGTCAGCGGGTGGACTAACTGGGTGGACGAAAATTTTGATATCATAATATGGACGATGTTTACCAATACCTCGCGTTCCGGGGCATTGGCCGAAAACTTGACGGACGAATCGGGCAACCCGGCGTTGGCGTTTCGGGTGTCGTCGTTAATGTTAAAGCCCAAACTGGAAATGCTGCGCGCCAAAAAAACGGGCAACACCATACGCGCCGCCCAAGAAAAGGGCGTGCCGACAGATTTTAGTGCCGCAACTAAATTTATCCAAGGAGATTTTAATGCCAAGAAATAATATGGACGTACTGTGCCTGTTGCAAGAACACGGCGCCATTTTAGAAGGACATTTCGTAATGCCGTCGGGGTTCCACAGCCAGACGTATATTCAAACCTCGCTGTTAATGCAGCACCCCAATTTGGCGCAAAAGATTGCGGGGGCGCTGTCGGATAAATTTACCAAACACGCCGATGTGATTATGGCGCTTACGCCGTCCGATTCCGTCTTGGCGCAGGAAGTGGCCCGCGCCCGCGGTGTGCGCGCTATTTTTGCCTCGCGCGACGATAACGGCGAAATGATTTTGAAGCATAACTTTACCGTAAAAGAGGGCGAAAATGTGCTCATTGTGGATGATGTGGCCGTCTCCGGCCGCAAAATTAACAAGGCCATTGACCTGGTGGGTAAACTGGGCGGAAACGTAATCGGCGTGGGTGTGATTGTGGACCGCTCTATGGGGTACTTGCCTTTGTCCGTGCCGTTGCGCTCGCTTTTGTCTTACCCGATGCAAACCTTTACGGCCAAGGAATGCCCGCTGTGCGCGGCCAAATTGCCGGTTACGCCGGTGGAAGAGGTTTCCAAAAACTAATATGACTGAAATTAAATTAAAAGCAAAAGAAGAAAGACGGCTCCTCGCGGGCCATTGGTGGGTGTTTTCCAACGAAATTGACGGCTTGGATACGTCTATTGAACCGGGCTCCTTGGTGCGCGTCGTCAGCCACGAGGGCAAACAGGTGGGGATTGGATTTTTTAACCCGCACAGTTTAATTGCCGTGCGCCTTTTGATGAAGGGCGAGGGCGAACTGCCGGAAGATTTTGTATTTGAAAATTTAGACAACGCCTATGCGTACCGCAAGGAAATCGGCGTGCGCAAATACGGCCGTATGTGCTACGGCGAGGCCGACAATATGCCGGGCCTGGTGATTGACCGCTACGGCGACGTGTTGGTAATGGACGTATTGACGGCGGGTATGGAAAAATTGAAGCCCGAAATTACCAAAGCCGTACAAAAGATTTTTAAGCCCAAAGGCATTTATTACAAGAACGACAGCGCCTTCCGCGCGTTGGAAGGGCTGACTAATACGCCCGAAATCATTGGCGAAGTACCGGAAACCGTGGAAATTGAAGAAAACGGCGTGAAGTATATTGTGCCTATCCGCGGCGGACAAAAGACGGGTTTTTATTTTGACCAGCGCGAAAACCGCGAATTTTTAAAACCGTATTTTAAAGATAAACTGGTCTTGGATTTATATTCCTACATTGGGTCCTTTGGCATTACGGCCGCCTTGGCCGGGGCCAACCAAGTGTGGGGGTGCGATTCTTCCGCCGCGGCGGTAGAATTTGCCAAAAATAACGCGGAGTTAAACGGCGTGTCCGACCGCGTGGTCTTCCACCGCGACGATGCCGAACGCTTGCTCTCGGCGATGAAGAAAGGCGAATTGCCCGACCAGCCCGATATGGTGCTGTTGGACCCGCCCGCCTTTGTCAAAAGCCGCAAGGCGCTTCCGCAGGCCGTGGGGCTTTATGTAAAACTCGTTAAAATGGCCTTAGAGGGCATTAAAACGGGCGGCTACTTGGCGTTTTCCACCTGTTCGCACCACATTTCGCGCGAACTGTTTGTGGATATTATCCGCCAAGGCGTGAGCAAATCGGGCCGCAAGGCGGTGCTGGTGGAACTGCGCGGACAAGCCAAGGACCACCCGGTGCTTATCGGTATGCCGGAAACGGAATACCTGCACTTTGCGCTGATTCAGTTGCGCTAGGAGGAAAGTTTTAAGCAGTAAAAATTTAATCTGTTTTTGGAACCATAGCAGATATGGTGTGTAACCGCTCAGGCGGTACGCAAAGAGGCCAAAAACAGTCGTTTTAGGCCCAAAAATAAAAGGACTAATTACCCTTTTGCTTTTGGGCCGAGTGTTTGCCGTCCTTTGGGCGGCAAACCACGGCTGTTGTGTGGGGCTACCTCTTTGCGGCTCCGTGCAATCAGCCGTTTTTTATGTGCGGAGCCTGGTAAAAAGGAGCGTTCAGATGAACAAGCAAACAGGCTTCACGTTAATAGAATTGTTGGTAGTAGTGCTAATTATCGGTATTTTGGCGGCGGTGGCCCTGCCACAGTATGAAAAGGCTGTATTTAAGGCCAAGGCTACTAATGCTTTAACTTTTTTTAATGCTTTGCAAAAGGCTGAAACCGTTTATTACTTATCCAATGGGGAATATACCAACGATTTTGAATCATTAGATTTACAACTGCCCGAGCAGGATTTCCATAAAGCGTGGGGCGTGCGCTGCGATGAAGGCGGTTGTTCCTTAAAAATGGAAGAAAAACTGTTCTTGTTTTGGGTGGATAATGGGAAACCGTGTAAAACGGTTTGCAATGCCCGCCCCGGCGATAGCGCGGGAAATTCTTTTTGTAATGGCTTTGGCGCCTTATTTGCAACTGCGGCAGAGGGTGTTCAGGGAAATTGGAACCGCTATTGTATGGATAAATAAAAGAACCCCGCTTTTGGCGGGGTTTTTTTAACAAAAGGAAAATGCCGAGGGACAGGATCGAACTGTCGACACCCGGTTTTTCAGACCGGTGCTCTACCACTGAGCTACCTCGGCATTACCTAAATATAATACAAAATTTAAGCCGCTTCGGCAATCTTTTTGCGCTCTCCGACGAGAAAATGTTTTTTTACGTTCCAAATTCATCCGCTTTTTTGGCGGAATTTAGTCAACTTTTGCAAACAAATTTGGTTTTTTTGCTGTTAAATTATTGTAGCAAAATTAGGGGCGTTTATTATTGCCTTTGCACTGCTAAAAGTCATATACTTTATATATGGGTTTTTCCGGTTCTACCCCCGGACCCACAGGAGAATTATGCCAAGAATTGAAGTGGACGCCAACAGATGCAAAGCCTGTTATTTGTGCGTCAGCGCTTGCCCGAAGAAATGCTTGGGCAAAGCCAAAACCATTAGCAAAAAAGGGTATTTCCCTGCCGTTATGGAACGTCCGCAGGACTGCATCGGCTGCAAGATGTGCTATATGATGTGCCCCGATATTGCCATTACGGTAATTAAAGAATAACGATTTGAGGATTTTTTACCTATGACCGAAAAAACATTAAGAAAAGGCAACGAAGCCTTGGCCGAAGGCGCTATCCGCGCGGGCTGCCGCTTCTTTGCCGGTTACCCGATTACCCCTCAAAACGAAGTGCCGGAATTTATGTCCGCCAATATGGCTGACGCCGGCGGTTCGTTTGTACAGGCCGAAAGCGAAGTGGCCGCTATCAATATGGTGTACGGTGCCGCTTCCACCGGCACCCGCAGTATGACGTCTTCTTCCTCTCCGGGCGTAAGTTTGAAGCAGGAAGGTATTACCTATTTGGCCAGCGCGGATTTGCCTTGCCTTATCGTAAACGTAATGCGCGGCGGCCCGGGCTTGGGCAGTATTGCAGGTGCGCAGGGGGATTATTTCCAGGCCACCCGCGGCGGCGGTAACGGGGATTACCATATTATTGTTTTGGCCCCGAACTCCGTAGAAGAGTTGGGCAACTTCCCGAAACTGGGTTTTGAACTTGCCGAAAAATACCGTATGCCCTGTATGATTTTGGCCGACGGTATTTTGGGCCAGATGATGGAAAGTATGGCCTTTAATTTTGACCCCATTGACCCCAATAAACTGGGCAAGTTTGACTGGGCCGTGGATATCAACAAAAACGGCAAAAAGAAAAACAACGTCTTTTCCTACAAGGGCGATAATTTGATTGCCGATGTAGTGGAACGCGCTAAACGCTACGGCTTAATTGAACAGACCGAAGCCCGCTGGGAAGAACGCGACGCCGAAGACTGCGATGTGCTGTTGGTGGCGTACGGTTTGTCCTCCCGCGCGTGCTTGGAAGCCGTCAACAAGGCCAAAGAAGAAGGCTTGAAAGTGGGTCTCTTCCGCCCGATTACGTTGTGGCCGTTCCCGTCCAAACGCTTGGCGGAACTGGCCTCTAAGGCCAAGGCCGTGGTGTGCGTGGAACAGAGTTTAGGCCAGTTGGTGCAGGACGTAAAACTGGCCGTAAACGGCAAAACGCCCGTTTATTTAAACGCTTATCCCGCGGGCGGCCAGCCGGACGGTTCCACTATTTTGACCGCCGTGCGCTCCGCGCTTACGGGCAAGAAAGACGGCTTGTTTGATTTGCAGGAACACGCCGCCGGGTTTACCTACAACTGCCAGCGTGATACCACCCTGGGTATGCAGGGCGACCTGAAAGGAGGCAAATAGATTTATGACCATTTTAGCCAAAAAACCCGCCAGTTTAACTGACTTGCCGATGCACTATTGTCCCGGTTGCGGCCACGGCATCGTGCACCGCTTAATGGGTGAAGTGTTTGACGAACTCAACATTGCAGACCGTGTAATCGGCGTAGCCCCGGTGGGCTGTGCCGTGTTTGCGGATTCCTACTTTGCTTGCGATATGGTGCAGGGCGCGCACGGACGCGGCCCGGCGATTGCCACGGGCGTAAAACGCTCCAAACCGCAGGCGATTGTGTTTTCCTATCAGGGCGACGGCGACCTGGCTTCTATCGGTATGGCCGAAATTGTACACGCCGCCGTACGCAGCGAAAACATTACCGTCATTTTTATCAATAACGCCATTTACGGTATGACGGGCGGCCAAATGGCCCCGACCACCTTGGTCGGCCAAGTGGCTACTACCGCCCCCAAAGGCCGCGACCCCAAATTGCAGGGCTGGCCGATTAATATGTGCGAAATGCTCGCGCAGATTACGGGCTCCAAATACTTGGCCCGCGTGGCGGTGGACTGCCCGCAGAACGTAATGAAGGCTAAACAAGCGATTAAGAAAGCGTTTGAAAACCAAGTAAACGGGGTGGGATTCTCTATGGTGGAAGTGCTTTCCCAATGCCCGACCAACTGGCACGCCAGCGTGCCGCAGGCGTTGGAATTTGTGCGTACCAAAATGATGCCGCAATACCCGTTGGGCGTATTTAAAGACGAGGGGGCGAAATAATGTATCAAGGTATCAGAATCGCCGGATTTGGCGGACAGGGTGTTATTTCCGCCGGAATTTTGCTCGCGCAGGCGGGCGTGGAGAACAAAAAGAACGCCAGTTGGCTTCCGTCCTACGGGCCGGAAATGCGCGGCGGTACGGCTAACTGCTCCGTGGTAGTGTCGGACGGAGAGGTTTACACGCCGATTGTGTCCGCGCCGGATACGGTTATCGTAATGAACGAGCCGTCCTTGCCTAAATTTGAGCCCTTGCTCAAAAAAGGCGGGCTGATGATTATCAACAGTTCGCTGATTAATTCCCGCCCCACCCGCACGGATATCAAAGTGGTGTGCGTGCCGTGCAATAAAATTGCCGAAGAGTTGGGGATGGACCGCAGTGCTAACCTCGTGGCGTTGGGCGCTTTTATCAAACTGACGGGCGCGGTTACGCTGGAAAGCGTGGCGCACGCAATGAAGAAGGTTTATAAGCGCGCCAAGCCGGAAATGCTGGAACTGAACAAAAAGGCCTTGCAGGCCGGTTTTGATGCGGTAAACTAACTAGAAGAGTTAGCGTTTTTAAGGAGAGGGGCCAAACATTACGTTTGGCCCCTTTTCTATTTATAATTTTTCCCGCCGGGCGTGGAGATTTGTTGTTATTTAAAGGTCATCCTGAATTTAGTTCAGGATCTACCGATTGGGTTGTTGTTTGTTGTCGTTGGACCTTAACGACAACTACCCAAGATGTAGATACTGAAAACCCTGCGGGCCGCCAGTTCAGAATGACCCCCAGTTTTTATAACGGCCTTTTTGTCGTCATCCCGGAAGGTTTTTATCCGGGATCTCGTCGTTTCGTAAGGGGGGACAACAACGGCAAAAACAGATTCCCGACTACAACTTTCGGGAATGACGACCTTTCCTCTTTGTCATCCCCGAGAGTTTCTGTCGGGGATCTGTCGTTGCTTTTCCGTCGTTCTCTGTAAAGGGGTTGTTTCGTTTTTTTTTTTTGTTAAAATTTTGATAAATTGCGGTGGGTGTACCCGGATGTATCCGCCGTATAAAAATGCGTATAAAAGGCCGTTTTGCTCAAATATAAAGGCCTTAACAAGGAGAAGAAATGAAAGGATTTATGAATAGGTTGTTGCCTTTGTCGTCATCCTGGAAAGTCGTAGTCCAGGATCCGTTGTTATTAATAAAGTGGAAAACGACAGATACTGGACAAAAACCTTCCAGTATGACGCTTAATTTTATAAACGCCAGATCCCGGATAACAGCCTTCCGGGATGACGGCTTAACAGCACCCAGCCATAGAATCACAATGGCAGGTTTTACCCTTATAGAACTCCTTGTCGTCGTCCTCATTATCGGCATTTTGGCGGCGGTAGCCCTGCCGCAATACACTAAAGCGGTGGAAAAGAGCCGCGCGGCCAATGTGATTCCTTTGGCAAAGAGCATTAAAGAAGCCGAAGAAGTGTATTATATGGCTAATGGTTCCTATACAAACAATATGGAAGATTTAGATATTTCTGCTACCCCGCCGGACGGGTTTAATATGACGCTTATGCTGGCGGGTGATAACAAGGTGGAATTTGCCCGCCAATCAAGCGAATATCCTTATGTAATTGTACAGAGTTTTTCAAACCGCGGCGACCGGAGCGACAGCACCTATTGTGCGGCGTTGGCAACGTCTGCAAAAGCCAATAATCTTTGTGCGTCTTATGGGGCAAATTGCTTTGGAAATGACACATATAAACGCTATTGTTTTTAACTAAAAAGGGAAGACGCAATGTCTTCCCTTAATGGCCTAATACACAAGTATTCTTTGGTTTGGTGCATCAACCGGGCGGCTGCGGCGCCAACCACAGCAACCTTATCCCCCTGCTGCTTTGGTTCCCCTTACATCTACTGATAGTATAAGGGGAATTTTCAAATTTTCCTATGGTTAAAAAGGGTTAGTTTCCCGTCGTTCGTACGCGGACGCAAGCCAAGTAAATAAAATTCCGGGCACGGTGGCCAAACAGCATAGCAGCACCGCGGCTTTTAGCCCCCACTCGTCGGACGCTTGCCCAATGAGCACCGGGGATAAGGCGTCGCCCAGCGCGTGAATAATAAAAATATTCACGGCAAACGCCATAGAACGCACCGGGGCGCGCGTGGCCGATACCAAGGCCGCCGCCACCGGGCCCGTAGGCAGAAATAAGCAAATAATGCTCAGCCCGAAGCAGATAAGGGCCCAGCCCGCGGATTGGGTTTGTATGCCTATCCACGCCGGGGCCAATACCCCCGCTAACGCCAGACCGATTACCCAAAAGTAGGCCTTGGGCGAAAAGTTTAGCAGTTTATCGGCACTTTTCCCGCCTAAATAGGTTCCCGCCGCTCCGCAAACCACAACCAGCGCGCCAAAAATTACGCCCGCTTTCGCCACATCCATTTGCAAATAACGGTGCAAATAGGTAGGCATCCAAGCAGACAGCCCGCCGATAATAAACGTAATCATTGCGTGCGCCAAACAAATAAACAAAAAGGGTTTGTTTTTAAGTAAGGCCAAATAGTCTTTAAAATGCGGAATTTCGGCAGGCTGTTGGGATAAGCGGCGGTTATCCTGTAATTGGGTAAGGGCCAAAAAGCCTAAAAACAGGCCCGGTACGCCCGCCAACATAAAGGCGGCTCTCCACCCCCAATGCTGGCCGATAAGCCCGCCTAACAGGTAGCCAAGCGCGCTTCCGGCCGGAAGCGCAAGCCCGAAGCAGGCCAAGGCGGTGGCGCGTTTTGCTTTGGGGAAATGCTCAGCCAAAAATGGCTGCGCTAACGTAGTAAATCCGGCTTCCCCTACGCCGATAAGCCCGCGCGTAAAAAGCAGAGAAATATAGCCTTTGGCGGCGGAACAAGCCAAGGTGGCCGCGCTCCAAATAAGCGCGCTTGCGCCAATCCATTTTTGGCGCGGGGTTCTGTCTGCAAAGTAACCCACAAACGGCGCATAGCACATATACACCAGCATAAATGCGGAAGCCAAGGCCCCCAAATGCACATCGTTTAAATGCAGTTCCGCCTGCAAGAGGGGAAAAACGGAATAAAGCACTTGCCTGTCTATATAATTAAACAGGTTGAGCAAAAAGAGAATCCAAAACAGTTTTTTCGCGTTCATAGTGCTTTAAGTATTTTATAAAATATATACTATTAAAAGCCGGAGCAAATTTATATAATAAACTATCTTTGTTAAAGGGGAATTTTATGAAGAAAGGTTTTACGCTTATTGAACTGTTGATTGTAATGGTGATTGTAGGTATTTTGGTAACTATCAGCCTGCCCAAGTACCGCGCGTCTATGGAGCGCGGGCGCTCTATGGAAGGCATTAACAATGTGCGTGCTATCAGCGATGCGGTAAACGCCAAATATGTAATGAACGGTAATGCGTATTCGCTGGACGGGTTGGTTAATGCCAGCAACTATGTAACCGGGGTGGATATGACCAAGAGCGTTAATTTTACTACGCCCAAAATGACGCTTTCCGGCAATACCGTAACCATTACCACCACCCGCACGGGCAGTTATACGCTTACGGCCACCAACCAAGATGGTGAACTGGTAAGCATTGAGTGTACGGGTGATGCGGAAACCTGCCAAAATATCGGTATGGATAAAAATGCTTCCGGCAAATATTTCTTATCTTTGTAATTGGTAAAAAGCATAAAAAAGCCCGCCTGCTGGCGGGTTTTTTTGTGTCTAGTTCAAACGGTTTTGGCGCAACGCTTCAAAAAGCACGATAGCCGCAGAGGACGACAAGTTAAGCGAGCGCACGGGGCCCGTCATCGGGATAGTAAACAGGCGGTCCTTGTAGCGTTCGTAGAACTCCTTGGGCAGTCCGCACGATTCCGCACCGAAAATAAGAAACGCATCGGGCGGGAAGGCGGCATCCCAGTAGGATTTTTTGCCCTTGGTGGAAAGGAAAAACATTTTTTCTTCCGCGGGTTTTTCGGCTTCCAAAAAACTTTCCCACGTTTCGTAGCGGCGGTAATCCAAGTTCGGCCAATAGTCCAGGCCCGAGCGGCGGATTTCCTTGGAAGCGATTTTAAAGCCGAGTTTCCCTACCAGGTGTAGCCGCGTATTGGTGGCTACGCACGAGCGGCCAATGTTGCCGGTATTAAAGGGAATTTCGGGGTTTACAAGTACAATGTTTAACATAAGGGTTTAAATGACACTTTTCGGTTTGTCATTGCCGGCGTGGACCGGCAATCCAGTTTGTTTATAAAGAAAAATACAAATCTTTCCATAGTGGGTTATCTTTCTCAATTAGTTGTATTTTCCAAGCGCGTGTCCATTGCTTGATTTCTTTTTCTCTGGCAAGCGCTAATCGTATATCCGTAAATAATTCATAGTGTACAAGCAAGTGCACATTATATTTTTTAGTAAAGCCTTCTACAATATTATTTTTATGTTCCCAAATACGGCGTAATAAATTATTGGTTACTCCTGTGTACAGAGTTCCATTGCGTTTACTGGCTAAAATATATACCGCATAAGTGGACATAACTTATCAAAGACCTGGATTGCCGGTCCACGCCGGCAATGACAGCAACCAGAATAGACGGCCACTATAAAAAACGGCCGGAGAAATCCGGCCGTTTTTGTAAGAATAATTTTATTCTTCCCAGCGGATAAAGAGCGGCGTCAGTACGCTGGGGAGGTTCGCATTAGCAGGCAGCACGCGCAAGGCATAGTCCTGGCGACCGCTGTTAAGCGGGGACATAGACACTTCATATGTGTAAGCGTCGCCGTCTTTTCCGGTGCAGGTCATATCAATAGCGTCTTTTTTGACGATATCGCCCAGCGTTCCGCGCTGGCCCAAGTAGAGTTCTACCTGGATGTCTTCCGGCGCCAAACCGCCCAACACCACACGGGCTTTAAAGTTTACTTTATCGCCCATTAAAATAGCGTTTTCGGGCTGCGGGGTAACATCGGTTACGCTTACGCGGTACCAGTTATCCGCAATTTTTTTGCGCCACGCGGCCACGGCTTCGGCTTTGCCGGGTTCGTTTAAAATCAGGCCGTAGTTGTTGGCGGGAATATAGAAGCGTTCGTAATATTCCTTTACCATACGGTTCGTGTTAAAGAACGGGGCAATGTGCTTGACCGATTCCTTCATTAACGAAACCCACGGCAAAGAATACGCGGAGCCGACTTCTTTGGCGTAATAAGCAGGGGCGATGTCCTGCTCAATTAAGTTGTAGAGCGATTCGGATTCCACGGTGTCGCGTTCGTCGTCGGATTTGTACGTTTCCGGGCCACCAATGGACCAGCCGAAATCACACGGTCCAACCTCGTCCCACCAGCCGTCTAAAATAGACAGCGCAAGCGCGCCGTTTAAGGCGGCCTTCATACCGCTGGTGCCGCTGGCTTCCATCGGGCGGATCGGGTTGTTGAGCCATACGTCCACGCCCTGTACCATATAGCGGGCGACGTTCATATTGTAGTCTTCCACAAATACAATTTTGCCTTTAAAGCGCGGGTCGTTTTGCGTAAGGCCGACAATCAATTTAATAAATTCTTTACCAGCCGTATCCGCCGGGTGCGCTTTACCCGCAAAGACGAACTGCACGGGGCGCTGCGGATTGTTGATAATTTTATCCAAGCGGTTCAAATCTTTAAACAGCAAGGTTGCGCGTTTGTAAGTGGCAAAGCGGCGCGCAAAACCAATCGTCAACACATCGGGGCGCAGTACGCTGGAAGCCTTTTTAACGGCCATTACGTCAAAGCCCTGGCGGGTGAGTTGGCGTTTAAGGCGGCCGCGGACCATATCAATCAGTTTGTTTTTGCGCGCGGTGTGGACGTCCCACAATTCGCCGTCGGGGATGTTTGTTACATTTTCCCAGGCTTGCGTATCGGACGGATCCACTTCGCCGGTTTGGTTGTTGCCGAACAGGTACTTGCGGTACAGTTCGTTGAGTTCGTGCGAAATCCAAGAAGCGCTGTGGATACCGTTGGTAATGCTGGTTATCGGCACTTCGCTGATGGGCAGTTCGGGCCAGAGGTTGCGCCACATTTCGCGGCTTACCTTGCCGTGCAGTTTGGCTACGCCGTTGCAGAAGGCGGCCAAACGCAGGGCGACTACCGTCATACAATAGGTAGAGGAGTCGGGCGTTTCTTTACCCAAGGCCAAAAATTCATCCCAAGAGATGCCCATTTCTCTGGCGTAAAAGTCCATATATTTGCGCACGAGGGCGGGGTCAAAGTGTTCGTTACCCGCAATAACCGGGGTGTGCGTAGTGAATACGGAGGACGCCCATACAATTTCGCGCGCTTGGGCAAAGGTCAAATGCTTTTCGCGCATAATATCAATAATGCGCTGGAAGAGCAAGAATGCGCTGTGCCCTTCGTTAATGTGGTAAACGGTCGGTTTAATACCCATAGCATCCAAGGCTTTTACACCACCGATACCGAGGACAACTTCTTGGCGGATACGGTTTTCGCGGTCGCCACCGTAGAGTTTTTCGGTAATGGCGCGCTGGGCAGGCGTGTTTTCCTGCAAGTTGGTATCCAACAAATAAAGCGAGGTGCGGCCCACAGGTACGCGCCAAATGCAGGCTTTAATATTTTCGTTGCCCAGTTGGATATCTACGGTAACGTCTTTACCGTCCTTGGTTACGCGTTCCACCGGCATATGGGCCCAGTCGTTATCCGGGTATTCTTCGTTCTGCCAGCCTTCGCGGTTTAAAACCTGCTGTACATAACCTTGCTTGTAGAACAAGCCCACGCCGATAATCGGCATACCGAGGTCGCTGGCGGATTTCATATGGTCGCCCGCGAGCATACCCAGCCCGCCGGAATAAATCGGCAAGCCCTCGCCAATACCGTATTCCATAGAGAAATAGGCGGTCAACAGGTTGCCGTTTTCGTGGCGGTGTTCCTTGTACCAGGTGTGCGGATTGTTTTTATAGTTGTAGTAAGAGGTTTTGACGGCATTTAAATTGTCTAAAAACGCTTGGTCTTTGCTTAATTCTTCAAAGCGTTTCTGCGGTACACAGCCCAAAAACCATTTCGGGTTGCGTTTGGCGGTAATCCACAGTTTGGGATCTACTTGCACAAAAAGCAAGATAGCGCGCCAATTCCAGGTAAACCACATATCATTGGCCAACTCTTCCAAAAACTTAATGTTTTCGGGCAGGTTGGGCTGTACGTTAAAAGAATGGATTTTCATTACGTTCTCCCCTTGTTATTTCAATATACAGAAATTATATAAAATTAAGGTACAAAAAGGCCGCCTTTCCCAGCGGATTGGCGGCCTTGGTAAAACAGGTTATTTTTACAGCGCTACATTTAAGATGATAAAGCAGGCAATCATCAAGGCTGCGCCCAAGGCTACGGCGTGTTTGGCCCACTCTTTGCTCTTAATGCCCAACTTGGACGCGCAGATAATGTTGGGGATGTTGCCCGGGATGAGCATCCCGCCCGAGATAATCAAACTCATCAGCAAAAACGTAAGCGTGCGGGTACTGATGTCCGGCGTTACCTCAATGGCGGCCAAGGTGGCGTTATCCAATACGGCGGAAAGCGCGTTAATCCAGTAGAGCCAGTTGGCGGATAAGTGCGAAATGGTCTGCATCGCAAGCGGTTTTAAACCGTCGCCCAAAAACACCAAGGCCATTACGAACAAATATACTTTGGCCGCGCGGACGACAATACTTTTAATGGTGTGGCCGTCGCCCTCGCTATTTTCGGCGGCTTTGGGGCCCGGAGCCTTTTGGATGACTTCGGCACGGATAGAACTGGCCATACCGGCCATTAATACAACACCGCCAAAGACGTACCAGCCCAAGTGTTCCAATAGGAACCAAAAGTCCGCAAAGTGCGGCGCGCCTTTTAATTTGGAAAGCACCACGGTACCCAACGGTTCCCCAATAGAGGTAAGCACCGCGCCCATACCGATGGCAAAGCACGAAAATACCACCAGGCGTGTGCGGCCCTTGCGTTCCAAGGGAAGCATTACGGTAACTTCCGCCAAGATAAGCGCCGCGATGATAGCGGTAATAATGCTGGACGTGAGGCCAAGTAAAAAGACGATTAAAAACAGCGTCCAGCGCAGGCCGATCGTTTTAACGGCCTTGTGCGTGAGTTTTTGCAAATGTACGTTAAATTTGCGGAAGAGCAGTCCCGCAATTAAAACGGCCAGTGTAATTTTGATTGGGTCTTCCAGCGCAGTCAAAACCAAGTGCCCGCTCCACATTTTGGAAACGGAAACCGCTACAATCCCGCACAGGAACAAAAACGCTTCCAGGTTTTCTTCCACCTTGTGTACGGTAAGCGGCAAGAAGAGAACAACGGCAATAAGCAGCGACAGTAAAGTTGTCTGCCATACGGCTAATTCCATAACAGCCCCCTATAAAGGTAAGATGAAATTATTATATAAAAAAAGCGGAACTTGCGGGGGTGCTTACGCACCGGGGCAAAATATGATAAAATTATCTTACAGGTCCCGTTCGTCTAGCGGTCCAGGACGCCGCCCTCTCAAGGCGGAGATCACGAGTTCGAATCTCGTACGGGACGTTTTCTCCTTTTAACCCCGCATCCGGCGGGGTTTTTTATGCCGTCCCTAGGCCTAGCCTAAAATGCTAAAATATAAATAATCATCCGTTTTATTACATTTAAGGAGTCTTTACTATGGAAATCGGTATCGTCGGTCTGCCTAACGTAGGCAAATCCACCCTTTTTAACGCGCTTACCTGCGCGGGTGCGGAAGCGAGCAACTATCCGTTCTGCACCATTGAACCCAACGTGGGCATTGTGCCTATCCCGGATAAACGGTTAGACAAGTTGTTTGAAATGTTCAAACCGCCCAAGAAAACCGCCGCTTTTATTAAATTTGTAGATATTGCCGGTATCGTAAAGGGCGCGAGCCAAGGCGAAGGGCTGGGAAACAAATTTTTAGCCAACATCCGCGAAGTGGACGCCATTATCCACGTGGTGCGCTTGTTTGAAGACGAAAACGTAACGCACGTGATGAACTCCGTGGACCCCTTGCGCGATATTGAGGTGATCAATACCGAACTGATGCTTGCCGATTTGGAAACGGCCACCAAGGTTTGCGACCGCTTGGGCTCCAACGCCAAGAGCGGCAAGAAAGACGCCGTAGCTGCTTGGGAGCGGATGAAGGAAATCAAGGCCGCACTGGAAAACGGCAAACCCGTCAGTTCCTTGCACTTGGAGCCGGAAGAACTGAAAGATTACCAATTTTTAACCGCCAAACCTGTGCTGTATGTGGGCAACAATTCGGAAAAACGCAACGTGGAAAACGCCGAAAAAGTAGCCAAATACGCCAAGGAAAACGGCGCGGGCTTTGTGGAACTGTCCGTAAAGTTTGAAGCCGATATTGCCGAATTTAGCGAAGAAGAAAAACACGCCTTTTTGGCTGAAACGGGCAACGATTACACCGGCCTTGAAAAAATCGTGCGCGAGGGGATGAAACTCTTGAACCTGTGCACCTATTTTACGGCGGGCAGCGAAGTGGAAGTGCGCAGTTGGCTTATCCCCGTGGGTTGCACGGCGCCGCAAGCGGCGGGCAAAATTCACAGCGATTTTGAAAAAGGCTTCATCCGCGCCGACGTTTACACCTTTGACGATTTAGCCAAGTTCGGCAGCGAAAAAGCCCTGCGCGAACACGGTTTAATCCGTTCCGAAGGCAAAGACTATATTGTAAAGGACGGCGACGTCTGCCTGTTTAAAATCAATGCCTAATATTTCGTGCAAACATTTCGGTAAATGCGGCGGATGCGCCCTTTTGAACTTGCCCTATGCGGAGCAAGTGGCCAAAAAACAGTCCAAACTGCAAGAAACCTTAAAGGATTTTTGGCAACAGGAAATCCCGGTAACGGTAACGGACGAACCCATTAATTTCCGCAACAAGGTGGAACTCGGTTTTTGCCACCAGGTTAAATGGCGCGACGATTACGATAAAAAGGATCCCGCCAACAAAACCCGCCCGCTGGAATTTGAAAGCGCGCTCGGTTTTAAATTAAGGGGCCGCTGGGACCGTGCGGTGGATATTGAAGAGTGCTGTTTGTTTAACGATAAACTGATAGCCCTTTTGGACGCTATCCGTGCGTGGGCCAAGGCCGAAAATTTGGAATATTATGACCAGCGCAAACATACGGGCGTTCTGCGCCATTTAATGGTGCGCGAGGGCAAAAACACCGGGGAAGAAATTGTTGTATTGTTTGTAACGGACGATTTTAACGAAAAAACCTTTGTGCAGGCCGTGGAGTCCGTGCTTCCCAACGCCAACATTATGGCCGCTGTCAATAACGGCCTGGCCGATACGGCCGCGCCCGAATCCCTGCGCGTGCTGAAAGGGAAAGATTTTATTTTAGAGCGCATTTTTTTAACCAATGAAAAGGGCCAAAAGGAGCGCGAAGTGGTGTTTAAACTTTCGCCCCAGTCGTTCTTTCAAACCAATACCAAAACCGCGCAAAAAATGTACTCCCGTGTGCGTGCGGTCGTCAAAAAAATTGCCCCCAAACGCATTTACGACTTGTATGGCGGCGCGGGCAGTTTTTCGCTGTCGTGTGCGGACTTGTGCGAAAAAAGTATTTGCGTGGAAAGTGTGGCCCCTGCCGTATATAACGGGATTGAAAATGCCAAAATTAACGGCGTTTCCAATGTGCAGTTCTTCTGCTCCAAGGTGGAAGATTTTGTAAAAGAGCAACCCATTGAACGCAAGGACGCGCTTATCATTTTGGACCCGCCCCGCGGCGGGATGCACCCCAAGGCCGCCAAGGCGGTGGCCGAGTCGGGCGTGGAAAATGTACTCTACATTTCCTGCAACCCGGTTACGCTGGCAAACGATTTAAAAATTCTTACCCAGCATTACGAAATTCTGCACGTGGAAGCCTTTGACTTTTTCCCGCACAGCGAGCACATTGAAACCTTCGTGCAAATGAAGTTGAAATAATTTAGAAGGACCTTTATGACTTTGGAAGAATCGTTAAAATCCCTAAACCCCCAGCAGTTGGATGCCGTCAATTACGACGCCGGCCCGTGCCTGATTGTGGCCGGGGCCGGAACGGGTAAAACCAAAACCTTAACCACCAAAATTGCCAAGTTGATTGCGGACGGTTATCACCCGGCCCGCATTTTGGCGGTAACGTTTACCAACAAGGCCGCGCAGGAAATGCGCGAGCGTGTGGAAGCGTTGGTGCCCGGGGCGGGGAAAAAGGTTTGGATTCATACCTTCCACTCCTTTGGCGTGCGTATTTTGCGCCAAAACGCGCAGGCGCTTGGCTTGTCGCGCGATTTTGCCATTTACGACGATTCCGATCAAAAGAAAGTAGTCAGCCTGATTTTGGAGCAAATGGGCATTAAAGACCCCAAAAAAGAAATCAGCCAAATTGTCAGTTTGATTTCCCGCGCCAAGGACGATATGGTCTCGCCCGAAACGATGATGCAAAGCGCAACAGCCAGCGGGCTGGATTTTAAAATCCGCGCGGCCGAGGTCTATCGCCGCTACGAGCAGAAACTCAAAGAAGCGGGCGCGCTGGACTTTGGCGACCTCTTGGTCAAAACGGTGGTTTTACTGCGCGACCACGAGGATATCCGCAATTACTATCAGGAATTTTTTGAATATATTTTGGTGGACGAATACCAGGACACCAACCATACCCAGTATTTAATTACCAAAATGCTGGCCGCCAAACGCCGCAAACTGTGCGTGGTGGGGGACCCGGACCAGAGCATTTACTCTTGGCGTGGTGCCAACATCCGCAACATTTTGGAATTTGAAAAAGACTTTAAAGACGTAAAAACCATTACTTTGGAGCAGAATTACCGCTCTACCAAGGTTATTTTGGAAGCCTCCAACCGTTTGATTACCAAGAATAAAAAGCGTAAGGAAAAGAACCTCTTTACCGATAAATCCCAGGGCGACCCGATTGAAGTGCGCGAACTTTTAACCGAGGGCGACGAAGCCCGCTGGGTCAGCCAAAACATCAAGGCGTTGGTGGACGAAGGGGCGAGTTTAAAGGAAATAGCCGTCTTCTACCGTACAAACGCCCAGAGCCGCAGTTTTGAAGACTCCTTCCGCCGCTACCAAATTCCGTACCGCTTGGTGGGTACGGTCCGCTTCTATGACCGTAAAGAAATTAAAGACATTATGTGCTACGCGCGCATTTTGATTAACCCCGCCGACAACGTAAGCCTCTTGCGCATTATCAATACGCCTGCCCGCGGGCTGGGCAAAGTGGCGCAGGACCGCTTTATGGCGTACGCGGAGGAGAACCACCTTTCGCTGTATGACGCCCTCAAAAATGCGGCCTATGTGCCGGGCATCAGCGCAATGGCCTTAAAGGCCGCCTTGCGCTTGGTGCAACTGTTTGAAAATTGGCGCGGCGATATGTTACTGACGGACCCGGCGGATATCTTTCACAAAATTTTGGTGGAATCGGGCTATATGGACGCCGTCAAGGCCGAAATGGAGAAGGACCCCGAAGCCGAATCCCGCTTGCAGAACTTGGACGCGCTTATCAACGCTGTAAAGGAATACGAGGACCGTTGCCGCAAGGGCGAAAAGGAGCCGTCGGTGTCGGACTTTTTGCAGGAAATTTCCCTCTTGTCCGGCGAGGACGATTCCAACGCGGGCGAGGGCGGAGCCGTAACGCTGATGACGGTGCACTTGGCCAAGGGGTTGGAATTTAACAATGTGTTTGTAACCGGGCTGGAAGAAAACCTGTTCCCCATTTGCAAGGATAATGAGGACGAACTGGAAGAAGAACGCCGCCTGTGCTATGTGGCAATGACGCGCGCGCGCGAAAAACTCTTTTTGACGTATGCACAATCGCGCCGCAAATTCGGTCAGCGGCAGGACAACTTGCCCTCGCGCTTTTTGTTTGAAAGCGGACTTTTGGACGAAAGCGAAGTGCGCGAAAGCACCCAACCCCGCTATACGGATTATCACTCCAAGTACGGCTTGTACGGTGCGGGTGCGGGCGGTTCGTATTCGGGCGGCAATTACGGCGGGGGATATTCCCGCGGCCGCAATAATTTCGGCGGCAATAACCGCTACCAAAATTTTGAAGGCTACGCCAGCAAGAGCCGCTTCCAAAAACGCTACGACGAGGACGGCTACGAAATTGAGGATAACGATTTGGATTACGAATCGTCTTCCTACAATTCTACGCCTAGTTTGGGTTCGCTCTACTCCCGCCCGATGCCTACCCCGTCGGCGGAGCCGCGGCAGTTTCCCAAGGGGCGCGCGTATCCGTTCCCGGTGGCCAGCCAACAGGCGGCCCCTGCTAAACCGGCTGAGCCGGCCCCCAAAAATGCGGACGGTGTGGCGATTGGCGGACTTGTGAAGCACGGCGTCTTCGGGCAAGGAAAAATTGTCCAAGTGGCCGGGTCGGGCGACAGTGCCAAAATTACGGTACTGTTTGGCAATGGTGTACGGCGTACGTTTATGCTGAAATTTGCCCCGCTGGAACTGTTGTAATTTCGTAATTTGGATAGAACAAGGCCGCCAGGGTGTATTCCCCTAGCGGCCTTTGCGTTTTATAGTAGGTGTTTTGGTCCCGTGCGTGTGGGCTGGTATTATTGTGTTATTATCTAACATGGTCATTCTGGAAGGTTTGCCGGCGCGGAGCGTTCCAGTATCTGTTGTTTTCCTCTTTTTTATAACGACAGATCCTGGATTACGACTTTCCAGGATGACGACAACCACCAACTACCCAAGCAGTAGATTCTGAAAACCCTGCGGGCCGCCAGTTCAGTATAACGGCAACAATAACGACAGATCCCCGACTAAAACCCTCGGGGATGACGACTAAACGATGTAGTTTTTATTGTTGGAGTTTTATTGGTTGGTGGCATTACAAAAAGAGTGTGGCTCTATTAATCAAAGGGGCTCGGACAATCTGCCGTCTGCAAGGCGCGGCGCGTAGTGTGTCGTCATCCCGTAGTGTTTTTATACGGGATCTCGTTGTTATTATTGTCATTCCCGAGTGTCGTAGTCGGGAATCTGTTTTTGCCGTGGTTGTTCCCTTACGCAAAGACAGATCCCCGAACCCTGAGGGTCGCAAATTCCCCGGGGACGGCACAACAACACAATAAAACAAGGTTGTTATAAAATTAGGAGGTCATCCTGAACTTGTTTCAGGATCTACCGATTGTGTCGTTGCTTTTTTATCGTTCTTTTTAAAGGGGTTGTTTCGTTTTTTTGTTAAAAATTTGTTTGCGTTGGATACAAAAAGCCCCGGGCAGGCCCGGGGCGTATAGCATAAATTAGGCAGAAGCCAAAATGGCTGTCAGCAAGGCAAGCAATGTCCCGCCGAAAAACAGCACTAAGAGTAGCGGCACGACGGCAATCCCTACCGTCAGCCACCCAAACAGTCCTGCCCACCAAGCCACGCGCCGGGCTTCGTCCGGCAGATTCGTGCGGGCCAAATCCTGCGCGCGTAAGGATAAAATCATCCCGGCAATCGCCAGCGGAATCGTAAAAAAGCCCGTAAAGCACGAAATAATAACCGCAATGACCGAAAGCGTAAAATGGCTGTTAATGCAGTTTGCGCCATTTAAATTGCATTTGCAGTCATCCGCGTTGCGTTTATCCGGCGTGCAAACAGGTTTATTTTCCTGCGTTTGGTTTTCCATAAATTTCCCCCTTGCCGCCAACCGGGCATAATGCCTAGCCAAACGGCTAAATTATTATATAAAATATATTTTTAAAGGGAGCCCTATATTTTATGGAAATAACTAAAAAAGATGTAGCCTTGGCCGCCAAACTTGCCAAAATGCAAGTAAGCGAACAAGAAGCCGCCATTTATCAAGAACAATTAGAAGCCCTGTTTAAATGGGTGAAGGAACTTTCCGCCGTGAATACGGATTCGGTCAAATTGACCAACGCCAACCACTCGGCGCATATCCGCCGCGACGAACCCGTCAGCGACTTAGACCGTGCCGCCGCCCTGCGCCGGGAATTTGGCGCGCTGGAAGACGACTGCGCAAAAGTAAAGAAGGTGCTTTAATATGATGACCGCTTTGGAAATTGTAAACGCTGTTGAAACGGGTGCAAAGACCGCTGAACAAATTACCCGGGAATCCTTGGCGAAAATTGCCGAGTTGAACCCCAAAATTAATGCTTTGGTAGAAGTTTTTGAGCAGGATGCCCTCGCACAAGCCAAGGCCGTGGACGCCAAAAAGGCCCGCGGCGAAAAACTGGGCCCGCTGGCCGGGGTGCCCGTGGCGATTAAAGATAATATCCTTTACAAAGGCCACAAGGCTACCTGCTGTTCCAAAATGTTGGAAAATTATGTGGCTTCCTACACCTCTACGGTGGTGGAAAAATTATTGGCCGCCGACGCCGTGATTATCGGCCGCGCCAATATGGACGAATTTGCTATGGGCAGCAGTAACCAAACCTCCGTGTACGGGCCTGTAAAAAACCCCGTGAATTTGGAGTGCGTGCCCGGTGGTTCCTCCGGCGGTTCTGCCGCGGCGGTGGCGGCGGGTATGGTGCCTGTTGCCTTGGGTACCGATACGGGCGGTTCCGTGCGCCAACCGGCGGGTTTCTGCGGTGTCGTGGGTATTAAGCCTGGTTATGGCCGCATTTCTCGCTATGGTATTATTGCGTTTGCGTCCAGCGCCGACCAAGTGGGCGTATTGGCCCAAACGGTAGCCGATTCTGCCCGCGTGCTGGAAGTGTTATCCGGCAAAGACGTGCACGATTCTACCTCTTTGGACGCCGAGGTCCCCGCGTATGAAAAACTGTTTACGGACGGTTTAAAGGGCGTAAAAGTGGGCCTGCCCAAAGGCTTTTTGGACGGGTTAAATGCGGACATTAAAGAAAAAATGGACGCGGCCGCCAAACGTTTGCAAGAATTGGGCGCGGAATTGGTGGAAGTGGAAGTTCCGCACGCCAAATACGCGGCGCCTTGCTACTACATTATCACCAGCGCGGAAGCCAGTTCCAACCTTGGCCGCTTTGACGGTATCCGCTACGGGTACGCCGATAAACAAGCCCAAGATTTAAACGCCTATTACGAAGGTTCCCGCAAACCCTTCGGCTTGGAAGTAAAAAAACGCATTATTATCGGCACTTACGCGCTGACCTCCGGCCGCTACGAAGAGTGCTTTGTAAAGGCGATGAAGGTGCGCGAACTTATCCGCGAAGATTTTAGAAAAGCATTTGAAAAGGTGGATATTTTGCTGACGCCTACCTCACCCACCACAGCCTTTAAACTGGGGGCGCACGACGAGGACCCGTTGGCTCTGTATCTGGCGGATCTGTACACCTGCCAGGGCAATATCGGCGGTTTGGCGGGCATCAGCGTGCCGTTTGGCAAGGATAAAAACGGCCTGCCTATCGGCGTGCAGTTCTACGGGCCGATTTTGCAGGAAGAAAAGATTTTAAACGCGGCGTATAACTTAGAGAAGGGATTATGATTGTTTCCGAATTTTCGTGCGGCGGCGTGATTTTGGACGGGCGGAAGGTGTTGCTTGTCCAAGTCAAAAATATGAAAGGCAAAAAGATTTGGACGTTCCCCAAAGGACACATTGAACAAGGGGAAACGCCACGTCAGGCCGCGCTGCGCGAAGTGCTGGAAGAAACGGGCTATAAGGCCGTTATCGTCCGGCCAATGATTCGGGTGAAGTACGCGTTTACTTTTCAGGGAAATTACGTCAAAAAGATGGTCCAATGGTATTTGATGAAAAAACTGGGGCGCATTGGCAAGCACGATGCTTCCGAGATTATTTCAATCCGTTGGGTATCTCTTTTAAAGGCGCGCGAATTGGTGCAGTATCCGAGCGATATCCGCTTGGTGGATATGCTTCTGGCCAGTTTGCACATTGAGCCCTCCGAGGAACCGGAAACCGAAGAATAGGGGCTGTTTTAGTTAAATAACGGGCGGAGCGCAAAACGTTTGTTTAGGTTTTGCGTTCCGCTTTTTTATGGGCGCGTTTGTGTACGGTGCGCAAGGTGCCGGGCTTTTAATAAAGGGGTCATCCCGGAAGGTTTTTATCCGAGATCTTGTTGTTATTGTTGTCATTCCCGAGTGTCGTAGTCGGGAATCTGTTGTTTGTCGTTCCCTTTTTTATCACGACGGATCCCCGACTAAATTCCTCGGGGATGACGGCAACAAATATTGTTTTTATTGTTGCCATTTCGTTGGTTTGCAACATTACAAAAAGAGTGTGGCTCCATTAGTCAAAAGGGGGAAAAAGATAAGCCGTCCGCAGGACTTACTGTAAAGGGGTTGTTTCGTTTTTTTTTTTGTTAAAATTTTGATAAATTGCGGTGGTCGTACCCGGATGTATCCGCCGTATAAAAACGCGTATAAAAGGCCGTTTTGCTCAAATATAAAGGCCTTAACAAGG
>SAMEA104315430__coassemble_143_pt1 | contig 39636 bp, 38 predicted proteins | sample SAMEA104315430__metabat2_low_PE_016 | metagenome-assembled genome bin SAMEA104315430 (sample SAMEA104315430) | gut metagenome | biome: Monkey gut; feature: monkey-associated habitat; material: faeces | place: China | collected 2013
TTTTTTTTTTGTTAAAATTTTGATAAATTGCGGTGGTCGTACCCGGATGTATCCGGTGTATAAAAACGCGTATAAAAGGCCGTTTTGCTCAAATATAAAGGTATTAAAAGGAGATAAAAATGAACAAAAATAAAAAGGGCTTTACCCTGATAGAATTGTTGGTAGTAGTTCTCATTATCGGCATATTGGCGGCGGTAGCAATGCCGCAATATACCAAAGCGGTAGAGAAAAGTCGTATGACGGAAGCCTGGACGACTTTAAATGCTATTGAGAAAGCGATTGCTGTTAAAAATTTGGAAACAGGGTCTCTTACGGAACAATATAAATTTGAGGATTTGGATTTATCTTTTGTGGATAAGGATGGAAAACCTGCTACTGGAACTTATTTTAACACGAACAATTTTAGTTATGAAATTACTAGTTCTTATAATGGAACAGGGTATCATGGCCGAGCGATTCCCAACCAAAAGGGAGGATTTGATGAAGAACGGTATATGTTTTTAACCTTGATTAATGGCAAACGCTATTGTGCAGGGGGAAACAGTAACAATACGGGATGTCAAAAATATGCTGGCCTTACTAAGTCAGGTGGAACGGGTTGTATAAGTGGAAATATTTGTTTTACTGAATAGGTCGTTTTTTCGTAAAACTACCCCGCTAATTTATGTTAGCGGGGTAATTTAAAGTATTCCTTTATCCTACATCGTTTTGCCAAATTCCAAGGCTTCTTTCAGTTTGCCTGTTTTGATAATTTCGCCCGGCGCACCTACGCCGCCCGCCAAAACCATACCGCGGTCCTTCCAGCCCAAATAGTTGGCAATGCTGTGATAGGTGGCTTTTAGACCGTCATAGTCGCCGTCTTTTTCGGTGCCTTCGGCCGCGGCCAGCAGTACGCACTCTTTAATTTTCAGTTTGCGCGGGGCAATGTCCTTCATATACGCATACAATTTATCAATAGCGGCCTTTAACTGCGCGCTCATCGTAAACCAATACAAAGGCGTGCAAAATACCAGCATATCGGCTTCTTCCAACATCGGGGCTAATTTTTCAAAATTATCCTTAAACACGCACGGCTCCTTGGCGGACCAGCATTTGTCGCACGCGTGGCACGGGAGCACCGGGTGGAAGGCCGTCTCAAACACTTTTACCGTGTGGCCCGCAAATTTGGCCCCTTGAATAAACGCATCCGCAAGGAGTGCCGAATTGCCCAGTTGGCGCGGACTGCCCGTAAGCACTAAAATATTTTTACCCATATAAAAAATCCTCCAAACCGTCCGCCTTTTTAAGCGGAAAAAGAATATTTAGATTATAGTTTTTTGCCTGCGTTTTGGCAAGTATAAGAAAGTCCGTTTTTCCCAATACAAAAAACACCCCGCAAGCGTATGAAAAATTGATAAAATATACCTATGCAAACTACTATCTGCGCCTTGGCCAGCGGTATGGGCGGAGCGGTGGCGTTAATTCGCCTCTCCGGCCCGCAGTCGCTCGCCTTATTTTTAACGCTTGCCCACCGCCAAACGGCGCCCGAGCCGCGCAAACAAATTTTCTGTACGCTTTACGACGGTAACGAAGTGCTGGATAAAGCCTTGGTAACGTATTTTAAAGCCCCGCACTCCTACACCGGCGAGGACGTGGTGGAATTTGCCGTCCACGCGTCGCCCTATATTAAGGGGCGGCTTTTGGAACTGCTGTGCGAAAACGGGGCCACTATGGCGCGGCGGGGGGAATTTTCCCAACGGGCGTTTTTAAACGGAAAAATGGATTTAGTGGAAGCGCAGGGCCTGTGTGATTTGATTGCTTCGGGCAATAAACAAGCGCACAAATTGGCTATGGACTCGCTGGACGGCAAACTGTCTGCGCGCCTGGCCGATATGAAGACCAAACTTTCCGAACTTTTGGCGCAAATAGAGGTCCGCTTAGACGATGTGGACGAGGAAATGACGCCGCTGTCCGACGGGTTTGTATCGGGCGAAATAAACGCGGTACTGGCGCATATCAAGGCGTTGGCCGACACCTTTTCCGTCGGAAAATATATTAAAGACGGCCTCAAAACCGCTATCGTAGGCGCACCTAACAGCGGTAAATCCAGTTTGTTAAATGCCCTTGTCGGTTTTGACCGGGCAATAGTTTCCTCCGCTAGCGGAACCACGCGCGATACGGTGGAAGAAACGCTTGAAATTAACGGGCAAAAAATTATTTTGACCGATACCGCAGGCATCCGCGAACACGCCCTGGACCCGGCGGAAAAAGAAGGGATGAAGCGCAGTTTGCGTGCAATGCAGGGCGCGGACCTGATTTTATTTGTGTTGGATTCTTCCCGTGCGCTTACGCAAGAGGAAAAAGATTTATGGCAGGATATCCGCCGCCAACCAAAGCGCACTCTTATCGTGCTGAATAAAACCGACGCCGTGCAAGCCCCGGTTTGCCCGCTGACGGAGTGCGGAAATTATACGGTTTTGCCCGTATCTTGCAAAATGGGCAATGGGTTAAATGCCTTAAAACAGGCCATTACCGCCGACATTACCGAAGCGCAAACGGCGGATGGGCTAATGATTTCCAACCTGCGCCATTACGAGGCGTTAATCAACGCACAAACCGAGTTGGAAAGCGCGTTAATCCGCTTGGCCGCCCACGCGGGGGGCGAAATTTACGCCGAGCACCTGCGCCGCGCGCTTAATTATTTACAAGATTTGATTGGAGAGGTAACGCCCGATGACGTATTGGGGATTATCTTCTCCAAGTTCTGTATGGGGAAATAAATGTTTGTTTGCGAAGATAAGTATGACGTTATTGTAATCGGGGGCGGGCACGCCGGGTGCGAAGCCGCCTTGGCTTCGGCCAAATTGGGGACCAAAACGCTCCTGCTTACCCAAAGTTTGGATACGGTGGCCCAAATGTCTTGCAATCCGTCCATTGGCGGGATTGCCAAGGGGCAAATCGTGCGCGAAATTGACGCCTTGGGTGGTGCTATGGGCCGCGTAACGGACCACGCCGCCTTGCATTATCATATGCTTAATACGGGCAAGGGCCCGGCGGTGCACTCTCCGCGCGTACAATGCGATAAAAAAGTTTACCAGTTTACCTTTAAACATTTTTTGGAATTACAGCCCAATTTGGACATTATGCAGGACGAAGCCGTCAAAATTTCCACTTCGGATAACGGCGTAAACGGCGTGCTGACCCTGCGCAACACCTTTTACCATACCAAGGCCGTTGTGTTGACGACGGGCACCTTTTTGGCGGGGACCATACACATCGGTACCGAAATGTTTAAGGGCGGCCGCTATAATGATATGCCCTCTGACGGACTTGCCAAAAACTTGCGCGAAGATTTACATTTGCATATGTTGCGCTTTAAAACGGGTACGCCGATGCGTATTAACGCACGCGGGTTGGATTATTCCAAATTCCGCTTGCAGCCGTCGGATAATCCGTTGCAGCCTATCTCCCACTTTACCGATGTAAAAGCCCAACAACAGCGCCGGTTTTTAAGTTGCCACATTACCCGCACCACCTTGGAAACGGATAAAATTCTGCGCGCCAATTTCCAACGCTCGGCTATGTATAGCGGGCATATCCACGGGATGGGGCCACGCTATTGCCCGTCGGTAGAGGATAAAATCAAAAAATTCCCCGATGTTACCAGCCACCCGCTGTTTTTGGAGCCCGAGGGCTTCCATACGGAGGAATATTATATACAGGGCTTTTCTACCAGTATGCCCGAGGACGTTCAGCGCGCCTTGATAAAGTCCGTGCCGGGTATGGAAAAAGCCTCTATCACCCGCCCCGGTTACGCGGTGGAATACGACTTTTCCGACCCGCGCGATTTGTTCCCGTCGCTGGAAAGCAAACTCGTGCCCAACTTGTTTTTGGGCGGGCAGATTAACGGTACGACCGGTTACGAAGAAGCCGGCGGACAGGGGTTAATGGCGGGTATCAATGCGGCCTTAAAAACCTTGGGCAAGGAGCCCTTTGTCCTGCGCCGCGACGAAGCCTATATCGGCGTACTGATTGACGATTTGGTAAATAAGGGCGTAAACGAGCCCTACCGTATGTTTACCTCCCGCGCCGAATACCGCATTTTACTGCGCAACGACAATGCGGACTTGCGCTTAATGCCCCACGCCTTTGAACTGGGGTTGCTGGAAGAAAAATATAAAGCGCCGTTTGAAAAGTACCGCGCCCTGTGCGGGAAACTAATTGAACACCCCGGCGCGCAAGTGGACGAAACCGACGAAGATTTGTTCCCGTGGACGGTGGAAAAGGCCCGCACCCACGCCGATATTCACAATAAATACGCAGGATACTATGAGCGCAACAAAAAGGATGCCGAAAAACTGGCGGAAATGGATAATATCAAAATCCCGGAAGGGTTTGACCCGTCCTCCGTGCGCGGCATTTTGTTTGAAAGCGCCCAAAAACTGCGCGAGGTAAAACCGCAAACCTTGGGGCAGGCCGGGCGTATCCCGGGTGTAACCCCGGCGGATTTACAGTTGCTGGCGGTGCATATTGAACGCTACCGGAGACTCAAAAATGCTCAAAACGCTGACTGATTTTGCTAAAACGCTTAATTTGCCGCTTACCCGGGTGCAGGCTGAAAAAATGCTGGCCTACGCCAACTTGGTTTGGGGCAAAAAGGACTTTTTAAACTTAACTAGCGCGGCGGATTTAAACGAAGTTATTACCCGCCACATTTGCGACGGCCTTACCGCGGCGGCCAAAATAAACGGCCTGATACACGCTAAAAAAGTGGCCAGCCCGCAGGTGGCCGACGTAGGCGCGGGGGCCGGGTATATTGGTATTACGGTGGCGCTTGCCTTGCCGGAAATTCAGGTAACGCTGGTGGAAAGCATTGAAAAGCGTTGCTCGTTTATGAACTGGGCCCTTATGCAACTGGGCGTTAAAAACGCCAAGGTAAAACAGGCCCGCCTGGGTCAAGGAACGGCGTTTGCGTTTGATTTTGTAACCGAGCGCGCTATGGGCCAACTGCCCGATATATTGGAAATTTGTTTAAGCGCGCTTAAACCGGGGGGAGTGTTTATTGCGTTTCAGGGCGAACACCCGCAGGCGGATATGTGCCACCCGGAAAAATACCAAGGAATTTTGCTGGGCGTAGAGCGTTATACGTTGCCGGATGACGATAAAAAGCGTCATTTGGCGTTGTTTGGAAGAATTTAATGGATACCTTTAAAAAGTTAGCCTGTCTTGCGCTGATACTTGCGGTGATGTTGTGCACGCCGCACGTCTTGCGCTCGTTCGGGCTGACGGCCAAGGATGTGGTAAACGCCTTGTTCTCGGAAACGCCGCGCGAGGATGCCGTTCCGCTCCCCGTACCCGAAAAGGAAGCCCCGGCTCCTGCCGTGGACCCCAACCGCGGGCACGCGCGCGAAAACCGGCCCGATATTTCGGTGCCGCCCCCGGCTTCGGCCTCGGCGGTGGAATATTCGCCCGAGGAGGAAAAGAAATTTAACGAAATGATTTCCGGCTTGGAACACGTGGCCTTAAATGCGCCCAAGAGCGAAGGGGCCGCCTTGGAAGCCGTACCCGTTCCGGCCTACCGCCCGACGGATTCCGCACACAAGGTGCGTTGGTCTCCGCCGCCGCCCGGCTTTTTAACGGCAGATACGTTTAACTATTTAATTTACCGCGAAAAAAATCCCGTTACGGAAAACATCAAAACGGTGTTGGATACGATTCACGGCAATTTGATGCTGGATTTAACTCCGTTTACGCTGGTTATCAAGCCCAACAAAATTTTGGTTATGCTGTTTGGCGAGAAGGACAGTTATATGAGTTTTACCAAGCGTCCGGCGTGGTCGGGCGCGTCTTCGGACTTGCGGGCCGATACAATGTATGTAATAGAGGGTAATAGTTTTTACCCGCTTTCCGTACACGAACTTACCCATTTGTATTTTGACGGATACTTTTTGCCGACGATATCCCCGTTGTGGATGTCCGAGGGGATGGCGGTATATATGCAGATTTACGCAACCAAACAAAAGCCCAGTTGGGTGGACAGAAGCCTTTTGCGCATCGTGCAGGGTACTTATATTCCGCTGGAAGAAATGACCCAAACCGAGGATTTAAGCCAATACCCCAACGATAAAGCGGAACTGTGGTACACGCAGGCGTATAGTTTGGTGGATTATTTGTTAAACTCCCGCACGCGGGACGAATTTTATAAATTAAGCACGGAAATAAAGGCCAAAACACCCTTGCACCAGGCCTTGTACCGCGCGTTCGGTATGCCCTTTAATAAGGTGAGCGTATTGGAAAATGTGTGGCTGCACGATTTGCAAAAGGCATATCAGGCGGGAAAACTGGTTTCACCCCAAAAAACACCCGCCCCGCAGAAGCCGGCTGCTAAAAAGCCGGAACCCGTTAAGCAACCGCAGGCCGCAAAACCGGCCCCCAAACCGCAGCCCAAAAAGGCACCCCAGCAAACGAAAATTAACAAATTGCAAATGGTGCCCGTGATGAAGTATTAGGAGAATTTTATGACAGAACAACTTTGGACCCATATCCCCATTATGGCCGCGCAGATAGCAGACTATTTGCTTACCAATTTTGAAGGCACTTATATTGACGGTACCCTGGGCCTTGGCGGGCACACCAAGTATTTTTTAAGCCATTTGGGCGCGCGTGCGCGCGTGTTGGGTTTTGATAAGGACGAGGAAGCCCTGAAAATGGCCCAAGAACGCGTAAACGACCCGCGTTTGAGTGCGTTTCATAAAAGTTATACCGAGGCTCCCGCGGTGCTGAAAGAATTAGGTTTAGAGGGGGCGGATGGGGCGCTGTTTGATTTGGGATTAAGTTCCTATCAGTTGGATAACCCGGCGCGCGGATTTAGTATTTTGCGCGACGGCCCCTTGGATATGCGTTTTGATAAGCAAAATCCGTTAAGTGCGGCTGTTATCGTAAACACGTGGCCAATGGCGGAATTGGAGCGCGTTTTGACCCAATACGGCGAGGAGCGCAACGCCACCAAAATTGCGCTGGCCATTATGCACGCCCGCAAGGAAGCCCCTATTGAAACCACCCAACGCTTAAAAGAGGTGGTGGAAACGGTGTACGGCCCCAAACGCGGCAAAACGCACCCGGCTACGCAAACCTTTCAGGCGTTGCGTATTGCCTGCAACCGGGAGTTGGAATCGGTGGAGCAGGTGCTTAATTCGCTGGCAGATATCATTAAGCCGGGCGGACGGGCGGCTATTTTAACCTTCCACTCGTTGGAGGACCGCCTGGTAAAGACCCATTTTAAGGCCTTGGCGCAAAGCGGGGAGTGGAAACTGGTTACCAAGCACGCCCTCTCGCCGGATTACGAAGAGGTCCGCCAAAACCGCCGGGCCCGCAGTGCCAAATTGCGCGTAATTGAAAGAGTGAAAAAATGAAATACTTTGTTTTATTGTTTATTTTATGTTTGTTTGGTTTTATGGTGGCGGCAATGCGTATAGAAATTAACCGCTCGGGCCGGGCTATCAGCCAGGTGCAAAACGAGGTGGAAATCAAAGAAGCCCGCAACCAATATTTGGAACTGGAAATTGCCCGCTTGTCCGGGCCCCAGCACGTTACGGCTTATGCGCAGGAAAAGTTGGGCTTGGTGCCCGCAAAGCCGCACGAAATTATTATTTTGGATGATAAATAAGTATGTTTAAAAGACCCCTTTCATCCCCGGATGTATTTAACGTTAAAAGCCGGATGAAGATTGCCGTAAGGCTCATTTTAATTGCGCCGCTGCTGATTTTTTGCAAACTTTTTTATATGCAAACCTTCCAGCACGACGAATTTTCCTCCAAGGCCGAACGCGCCATTTATAACTACTTGGCCGAGGACCGCCTGCGCGGGAAAATCTTGGACGTAAACGGCCGCGAACTGGCCGAATCGGTCCGCACGCACTCTTGCGGCGTAAACAAACGCTATGTAAAGGATAAAAATAAGACAATAGCCTTTTTGTCCGAAACCTTGGGTATTCCCAAAAGCCGCATTTTGGAAAAGTGGAACCGGGCTTCCAACTTCTTCTTTGTGGCTAAAAAAATTAAGCCGGATAATTACATTAAAATTTCCCAAATTTTGCGCACGACATTGGGGCAAGGGTTAGAACTAACCCCGGAATACGAGCGCATCCACCCGTACGGGCAAAGCGCACTGGATATTGTGGGCGCGGCCAACTCCAAAAACTTGGGGCTCTCCGGCGTGGAGCAAATGTTCAACCGCGAACTCAGCCAGGATATCAGCAAAAAGCGTGCCAAACGCGCCCGCCGCGGCGAAATCATTTACGATAGAAAATTAAAAGAGGAACTTTCCGTCGCTAACGTCTATTTGACGATAGACGAGGTCGCCCAGTTCTATGCCGAAACCGCCCTTAAACGCGCGGTGGATTCCGTAGGGGCAGAGCACGGCATTGCGCTGGTGCAGGAGCCGCAAACAGGCAAAATTTTAGCCGCTGCTTCCTACCCGGTTAAAGACGGGCAGTCCTTGGCGTTCCAGTTCACGTACGAGCCGGGTTCCACGTTTAAGACGATTGCCGTTTCCTCTGCGTTGGATGCGGGCGTCGTCAGCGTTACGGACAGTATTGATATGGAAGGCCGCCGCTGGGAAGTGGCACGCGGCGTGGTCGTGCGCGATAACCAGCACAAAAAGGATTTCCTTTCTATCCCCGAAATTATGCAACTTTCCTCTAACATCGGTGCCGGGAAAATTGCCGTAGAATTGGGGGCCAAAAACCTGTTCTATTATATTAAGGCCTTCGGCTTCGGCACCAAGACGGATATTAACTTTAACGGCGAGTCCAAGGGCAATGTGCCCCCGTATAACAAATGGACCAAAGTAGATACCGCCACCAAGGGGTACGGCTACGGGGTGGCTGTTACGCCTATCCAGTTGATTAACGCTTATTCCGCGGTGGCAAACGGCGGTGTGCTGATGCAACCGCACCTGATTGACCGCATAGAATACGCGGGCGGAAAGGTGGAAAAGCTTTCCAAACCCGTAAAAATCCGCCGCGTCCTGCGCGAGGAAACCTCCCAAACGATGATAAAAGTGTTGGAAAGCGTGGTAGAGGCCGGTTCGGGCAAGCGTGCGCGCATTACGGGCTATAACGTGGCCGGGAAAACGGGTACGGCTGAAAAACTGAGCAAAGAGGGGGGCTATGCTAAGCGCAGCCATATTGCTTCGTTCTGTGGCTTTGTGCCCGCCAGCGACCCGCAATTTACGATTTTAGTAGTGTTGGATAACCCCGCCAAATATACCTTTGGCGGTACTGCCGCCGCGCCGGCGTTTAAAGAAATTGCCGAGCGGCTGTTGGCCTTAAAGGGCGTCCCGCCCGACCAGTTGGACTTTGAGCCGGGCACCAAGATTTGATTTAGTAAGGAGACCGTATGAAACTTAATTTGTCTGTCCGCAAAATTGCGGAAATTACCGGGGCGGAACTGATTTCACCCGCGCCCGATACACTTGTAACCGCTTTTGTTACCGATTCACGCGTGGTGGCCCCGGGCGATGCGTTTATCGCCTTAAAAGGCCAAAAGCACGACGCACGCAAATTTATCCCCGATGTGCTTGCCAAAGGGGCAAGCGTTATCTTGGCCGAAAAAGGCTTTGATATGCCCAAAAATTCCGAGGCGTCCTTTTTGCTGGTGGAAGATTCGTTAAAGGCGCTCCAAGCCCTTGCCAAATACCACCGCTTAAACAGCACCTTAAAGGTGGCCGCTATTACGGGCTCTAACGGTAAAAGCACCACCAAGCAAATGCTTCGCGCCATTTGTGAAACCGCGGGCGAAACGGCCGCCAATATGGGCAATTTTAACAACCAGTTCGGCGTGCCCTTTTCCTTATTGGAAATCCAGCCCAAACACAAATTCGGCGTGTTTGAACTCGGCGCTTCCCACCCCGGCGATATTTTGGAAACGGCCTCTTTGGCGGTGCCGGATGTGGCGGTAATTACCAACGTGGGGCCGTCCCACCTGGAATTTTTCCACGATTTGGAAACCATTTATAAAACCAAAACCGAAATTGCCCAATGTTTAAATTTCGGCGGAACCTTGGTGTATAACGCCGACGATGAATATTTATCCCGCCTGAAAACGGAGTTTAAGGGCAAAAGTTTGTCGTTTGGCTTTCACCCGGGGGCGGACTTGCAGATTTTAGATACCGAAAAATTCTCGTTTACCTATAAAGGCGAAGCCTATGTGCTGGATTTGAATTTGGCCCGCCACGATAAGTTAAACGCGGCGGCGGCCGCGGCGGCGGCTATTGCCTTAGGCCTGTATATGGATAATGTAAAGAAAGGGCTCCTTTCCTTTACGCCGATGCCGATGCGTATGGAACATTTGCATAAAAACGGCGTGGAATTTATCTTGGATTGCTACAACGCCAATCCGGCCAGTATGAAGAACGCCTTGGAAATTTTGGGCCGCGCTTGCGACGAACCGCGCGTGGCGGTGCTGGGCGATATGAAGGAACTGGGCGAAACCTCCAAGGAATACCACCGCTTGGTGGCCAGAGAAGTGCTGGATAACCACATTAATTATTGCTTTTTGGCGGGGCCGGAAATGAAATACGCCTACGAAAAATTGCAAACTGCGCCGGGTGTAAAGGTGTTTTACGCCGAAACGCCCCAGAACTGGACGGGCGAGTTAAAAAAGGTGCTTGCCAAGGGGGGAACCTGCCTAGTAAAAGCGTCCCGCTCTATGAATTTTGAAAATATTTTAAAGGAGATTTAACCCGTGCTTTATTATTTATCGCAATTTACTGATAATCTCAGTTTTTTAAATATATTTAGTTACATCACGTTCCGCACCGGGGCGGCGATATTTACGTCCTTTTTCTTGACGCTTCTCATCGGTCCCAAGGTGATAGCCAAGTTGCGTTCCTACAAAATCCAGCAGATTGAACGCCAATACGGCCCTGCGTCCCACTTATCCAAAAGCGGTACGCCGACAATGGGCGGACTACTGATTTTTGTCAGTTTGATTGCCAGCGTCCTCTTGTGGGCGCGGTTGGACAGTAACTATATTTGGCTGCTTGTGTTTACCACGGTTACCCTTGGGATTGCGGGCGTAATGGACGATTACACCAAACTCGTTAAAAAGAACCCGGAGGGTATGAAGTCCTCTATCAAATTGGCTATCCAGTTGTTTACGGCGGTGGTTGTTGTGGGCTATTTGGCCTTAAATCCGCCAAACGGGGAATATTCCACCTCGCTTATTATTCCGTATATGAGCAAGATGTTTATTGACTTGTCCGTGTTTTATTTTGCGTTTGCAATGCTGGTGATTGTGGGCTCGTCTAATGCGACGAACCTGACGGACGGCTTGGACGGGCTGGCCAGCGGTTGTATGGTATTTATGGCGGCCACTTACGGGATTGTTGCGTACTTGGCGGGCAACTTCCACTTTGCGGACTATTTAAAAATTATTTATGTGCCGGGTGCGGGGGAAATTACCGTGTTTATGGGCGCGCTTATCGGGGCGTGTATGGGGTTTTTATGGTTCAATTCTTACCCCGCGCAGGTGTTTATGGGCGATACAAGTTCCCTCTTTTTGGGGGGCGTAATCGGTACGGCGGCCCTGTGCGTAAAACAGGAACTTTTACTCCCGATTGCAGGCGGTATTTTTGTATTGGAAACGGTGTCCGTAATGCTGCAAATGGGGTACTTTAAATTAACGCACGGCAAGCGGCTTTTTAAAATGGCGCCTATTCACCACCATTTTGAATTAATGGGCGTGCCGGAGCCCAAAGTGATTGTGCGCTTTTGGATTGTGGGCGCAATGCTGATGCTGTTGGCCTTGGCCTCGCTTAAAATCCGCTAACGCTTATGAAACTATTTAACAAGGCGCCCCAGCGGCGCAATACCTTCACGCGGCGCACCCCGTCTATGGCGGGGCGCGGGTTTTCCGCCGGGCGGCAGACCGGGTGGAGCCCGCTTAAATTGGATATGCGCATATCGTTTATCGCGTTTGCGTTTGTGCTCTTTGGGCTGATTTTTACCTATTCGTCCAGCGCGTTTGATTCCACGCTCTTCTTTAAACGCCAAATGCTGTTTGATTGTATGGGCATTTGTGCGGCGTTGTTTTTGTCGCAGACGTTTGACCGTTTAATGCGCATTAAACTGTTTAAGCCGATAAACCTGATGTATTTTACCTGGGTGCTACTGGTCATCGTGCTTTTTACGCGCCAGCAGGCCAACGTGCACCGCTGGATTGACTTTGGCTTTTTTAAGTTGCAGCCCTCGGAAATTGCCAAAGTAACCTTGGTAATTTACATTGCCGACTATTTGGAAAAGGTGGCCGGACGGCTGGCCAAAAATTGGAAACTCCTCATTAACCCTATGCTGGTGGCGGGGATTACGCTCGTGCTTATTTTGGCGGAAAAGGACTTGGGTACGCCTATGCTTATGGGCGGCGTATTTGCCTTAATGCTATTAATGGCGGGGGCGCGCTTTTTGCACTTGTGCGTGCCGGGCATTGTTTTACTGCCTGTGCTGTACCGTTTGCTCTTTGGCGTGGGGTACCGGCGCGACCGTATGTTATCCTTTTTAAACCCGTTTGCCACCGAGGGCTCCACGGGCTACCAGTTGGTGCAATCGTTTTTGGCGGTGGGTTCCGGCGGTTGGTTCGGCAAAGGGTTAGGTAATAGCGAACTGAAACTGGAATATTTGCCTGCGGCCCATACGGACTTTATTTTCTCCATTATGTGCGAGGAAGTGGGGTTGTTTGGCGGGGCGATTATTTTGGGCCTTTTCTGCTGGCTGCTTATCCAAGGGGTCAGTTTGGCCCGCATTGCCAAAACGCATTTCCGCAGTTTTACCATTTTCGGGCTGACTTGTACCATTTGCTTGCAGGCATTTTTTAATATGGCTATGGCTATTGGCTTGCTGCCCACCAAGGGTATCGCCTTGCCGTTCTTTTCCTACGGCGGTTCGTCTGTGATTATGACGCTGGTGATGATTGGCATTATCCTAAATTTGGCCGCTGTGGATAACACGCAAAATAACGTGCGCGAGGACATCACGCACTTTAAAAACAGGAAAAAATAATATGAACAAACGCTTTTTAATTGCTTCCGGCGGAACGGGCGGGCATTTTTACCCGGGTTTTGCGCTGGGGGAAGAATTTAAACGCCAAGGGTGCGAGGTGCTTTTTGTAGTCAGGAAAAATGACCCCGCCGCCAAGGTTTTGTCCGCACACGGATTACCCTATAAGGAAATTGACTTTATGGGCTTGCCGCGCTCTATTAATCCCGTTCGGCACGTTAAATTTGCGGGCAAATTGGTTAAAGCCTTGCGCCAAACGCGCCAAATCGTGCGCGAGTTCCGGCCGGAGGTGGCTATCGGCACGGGTGGATATATTTCGTTTCCGCTTATTTTTACGGCGCATTTTATGGGTGTAAAAACGGCGGTGCACGATTCCAACGCCCGCTTGGGCTTAGCCAATAAAGTATGCGGCAAATTTACGGACCTTTTTATGCTGGGTTTGCCTACGCCCGAAAAGGTGAAAAACGGCGTACTTACCAGTACCCCGGTGCGTGCGGAATTTGGCCTGCCTGCGGACCGTGCGTCCCAATTAAAGGCGCTTCATTTGGCCCCAACAAAGCCGACTGTGCTGGTAGTGGGGGGGAGCCAAGGAGCCAAGGATTTAAACGGGGCGGTAGCCGCTTGCGCCAAGGCGTTTTCCGCTTGGCAATTTATCCATATTACGGGCGAGCGTTGGTTTGAAAGCGTGCGCGGGTTGTATGCGGGGCTTTCCAATGCGGCGGTATTGCCGTATTCACACGAAATTTACGCGCTGATGAAATCGGTAGATTTGATTATTTGCCGCAGCGGCGCGAGCACACTCGCCGAACTAATGTGCTGTAAGTTGCCCGCTATATTGGTGCCGTTTCCGCACGCGGCGGCCAACCACCAATATTTTAATGCTAAAATTTTTGCGGACGCCGGGTGCGCGCAAATCGTGCCGGACGACGCCCATTTGCCCGCGGCGCTTGCGCAGGCCTTTAAGGCGCTTGTGCAGGGGAATACGGCTGAAAAATTGGCCGCTATGCGTGCCGGGTATGACAAGTTGGCGCTTCCTAATCCTTTAACGGCTTCCCACGCCATAGCCGAACGGTTAAAGAGTTTGTAGGTATAAAGCGGGGGGCTGTTGTATTGTCATTCCCGAGTGTCGTAGTCGGGAATCTGTTGTTCATCATTGTTACACCCTTCCGAAACGACAGATCCCCGACTAAATTCCTCGGGGATGACGACAATGCCAAAAGCCCCGAGCGGTAGATTCTGAAACAAGTTCAGAATGACCGCCTTTTTAATAAAAACAGATCCCCGAACCCAGCGGGCCGCCAATTCAGGCTCCCCTCAAATAAATAACGGCTCTTGTCTTATGTCGTCATCCCGGAGGGTTTTTATCCGGGATCTCGTTGTTTGTCGTGGATGTCATTCCCGAGTGTATGCCGACGCGGAGCGTTCGGGAATCTGCCGTTGTTGTTTAACATATAAAAAGCACCCCGGGGTTAAAATACCCCGGGGTGCTTTTCAAATTAGGCTAAGTTACATACCTTTAATAAATTTACACATTTGTTCACCGGTTTCTTTGTCAGCAGAACCAACAATACAACTTTTATTCGCCGTATTATCAGGTCCATACCAAAAATTATAAATGTATGGTGTTCTAGTGGTACCTGTTACGGTCCCGTCAATACGCCAAACATCTACTTTTCCCTCGCTTCCCCATCCCAAATCATAAACAAAGTATTTAGTTTGATATGCTTGACAGTTTTGCCCGCCGTTTGTATATTTACCAGCAATCCAACTTCCGCCTTTTAAAGTAACATCGGCAATTTGTGCTTGCGTGCAGGAATTGGTAGCATCCGGGTTGGCCTGCAAATATCTTTGCGTAGCATCCACAATCGCCTTGGCGTTAATAAGCCCTTCCGTCAGGCGTGCCTTTTCCACGGCGGTTTCGTACTGCGGCAAGGCAATGGCCGATAAAATGCCGATAATCAGCACCACGACCAAGAGTTCAATTAAAGTAAAGCCCTTGTTATTCATAGTATCTCCTTAAAAAAGTTTACACACATAGTATAGCAATTTTGGCGCGTACTTCAAGCACTAAACTTGACACAAAAGACAAAATTCATTATACTAATATATGAACATATGTTCATATATTTAAATTTATAGGACTTAACAATGACCCAAACCCCTAAACACATTTGCAAGCCGTCCTTGCAACTGCCTGAGGACACCCTCTACGATTTAGCCGACCTTTTTAAAGTGTTTGGCGACAGCACGCGCCTGCGTATTTTGTGCGCGTTGTTTAACTGCGAGCAATGCGTCCAACACATTGTGGACGAATTGGGAATGACCCACTCCGCCATTTCGCACCAGTTGCGCTTTTTAAAGCAAAACAAACTCGTCAAAAACCGCCGGGAGGGGAAAACGGTGTTTTATTCTCTGGCGGACGAACACGTCAAACGTATTTTTGACCAAGGGTTAGAACACATACAGGAGGGGTTATGAGTCATCATCACGAACACGCTTGCTCTGCCTGCCACGCTTGCGCGTGCGCTCACGGGCACGAAAGCGAACCGCGCGGCGGCGAGTGGAAGAAATTGGCCGTAGCGGCGGGGCTGTTTGTTATCGGTTTTGCCTTGCCCGTGTCGCTCTATATTAAATTGCCTTTTTACTTGGTGGCCTATTTTATCAGTGGGGCCGAGGTGTGGCAGGCCTGCTACCACAATATAAAAGAGGGCAATTATTTTGACGAAAATTCCCTTATGGCGGTAGCCACTTTGGGAGCGTGGTGCATTGGCGAATTCCCCGAAGCGGTGGCCGTAATGCTGTTTTATCAGGTGGGGGAATTATTGCAGGAATATGCGGCGGGCAAGTCGCGCAGCAGTATTGTCAGTTTAATGGATTTGCGCCCGGATTTTGCGCGTCTTGTTAAACAAGGCAAAGAGGAAAAAGTCGTCCCGCAGACGGTTAAAGTGGGGGAAACGGTGCTTGTGTTGCCGGGGGAACGCGTACCGTTGGACGGCGTGATTGAAAGCGGAAGCGGCCATTTGGATACGTCCGCCCTGACGGGGGAATCCCGCCCGGTAACCGCCCAAGCGGGCCAGCAGGTGTTGGCGGGGGTAATCAGCGTGGACGGCACCTTGCGTGTAAAGGTGGCAAAGACGTACGAAAATTCCGCCGTTGCCAAGATTTTGGAACTGGCCGAAAATGCCGCCAGCAAAAAATCGTCCGCCGAAAAATTTATCACGCGTTTTGCCCGTATTTACACGCCTGCCGTGGTTTTTGCCGCGGTGGCGGTAGCCGTGTTGCCGCCGCTTATTTTGGCGGATGCGTCGTTTAAAACGTGGTTTTACCGCGCGCTTATTTTCTTGGTGATTTCTTGCCCGTGCGCCTTGGTAATTTCGGTGCCGCTGGGGTTCTTTGGCGGGATTGGCGGGGCCGCTAAAAACGGCGTGCTGATTAAGGGCAGTTCGTACTTGGAGCAATTATCGCACCTTTATACGCTGGCGTTTGATAAAACGGGCACGCTCACGCAGGGCGTATTTGAGGTTACGGGCGCGTTCCCGGCGGGGAACACCACGGAAAAGGACCTGCTGAACCTTGCGGCGGCGGCCGAGCATTATTCCAACCACCCGATAGCCAAGGCTATTTTAAAAGCGGCGGGGGAAAATGTAAAAAAGGCCGAAAACGTGCAAGAGGTGGCGGGCGAAGGAATTTGCGCCCAAATTAATGGCGCGCAAATTTTGGCCGGAAATGAACGCTTAATGGCGCGCTATAACGTGGCGGACGTGCAGACAGGGCGCGGAACGTGCGTATATGTGGCGGAAAACGGCATTTTTAAGGGGCGTATTGAACTGGGCGATAAGGTAAAGCCCGGCACGGAAGCAGCCTTAAAAAAATTGCAAAACGGGCTTGTGCACCAAGTAGTGATGTTAAGCGGGGACAGTATTTCCGCCGCCGAAAAAACTGCCTATGAACTGGGTATCAAGCACGTTTACGCGGGGCTGTTGCCTGCGGGCAAGGTGGAAATTTTGGAAAAACTAATGGCTACTACGCCCAAGGGCTTTTCCACGGCCTTTGTGGGCGACGGCATTAACGATGCGCCCGTTTTGGCGCGCGCCGATTTGGGTATAGCAATGGGCGCGCTGGGCTCCGATGCCGCCATAGAAGCCGCCGATGTGATACTGATGACGGACGAGGTGAAAAAGATTATATCGGCCGTTAAAATTTCCCGCAAGACCCTGCGCGTGATTAAGCAAAACATTGTGTTTGCGCTGGTAATTAAGGCCGCGGTACTGGCCTTGGGCGCGGCGGGCGTAGCCAATATGTGGAGCGCGGTATTTGCCGATGTAGGCGTATGTTTATTGGCGGTGGCGAACTCCCTGCGCCCGTTATACTTTAAGGAGTAGTGATAGTGTTGTTATCCCGAGTTTTGGTCGGCCTGCAACGTGAGGCCTGCCAGGCTCGGGGCTTTTTTTCGTTATGTGCGCGCAGAACAACGAACAACGGATTCCCGACTACGACCTTCGGGAATGACAAAGGAACTCTTTTGGGTTGTCATCCCCGAGTGTCGGCCGGCGCGGAGCGTTCGGGGATCTGTTGTTATTAAAATAGCAGATTTTGGAATGCTCTATGCCGACAAATCGTCCAGACTCCCTTTTGAATACCCACCACGCCCCAAAAGATAGATTGTTAAACAAATTCAAAATGAACAATAAATCAAATATGCTATAATAAACGCAGTGCGCAAGGGAAACCTTGCACCGACAATTTAATGTTTTTGGAATCCTATTGAAGAATAGGAAGGCTTTGGAAAATCCAAAGTTCTGAGAGAGTCCAAAAAACAGTTAGTTTAGGCAGAAGATGAGGGGAAGTCATGAGCCCCTTGTCTTCTGCCGAGTGTTTCGCACATATTTTATATGGGCGGGACCACGGCTGTTTATTGGCAAGACTTCTCTCAGACTTGTCCTAACCAGCCGTTTTTTTAAGCCTTCCTTTGCTTTATCCTCCTTGTTACCGCTCCATTTTTCATAGGTTCCTGTTCACTTTCATACGTTACAGCACATACGTATGAACGGGAAGGGGGCTTATGCACATCTCCGCCAAGAGGCAGGCCCCTTTTCCCCGTTTCTGGGAGGAAATTTCTATGCAAATTGCTGTTGTTATTCCGTCTAAAAATGGTTTGCACCATATGAAAGAGTGCCTGCCGACCGTATTGGCCGCGGCCAAAAAATCTACCGTTCCCGTCAGCATTACCGTAGTAGTGGGGGATTCCACCGACGGCTCTATGCAAGAGGCCCCCGCGCTATTCCCGCAAGTTAAATTTTTGGAAAACCCCAAGCACGGGGCGTCGTCTGCGCGCAATTTTGGTGTGGCCGCCACGCAGGGGGAGTGGCTTTGCTTTTTGGATAATGACGTATTTGTGGACGAGGATTTTTTTAATACGGTTCAAAAATATTTGCGCCCAGATGTGTTTTGCGTGGCGTGTGCGGGGTATTGCGCCTATCCTAAAAAGGCGGGCGCGTGGGAGCAGTTGGACGGCGTAAAATTGTTGGGTTGGAAGAAAGGCTTCCCGCGTTTTACGCACAATGTTTATAATGACGCCTTGCCGGAAATGCAGGAATATCCCTCTTGGGGGGTACAGGGGGCGTATTTCTTGTGCCAGCGGAGTTATTTTGATTTGTTGGGCGGTTTTGACGAAAATTTGGACCCGTATATGCTGGAAGAAACGGACTTGGTTTACCGTGGCTTAAAGCGCGGCTGGGAGGTCATTTACGCACCCGATACCAAGCCGCGCCACAAATGCGGCGGTACGATTAATAGCAAAAAAAGCAAATTTACGCAATTTTTATCCAAGCGCAACCGCACCTGGTTTGTGTGGAAAAACATACACGATTCGTCGCTTTGTTTGGCGCATTGGTTGCGGTTTATTTGTTCGTTTTCGCCCCGCTTGTGGAAGGAGTGTTTAAAGGGGTATGCTGTCTTTCATAAGGCGGCCCTGCGCGAAAAATCCGCCCGCAAAAAGACGGACTTAGAACTGCTGGAAGAATCCAAAGCGTTTGAACATAAATGCAAGGTAAGAGAAGTAGAACTCCGTCAGCAAAAACTAAATATCAAATTAGGTGTGGACTATTTGCAAGCCCGTTTAAACCGATATACCCATAAATATAATTCTGTAACCAAAATTGCAACGCATATGATGTGGGCTTGTTTCTTGGCGGCTATCAGCAAGAAACAAAAAAATAATCACATCTCCGGGCCGGTACGCATTTGTTTAACCATAGAGGGCGGTATGGGTGATATGCTAATGAGCCTAAACTGGGCAACGGCTTTTTACAATAAGTTTTGTAAAGAAAAAGAAATAAAGTTTTTTGTCTGTTGTCATAATATATCCTTGTTGCCACATTTAACAGCAACCTTATCTGATTTTTTATCTGAAAGAGAAAGAGATTCTCAATATTTTGATTTAAAAATAACTTGCAATAGAAGCCCGATCGTCCAGTATGCAAATTTGCAAAGATTACCCGCGGGGGTGCTGGCCTATGTGGAAAAATTGCTGGATTTAGAACGGGAAAATAAATATTTTTTAACGGTTCCTTACAAGGATTGTATTACATACAATATTGTATCTAATATCCAAAAACGCTGGGCTCAACCTGATTTGGTAAATGAGTTTAACTTGCAGGAAGAGTGGGTGCTTGATGTACCGCTAGAACGGGAAAAAGAAACCTTACAAAAGTTTGGTTTGCCGGATAAAAAATATATAACTATAAACCGGGAAGTAGGGGATACCCAATTAGTAGATAGCACCAAATTGTGGCCCGTGGAATATTACAGAAAATTAGTGGCTGATTTAAAAGAAATCGCTCCGCAATATCAAATTATTGAGGTTGGGTGCGGAAAAGGTGAACGCATAGGAAACGCTGATAAAAACTTAGCGGGAAAAACCTCGTTAGAGGAAATAAAAGTCATTTTAAAGCACGCCCTTTTGCATATAGACAGCGAGGGAGGCCTCGTCCACTTGCGCCACGCATTAAAGGGTGGGGCGTCTTGTGTCTTTTTTGGCCCCAGTTCGCCTGATGTATTAGGTTATTCGGAAAATCTAAATTTATGTAGCCACGCTTGTCCCATACATTGCGAATTTTATTCCCGAACCTGGCAAGAAACCTGCATAAAACGGAACCATATTTGTATGAATACTATTTTGGAAAAAGAGGCTTTAAAACAAATAAAAATAAAATTGGGGCTTTAATGAGGAATATTATGAAGAAAGAGGATAAGTTATATTTGCAACGGAAATACAGTCATTCCAAAATTTTGTACTTTATCCACTTGTTGGGTAGATATGGCAAAGAGTTATATCATCCGGCAAAATCTAAAAGACCACAAGTTTTTGGAAAAGGAAATATTATCACTTTTATTCCCAAAGGTGTACAAATAGAAATATATGGCAATAACAACAAGGTAGAAATTGACCCTTCTGTCAAAAAGTGGGATGGGCGTATTGTAATAGGTAATCCTGGTACAAATACACCTGTCTATAATTGTCTTGTTAGAATTGGCAAAAATTCCGATTCTAATGGAGTATGGATAGATTTATTAGAGGATAATTCTGCTGTTATTATCGGTAATGATTGTATGCTTTCTTGGAATATTCATATTTTTGCTAGTGATTCGCATACCATTTATGATGTTAAAACCAAGAAATTGCAAAATTGGGGAAAGGAAATTGTCATTAGTGATAATGTTTGGTTGGCTATGGACTGCACGATTTTAAAGAATAGTTTTATTGCTAAAAATTGTGTGGTGGGGGCTTCGGCAGTTGTATCTGGCAAGTTTACAGAGGAAAACTGCGTAATTGCCGGGAACCCCGCAAAAGTTGTAAAGCGTGGCGTGGCTTGGGATAGGCGCAGACCAAAGGAATATATTAAAGAGTATCCAATGAATTAAAAAACACCCCGGGAATTATTTTTCCCGGGGTGCTTTCCATAAAAAACTAAATGCGTTAGTCGGCTAACCAAGCCGGGTCTTGCACGCAGAATTTTTCAGGGTCCACGATACCGTTTAAGGTGGCTACTTCTTTTTTGCAGTTCTTCCAGCCTCTAAATGTTTCGGACACGGTGGCAAAGGCCACGTTCATATGTTTGCTCTGGCCTAAAAATACGCTTACCATACCGTCCCGGTCGGCCAAGTTGGCTCCTTGCCGCAAGGCTTCGCGCAGGGAGATTTCGCCCGACATCACGCGGGAAAAGAGCACATTTTCCGCCACATCCACATAATTAGTAAGCGGGTCCGGCAAAAAGTTATCAGAACCATACACTTGCCCAAAGGTTACTTTGATGTTATTCTTTTTGGCTAACGCCAAGGCTTCGGTTTCTTTGGCTAACGCCCGGTTGCCCAGCGCAATAGCCTTTTTGAAATCTTGCTTTTTGACGGCTTCGCGGCATTGGGACGCGTCGTCCTTGATTTGCTGGAACTGCGTTACCAACATTTGTTTGGCAACGGCCTGCTCCGCCGGGGCCGCACTAACCGGCCACGCCAAGGACAACACTAATGCAACTAATAAATGTTTTTTCATTGTTATCTCCTTTACTTATATTGATAGTATAGAGTGTTTTTACCCAAATTGCAAGGAAATAAAAATCCCCGGGGTTGCTTGCCCCGGGGTGTATTACATAAAACAACTTTTATTTGCGTTTGTAGGCCAATACGTCCTTGGCGGCGGCTTGTGCAGCGGCCAGGCGCGCTATCGGCACGCGGAACGCGGAGCAGGACACATAGGTAAACCCTTCGCGGTGGCAGAATTCCACGCTGGCCGGGTCTCCGCCGTGTTCGCCGCAGATACCCACCTTCAAGTTGGGTTTCGCGTCGCGTCCTTCGGTTACGGCGTGTTCAATCAGCATCCCTACGCCGCGCTGGTCAAGCGTTTGGAACGGGTCGGCTTCCAAAATGCCTTGCTTTAAATATTCGGGCAGGAACGCTCCGATATCATCGCGCGAGAAACCGAACGTCATTTGCGTAAGGTCGTTGGTGCCGAACGAGAAGAAATCCGCTTCTTGCGCCACTTCGTAGGCGAGCACCGCCGCGCGCGGGATTTCAATCATCGTACCCACGGAGAAGTGCAGTTTTTTCACTTTTGTTTTGGCTACCACTTCGTCATAGGCGGCGCGGATGAGTTTCTTTTGCGTGATGATTTCGTTCACGTCGCAGGTGAGCGGAATCATTACTTCGGGTTCCGCCTTTACGCCCTCTTGAATAAGTTCGGCGGCGGCTTCAAAAATCGCGCGGGATTGCATCGTAGTAATTTCCGGGTACGTTACGCCCAAGCGGATACCGCGGTGCCCCATCATCGGGTTGACCTCGTGCAGTCCGGCGGCGCGTTCTTTAAAAACGTCCAGCGTAATGCCCAACGCTTCCGCCAGTTCGGCCTGTTTTTCGGGCAAGGTGGGCACGAATTCGTGGAGCGGCGGATCCATTAAGCGCACGGTTACGCCGTAGCCGGCCATAGCCTTCATCGTGGCCTTGATTTCCTTTTTCATATACGGGAAAAGTTCCTCTACCGCCGCTTTGCGTTCCGCCTCGTTGCCGGAGAGAATCATTTTGCGCAAAATGAAGAGCGGCTTTTCGGAATTTTTACCGTAGAACATATGTTCAATGCGGAAAAGGCCGATACCTTCGGCCCCGAATTTACGGGCGTTGAGAGCGTCTTCTTCCGTGTCGGCATTGGCGCGTACTTTCAGGGTGCGTACTTTGTCGCACAGGGCCAAAAAGTGCATTAAGTTTTTGTTGCCTTCGCCGGCGGCCAACATTTTTAAAGCGCCGTCATATACATATCCTTTCGTACCGTTCAAGGTTAAAAAGTCGCCTTCTTTAAAGGTTTTACCGCCCATCGTAACGGTTTTGGCTTCCAGGTTGATGTCCAGTTCGCCGCAGCCTACAATGCAGCACTTGCCCCAGCCGCGGGCCACCAAAGCCGCGTGGGAGGTCATCCCGCCGCGCTGTGTCAAAATGCCGGCGGCCGCACGCATACCCTCAATATCCTCGGGGTTGGTTTCTTCGCGCACTAAAATGGCTTTTTTGCCCGCTTCCTGTAATTTGATAGCGTCGGCGGAGTTGAAGACGATTTCGCCGCACGCGCCGCCCGGGCCCGCAGGTAACCCTTGGGCAATCGGTTTTACACCCGCTTCGGCCTTGGGGTCAATGGCGGGGAGCAGGAGTTCGCCCAACTGGGCAGGCGTTACACGCAGGACGGCTTCTTCCTTGGAAATAAGGCGTTCTTTTACCATATCCAAGGCCATTTGCACCGCGGCGGTGCCGTTGCGCTTGCCTACGCGGCATTGGAGCATCCACAATTTTTGGTCTTCAATCGTAAATTCAATATCCAGCATATCGTGGAAGTGTTTTTCCAGTTTCTTTTGGATAGCGTCCAATTCCTTATAAACTTTCGGCATTACCTTTTCCAAGGTGGGCAGGTGGGCCGAGTGGGCGTTAGCGGACCATTTGTTCATCGGCGAGGGGGTGCGGATACCGGCCACCACGTCTTCGCCCTGGGCGTTAATTAAATATTCGCCATAGAAATGGCTGTCGCCGTTGCCGGGGTTGCGCGTAAAGGCTACGCCCGTGGCGCTCGTATCGCCCATATTCCCGAAGACCATTGTCTGCACGTTGACGGCGGTGCCCCAATCGTGCGGGATGTTTTCAATATTGCGGTAGGCAATGGCGCGTTTGCCGTTCCAAGAGGCAAACACCGCGCCGATAGCGCCCCAAAGTTGTTCCATCGGGTCGTCCGGGAAGTCTTTCTTCAAAACTTTTTTGACGGTTTTCTTAAATTCTACGCACAGTTTTTTAAGTTCGTCTGCCGGGATATGCGTATCGTCCGTTACGCCGAGTTTGGTTTTTAAATCGCCCAGCATACCGTCCAAAATCTTGCGGATGCCCTCGCCGTCTTTGGGTTCAATTCCGGCGGCTTTTTCCATTACCACGTCGGAATACATCATAATCAAGCGGCGGTAGGCGTCATACACAAAACGTTCGTCGCCCGTTTTGGCAATCATACCCGGGATAGTTTCTTCGGTCAGGCCGATGTTTAAAATGGTTTCCATCATACCCGGCATAGAAGCGCGCGCGCCCGAGCGGACGGACACCAAAAGCGGATTTTTGGCAGAGCCGAAAACCTTTTTGGTTTCGCGTTCAATTTTTTTGAGGTTGGCCTCTACATCGGCTTTCAGGGTTTTAGGATAGGAACGGTCGTGGTTCCAATAATAGGTGCAAACTTCGGTGGTAATCGTAAATCCGGGAGGAACGGGCAATTTTAATTGTCCGGCCATTTCAGCCAGGTTGGCGCCCTTGCCGCCTAACAATTCCTTCATTTTGCCATTGCCTTCGGCACGGCCTGCGCCAAAAGAGTAAATATATTTAGCGGTTTTTTTGAGAACGGCTTTCTTTACGGCTGCTTTTTTTACAGTCTTTTTAGCGGCGGTTTTGGTAGCCGCTTTCTTGACGGTTTTCTTTACCATATATGGTCGTTTCTCCCTTGTATTAAAATAACAGTTTTAACGGGGTAGTCCCGTTTTAATTTCCTATATTGTAATACATTTCCGCCATAAAACAAAATTTTTTTGAAAAAGAAAAAAGGATTAGTCGGTAAACGGGGTAAAAAAGAGGGGGCTCTTTATTTGTTTTTTGGGGTGGAAGCGGCGTTTTTATTCCTTAAATATTCGCCGTGAAATCCGTAAGACATTTGGACGGTGCGCCCGATAGACTCAATCTTGCCCGCAATACAGTAGCGGCATTTTTGCGGCGTGTCCCCGGTACAGATTTTGCCCGGGTACAGTTCATACATTTTGCGCGGTTCGCCCTCGGTTACGTTGGGCATAACCACATTGGCCCCGCTTTGCAAGGCTAATATGCGCCCCTGCGGGTGCAGGGTTTCCATTGCCGTGGTAGCCGGGATGTTAATATCCGGCAGTAACAGGCGCATTACGGCCATCATTTTAAGGGCTAGTTCAAAGTGGCCCTGCGTGGTGTTGTTGGCGAGCGGCGTGTGCGGGTGGGGGATAAACGGCCCGATTCCCGCCATATCCACAGGGAGTTGTTTAAAGAACAGCAGGTCATCTGCCAAACTTGTTATGGTTTGCCCGGGCAGCCCCACCAAGGAGCCGGAGCCGACCTCGTAGCCGAGTTCCTTTAAATCGGTTAAACAGCGGGCGCGGTTGTCCCAACTCATTTGCGGGTCCAGTTTTTCGTAAAGGGCTTTATCGGTGGTTTCAATGCGCAAAAGGTAGCGGTCTGCCCCGGCCTTACGGTATAGGGCGTATTCCTCGCGTGTCTTTTCGCCGATACTTAATGTAACAGCCAGGTCCATTTTTTTAATTTGGCGGACAATATCGGCCATTTTATCAGCGGAAAACCACAAATCTTCCCCGGATTGCAAAACCACGGTTTTATAGCCGTAGCCCGCGGCCTTTTGGGCCAAGGTTACAATTTCCTGCGGGGATAAGCGGTACCGTTTTGCGCAGGTATTGGAACGGCGGATACCGCAATACATACAATCGTTTTTGCAGTAATTGGAAAATTCAATCAGCCCGCGCAAATAGACCTCGTTGCCCACAAACTGCTGGCGAACCGTATCAGCCGCCTGAAAAAGGGGCTTTGCGTCCGTAAGCGATAAAAGCGCGACAATCTCTGCCTTTGTTAGTGTATGCGTGGCCTTTGCCTTGGCTAAAATTCCCTGTTCCGCGTTCATATATAAAGTATATCAAATGGAAAAACGGGTCAAAAGGCCTATTTTGCACTAGGTCTGCCCGTGTTAGTGGCGTGGGCCTAAAAAACAAGTGCTGTTGGGCCCAAGGGCCCTGTTAATTCTCCGTCGTAAACAATATTATATAAGTATAATCTACCGCGGAGGAGGCGCAACAATGAACACTTTAACCCAAAAAACAAAGCAAGACCAACTGCTTAAAAAACAGCGCCTGGACCGGGAGTTTTCCTGGATTAGCCGCGAATTTAAAGATATACTTACTTCCGGTGATGTAAAACTGGACAATGCGGAACTATATGCGGCCTTGTTTCTGGGCTTTGCACAATAAACTTTAAAAACCTCCTACAAGAACACCCTGCGCCCGCAACTTCTCCTGCGGGCGCTCTTTTTATATAATAACATTATGTTAAAAGATGTCTTTATTTATACGCTTAAATGCCTGCTCTATTTTTGGTGTCCGTTTGGACGCGCCAGCCGCAAGGAATATGCTTACTACAATAATACCACGCTGGTTTTGGCGTTGTTGGTGGTTGCGGCTATAAAGTACTTGCCCCCTCATAAGTTGGAGTGGTTATATGTGTTGGCAAATGAATTTAAAGTGGCGCTGTGTTGTATTTGTGCCGTAGTGGTTTTGGCTTCGTATAGCGTATTGGTGCGCCGCGGGCACGACTTGGGGTATAATTGGTTTTCTACGCTGTTCCGCTCATCAGAGTGTATGATGTTCAAAGGCTGGCAGTTTAACCGCCGGTTGTTTAAAGAAGAAGGCTCCCCTTTCCCCAACGAATACGGTCCCGCGCCCGAAGAAAATCGGTAAACCTTCCCCAAGGCCCGGATAATTTGTCCTCATTCGTCTGTGTTTTACGGCTTAAAGGGGGGATAGTTTTTGCTACAATATATTATGCAAATCATTTTAGATGGGTTAAAATACTCGCTTAAATGCATGGCCCTCTTCTGGTGCCCGTTCGGCCGTGCCAGCCGCATAGAATACGTTTACAGCCACCGGGCCCCGGCGTTTGCGGCTTTTACTGCTATTATCATTATGCTGTTCTTGCCACCCCATAAGTTGGAGCAGGCGTTGGCGTTGATAAATGAATACCAAGTTGCCCTGTACAGCGTGTGTGCCGTAATGTTTGTGGGGTCGTGGACCCTGCAGGTACGCCGCGGGCACGATTTGGGGTATAGTGGATTTGCTACCCTGCGGCGCACTTTTAATTATTGGAAAGGTAGCAACTGGCAGTTTTATGACCGGTTAATGTCGGAGGAAGGCTCCCCTTTCCCCAATGAATACGGCCCCGCACCCGAAGAAAACAAGTAGCCCTTTCCTAAATACAAATCAATTTGCTATAATTAAACTGTACTTTAAGTAAGTATAAATTAACAATAGGAGAAGGCCCTTACTCCGGCTCGGTACTCTTTCGGATAAAGAGTGCTTGGTCGCGTAGCAAACGGTCTAAGTGTACAAAAAAATGGTACTTTCCATGCAAGACAGAAAAGACATCATCAGCAAATTCCAATCCAGCGCCAACGATACCGGCTCTGCCGCTGTCCAAATCGCGCTCATTACGGAACGCATCCAATATATTTCTAACCACCTCAAAGCCAACCCGAAAGATTTTGCGGGCGAAAGAGGCCTTAACAAATTGGTCGGTCAGCGCAAACGCTTGCTCGCTTATTTGAAGAAATCTGACTTTGAAAGATATCAAAAAGTTACTCAGGAACTTAAATTAAGAAAATAACTTTTATTATGCAAAATTTCAACCACAAATTTGATATTCAAGAAGTGGAAGTTACCGTCGGCAATCAAACGATTAAACTCCAAACGGGCTTAATCGCCAAGCAGTCCGACGGCGCGGTTGTGGCCACTATGGGTGATACTATGGTGTTGGCTACTGCCGTTTCCACCAAAGAGCAAAAACCGGGCATTTCCGATTTTACTCCGCTTACCGTCAATTATAAAGAAAGAACCTACGCCGCGGGCAAAATCCCCGGCGGTTTTTTCAAACGCGAAGGCCGCGCCAGCAAAAAGGAAACGCTGTCTTCCCGTATTATTGACCGCACCATCCGCCCGATTTTCCCCGAAGGCTTCGCTTGCGAAACCAACGTAACGGCTATGGTTATTTCCAGCGACGAAAAGCACGATGCGGATGTGTTGTCCGTATTGGCTTCTTCCGCCGCGTTAGTCATTTCCTGCATCCCGTTTAACGAGCCTGTCGCCGCTGTGCGCATCGGCCGCAAAGACGGAAACTACATCGTCAACCCCACCAAAGAAGAACAAGAAACCTGCGATATGGACTTGGTTATTGCCGGTTCCGCGCAAGGCTTGTTAATGGTGGAAGGCGGCGCCAAAGAAGTGGAAGAAGACGCCATTATCAAAGCGATGGAAGTTGCCAAGCCGGAAATTGACAAGATGTGCGCCGTGCAGTTAAAACTGCGCGAATTGGCCGGCAAACCGAAATTTGAATACGTCGTGGAAAAACTGCCGCAAGAAGTGGCGGACCTCGCCAACGGCAAATTCCGCGAAGAAGCCAAAAAGATTTTGCACGCGTTTTCCGATAAGCAAACCCGCGATACGCAGGTTGCCCAGTTGAAGGCCTCTTTTACCGAAGAGTTGACCCCCAACTACGGCGATAATGCCGCCACCTATGCGGGCATCGCCTTGGAAAACATTATGTACGAAGAATCCCGCAACTTGGTGTTGCACGAAAACGTCCGCGTGGACGGCCGCAAACCCGACGAAATCAGACCGTTGAGTTCTATGGTCGGTTTGTTGCCCCGCGCCCACGGTTCTGCCTTGTTCACCCGCGGCCAGACCCAATCCTTGGCGGTAGCCACCTTGGGTACGCCCGACGACCAGCAAATGGTGGAAGGGTTGGACGACACCACTTACGAACGCTTTATGTTGCATTATAACTTCCCGGGTTTTGCTACCGGTGAGTGCAAACCGGACCGCTCTCCGGGCCGCCGCGAAATCGGCCACGGGGAACTTGCCCGCCGCGCTTTAATGCCGCTTATCCCGAGCGAAGAAGAATTCCCGTACACGATCCGCGTGGTATCCGATATTATGGAATCTAACGGTTCCTCCTCTATGGCCAGCGTCTGCGGTGGTTCTTTGGCCCTGTTTGACGCGGGCGTGCCGATGAAATCGGCCTGCTCCGGTATTGCTATGGGCGCCATTTCGGGCGAAGGCAAATTTGTCGTGCTGTCCGATATTATGGGCTTGGAAGACCACTTGGGCGATATGGACTTTAAACTTACGGGTTCCCGCAAGGGTATTACTGCCTTCCAGATGGACGTAAAACTCAAAACGGGTATTCCGTTGGACGTTTTGCGCCAGGCTATCTCCCAGGCGACCAAAGGCCGTATGTTCATTATGGACCATATGGAGAAAACGATTGCCGAACCGAAGAAAAACATTTCCCGTTTCGCGCCGATCATCTTCAAAATGAGAATCCCGGTGGACAAAATCGGTGCCTTAATCGGCCCCGGTGGCAAGAACATTAAACGCATTACGGAATCTACCGAAGCCAAGATTGACATCGCCGAAGACGGTACGGTAACTATCGCCGCCGCCAACAGCGACCGCTTGGACCAGGCCAAAGCCGAAATTGATATGATGACTGCCGAACCCGAAGTAAACAAAATTTACAAAGGTAAAGTAGTGTCTATCCAGCCGTTTGGCGCGTTTGTAGAAATCTTGCCCGGTAAGGACGGACTTTTACACATTTCCGAAATTGAAAAACACCGCATTAACAAGGTGGAAGACGTATTGAAACTCGGCGACATCGTTGAAGTGAAATGCGTTGAAATTGACAATAACGGAAAAGTAAGACTTTCCCGCAAAGCCTTGCTCAAATAGTTTCACTTGATGTATATAAAAAGCCCCGGAGCCTAACCCGCCCCGGGGTTTTTATTTTGTATAATAAGCATATGCTCCGTTTATCTTCCCGCTTGGCAAAAAATAGTTGGCTGGTTTTATCCTTACTGTTGTGTCTGTTCTCGTCCGCCTGCAATTACCACGGGCGACTAAAAAGAGCCCTTTATAAAGAGCCTTCTTTTAATGATAAGATAAACGCTTCCGTCTTGGTGGCGCACGATAAACTCCCGCAAGAACCCTTTACCTTTAAAGATTATAACCTTACCCCGGTAAACGCGTACAAAATTGACGTTGCGGACGGCGCAGGCGTGGCCACGGCGGACGCCTTGGGTACGTTATTTGAGCGCGTGGAACTTGACTCTTCTAAACTTCGCCAAAATTACGATTACGAGGCCGATTTAAACTATTCCGTCCACGCCGAGTGGTTAAACGGAACCATAAAAGGCACCGACAGCCAAGATTTTCTGTGGGTCAAGCATTATATGTACCCATATTTTCACACGCGGGTAACGCTTACCTTGCGCAATACGCAAACCCGCTTGCCCGTTATCCAATTATCGGCTAAACGCCAAACGCCGCTTGAATTTAGCAACACGGCGATTGGGTTTTATTGGTTTAACCGTTTAACGGGTTCCTTGCTCTTCCCGGTGTTGGCCCCGGGATACACGCAGGCCGCTGGCAAAAGCATCCGCCGCACATTGGAGTCTGATTTGCGCGCCTGTTTAAAAGAAATTATGCGGGATTTGGAGGAAAACCGCGTACTTTTTGCTCCCCGTTACGCCGGGGCCGCTTTCCCGCGCAGCGACGGCGCGTATAAAGAACTCCTTGCCAAAACCGTGTATGTAGAAACCCCAAACGGGCACGGAAGCGGATTTTTCATTTCGCCCGACGGATATATTTTAACCAACGCGCACGTTGTTGGCCGGGAAAAAGAGGTCCGCTATTATCTGTACCAAGATTTACCCTTTGAGCCTGCCACCGCGCGCCCGCCGTTCCGCTATGCACGGGTGATAAAACTTAACAAATCGCGTGATGTGGCCCTGTTAAAGGCGGAGGGGGAGTTCCCGTATTTTAAACTGGATACGGACCGCTCCCATTACAAAACAGGGGAAACCGTGCAGACTATCGGCCAGCCCATAGATCAGTTTTGGACGGTCAGCGAGGGGATTATCAGCGCGCTTCAAAATACAAACGGGATAGACGATATCCAAACCGACGCCGCCATTAATAATGGCAACAGCGGCGGCCCGCTTGTTTTGCGCTCGTCCGGCGAGGTGGTGGGGATAAACTCCCGCGCCTTAAAACCCGCCTTGGGGTCGGGTATGGGGTATGCCATAACGGCCTTTGAAGCGGCGCGAACCCTGCAATTAACCTTCTCTGCCGACGGAAAACTGATTTCGCCCGCCGGGGAAAAATAATACTTTTTGTTTCAAGGCTCTCAAAATTATGTAAAATAGAATAAAGTAGTTTTGGGATTACTTACAAAACCGAGGTCATTTTGATTTATGAAAAAAACAGCAACTAAAAAAACGGCTTCCAAAGCGGCCGCTAAAAAGCCCGCCGTCAAAGAATCTCCGATTTTGAAGGACGTAAAACAACTGTACGGTTTTATGAAGGATAACAACCTGGACACCATTGAATACGACCAGAAAGGGTTGTATCTGCGCTTGGTGAAGGCCAAACCCGCTATGGTGCCGGTGCCCGTTAATGTGGGCGGTGCGGTCAGCGCTTCGGGCGCGCGTGCGGCTGTTCCCGTGCAGGAACAATACAAAGAAGTAATCAAATCTTCCCTTATGGGTATCTTCTTCCGCGGTTCTACTCCTTCGGCCCCGCCCTTTATTAAAGAAGGCGCCCGCGTGGAAAAAGGCGACGTAATTTGCTTGATTGAAGCAATGAAAGTTTTTAACGAAATGCGCGCGGAATTCCCCTGCATCATCAAAAAAGTGTTAGTGGAAAACGGCAAACCGGTTAAACAGGGCGATGCTTTGTTTGCCATTGAACGGGTGTAACTATGACGCCGCTGCAAGAGAATATTCAAATTGCCGTTACCCGTATGAGCGAGTATTTGGCGGAGCATAAAACGGCTACGTCTTGGCAATTAAAATTGATGTTGCGCGTTTCCAGTTCGGTGCTGTTTTTGGCCTTGGGCGTGCTGTACGGACAGGGTAAAATTTCCTTGGTGGCGGACGGTATTAATTACCACGTCATTTGGGGAACCACCCCCGAACCGCAAGCCCCGGTGCCACCCACACCGCCCGTGCAAGAAAATATGTAGTTTTTATAGCCCCCGCGCAAGCGGGGGTTTTGCTTTCCGGGGGGATTTTTTCGCCCGGCCAGGGCGGTTCGTTTTATCTTGGAAAATGAGCCTAAAAAAAGGTAAAATATCCCTATATGCAAAAGCGTTACTATTACACCCCTAAAAAATCTAAAAAACGCACTAAAAAAACAAATTCCTCGGCGTGGATCCGCACGGTACTGTATATTCTTACCGGCGCGCTTACGCTGTGGCTCTTTTGCATTTTGTGGTTTAACGTTTCCAACGGTGCGGCGGGGCAGGCGGTAGCCAAGCAGTTGCGCCAGATGCTTGGGCAGTCCGCAGGTTTGATACCGCTGTTTTTGGGGTATTGGCTGGTGCAAACGGTGCGCAAAAAAAGCGCGTCTTTCCTATTTTTTATTATTGGCTCGTCGGTTACCTTGGCGGCCTTTTCCTGCTTTTTAACGCTTTTAAGACTCGTTTTTAAAGATTCCCTTATTTCCGGCGGGCACGTTGGCGAGAGCCTTTGCACGGCCTTGCAGGGCGTAGCCGGGGTAGCGGGTGCGGCAGTATTTTCGCTCGCGTTTATTTTGGTGGGGATTCACTTGCTTTTTGCTATTCCGTGGGCCGTTGTTTTGCAGAAGACGGGCGAATTTGTCCGCAACGATTTTAACGGCTGGATGGAAGCACGCGCCGAACTGAAAGAAAAAGTGCGCGAGGGCAAGGCGGAACTCAAAGAAAAGCCCCTTAAAGAAACCTCTTCCCGCCCGGTAGCGGAGGAAATCCACGAAGTGCCGGAAATCCACCGCTCCAAGCCCGAAATTCGCCGCCCGGTGGCCGAACCCGTCCACTTGCCGCGGCGTGAGGAAATTTCGTCCGTCCATTTGCAACAGGACGAAAACGCCAAGGCGCCTACTGATGAAAACGGCGAAGTGAAGAAATTTGACCCTAAAACCTTTAAACTCCCGCCGCTTGATTTGTTGAACGACCCGGCCGGGGACGGCATTGTCGGCCCTACGGATGACGAAATCGCCCAGGCCACCCGCCGTTTGGAAGACACCTTAAAAAGTTTTGACATCCGCGCCACGGTTACGGGCGTTTCGCCGGGGCCTGTGGTTACCCGCTATGAAATTAAGCCCGACCCGGGCGTAACCATTGCTTCTATCACGGCCCGCACGCAGGATATTCAGGCCAGTATGGAGGCCCGCTCCGTGCGTGTCCAAGCGCCTATTCCGGGTAAAAACGCCGTCGGGTTTGAAATCCCGAACGAACGCCCTGTAATGGTTACGATGAAGGAAATTTTGCAATCTTCCGTGTATGCCAATTCCAAGGCCGTTTTGCCGATTGCCTTGGGCCGCTATGCTGACGGCGAGCCTGCCGGTTCCGTGGCCGAAAAGTGGCCGCATATTTTGATTGCCGGCGCCACCAACAGCGGTAAATCCATTTGTCTGCATACGATTATTATGTCCCTTATCTACAAGCACACGCCTGACGAGGTCAAGTTCCTAATGATTGACCCCAAGCGCGTGGAACTTACGCTTTACGAAGGAATTCCGTATTTGTATGACCCCAAAACCTCGTGCGACGATGTAGATGTGGTTACCGACGCTAACGGGGCCGCCAAATCCTTGCAAATGCTGGTAAAGGTAATGGAAAAACGCTTGTCCATTATGCAACTGGCCAAGGTAAAAAATATTGAGGGATACAACCAATGGGCCAAGCAAAATAACGAAGAAAAGATGTTCTACATCTTTGTTATTATTGATGAAATGGCCGATTTAATGCTCCAAACCAAGGCGTCTATTGAAGACTCCGTCCAGCGTTTGGCGCAAATGGGCCGCGCGTTGGGGATTCACTTAATCCTTTGTACGCAGCGTCCGTCTGTTAAGGTAATTACGGGTATCATCAAGGCCAACTTGCCTTCCCGTATTGCTTTGCAGGTGGCCTCGGGCATTGACTCCAAGGTAATTTTGGATGCCACCGGGGCGGAAGATTTGCTGGGCCGCGGGGATATGCTTTATCAAAGCACATCGGACAAAACACCGTTCCGTATTCAGGGGGCGTATGTGTCCGAAAAGGAAATCAAGGCGGTGGCCGATTTCCTGCGCGCCCAGGGCGGGCCGGATTACCCGGTACAAATTGTGGCGGAGCAGAACCCGCACCAACGCCCGCAGGACGGCCTCGGCACGAGCCCGGAGGAATTGTTGCAGGCGCTTAATTTGATTAAGGAGCGCCGCCGCGTGTCGCAGGATTTACTCAAAGCGCACTTTGGTTCCTCCGCGCGTGCTACCAATATGTTAAGCGTGCTGGAAATGAAGGGCTATATTTCCAAGCCGGAAGGCTCCAACCGCTGGGAAATCCATTACGAAATGATTGACCAAGCCATTGAGGATTTGAACAGTTTACCGTATGATAAAAATTATCAGGAAGAAACATATGAAACCGTCTATAAATAAAGTCATTTTTCCGTTCGCCTTATCGTTCATTTTAGCGGCTTGCGGCGGTTCCTCTACCGAGGAGCCCGTTGTCCCGGAACCGGCGGCCCCGGAAGTAGTAGCCCCGGCGCCTAAAAAGCCCGTGCAAGAGGTAAAAACGCCCGTTAAAAAGCCCGCTCCTGCGCCCAAAACCGCGCTTAGCGCGGCCGAATTAACCGCGCGCTTAAAAGAGTGGGATAAAAAATTAGCCACCTTGGAAACCGCCTTTAATCAAACCACCTCTTACGACGGCGTGGAAGTCAGCCGCTCCGGCGGAAAATTGTTTTACGACCGCGCCCAAAACCGCCTGCGCCTGGATACAATGAGCCCGGAGGGCGACTTGGAGCAGACGGCCATTACGGATAAAAAAGATATCGTTATTTTGGATGAAGCGGGCAACCAAGTTACCACGCTTTCTTGGGCCGATTGGCAGCAGGGCCAGCCCAATCAGGCGCTCTTTGACTTTGGCAATTACACTGCGTTGGTGGAACGCCATAATGCAACCGTCAAGAGCCAAACCGCCAGCGAAGCCGTTTTGCTTTTAACGCCCAAAGAGGGGGAAGAATACCAACTTTTGCTGACCTTAACTGCGCCGGATTATTTCCCGCAGACTATTACCATTATGTCCGACTTAATGACGACGGAAGCCGTCTTGAAAAATATTCAAAAAAACCAGCCGCTGCCCGGGGCTGTGTTTGGAGGATTTAAAAAATGATGACACTTGCCAATAAAATTACGCTTACGCGCGCCGCGCTGTCTATTGTAATGTTTCTGTTTATTTTACTGCCTTACGGTTGGGCCCGCATTACGGCTACGCTTATTTTTATTTTGGCGGCCAGTACGGACTGGGTGGACGGCAAAATCGCCCGCCAAACCAACACCATTACGCCCTTTGGCGCGATTGTGGACCCGTTTGTGGATAAAATTTTGGTGGCGGCGGCGTTCTTTGCCTTTGTGGGTATTAAAGAATTGGATGTGCCGATTTGGGCCGTGTTCTTTATTTTACTGCGCGAACTGATGATTTCCACCCTGCGCGTGATTGCCGCCTTGGAAGGCAAGGTAATGGCGGCGGAGCGCTGGGGCAAATTTAAAACCGTTATCCAAATGGCGGCTATCGGCACGATTTTCTTTGTGCTGGACGTATATCACTTGTCCCACTTGGTGTCCGGCCCGGCGCGGGAGTGCTTCCGGATTACCTTTTTAACGCTCCAAAAGGTGCCCTACGCCATTACGGCTATTGCGGCGGTGATTACGTGGATTAGTGCCGTTTCGTACTTAAAAAACAACTGGGATTTGCTTAAAAAATCGTGGAGTTTGCCCGTATGCAAATAGTTTGGCGCGCCTTGGCCACGGGGCTGTTTGTCAGTTATCTGCCGCCAATGGTGTTTAAGTATAAAAAGAATACCGGGGCGGGCTTCTTGGGAACGTTGTGGGGCATCCCCTTGGTGTTGTGCTTCCCGCAGGACTCTATGCTCTATATGGTGTGTATGCTGGCGTTTTGGGCGGTTGCCGTATGGGTCTGTAAAAAAGTACAATTTAAAGGATTCACGGGGCACGATAACCCCAAAATTGTAATAGACGAAATGGCCGGATATATTACGGCTATGGCGTTTTTACCGCGGACGTGGCCGTACCTTTTGGCGGCGTTTGTGTTGTTTCGGACGTTTGATACGTTAAAACCGTGGATTGTTAAGACGTTTGATAAAATGGAAAACGCTTTCGGTGTAGTTTTTGACGATGTAGCCGCCGGGCTGATTTCCAATATACTGGTGCAGATTTTTATTATATTCGTAGTGAACAGGTAATAAGGAGATAAAAAAATGGATTTTTCCAATATGACAAACTTACGCGAACTTTTGGCGGCGGGCGGACCGATTTTAATCTTGCTGCTCTTGCTGTCTGTGTATTCTATTTCTATTATTTTGGAACGTTTTTTTAAATTGCGCTCCACGATTTCGCTTTCCCGCAAACTAATGGCGTACTGCCGCCACCCGCTCCGCTCGGAAAATTACCAAAAGGTGGAGGACGCCTGCCGCAAGGAAGTTGTTAAAAACACGCCGGCGGCCGCGCTTATTTTGCGCCTGGTGCAGGAACGCAACCGCCCGCAAGCGGAACTGGAAAAAATCGCGGCGAGCGTGATTGACTGGGAAGTTACCAAATTACAGCGCCGCCTGACCATTTTGGGTACCTTAGGTAGCATTACGCCCTTTATCGGTTTGTTCGGTACGGTTATCGGCGTTATGCACGCGTTTAAAGATTTAGCCGCCAACACCGCCACCAGCGCGGGCGCCTCTGTGGTTGCCGCAGGTATTGCCGAAGCGTTGGTAAACACCGCCGCGGGGCTTTTTGTGGCCGTTCCTGCCGTAATTGCGTACAACTATTATTTGTCCAAAACCAATTACTTTGCCAAGGAACTTGAAAATATCGCCGACGAAATTATTTACCGCCGTGGCGACGTGGAAGAATTTTAACCTATGCGCACACACAAAACCAGAACCGTAATGGCGGAAATCAATATGGTGCCATTTATTGACATCACGTTGATTTTGCTGATTATTTTTATGGTAATGAGCCCGATGCTGGTGCAAATGCAACTGACGGTGGATTTGCCCAAATCCAAGGCCATTAACACGCAGGCGGAGGACGACGTCATCCGTATTGAAGTTACGCGCGACGGCACCATTACCGTAATGAATAAAAAACTGACGCTCAAAAATTTGGAGCGCGAGTTGATTTTGCGCTTGGGTAAAGCAAATAAAAAGACGATTCTCGTCCAGGCCGATAAAGATGTACCGATACAGCAGGTGGTGGACGTGTTTGACGTAGCCAAAAAGTTAGGCGCGGCCAAGTTGGGAATCGGGGTACTTTCTAAAAACTGATGAACCGCTATTTTGCTATTTCCGGCGGACTGCACGTTTTAGCCGCCTTATTCTTGCTTTTGATATTGGCTCCTTCGGCTAAGAAGGCGTCCGCTACCTATACGATTGATTTCATCGGTAGCGGCAAGGTGGTTGCCACCACCGGGCAGGAAGCCGCCGCGCCCAAAGCACCCAAGGCCGCTGTCCAAGCCCCGGCCGTAGCCAAAGAGGCACAACCCAAGGCCGAACCCGCCAAAACGGCTAAAAAGGCGTATGCTTCCAAGAGTGAAATCACCACCAAAAAGCAACCCGCCAAAAAGGCCCAGCCCGCGGCTCCGTTAGCCGCGCCCAGCGTATTGGACGACGCGCAAGAGGGGGGACAATCTGCCGAATCCTCCGAAGCCGCCAAGGAAGGCCAATTTGCGGGCGGTAATATCCAAACCGATTTTGCTAACTTCCCCTATCCCTGGTACATTACCCAGGTGAGAAATTCCCTCTGGATTGAGTGGGAAAAACGCCGCCCCGCGGGCAACACCCTGTCGGCCTTGGTGTCCTTTGCCATTGCGCGCGACGGAAAGATTAAAGATTTACAGGTAGAACGCAAATCCGGCGATGACACCTTTGACTTTGCCGCTTCTTCCGCCGTAATTAACGCCGGGCCCTTTGCGCCGCTGCCGATGTATTACGAAAAAGACGAACTCACCGTAAGCGTGGAGTTCAAACAGGAGAAATAATATGAACGGATGGCAGCGCTTTGCCGTGCTGATTATTTGTTGTTTTGCGATTATGGTCTTATACCCCGATTTTGGAGCCTCGGGCTGGACGTTTATCGGGATGGCGATAGCGATGTGGACGGGGGTAATCGTCATTTTGTCTATCGTGTCCAACTTGTTTGGCCTGTACAAATGGGAAAGTTTAAATAAACTGATTTTCTTTGTACTTACCTGCGCAATTATGTATTCCTTATTGTGGTATTTCCCGCAAGAAGATAAAGTTACGCCGATTAATAAAATTAAATATGGCGAAATTCCCACCAAGGCGGATATTGACCGTGGTTTAAAACGGTTTACCTTCAACTTTGACTTTGTCCGCCGCAACGCCCGTAGAAAGGAAAACTTTACCAACCAGGATATAGACGAAAAAGCCATTAAAAAGGAAATCAAGAAGACGGTTTCCCAAAAGACGGATGAACTGGTGGATAAACTGGATATTCAGGTGGACTAACGTATGAAGAACACAATTTTAATTACCGGCGGAAACGGTTTTATTGGCCGCGCTCTGACGGATAAACTCCTGCAAGAGGGATACAATGTGCGTATTGTTACGCGCCGTACGCCCAAACAGCAACCCGCCAACCCGGCGGTAACCTTGGTGCAGGCCGATTATAACGATGTGAAATCGTTGGAAAAGGCCTTGTCCGGCTGCGTAGGTGTGTTCCACTTGGCGGCGGCTATTTTTGGCTTTAACCGCGCGGATTTTGAGCAGGCAAATGTCATTGCCACGCAAAATGTAGTGGCGGCTGTAAATAATACGCCGGAAATCAAAACTTTTGTACACGTTTCCAGTTTGGCGGCCAGCGGTTATGCCGCGGATAAAGACCACCCGCGCACCGAGGATATGGAGCCGAAGCCCGTGTCCGATTACGGCATTACCAAATTGGGGGGGGAGAAGGCCGTTAAAACGCTCCGCCCGGGCGTAAAATGGACGATTATCCGCCCGCCGATTGTCTATGGCAAGAACGATTCCGGCGTGTCTAAAATTGCGCTGTGGGTCAAACGCGGCCTAATGGTGAATACATCGGGCAACGGATATTTCAGTTTTGTGCACGTTTCCGACTTGGTGGAAGCCCTGTGGCAAGCGTTTATCCGCCCGGAAACGGATAAAGAGACGTATTTTATTACGGAAGAGGCGGTTTACTCGTGGGACTATTTTATTACGCAAATGGCCCGCGCGATGAATTGCCACAAGCCCTTTATGCTGTCTGCCCCCAAGTGGATGATGCGCTTGGCGGCGTGGATTTACGAACTGGCGGCCCGGATTACGGGTGCCCAGCCGGCCCTAAATTATGACAAAGTAACCGAAGCCACTATCCCCGGCCATTGGATTTGCTCGGGCAAAAAATGGCAGACGCTGACGGGGCAGAAGTTTACCCCGCTGGCCGAGGGCTTAAAAAAGAGTTTTTAATTTGTCCGACTGGCGGCGCGCTGTATAGGGAAAAACCAGCCAAAAAATGCGGCCCGCGGATAAATTAAGAAAAGTTTGTAAAATTTTGTTATAATATAGAGGTTGACGGTAATAATACCGTTGGCACAAATTTTGGAGAGGTGGCTGAGAGGCCGAAAGCGGCGGTTTGCTAAACCGTTATACGGGTTAATTCCCGTATCGAGGGTTCGAATCCCTCCCTCTCCGT
>SAMEA104315430__coassemble_145_pt1 | contig 39294 bp, 36 predicted proteins | sample SAMEA104315430__metabat2_low_PE_016 | metagenome-assembled genome bin SAMEA104315430 (sample SAMEA104315430) | gut metagenome | biome: Monkey gut; feature: monkey-associated habitat; material: faeces | place: China | collected 2013
TTTTTTTTTGTTAAAATTTTGATAAATTGCGGTGGTCGTACCCGGATGTATCCGCTGTATAAAAATGCGTATAAAAGGCCGTTTTGCTCAAATATAAAGGCCTAAACAAGGAGAAAAAATGAAAGGATTTACTTCTATTTTGTCATTCCCGAGTGTGTGCCGGCGCGGAGCGTTCGGGAATCTGTTTTTATTCAAAAAGGCAACGGCAACAACGGATCCCCGACTAAATTCCTCGGGGATGACAGCAACGGCAAACAACAGAGCCCGTATAAATACTCTACGGGATGACGGCTTAACAGCACCCAGCCATACGGCCACAACCGCGGGTTTTACCTTAATTGAACTCTTGGTCGTTGTCCTCATCATTGGCATATTGGCGGCGGTAGCGGTGCCGCAGTATCAGTTGGCAGTGGATAAATCTAAATTTGCGTCCAATATGCCGCTGTTGGATGCGGTGGAAAAGGCCCAAGAGGCCTATTATTTGGCAAACGGCCAATACGCTACGGAGTTTGACCAGTTAGATATGCAGATACCGAAATCCTTTGCGATTAAACTGCCCGACAGTATGGGCGGGGATTGTTGGGGAAATGGTACTTCGGTGCTATGTATGAATCAATGCTATTCGTATTTGGCTCCGTGGGGTACTCATGCGGCAATCTACTTCCGAACATACGCGCATAGCAGTTCTAACACGAAGTTATGCGCCAATGCAAATGAGAGGCGAGCTTGCATAATGGGAAAAGGAGAGCAAGACAGTTCTCAGGTGGCACGTTGGCGCAGGTTGTGCAATTCGTTAGGTACCGAAACGTCCCAACACTATGGCGGGGGTATCTTTGCTACGGCACCTACTTTTGATTTGCGTTAGTTTTATTGCTTTTTTCCGCCTAAAAAGACGGCTTGCAAATTAAGTTGCGGGTCCAATAACACAAGGTCCGCCACAAAGCCCTCTTCCAAACGCCCTTTGTTGGGCACATTTAATAAGCGCGCGGCGTTGGTTGCGGTCAGTTGTGCGGCTTCGGCGGGTGTGTAGCCAAAGGACACCAAATTTTTGAAGGCCTGCGCCATTGTCAGGGCGGAGCCCGCAATTACCTTGTCCGTTTTGCGCTTCCAAACGCCGCCGTCCAAAATGACCTCTTCCCCATTAGCGATGAATGGCCCGTCCGTAAGCCCGGTGGGTTTTAGGGCGTCGGTAATAGCCACAATATTTTCAAGCGGTTTTATCCGGCGTAAAAAGCCGACCACGTCCGGGTGAACGTGTACGCCGTCGGCGATGATTTCGCAGGAAATTTCCGGGTGCATCAACACCGCTCCGGCGGCACCGGGGGCCCGGTGGTTAAAACCGCTCATCGCATTAAATAAATGCGTGGCGTGTTTTACGCCTTGGTGGGCTCCGCGCAAAAATTCGCCGTAAGTAGCGTTGGTGTGGCCGCCTTGCACCAAAATCCCGTGCGCCAAGCAAAAATCAATAATAGGGCTAATTCCCGGCAGTTCCGGGGCCAGGGTAATGTTAGTGATATGCCCTTGGGCCGCCTCGTACAGGCGTTCCATATCGGCTAATTGCGGGGGAACGATGTCCTGCGGTTTCATTACGCCCGGTTTTTGGGGGGATATAAAAGGCCCCTCCAAGTGAAAACCGATAATTTGGGCGCCCGTTTCCCGGCCCAGTGCCGGCAGTAAGGTTTTTAAAAGGGCTTCCATTTCGTGCGGGCGTGCGCAATAGAGGGTGGGGCAGAAGGCACTTACGCCGTACTTGGCCAGTTTTTGGGACATTTCAAGCAAATCGTTCCTCGTGGCGTTTTCGGGCCCGTACCCGGCAAATCCGTGGATATGCGGGTCAATAAACCCCGGCACGGCAAGCGCGCCTTTGGCATTAAAAATAGGCACATTGGGTAGCGGTGTGCCGTCCGTAATAATTTGTTTGATTTTCCCACCCGAAAGCCACAGTGCCGCCGGACGGATTTCGCCCGCCAGCACCGCACGGGTGTCGGTAATTAGTAAATCTTGCATATTATTCCTCTATGTTCAGCGTCCAATGCGCCCCGGCGGGGGCGGCGGCCATTTGCGCGGCCAGTTGGCCTTTAAAGGGTTCCGGCAGTTGGGCGCACGCTTCGGGATCCGCCAATAAAGTGGCGTGCGGGTGGAGTTTTAAGGCCGTAATGGGCCAGTTTAAGTCCTTGCCCGGTACAGCCAAATGGGCCACGGCTTCGGCCTTTTTGGCGCCGGAAGCCAAAAATAACACTTCTTTGGCATCCGTTACCGTGCCGATCCCCACGGACAAAGCCTGCTTGGGCACGCGGTGCGGGTCGTTTAAAAAGAAGCGGGAATTGGCCTCTATGGTGCTGGGGGTCAAATTGACGAGCCTAGTGCGGGTGTTAAAGGCCGAGCCGGGCTCGTTAAAGGCGATGTGCCCGTTGCGCCCTACGCCGCCCAAAAACAAATCAATCCCGCCCAGCGCGGCAATAGCGGCCTCGTATTGGGCGCACTCTTGGGTTAAATCCTTGGCCTGTCCGTTTAAAATGTGGATATTTTCGGGCTGAAAATCCGTTCCGTCAAATAAATTAAGCCGCATATAACTGTGGTAACTTTGCGGGTGGTCCAGCGGCAGGCCGACGTATTCGTCCATATTAAACGTAACCACATTTTTAAAGGATAATAAGCGGTTTTTGTAGAACAACCGCAAATTGGCGTACATATCTACCACGGTTCCGCCCGTCGGCAGGCCCAGCACAAAGGGCTTTTTGGGCATTGGCGCAAAGGCGTTAATTTTTTCCTTGATGTACGCCGCCGCCCACAAGCCTAAATTCATTTTGGTTACCACTAAACGCATATATAAAAACCCCTATTTTAAATACTTTTTTATTTCGTCGGAAAGCAAATCCGCTTCCGGCCCGATGACTACCTGTACAATGCCGCTTCCGCCGTTTACCACTCCGCGCGCCCCCAGTTGTTTAAGCGTATTTGTATCCACCTTGGCAGAATCTTTTACTTCCAGGCGCAAGCGTGTGGCGCAGGCATCCAACGATAAAATGTTATCCCTGCCGCCTAAGGCCTGTATGTACTTTTCCCCGCGGGAAAGCGGCTCTTTGGTTTGCACCTGTTGGATAGCCGGAGCGGGTTCTTTTTCTTGGGCGGGTTCCGTGGGGCCAGTTGCCACGCTTTCACGCCCCGGGGTGAGCAAATTCCATTTAGTAATGGCGTAGTAAAAAACAAAATAATAAAGTACGCCATACACGAGGCCCACCGGGAGCAACCGCCAGCCGTTGGTGCCAAGCCCGTAACTAAGCAAATAGTCAAAAAGTCCGGCGGAAAAGGTGAAGCCGAGTTTCACTTGCAGTAAATTCATTACCACCAGCGATAACCCCGTCAGTACCGCGTGTAATACATACAGCGGAAACGCCAAAAACATAAACGAAAATTCAATCGGCTCCGTAATCCCGGTTAAAAAGGACGTAAGCGCCATAGACAGAAGAAGCCCGGCGGTGGCTTTTTTGCGGGCGGTGTCGGCGGCTTTAATCATCGCCAGACACGCGGCAGGCAAGCCGAACATCATTACTGGAAAGAAGCCCGCCATAAAGGTTCCGGCGGTGGGGTCTCCCGCAAAAAAGCGGGTCAAATCCCCGTGTACCAGCGTGTTTACGCCGTTTTGGACGGTGGCAAAATCGCCGAATTGGAACCAAACCAAGTTGTTTAAAATGTGGTGCAGGCCGAGCGGAATTAGCAGGCGGTTAGCCAGCCCATAGAAGAACAACCCAATGCTGCCCGAGGAAATCGTCCAGTTGCCAAACGCGCTGATACCGTGCCCGATAGGCGGCCACACAAAGTAAAACACGCACGCGAGCAGTAAACACACCGCGCCCGTAACAATCGGCACAAAGCGTTTTCCGCCAAAAAAGGCCAAGTAAGGGGGAAGCGCGATATTTTTGTATTTGTTATACAAACACCCGGCCACCGCACCTGTGATAATGCCGCCCAAAATATCCATATTAATAGACGGGTCCAAGGTTTTAAGGGTAGCGGTTAAAATCACGTACCCCACAAAGGCGGCCAAGGCGGCGGCACCGTGGTTTTCTTCGGCGAACCCGACGGCCACGCCGATAGCAAAGATAATGGGCAAATTGGTAAAAACGGCCCCGCCCGCCTGCGAAATAAAGGCAATATTAAGTAAATCCGGCTGGCCCAGGCGTAGTAGCAGGCCCGCAATCGGCAAAACGGCAATCGGCAACATAAGGGCTTTACCCAAACGCACTAAAAACTTACCAACGGAGGCACAAGATTTTTTCAATTTTTCCATAAGTTCTCCTTGTTACAGGGCAAAATGTTTGCGGCCCAAGGCGCGCACTTCCTGTGCCGAGGATAATTCCAAGGCCTGCGCGGCAATTTGGGCGCATTGTTGGCGGTTCAAGCGGCGGATGAGCGCCTTTACCTGGGCAATATTTTTGACTCCGGCGGCCAGTTCGCTTACTCCCAATCCGATTAAAAAAGGCACGGCGGAAAGGTCGCCCGCCATTGCGCCACATACCGCCACGGGGCGGCCATATTTTTTGGCCCCTTGGCAGGTAAGCGCAATAAGTTTTAAAACGGCCGGGTGGAGCGGGTCCGCTTGCGCGCTTAATATCTTATGCCCGCGGTCAATCGCCAGCGTGTATTGCGTTAAATCGTTGGTGCCGATAGAAAAGAAATCGGCGTGCTTGGCCAGTTGCGCGCTTGTGAGCGCGGCGGAGGGGACCTCTATCATTGCCCCCGTCTGTACGGTTTCCTTTAACCCCAACCGGGCGGCTTCTTGGGCGATGATGTCCTTAAAAAAGATTACTTCGCCCGCAAAGGTTACCATTGGCAGCATTATACGCACTTGGGAGAGTGGCGTAAGGCGCAAAAGCGCGCGGATTTGCGTTCTGAAAAACGCTTCGTTGCGCTTGAACGCGCGGATACCGCGCACGCCTACAATGGGGTTATCCTCAGGCAAAATCTGCACAAACGGCAGGGGTTTGTCGCCACCGGCATCCAACAGGCGGAATGTGGCGGGGTGGCCCTTGCAGGCGTTTAAGGTTTCCTGATAGACGGATAACTGTTCGTCCTCGCCGGGGGCGTCGGCCCGGTTATTAAACAAAAACTCGGTGCGTACTAAGCCTAAACCCTCGGCGCCATTTTGGGCGGCCAAGGCGGCTTCCTGCGGGGCCGACACATTGCCCAACACCGCAATATGTACGCCGTCTTGCGTGAGGGCGGGCTCTTGCGCTTGGGCGGACGCCGCTTGCATAAGGGCCTGCTCCTTTTGGTGGGTAGTTTCAAAATCTTTTAGTTGCTCGGGCGTGGGGTTAATGAGTGCCTTTCCCTCGTCCGCATACAAGAGAACAGTTGCCCCGTCCGGGATTTGGAGCACGCCTTCCCCGGCGTTTACCACGGCGGGCAGCCCCATATTGCGCAGTAAAATGCCCGCGTGCGCGGTGGGCGAGCCGTGCGCCAATACGACGCCTGCGGCTATGCCGGATAAATGGGAAACCTCGGAGGGGAGTAACTCCTCGGCGATTAAAATGCACCCTTGGGGCAGTTTCGGTAGGGCATATTTCTGCCCGCTAAGCCGCCACAAAAGGGAGCGGCGCAAATCTTTTATATCGGCAATGCGCTCCATTAAAAAGCGGTTTTTGGTCTTTTTTAAAATATCAATGCTGGTGCGGACGGCTTCGTTTACGGCGTAAGAGGCTGTTTTCCCACGGGCGACAGCATCCAAGGCCGTTTGGCGCAAAAGCGGGTCTTGCAACAGCCCCAAATGGGCGGACAAAATGTCCTGCGTGGTTTTGTGCGGTTCGGCGGCGATTTTGGCCTGCGTTTCGGCAGTTTCTGCCTCTAACGCGGCGGCCAACGCGTTGCGCTCTTCTTGCGGGTTTTGGGCGTTTTCCTCGTACAAGGCATCTTGCGGTTTAAAAAGGAAGGCCTTTCCTTGGGCGAGGCCCCCGCAGGCGCACAAGCCCGCTATTTGCGTGGCGGCAGAAAAATCCACCGGGTTTTTGGGCTCATCGGCCGGTGCAGATACAGTGGCGGAAACTTGTTCGCCAAAGGCGTTTTTAAAGCCTTGTTCCACTTGGGTTAAAAAGGTTTTGGCTTCGCTTTCCGGCCCGCCCGCCTTTACCGTTACTTGGCTGTTGTATTCCAGCGCGAGGCCCATAATGCCCACTAAACTTTTACCGTCGGCAGTTTTATCCCCATAGCAAATTTGTACGGGATAGGCATAGGCGGCGGCTAGGCGCGCCAGCACCCCGGCTGGGCGTGCGTGCAAGCCGTTGGCGTTTAACACGGTAAAGGGCCCGCCAACCGTAAAGGTTTGGGGGATTTCCTCCGTTTCGTGCGCACCGGGCACAGAAACCGTAAAAAGTTCCGCGCCTGCTTTTACCAGTTCATTAGCAAGGTGTTGCACCTTGGCTTCCGCCGGAGCGGTTACCACCAGCATAACAAGCGAACTGGCGGCCTTGGCAAGCGCCGCGTGGGAAAATTTTAAAAGAGGTTGGCCTTTTTTAACCGTATCGCCCTCTTTGGCAAGCGGAGTAAACCCTTCGCCTTTTAAAGAGACCGTTTCCAACCCTACGTGGATTAAAATTTCTATGCCGTCTTGGGTGATAACCAGCGCGTGCAGGGCTTTGTTAAAATTGATGATTTTTCCGTCCATTGGGGCAAAAATGGTGTCCCCGGCGGGGTCTAGGGCGATTCCGTCGCCAAGCATACGCTCGCTAAATACGGGGTCGGGCACTTGTTCCAGCGGTACAACGGCGCCGTCAAGGGGCGCAAAAACGGTTAAAGGCATAGTAAAATACTCCTTAGAATTACTTTCATTATAGTATATTCTCGGGCGGTTTTTATACGGATTTACATAAAAAATCCCGGCTTGGCAAAAACCAAACCGGGAGCGGTAAAAACAGGCTTATTTATCTACGGTTAAAAGTTCCGTGCCCGTGTGTGCGCCAAATTCGGGCGCGTACATAGACTGCGCCTGCGCCGGGAGCGCGCGGAACTTGCCGGGCACCGTCGGACGGAGCACATACGAAAGTGTTACCTTTCCTGCCGGAACCCGGTTGATAAAGAAGCGGGTGGCCGCGTCGCGCGTTTCGCGGTAGAGGGATAATTTATCCCACTCCCAGCCGCTCGTTAATTCCTCGCTTTCAAAACCGGCGGGTTTGGGGTCATCAAGCAGTACATATTCAAACGCGCTGTCCGTCGTCAGCGTGAGGTGTACTTCCACCTCGTCGCCTACTTTTATTTCGTCCAAATCCTGCACCGGGCGGAGTTTCTGCACGCCGTCTTGCGTAAAGCGCGTAAAGTATTCGCGCGTTACGTTAATAACACCCTTGGGCGACGCCTTTACGTTGGGCGTTTGGTAAAGCACGGAGAGCGAAGCAAAGTCCGTCATTGCGCCTTTTTTGGTAATGGTGGCCGATTGGGCTTTTTCGTTAATTTGGCGGCCCGTGCGTACGAGTTGCAAGTCCTTGGTCCAGTCCATCGGTTCAAAGGCAAAATTCTTTTCCTCTCCGGCCCAGTTTACCAGATAGGTTACGGGAAGCGAGAGCGCGCCTTTGGCCTTCATTACGTCCAACAAGGCAAAAACGGCTTGGGAAGCGGCCTTGGAGTTGTTCCACTCGTTTACTTGGCGGTTGAAAAGGAGCCATTGGGCCATAGCATCTACTTGCGGGGCCTGCGGGCGGATTTCGGTCAGCGCGCGCAGGGTGGCCGTTTGGGTGGTAATGGTGTCGCGGTACCAAACCCAACTTTGCGCCTCGGGGGCGAAATAGGCTCCCGCCAGTTTGTCCTGCTTCATCCGCGAGAGTACCAAGTCCAAATATTGGTTGGCCTTGATATCATCGCCCAAGCGGTGGTAAATAACCGCCGCATACGTTTGTCCGAGCGCCGTCATAAAGCGGGATTGTTCCCCGGCGTAGTCGGCCCAGCGCTTGATGTAGGGCTTGGCTTGCGCAATTTGCGCCCAATTTTGCGGGAACGCGGAAAGCGTATAGGCCGCATACAGGGCTAATGCCACAGTGCCCTCGCTTCCGGTCTTATCCGCCTTTAATTTCTGTTCAATACGCGGCACGATGTAGGCAATCGCCTGTTTGGCTTCGGCCTGCGGAATTTCCGCGCCAAAGGAAACGGCAGAAGCGAACGCATTTAAGGCGTAGAGCGTTAAATAGTCGTCATCCTGCCCGCCCGGGAACCAAGCAAAGGCGCCGCTTTCGTTTTGGAATTTTTTAAGTTGCGTAAGTTCCTTGTTTAGCGTTTTTTGGACCGTTTCCGGGTTGAACAAGTCCACCAAGTCCGCCGTTTTGCTCTGGCGGCCTTGGGCTTGCCTTAACCACGGCGTTTGTTCCAAAAGCGTTAAGCGCAAGGGATCCGTTTCGTTCCAAGCGGCGGTTTGGCCCGTGCGTTTGGGCAGTTTTGAAACCGCTTGTTTAAGTTGCGGATAGGTGGTGTAGAATTGGTGCACCACCGCCAAGGGCGCGTAGCGGTTTAACGTGCTGACAAGGTCCTTGTACGGGGTGGTCAGCAGGTTGGGCATTGCGTTAAGCACCGAGAGCGCCAAACTGGGGTTAATCGTCAGTACCGCTGTTTGCATATCGGCGGCGGGGACGTCATTAAGTTCGGTAAGTTCCAGCGTGTTTTGCCCGTTTTTGAGCGCGGTGTTGACCGTAGCCAAGGTGCGCTGGCGGCCCGGGTAAACGGGGAGCGTCTTTTGCTCGCCGTCGCTCGCCTTGCCACTGCGGGCCGTGGCGGTAACGCCATAAAGCGCGGGTTCATTGGGCGCCGTTACTTCCCACGTTACAAATTCCGTAGCGTTTGCGCCCACGGTTACGCGTTTAACGGTGTCCGTCAGTCCGAAATCCGCAAGGGCGTTTACTTGGTCCTTTTGGATAGCAAGGGCTACCTCGGCCGAAAGTTTTTTGCCCGTTAAGTTGGTAACGGCGGCTTGCAAAATGCCCTTGTCTCCCTCGCGGTAGAAGCGCGGCATTTGCAGGCGGACCATAAAGTCCTTGCGGGTAACGGTGGAAGCGGTAAATGCGCCAAAATCGGCGTTTTTTGTAAGGGCAAAGCCCAAAATATTCCAAGCCGTTAAACTCTGCGGCAAGGTAAATTTAACCAAACTTTGCCCGTTGACGATAGGCAAGGCCGGGTTAAAATACGCGGTAGCCGCAAAGTTGGTGCGCGGAGCGTCCGCCGAGCCCGCATCATTGGGGGCGGCGGACGATTCAAAGGCTTCGTCCGCGGAGGTGTCCTCGGCGGTTTCCGCAAAACTTTCCTTATAGGTGGCTTTGCTTTCGGCCAGTTGCGGGGCGGCCGCCATAGCGGACTTAAACATTATGCCGTTAGCGCGCGCGAGCCCCGCCATACGGTAGGAGCGCACCTCCATTTGCAGATTGCTTGCCGGCAAGCGGAACGCGGGTACAAAATCGTTTTCCGTTTTACCCGTAAAATAATTGGCAAAGTAACCGTTGGATTGGTTTACCGTGCGGTCCGCCGTTTGGGCGTTCTGTGGGTAAAGTGCCTGCGCCGAAAGTGCGTGCTCCGGCTTGGCGTAATAATCCAAGGATTTGTCATACACCGTCAGACTAGCCTGACCCTGTACGGGGCGGCCGGAAGCGTCCTTAACGGTCAGTTTCCAAGCGGTTTCCTGGCCGGGGCGGACCTCGTTGGGTACGTCAATAACGGCGGTCAAATCTTTATTGTTAAAGGGCACTTTTACCGTGGCTTGGCCTTGGTGGAACGTGTAGTTGCTGGCCCCAAACCAAGCAAGCGCGAGCCCTCCGCGTTCCTCCTGCTCCACCGGGAACGTGTAAACCGACACGCCGCCGGGCAGTAAATCCTTGCGCGTGAGGAAGGTTTCCCCGCGATAGACTTCTACACGTTTGGAACCCGTTAAGTTGCCAGCGCCTAATAGTACGCGTGCGGTTTCCCCGGGGTAATACGTATCCCGCTGGAACAGCGTAACGTCCGGCAGTTGCAACTGAGAGCGGACATCTGCCACCACAAACACCATACTTTGCGTGCCGGCTTTGTCGGCCTTTAAGGTCAGGCGGTAAACGCCTTCCGGCAGAGCGGGTAAAGACAACACTTGCTCCTCGGCCTTTTTAAAGGAAATATCCCGCGTGAAAGCGGTTTTTACTTCCTTGGCGTTTTTAAATTGGTTTTCCAAGGTGTTTACCGGGCGCGGATAGAAGCGGTCGTCCTCTTGCGCACTCGGCAAGGTGTTTTCCAGTAAGGACACCTTTACGGAAACCTTGCCCGTTACGGCGTTGCCGTCTGCGTTTGTAAGCGTGAGGCGGGCAAAGTCGGGCGTTTGGGTGTTGGCGTCATAGAAGCCTTGCGTAAAGTCCAGTTTAAAGAGTTTGGCAAGGGTGCTCACTGTAAACGCTTTTTGGGTGCTGATAGCGCGGCCGCTTTCGTCCAATACTTCGGCTTTAACGACGTATTTGGCGAAGGTTTCGTCCTTTTCCTGCTGGCGGGGGGTAAAGGTAATTTTAAAGGAACCCTTTTCATCTGTTTTAGCGGTGCCTTGGGCGACTACTGTGTCGCCGTCAGACGGCGGAAGCATCTTCCACCAATAGAAGGGCGGCAAATAGTCCTGGCGGGTTACCGTATAATTAATGGCGGTGCCTGCCAAGGGGGAACCGAAATAATACTGGGCTTGGCCTGTTACCGTGGCTTCCTTGTTGTATTCGCGGGTGGCTCCGTCGGTGGACAAGGTGATTTCGTAATCCGGGCGTTTGTATTCCTCCACTTGGAACGATTGATAAGTGCGGTAAGTGTGGTTGTTGGCCGTCAAAGACGCCTGGATTTGAAAATATCCCAACATCGGGTTATCCGGCAGGGTAAATTCAGCCTGCGCGGTGCCCATAGCGTTGGCGGTGGGGCGGGCGGTAAAAACGGTGTTGCCCGATGTGTCCGACACCTTAATTTCTACGCGGTGGTTGGGCAAAACTTTTAACCCGCGCGGCAAGGTTTCAAAAGCGTTTAGCGAGAGATAAACCTTTTCGCCGGGGCGGTAAATGGCGCGGTCCGTTTGCAGGAACATACGCACGGGCTCGTTATTGTAAAAATGGAAATAGAGCGCGGGCGTAAAGGCGCGGCTGCCGTCCTTTTCGGCCAGCGGGCTGATGAAATAGTTGTTATTGGTACTTCGGTTGGTGCTGACCGTAATGGGGCGCACAAACGCGGCGGAGCCGTCGGCCTGCGTGGTGGCCTTTTGGCGGTTGCCTTTCCAAGTGGTAATGATATCCAAATTGACATTTCCTTCCGTGGCGCCTGTTTTTAAATTGGCGGTATATACGCGGAAAACATTGGGGCGGAAGGTTTGCGTTTTGCCGGACAAGGTGGCAACGTATTTATCCGGGTTGTCCTCAATGGCGCCGGTAACGAACAAGGCCAAATCGGTGGCGTTTAAAACGGCCCCTTGCACGGGTGCGGAAGCGGCGTCAAAGGACGCATCGTAACTGGCCAGTACAAAGTAGAAGCCGTTTTCCAACGCGGGGAGCGCAACCGTGGCCTTTTGCTCAAAATACGGGCGTTCGTACGTTACGGGCGCAGAAGCGGCTTTATACGGGGCGCGGGAAAGCACTTCCTGGATGTTTTTGCCGGACAAACGCGTGAGGAAATCCCACGAGTTGACGGTGCGGCCCACTTGGCCTGCGCGGTAAAATTTTAATAGTTCCTCGTACGAGGTTTTATATACGCGGACAAAAACTTCTTTGGCGTTGCGGGCCGTGAAAGAGAGTTCTATTTTTTGCGGATTAACGGCCTTGGGCAAGGCGTTAAAGGAAAGTTCCTTTTGCAAAATTTGCTTTTCCAGCCGGGCGCATTGGGTGGCGTAATAGCCGTTATTTAAGCCCTTGCCAAAGCGTGCAATTTTAAGGGCTTCTTCGCGGTCGCCGTCTCGGCGCCACAGAAGTTCGGCGGCCTGATAGGCGGCATACGAGCGGCCGTAGTCAGTATTGTCGGCCGATACATAGCCTTTAATTTTGTTCCAAAAGCCCATTGTTTGCGGGGTAAGGCCGCTAATGACGTTTAACTGGCTGACGGCGGCGTTAAGGGCTTTTTCTTTATTTTTAAGTTCAAAAAAGCGGCCTTGCATAAAGGGCAGTAAAATAAAATCGGTCTGCCAAAAGATTTTGGCGTTTTGGCGGCCCTTGCCGTCTAACAAATAGGCGGTTTTTAAGAGATACGCTAACTTTTCGGCCTGCTCCTTTTGCTGGGGGGCAACCGTGGCGTAGCCGTCCAAAAATTCTGCATTTTCCAACCGGGCGAGCGCTACGGGCTTTTGCTCGGTTAAGCGGCGTTGCCACTCAAAAACCACATAGTCAAACAGCGTGGGGATGCGCTGCGTGTCGGTTGCCTTTACGTTTAAAATAAGGGTTTCGCGCTCAATCGGGGCATTGATAAGGGCGGCGCGCATCGCCCAAAGCGTTTCGTAATCTTGGGTAATGCGGGCTTCCCACTCGTCCTTGGTCCAGGCTTCGGGGTCGTTTTGCGCGTCCTTCGTATCTATTTGCCGTTCGTTTAACAGCCGGCGGTAAACCGAGGAGGCTTGGTCCGAAATTTGGATACGGTAGAGCAGAAAGCGCGCCTTCCACAAATCGTTGTCCGGCAGGGTGTAGCCCCAAATGGTTTTTGCGGCGTTTAAATATTCGCCCAAGCCATATTGGCACGCGGCGTAGCGCAGTTGGGCGTGCAGGCGGTCGTCGCCGGTGGCGGATTGCATTAATTGCTTGTATTGCGCAAGAGCGGACGTATAGTCGCCTTTTTCAAAGGCTTCCTCGGCCTTGGGCAAACTTTGCGCGCCTAGTGCCAGCGGCAAAAGCAAAATGCCTAAAATAAGATGAAGTGTTTTTTTCATATAATTCCCCTTTATATAAAAAGTACCAGAGATGAAAAATCTCCGTCCGCCAGAGGTGGATAGAGATTTTTCGTTCTGTTTATAATTTGTCCGGGCTTACATTTGTTCCGGCGCACTAACGCCGATAAATTCCAGCCCTTTCTTAATCCGTTCCGCCACCCGTTGGCAAATAAACAAACGGGATTTGGTTTGTTCCGGATTGTTCTCGTCCAGCACGCGGCAGGTGTCGTAGAACGCGTGGAACAGGCCCGCCAATTCAACCAAATAAGTGGTCAAATGGTGGGGGCTTAAATCCGCAATGCAGTTGCGCAGGACGTGTTTGAGCCAAATCAGTTTTAATAAGAGGGCTCTTTCCTGCGGGGCCAGCGGAGTGGTAATGCCGTTATAATCGGTAATGCCCATTTCCGCCGCGGCTTTAAAGATAGAGTGAATACGCGCGTGGACGTATTGCACATAGAAAACTGGGTTTTCGTTGGTGCGTTTTTTGGCTAAGTCCATATCAAACATCATATGGGCGTTAGGCGTGCGGCTGGCAAAGAAGAAGCGGCATACGTCCGTGCCCACTTCGTCCATTAATTCGCGCAGGGTAATAAAGCGGCCCGCGCGCTTGGACATTTTTACCTGTTCGCCGTTTTCAATCAAATGCACCAGTTGGTGGATAATCGGTACAAAGGTTTTTTCTTCGTGGCCCAAGGCGTGTACGGCGGCTTTCATACGCGGTACATAGCCGTGGTGATCGGCGCCTAAAATATCAATTAAGGTGTCATACCCGCGGTCGTATTTATTTTTGTGATAGGAAATATCAGCCAAAAAATACGTCGGGCGGCCGTCGTGGCGCACGAGCACACGGTCCTTATCGTCCTGCGCTTCGGCATCCTTGGTGGAGCCGAACCAAACCGCACCGTCTTTTTCGTAGGTGTAACCCTTGGCCGTTAAGGCTTCCAAGGCCTTTTTGGGGGCTTGTTCTTTGTGCAGGTCCGATTCGCGGAACCAGCGCGTGAAATCAACGTGGAAATCCTTCATATCCTGCTGTTGGGTTTTGATTAACTCTTCCATTGCCCAGCGGCCGTATTGGTCTTCGGGCAGGTCAGCAGGGATACGCTTGGCTAAATCAATTAAGTAAGAACCGTGATAGCCGTTTTCCGGCGGTTCTTTGCCCTCTTTGCGGGCTTTGACGGAAACCGCTAACAGTTCGGCCTGGTTGCCTGCATCGTTGACGTAATATTCGCTGTCGCAGGAGTAACCCAAGGCGCGGTGGATTTTAACCAAACTGTCGCCCAAACTGGCCCCGCGGCCGCTGGCAACGTGCAAGGGCCCGGTGGGGTTGGCGGAGACAAATTCAATTAAAATATTGTGTTTGGAGGTTTCGGCATTGCGGTCTTTAATGCGGCGGTCGGAGGCGCAGGTGATGATGAAGTTATCCTCCAACTTTAAATTGATAAACCCCGGCGGGACGGCTTGCGCATCGGCAATGCCGGTCAGTTCGCGCAGGACCTTGCAGGCCTCTTTGGCGATTTCCAGCGGGTTTTTGTGTAACTTTTTGGCGGCAGCCATTGCCCACACGAGCGAAATATCCGCCCCGGTATGGGCGGGCGCGGGGGCAAATTCCACTTCGGGCAATTCACAGCCCTTAAAGTAGTCCGCGTTGGCGAGTTTTAAAGTGATGTCTTGTTTTAGTTTTTCTAGCATAAGAGGTTATTTCGTTTTAGCGGTTTTTTTAGTCGTTTTTTTAACGGTAGTCTTTTTAGCGGCGGTTTTTTTGGTAGCCGCTTTTTTGACCGTGGTCTTTTTGGCGGTCGTTTTTTTAGCAGGTGCTTTCTTGGCCGCAGCCTTTTTGGTGGGGGCCTTTTTTACCGCTTTTTTAACAGGTTTTTTATAGTCAATTTCTTTACCGAAACTGAAAATCTTATCCAGCGCATAGAAATCGCGCGCTTCCGGTGTCATAATGTGGGCCAAAAAGCCGCCGTAGTCGCTCACGCGCCACATATTGCTTTCGCCGCCGTCTCGGTTGGCTTTGTAGTAGCCCAGTTCTTTTAATTTTTTGCTGATTTCTTCTTCCACCGCGTCCAAATGCGGTTTAGAGGTGGCGGATACGATTAAAATATAATCGCACAGCGAAGAAAGTCCGCACAAATCTATTACTTTAATATTCTCGGCCTTTTTATCATCGGCAATTCTTGCCGCCAGGCATACGAGTTCTTTGGTATCCATAAACCACCTCTGCAAATAGTGTTATAACTGCAATAAAATTAGTCTAGCATTTTAGAGCGGCATTTCAAAGTCCTTGCCCAAGATAATGCGCGTGTCGCATATTACGTTAGGGGAGGAATCTGTCTTGATTTCGCCGTTTATGCCGATAGCGCGGCTTAACTGTTTTACCTGCACCAGCCGCCCGCTGTAATCCACGATAGAGGACGTTGCCTGCAACGTGGGGTAATTGTCGTACTGCAATACATCTACGCGCAAAAGGCCTTTGGCGTTTTGGTCGCGCAAAAATTGGGTTAATTTAAGGGCAAGCCCGCGCTGGCCGGACGCGTTTAAAATTTCCACCACTATCGGGCGGTCCTTTTGCGCCAAAGGGGCCATATCCTCTACCAAGGGCACGACGGGGGCTTGCGGTTTAGCCTTTTGGGCGCGCTTGGAGGACGGGGGGAGTTTTAGGGCAAAATCAGCGGCTTCCAACTGCGTAAGTTCCAGGGCGATAAGCGTAAACTCCGCCGGGGTTAAATCGGTGCGTTTGTCGTGCCAGGCGGTGATGTATTCCCATACCACTTGGCCGATGATAAGCGGGTTGTAGCGCCAATTATTTAAGGCTTCTTTAAAAGTTTCCCAGGCTTGTTCTCTGTCGGCAATTTCGGGCGTGAAAAATTTGGCGTGGTGTAATGGTTTGCAGGCGTGCGGGGCGCACTTGTCCGCGCGTACGCTGATAGCCGCCTTGCGCGTGGAAGGATTATAAGAAATATCCATCGCGGGCGAGGTCAGCACCGATAAATGGATGGTGTCCTTGGCCCGGGTGGTTAAAATTTGCACCGTGCGCGAGGTAAGTTGTGCCCAAATGGCCCACGCAAATAACGCCGTGGCGAGCATCATCAGGCACCGCTCGGTTATTTTTCTTGCTTTATTAGATGGTTCCATAAGTTTGTCCCCAGCGGGCAAAGCCATTTTTGCGAGTCAATAGTAAACAAGAGTTTGCGGTTGGCCGCATAGAGCAGGGCTTTGTTTAAATCCTGCAAGGCCAAATTGCGGATAACGAACGCATCCTTGTATTTGCGGTCCTTGGAGGAAATATCCGCCACGAACAGAATTTTGGAAAGCGTGCTCATATGCAAACTGCCCAAGGTATGTTCGGCAATGGCGCGGATAACGTCTTTATTGGTTACGCCAAATTCGTGCTGCGCCAGCCACGCCGAAACGTAACTGTGCAACAAACTGGGCTCCATACGGCAAATATCTTCAAAAAACGGTACTTTTATTTTATGCTCTTTGCAAAAGGCGATGAGTTCCGGGCCGGAAAAGCCTTTGCCCGCATCGTGCAAAATGCCCGCCTTGACGGCGAGTTCTACATTTACGTCGTAAATATCGCTAAATGCGGCGGCCATTTCCGCCACGTTTTTGGAGTGCAAATAGCGGTTGGGCTTTAAATGGGCTTTTAGCCAAGTGTGTATATCCAACCCATAGAGGTTATTCTCGCGGATAGTCGGGGCGATAACCTCGGGCACGGTATCCGGCACGTCGCCGCAGGCCAAAATGTGCGCGCGGACACGGCTGGACGAGAGTTTAGGGAAAAATCCCGGCAAAAATAAGTGCCTAAACTGGGCGGGGTTTTCGTTATATCCCTTGCGTTTTCCCGCCACTACGACGGCGTTTTCAAAAATATAATCGGGGTTCTTCCAATTATGCAAATCGTTTAAGCAGTCCGTGCCCACCAATAGGTAAATTTCCGGGTGGTCGTAGCGTTTTTTAAGGTACTGCACCAACTGGTAAGTATAGGTTTTGCCGCCTTGTTTGAGTTCGTAATCGTCAAACACAATATTTTTGCCAAAGCCCGCAAATGCCTGTTTGAGCATCTTCATCCGTAGGCGGAAGGGAGTAGGGGACTTGGCTTTAAAGGGGGAGTGATAGGCCGGAACGATATGCGCAACATCGGGCGCGATGACCTTCATCGCGCGGCGAAACAAAGAAACGTGGCCTTTGTGTACGGGGTCAAAACTGCCGCCAAAAACGAGAACTTTCATAACACCTCATTATACAAGTTTTTTGGCCAATTCCAAGCCCTCTAAAAGGGATTTTTCCATAAAGGAATACTCCCATTTACCGTACCGTCCCGCACAAAAACACCCGCGCCCGGCCAACGCCTTTAAGGCTTGGCTAACGGCGCTTGCGCGGTATTTGTCATAAACGGCGTAGGCGTAAGGCAAGGACTGCCAGAAGGAAAATAAAACGTCGTCGCTTTCTTTTATTATACCTTTTTGGGCTAACGCCTTCCAAATGCGCTCTTCGCCCGCTTGGGTGTGCGGGTAATCCCCGGGCAGTTCCACATAAAAGGCGCTTACTCCTTGGGGTGCATTGGCGGGGGAAAAACCGCTTTGCAGGCCGATACGGTAAAAGGGGTCCTGTTTATCGGGAAAATAAATCCAACTAAACGGCTTTACCTTGCGCTTAATGGCAAAATTATAGACCGTAACTTGCGTATGAACCAGTTTATCCGCCAGCGTAGCAAGTTCCGCTTCCCCGGTTAGGCGCAATAGTTCAGGCAAGGGCAAGGTGTTTACCAAGTAGTCAAAGAAAATTGTTTTACCCTTGCATTGGGCGGTTTTGTGGGTTAAATCTACGCGCGTAACGGGCGTATTTAGCGATAAATGCGTGATAGAGCGGGTTAGAGCGTCTGTAAGGGCCCCGCATCCGCCGCGTGCCGGGTAATAAAAATACGCGTTGTAGCCGTAAGATTTTGTAGGCGGCTTGACGGCGCTTTTTAATACCTCGTCCACGGTGGGGGTGGGCACAAAGTTGCCGCACCAGTCGCAAGTCATCTCTTTCGGGTCGCGGCCCCAGAGTTTGGTGTTATAGGGGCGCATAAAAATTTGATATACGCCGGGGCCGAAGGCGTTTAAGCACCACTCTTTAAAGTTTTTAGGGGCGGTTTTGACTGTTCGGGCGCACGCGAGCAGGCCGTTTACGCATTGTTGCCGTTCTGCTTCGGGCAGGGCAAATAAATTGGCTTGAAACGGGAACGGCACGCGGGCGGGTCCGGTATAAATCCAGGCGCGCCTTTTTAAACGGCGCAAATTCGTGCCTAACAGGCTTTTTACCAGTTGTTTGCCCTGTTTGGTGTGCAGGTGCAGCAGGTGGCCGCTAAAATCAAAGGTACAGCCGTTTATCACTTGGCTTTTGCATAGTCCGCCCGGGGTACTTTCCTTTTCTGCTAACAGATAGTCCGTTTTGCCCGCTTTTTCCAGGTGGTAAGCGGTGGAAAGCCCGGTCAGCCCGGCGCCTAAAATAAGAGTTTTAACGTGCATAATTAATCCGCCGGAAGTTTAAGTAAATAAAGTGTCAGCGCAACAGCCGCTACGCCTGCCGCGGCAAAAAGCCCAATGACGGTAGAAAACCCCGCGCGGGTAAGTCCCCACGCGCAGGCGTTGCACAAAAGCCCCGCGCCCGCAAATGCGGCTACAATATACCCCGGTTTCCACCCGGCTTTTTTTAGCCGCAGGGCGATATGGTCCGGGCTGCCCTTTAAGGGATTTTTACCCTTTAACAGGCGCGCCAAACTGACAAAGCCCGTATCAAACAAGGGAACCGCCAAAATAAAAAGCGGAGCCAAAAAGCCCCAGTCCGTGTGTCCGCTGTACCCGGTGCCGATAGATAAAGAAGCCACCATAAAGCCGATAAAGGTGGAACCGCTGTCGCCCAGAAAGATTTTTTTGCGGACGTGGTTGTACGGCCAAAAGGCAAGGCACGCCCCCAACAGGGATAAGGCCGCAAAATTGACATATACATATTCACCGGGAAGCGCAATAAACGCTAGTCCCAAGGTGCAGATAACGCCTTGGCTTACGCACAGGCCGTCCATAATATCCAGCAGATTAAAGGCGTTTGTCAGCCCGGCCACCCACAAAAACGTAAGCGGCCACGCGAGCCACGGGGAAGGAAAAACGCGTATTACAATGCCGTAGTAAATAAGTGCCGCCACCGCCGCTAATTGTACCAGGAGTTTTAGGACAATTTTTACGCCCTTGGGTTTATTTAAATCGTCCACGAGCCCTAATAGAAAAACGAGCAGTCCGCCCAAGCAAATGCCGCGCAGGGTGTGCAGGGTACCGCTCGGAAAGGCGGTTGTCAGGCGGATAAAAACCAGCCCGGAAATCATCCCTAAAAAAACGCCGCACCCGCCCAATACCGGCACGGAGCCCTGGTGTGTTTTTAGTCCGCCGGGTACGTCCAAAAACGCCCGCGCGGCTACCCGGCGCAAAAGCGGCAAAGCACCCGCGCAAACCACGCACGAAACGATACCGGCCAGCAGATAAAGGACAAAAGGTTTCATAATATTTATAATATCATAATAAGGAGATAGGATATGCTTAAAAGAATTTTAACATTTTCGTTAGCCGTATGGCTTTGCGCGTGTGCGGGGGGGCAAATCAAACAAATTCCGCCCGAGGTGCGCGCTTATAAAAAAGTAGATTTCTTTATTGGCGGGCGCACGCAGGCGGCGTTTAAGGCCGTGGGGCAGATGAACGAGGACTATGTAGAGGGCGTTTTGCGCATTAAAAAAATCGGCGACGGGGATTATGATGTTCTGCTGATGACCGGGGCCGCCTACAAGGTGCTGCACGCCACCGTCAGCCCCGAGGGGATTGCCTACCGCTATTTGTTTAAAGACGCCGATACCGCCGTGGTGCGCGGGCGCATTACGCAATTTTTAAATTTGCTCCTGTCCGAGGCGGGCGTTCTTCAAAAACGCCGCGTAAAGGACGGCGAAACCACGCTCACCTACCAAGGGCGGGACGCCAAGGAACGCTTTTTGTACCGCGAGGGGGAAATTTATCCCTATACGGCCCAGTCGGTAACGATGCTAAATACCGCAGATTTATTTTACGATGAATACGCCCTCTTGGATGAGGACGGCGAAGTGAGCGTGCCGCACGTTTTGGTGTATAAAGACGGCAACATTACGCTGGATTTGACGTTAATTAGTTTACGGTAAAGGAGTACCTATGGAATATATTACTTTAAATAACGGGGTTAAAATGCCTCTCTTGGGTTTTGGCGTGTTCCAAGTGCCGGAACCTGCGGAGTGCGAAAAAGCCGTCAGCGCGGCTTTAAAGGCCGGCTACCGCCTGATAGATACCGCGGCGGCTTATTTTAACGAGGAAGCCGTCGGGCGTGCCGTGGCCAAAAGTGGCATTAAGCGCGAGGAGTTATTTATTACCACCAAACTGTGGATTCAGGATGCCGGGTATGAAAACGCCAAAAAGGCATTTTATACGTCGCTTGAAAAATTGGGGCTTACTTATTTGGACCTTTATTTAATCCACCAGCCGTTTAACGATTATTACGGCTCTTGGCGGGCAATGGAAGAACTGTACAAAGAGGGCAAAATCCGCGCAATCGGGGTGTGCAACTTCTACCCGGACCGCTTGGCCGATTTGTGCGTAAACGCCCAAGTAACGCCGATGGTCAACCAAGTGGAGTGCCACCCGTTCTTCCAACAAAAGGAAGCCTTGAAAACAATGCGCGAGTTTAAGGTACAGCCGGAAGCCTGGGGCCCGTTTGCCGAAGGGAAATACGGCATTTTCCAAAATGAGGTTTTAAACGGAATCGCCCAAAAGTACGGCAAAACCGCCGCGCAGGTTATCTTGCGCTGGAACGTACAGCGCGGCGTGGTGGTGATTCCCAAATCGGTAAAAGAGGAACGCATTAAGCAAAATTTTGACATCTGGGATTTTTCCTTGTCCGCGGACGATATGCAAAAAATTGCCGCGTTGGATACGGGCAAGAGCGAAATTATTAACCATTTTACCGCCCAAACGGCCAAATGGCTAAACGGTTACAAAATCCACGATTAAAAGTAAAAAGCCCGGCGTAACAACCGGGCTTTTTTAGGCCTTCCTTAAAAAGAGGTACATCCACCCGGGGTATAGGGTAAGTAAAATTATTTCCGCCCACACATTGCCGAAATACCGCGCTATGCCCACCGTAGCCAAGCAGACGAGCAACATCCCGGCCAATTTTTTGTATTCGTAGGGAACCGGATAAACCTTTTGCGTAAAGGCAAACAGCGCGGCGGCCATTACCGCGTAACTGACGGCGACTGCCCACCCCGCTCCCAAAATGCCGATATGCGGCACCAGCGTTAGGTTTGTCGTAATGCTGGCGGCGGCCCCCAAGAGGGTAATCCACATCAGCACCCGCGTTTTTTTGGTAATTACGGGCCCTACCATAAAGTTAATATACAACCCATAGAAGAAATACCCCGTTACAATCAGCGGGATAATGGCAAGCCCGCCCCAGTAGTTGGGGCCAATCAAATGGAAATTGCCGAAGATATTGCTTTGGATAATGTCCGGCATTAAAAAGGAAATCCCCAACAAAAACCACGAGCCTAGCGCAAAAAAGAACGATAACACCTTGGCAAAGGTATCTTTGGCGTCTGCGTCCTTGGCGTGCGCCAAAAAGAACGGCCGCCACGCTTGGTCAAACATAGATACCAAAAGCATCATAAAAACGCCTATTTTAAAGTTCGCCTGATAAATACCCACCTGCTCCGTGCCCACCAAATGCACCAAAATCGGCTTATCAATTACGCTGACGAGCAGGCTCGCCACCCCGGCGGGAACAAAGGGCCACGCAAAGGACCACATTTCTTTTTGCAGTTTCCAGTCAAAGGCAAAGGGATTATGCCCCTTTAATTCGCCCCACCAAACAGGCGTTAAAATCACCAGCGAGGCCAGCGACGCCCCGATATTGGCCCACAAAATAGAGTTCGGCCCGCGGTGCAAAACCGCCAAAAACAGCACATTTAGCGCAACATTTACCACAATGGAAAACGCCCGCACGCCCGCAAAATACCACGCCCGCCGTTCCAAGCGCAACTTGGTAAAGGCAATCATATTTAGAACGTCTAAAAATAAAATCGCGGCCGCCAGGTGAAAGAGCCCAAAATTTTCGCCAAGTCCCCACCAAAGGGATACTTGGGGGGCAAACGTGTACAGTAACCCGCCCAGCACCAAGGCATTGGCCAAAACGCCGTAAAAGCATTGGCGGAAGACCTTATGTTTGTTGTCGGCTTCGCTCGCAAAGCGCAGATAACTTTGGTCCAACCCAAATAAAAATACCACGCTCAAAAGCGCAATGGCCGCAAATACGGTGGCAATCGCGCCGTATTGCGTGGGTTGCAAATAATAGGTGTAAAAGGGAACTAAACAGAAATTAAGCAGCCGGGCCAGCACCGTGGAAGTGCCGTAGATAAGGGTTTCTTTGCCGAGTCGTTTGATGTCCTTAGCCATAAAAACAAAAAAATCCGCACGGGCTTTTTATATACCCGTGCGGATAAATAATCCTTATAATTTGACGAACAAGATTTCCAGCAATTTTTTGAATTTGCCTTCAATTTTCTTCGTTTCGCTGATGGTTTGCGCGTGGGAAAGCGGCTTCTTTTCAATGCCGCAGCCCATATTGCTTACCCAGGCAAGGCCCAATACGCTAATGCCGCATTGGCGCGCCACCAACACTTCCGGCACTACGGACATACCGACGACCGTCGCACCCCATTTTTTGAACATTTGGATTTCGGCCGGGGTTTCAAAGTTCGGGCCCGTAGCCGCCAAATATACGCCTTCGCCCGCGGTTACGCCCGCTTTTTTGGCGGCGGCGAGGGCTACCTTGCGCATACCCTTGTCGTATGCTTCGGAAAGGTCAAAGAACATCGGGCCAAAGGCCGGGTCGTGGTTACCGATGAGGGGGTTGTTGCACATAAAGTTAATGTGGTCTTTGAGCACGCACAGGGCGCCGGGTTTCAATTTGAGGTCCATAGAGCCGACGGCGGCGGAGACCAAGAGTTTTTCCACGCCGAGCATTTTTAAGGTGCGGATAGAAATAGCCAAGTCCTTCATCGGGTGGCCTTCGTAATAGTGAAAGCGACCCTGCATTACCACAATGTTGCGGCCTTTATAGACGCCGAAAATCAAATTGCCGCTGTGGCCGGGCACGGTGCTTTGCAAAAAACCGGGAATAGACGTATAAGGAATTTTTACTTCTTTTTCCAAGGGCGGTATGGAACCGGCCAAACCGGACCCGGTGATAAGAGCAATTTCGGGCTTAAAGTTCTTTGTTTTTTTGTTGATATAAGCGGCTGCTTTTTTTACCTGCGCGAGTTGAGTCATATTCCCTCCAAGTTACATTGTCGTCCGTGCCGGGATGAACGCGTTTTCTATATGTTCTATCTTTTCCGGCAGAACGCAGACTACATCAAATCTAATACTATCAAATTTTAAGCCCTTTGCTTTCAAATAGGCTTGGGCCGTAAGCGCGATTTTCCTTTGTTTGGCCGGGGTAACCGCCATAAGCGGCCCGCCAAAGGCCGTGTAAGCGCGCGTTTTTACTTCTACAAACACCAAGGTTTTTTTGTCCTGCGCGATGATGTCAATCTCGCCGTACGGGGCGGAAAAATTACGCTCTAACAGGCGGTACCCCTTAGCCTTTAAAAACTGTGCGGCGCGCTCTTCGCCCTCTATCCCCAAGGTATTCACGGCAAAATGGACGGCGCCAATAGTTTGTGCACCGGGGCGAACGAACGGCGGTGCTCCGGGCACGGGCCCAAGCGGCGCAAGGCGTCCATATGCTTGGCCGTTCCGTAGCCCTTGTGGCCGGCAAAATCGTAACCGGGATATAATTTATCCAGTACGGACATATAGTGGTCCCTGGTAACTTTGGCTACAATGCTGGCGGCGGCAATCGCCAAGGATTTGGCGTCCCCGTCTATAATAGGCTGTTGGTTGGCTTCCAACCCGCCAATGGGATAAGGCCCGTCCACCAGCACGACGGAATTGGGGATGTGTTCAAATTTTTTGAAGGCGCGGCGCATAGCCAAAAAGGTGGCTTGCAAAATGTTTAAGCGGTCAATTTCGGCGGCTGACGCAAAACCTACGCCAAAGGCCGCATCCGAGGTCTGTAAGCGTTTAAAAAGGTCCTCGCGTTTTTTTTCGGTTAATTTTTTGCTGTCGTTTACGTCGGTAAAGTCCGCCGCGGCCGCAGGGGGGATAAAGCAGGCGCACGCCACTACGGGGCCGGCCAGGGGACCGCGCCCGGCTTCGTCCACACCGATAATAAAGTTGCACTCGGTGCGGAGCGCCTGTTGTTTGTCAAAGGTAAATAGGGGACTTATCATAACAGTATTATAGCAATATTTCCCCGTCAGAAAATAGGCTGCTGCAAAATCGTTACGCGTTTATCCCCGCGGTAGAAATTAACCGGGTTTTGGATAAACTGCTTGTACAGATATTCATCCCGTTTATAGTTGGGCAGGCTGGCGGGCTTGGCTATCGGGATAGAGAGGTTAAAATTGACCGTTTCCTCCACCTCTTGGCCTTGCTGGTTGACGATAGTGCCGGTGCGCATTTCGTTTAAGTGCAAGTGCAATTTTTCCGGGCGGGAATATTCGTGCGTGGTAATGCGCAGGCGCAGGGATTTGTCTTTATTATAAAGGGCGAGCGCCTTGGCTTTGGCATCAAAAACCACGGTTATCGGGTCGCGGAAATGTTTTTCGCCGTTGATTAAATAGCGGTACAAGTGCGGCAGAAATTCCAGCGGACCGCTGTAATTATAGACGTCAAATTCCTGCCCGTTGCCCACGGTGAATTTGCTGTTTAAATTGACGTGGCGGATACCGTGCTTGGGGTGTTTGGGCGTTAAGAATTTTTCAAAGGAAAAGACCAAATCCCGCGCGTTAAAATTTTTGGCTGTCAGGCGGGAAATATCGTTCGTAAAGCGCACGCGCAAGGTGGCTTGGTGCGCATTGGGGGAGAAGACCTTTTGGAACTGGGTGCGGTTTTCCGCCAGAAAGCGCAGGCGTTTTAAAAAGCGCAGTTCCAAATCCCGGTTATTTTGCTGTTCCACACGCTTAAAAAGTTGGGTCAAATGGGGGGTAAGAATATAAAAATATTTTTTGTAATAGGTGGAAGCAAAGGTTTCAAACATATTGGGTCTGTGGTACTTGTCCGAGAGCGCCCACCATTGGCGCAGGGCCTCGGTCGGGTTTTTGTTCCCTTTTAACAGTTCTTTGATATGTTGGTGCGGGCTCATCGGCATCCGGCGGGATAAGGCTTGCCCGGCGGCTTGGGTTTGCGTGGCCAGTTTAGCATTTATTTTGGCGGTTTGGGCGGCTATTTTGCCCGAATTTAAAGCGGTGGCCTGTTGTGCGGCGCGTGCGGCTGCTGTTTCGGCCGGGATTACCGGGGTAACCTTGACTTTGGCGGCTTTAACGGCGCGGCGTGCCGAGCGGAAGCCCTTTTGCGCACGGACGGGCAGGGCGGTGCTTAATACAAAGAAAGCGAGAAACAGCGAAATAATTTTTGCGGTGCGTGTGTTCATACTAACAGTATAACACGGGAGTTTTGCAAAAAGAAAGGGCTAAAAGACCTAGGCGGCTTATAGGCCCTTTTAGGCAAAAGTAAGCGGGGGAAAGGGTAAGCCGCCCGACTTTCGGGAATGACGACTTTATGAAAAAAGGAGGTCATCCTGAATTTAGTTCAGGAACTACCGATTGTGTTGTTAGTTGTTGCAGGCGTTTTTAACAACCCAAAAGGTAGATTCTGAAACAAGTTCAGAATGACCCCAATTTTTATAACAGCCTTATTTTTTATTGTTTCCGTTTCGTTTGTTTGCGTCATTACAAAAAGAGTGTTGCCCACTAAATCAAATGAGCGCGGAAAATCTGCCGCCTGCAAGGCGCGGCCCGTAGGGTGCCGTCATCCCGGAAGGTTTTTATCCGGGATCTGTCGTTGTCGTTTTGCTGTTTACTGTAAAGGGCTTGACCCGTTTTTTTTTTTTTGATAAATTGGAGAGAGAACGCATTTGCCGTACCCGGATGTATCCGCCGTATAAAAACGCGTATAAAAGGCTGTTTTGCTCAAATATAAAGGCCTTAACAAGGAGAAAAAATGAAAGGATTTAATGATGTTAGCCGTGCGGCCACTTGCGATAGTGGCGTCATTCTGGAAAGTTGTAGTCCAGAATCTGTTGTTGCGAAACGACGAGATTCCGTACAGAAACCTTACGGAATGACGTCTGCTTGGGGTGGCCGCCCGGCAAGTGCCTTTGTCAAAAGGTTGGTCGTTATGTTCCTTATTTGTCTGTTTGCAACGGTAAATGCCCCGGCGGAAATTATTTCCGCGGTGTCGTATAATCCGTCGCGTATGGGCGATTACGTCTATTTAAAGGTAGCCGATAAGGCCAATTTAAAGGGCGGCATTGAAAGTAACACGATGAGGGTCCGCTCTGGTGGGACCGTGAGCGCAAGTTCGCCTAATTTAAATTATGACGTCCCCACCGTGGTGGGCGCATCCGGTTCTACTTTGGATATGCCGAACACGGTTATCCACGGGAGCGCGGCCAATACTTATAATAATTACCAATCTGTAAATACGGGTATGCCCAGCGCACTTTTAAATAATGTATATGTAAATGGCGGACAAACAACGGTCAAAAACGATTCGTATATTTCCACGTTAGACGCAGTAAACCGCTTAAAACAAAAAGCGGCTACCTTGCGCGCGAATAAACTTTCTGTCAGCGGTTCCGAGGACGCAAGCCTTTACGACGGAGCAACGACCGACGGATTTACCTTGGCTGGAAACGATATTCCGCAGCCGACGTCTTCGCACGTCAACACGGGCGCGGCTCTCAGCAACTGCACGTTAAAATGGGAAGAGCGCACCACGAGCGATAACCAAAAGGTAAAACTCTTGGCTCTTGCGAATTGCGGAGGAACTACTCCGTCTACGGGCGATTGTTCTAATGCAACTTATAAAGCCAGCCACAAGAGCGAGTGCTGCCCGTCTGCTCCTCAAACTGATACAGTATGCTATCAAAAGTTGTATAAGTGGGTATCTACAAACACGACCAATCATAATGATCCCGATGGGAGTGATTGCAAGATTGGAAATGAGTGTTTTTCTTTGGATTCAAAGTGTGATTCTCTGTTAGGTTGTCATAATTACAGTGCCGGACAGGGACAACTTGAACGCGATTGCGTTTGTAGAGAATTAAAATGCCAAGATTCTGGCGAATATAAACAGTTGTGGTAATTTTTAAATAGCCCGGGGCAAGAACTTCCCCGGGTTTTTTATGGCAAAAAGAAAACCCCTGCGGGACTAGTAACCGCAGGGGTATGTTCGGAGTTTGTTATTCCGTTTGGATAACTATTTCGCCTCTTGGGCCGTTTCAGCGGCGGCCGGAGTTTCGGCAGCAGCGTCGGCGGACACCACTTTTTTAACTTCCTGCAAGCGGGCGGCTTTACCGGAGAGTTTGGTGAGGTAGTTGAGTTTGGCTCTTCTTACCTTGCCCACTTTGAGGACTTCAATGCTGTCCACGCGGGGAGAGTGCACCGGGAAAATGCGTTCCACGCCTACGCCGAAAGAGATTTTGCGTACGGTGAACGTTTCGCTGATGCCACTTCCTCTGCGGGCGATAACCACGCCGTCAAAGGCTTGGAGTCTTTCGTTGTCGCCTTCAACAACTTTTACTTTTACTCTGACGGTGTCGCCGGCTTTGAAAACCGGTACATTGGTTTTAAGATTGTGTTTAATTTCGTTGATATTCATAAAACTTACTTCCTCCGAATCGTTTTTTTCTTTTGGACCTTTTTTGACTTTTGAGAGGCGGTTTCAAGCAAATCGGGTCTTAACTGTTTTGTAATCTGTAATGCTTGTTCGTGTTTCCACGCTTCAATTTCTTTATGGTTGCCGTTTAACAGCACCGCCGGAACCTTCCGCCCGCGCCAAACTTCCGGGCGCGTATATTGTGGGGCTTCCAGCAAATGCCCTTCAAACGACTCCAAAGACGTTACGTCCTCTTTTTTAAAGGTGCCCCGTTGCAATCGGGTAATGGCGTCTATCATCACGCAGGCGGCCAATTCTCCGCCCGTTAAAATGTAGTCGCCAAGCGACACCTCTAAATCCACCTCGGGATATATTCTTGCGTCAATCCCTTCGTAATGCCCGCACACAACAATCAGGTGGCGTTTTTTGGCCAGTTTTTTAGCCAATTCCTGGTTAAAAACTTGCCCGCGCGGACTGGTTAAAATGACGTACGAGGTCTTCTTGCGCAGTTTGGAAATGGCTTGATAAAGCGGTTCCGCTTTCATCAGCATCCCCGGGCCACCGCCGTAGGGCCTGTCGTCTATGGTTTTGTGCTTATCCTCGGCAAATTGCCGGGGGGAAAGCGTACCCAATTTTATTATCCCCGCCTTGCGCGCCCGCCCCACAATACTGTGGGAGAGCGTTTGGTCTATCATTTCTTCAAAAGCGGTGATAACGTCTATTTTCATTAATCTTCCAACTTTAAGGTAACTTTTTTGTTCTGTTTGGCGGCCGCGGCGTTTAAAACGGTTCTCACCGCTTTGATGATGCAGCCGTCTTTCCCAATCACTTTACCTTTGTCGGCGGCGTCCACCTTGGTGGACAGATAAACTTTGTTCTGCTCAACCTTTTCTTCCACTACCACATTATCGGGCGTAGAGGAAAGAGATTTCAAAAGCAGAGTGGCCAATTCTTTCATAATGCCTCGCGGGGATTATTTGGCGCTGGCTTTTTTAATCAAGTTCGCGACGGTTTCAGAGGGTTTAGCACCCACTTTCATCCAATATTCCACTCTGGGCATATTCAGTTTGACTTGTTCGGCAACATTGGGGTTGCAGGGGTGATACTGGCCCAACACTTCTTTGGCTTCCTTGCCCACGGCGGAAGATTTTTCAATCGCCACTACTCTGTACTGGGCTTGGGCTTTTTTGCCGACTCTCTGTAATCTGATAACTACTGCCATTATGACTCTCCTTGTATGCTTTTACACGAGGTAAAAGACTGTAATTAAATGTCCGGGGCCGCCTGTCTGATTTGGTTGAGGGCCAATACAGGGTCCGCGGCTTTAAAAATTGCACTTCCGGCGACGAGCGCATCCGCCCCAGCCTTTATGGCGCGGGGGGCCGTTTGCGCATTAATGCCGCCATCCACTTCCAGCCAAATTGCTTTGCCGGAAGCGGCGATAATTTGGCGTACCCGTTTGATTTGGTCTTCGCTTCCGGGCAAAAACGCCTGCCCGCCAAAGCCGGGGTACACCGTCATTACTAATACTAAATCCAACAAATCCGTAAGCGGAGCGATAAGTTCCGGGTCGGTGTCGGGTTTAATGGATAAACCCGTTTTTACGCCGAAACTTTTAATCAGTTTAAGCGTTTCTACAATTTCGTCCTTTGCTTCAATATGCACGGTGAGCAAATCCGCTCCCGCCTTGGCAAAGGGTTCCACAAACAACATCGGGTTTTCTACCATTAAATGGGTATCTAACGGTAAATCTGTTTTTCCTTTCAAAGAACTTACAACGGACGGCCCAAAACTTAAATTGGGTACAAAGTGCCCGTCCATAATATCTACGTGCAACCAATCCGCCCCGGCCTTTTGCACGGCGAGGACGTCTCTGCCCAACTGCCACAAATCGGCAGACAGGATAGAGGGCGCAACAGATATTTTACCATTTGCGGAGGGCATTTTGGAAATTTTTATCATTGCAGTTCTCTTTCGCGCACTAAAACACCGTCCACAAACACCCGTAAAGTGGCTCTTTCGGCAAACGGTACTTCCAGGTCAATTTTAGAGCCCGGTTGGCGCGTTTCGTTCAAAATTTCGTTTTCTGCGTCGCCCTGTTCCAGCACTACGCGCACGCGGCTGGCGTTTTTGCCCTGCGGCATTTCGTAATGCAGGTGGTACGATTTTTCATCGTCGCCCGCTTGGCGGCGGCTGACCGTAACTTCCAGGTTGGCGCCGGGGGCGATTTGGTTATCTGCCGACGGATTTTGTGCGGCAATCGTACCGTTGGGGAAGACGGATTTAGAATCTTCTTTAATAATTAAATTGATGTTTTGCGCGCTGGCCCACAGGGTGGCTTCGGAGAGTTTTTTGCTCTTAAAATTGGGGACCAAAATTACGCTGGCCGGCGGAGCCCCGTTGGAAAGTACGAGGGAAACCTTGTCTCCCTTTTGCACCATACTGTCCGCCTTGGGGGTTTGGGCCACGATGAGCCCCTTTTCGTAAGTAAGCGAATAGGCGTTATCCACTTTATCTACCAAAAGCCCCGCTTGGCGCACGGCCAGTTGGGCGCTTCTTAAATCGGTGCCGACGGTGTTGGGCACGAAGACCATTTCGTCCCCTTGGCTAATCCACACGCGGATGACGCGCCCTTCGCGCACAGTAGAACCCGCAGAGGGCAACTGGCGCAAAACAGAGCCCGGAGCGACCTCTTTGGCAAATTCCACGCCCGCCTGCTTTAAGGCCAAATTGTTGGAAGCGAGCAAACCGAGGGCCTGCGTAACGGATTTTTTGGTTAAATCGGGCACGGTAACCTCTTTGCGGGTGTGCACCAAGGCTCCCAGCACCCAATCCGCCGATATAAAAATCAGCGCCAAAAAGAACACCACAATAAGCCCCGCCACAATCCATTTGGTGCGGTGGTTTTTATTGGTTTTCTTTAAAAAATCGTCAAAATTCTGTTCGTTGCTCACGTTATTCTCTAAACGCCCCGTCGTGCGCTTTTAATCCGCGCCCGTTGGCAAAGGCATCGGCTGCCATTGGCTTTTTGCCTGCGGGGTGTACCTCGTTTAACCAAATACTTCCTTCTTTACATTTTACTAAAATTCCCCGGTTTCTTTCAATTAAAAGCACCGTTCCTGCGGGTTCGTTTGCGGGACTGTCGCCCAGTTCGGTGCGGACAACCTGTAACCACTCCGTTTTGCCGTTGTGCGTAAAGGGAACCTTGGGCTTGGGGCCGCAGGCTAGGCCGCGCGCACGGTTGTTGAGTTCGGTCGCGGTCAAAAGTTCCGGGCGCAAAAGCGCGTCCTCTTTTTCCAGCATTGGGGCCAAGGTCGGTTCGCCCTCTTGCGGGGTTTGTACCATATGGCCCTTTTCAATTTGCTCCAAGCACTCCTTTAAACCGTCCAAGCCGAGCGGAATTAACTTTTCAAACAGGGTTTGGGCGTTGTCTTGCGGCAAAATATCGGCTTCCTTTTGCAGAAAGAGCGGACCGTCGTCCATACCGGGGCGAATCCAAAAAACGGAAATACCCGTGTGCGTGTAACCTTGGATTACGGCCTGCTGGACGGGTGCCGCGCCGCGCAGTTTAGGCAGGAGCGAAAAGTGCACATTTAAAATGCCCAGTTTAGGCAAAGCCAAAAAATTGGGGCGGAAGATTTTTCCGTACGCCACCGCTACGCCCAAATCAAAGGGTACGGCGGCGATTTTATCAAACTCGTCCTTTAATTTTTCGGGCGACAAAACGGGTAAATTCAGCGCTAGCGCGCGTTGTTTTACCGGGCAGGGGGTAATCACCATCCCGCGCCCGCGGGGCCGGTCGGCCTGCGTAACGACGAGTTGCACATCGGTTAATTGATGCAGTAAATCCAAATACGGCACGGACAAATCGGGCGTGCCAAAGAAAATTGTTTTTAATTTAGCCATACCTATATAGTATCAAAAACAAGGGCTGAAAGTATTTTTTTAAAGGGTGTAGATTTTTTAAACTTTTTGCGTTCTTACTGGTAGAACCGAAAGTTCAAACATTGTAGAAAAGGAGAAATCGTATGAAAAAATTACTGGTATTTGTATTGGCGGGAACCTTTATGTTCGGGGCGTTTGCACCAAGCGTATTTGCCCAAGGAGCCAAAACCCGCGGGGTGCGGGCGGAAGGACTGGCCAAGGCGGGCCTGAAAACGGGCTTAAAAACGGAGCCAAGAACGGGCTCAAAAACGGCTTGAAAAATGGTTTAAAGAACGGCCTTAAAAATGGGCTTAAAAACGGTAAGAAAAACGGAGACAAAAAATAAAATTAGCGCGCAGGGTCTTCGGGCCTTGCGCCCGCTATAAGAGAGGAACAATATGAAGAAAATCATTAGTTTATGTATGGCAGGTTTATTTGTTTTATTCGTTGCGCCGCTTTACGCGCAAGAAACGGGAACCCCGGCAAAGGGTCTTAAAAACGGTTTAGCGGACGGTTTAAAGGACGGGGCTAAAAATGGTCTTGCGGGCGGCTTAAAGGACGGAGCAAAAAACGGTTTAAAGGATGGGGCCAAGGACGGCCTTAAAAACGGACGCCAGAAGAGCCCCAAGGCAGAAAAAAAGCAGAAAACAAAAAAGGCGGAAAAAACGAAAAAGTCTCCCGGCAAAACGGGCGAAAAAACGCATTTGACGGATGAACAATTAGCCGCCAAGCGCGAGGCAACGGATGCCAAGATTGAAGCCAATCGCGAAGCGGGCGACGCCCAGCGTGAAGCCAAATACGAGTTGCGCCTGGCCAACGCCAAGAGCGACGAAGCCCGCGCACATATGCAGGCCAGTCACGATAAAAAGGTGGAAAAATTGGAGCAAAAGCGCAATATCGCCGACGAAAAGAAAGACAACCGCCGCGAACAGGCCGATAACAAGCGCGCCGCCGCCAAACAAAAGGCGTCCGCGGACAAATCAAAAAAGAGTAGCGGAAAAAAGCATTAAAAACTTGTAAAATTTCTGCAAGAGGTGTATATGGATAACCGTTTGATTGAGCAGGCTTTTATAGAATTTCATACGCAGTTGGTCCGTTTGGCGGTCCAGCATTTAAACCCGGTGCTGGCCCAGCGGGTAACGCCGGACGATGTGGTGCAGGAAACCTTTTTAGCGGCCTGTAAACGGCTGAATTATTTTAAGGCCAATCCCGAGGTTCCCGTGTATTGCAAATTGCGTAAACTGCTCTTTCAAACCTTATCCGACTTGGAGCGCAAGCATTTGCAGGCGCAAAAGCGGGATGCATATAAGGAACTTTGCGTGGGCGGGGATACCACCGCCAGTGCGGCGCAGGTAAACTGGAATATGTTTGCAGATACTTTAACGAGCCCGCTTTCCAAATTAACGCGCCAAGAAAGGCTTGGCTTGTTGCAAACGGTATTGGAACATTTGTCCGAAAATGACAGGCAAATTTTGGAGTTGCGCCATTTTGACGGGATGTCCAACACCGACTGCGCGGCCGTGCTTAAAATTACGCCCAAAACGGCCAGTATTCGCTATGTGCGGGCGTTGGAGCGGTTGCGTACAAAGGCCGCGGAACTGTCGGGGTTTGGCTTATGAGTTTTGAAGAAATTGTTTCCCAGTTTTTAGACGAGTGCCAAAAGGGCCTATCTCCGCAAGTGGCCGATTATCAAAAGCGTTATCCGCAGTATGCAAAGCGTTTGGCGCAGGTGTTGCCGCTGTCGCAAGAATTGGAAAAATTACACCCTAAACAGGAAACCCCCGCCGAACAGGAGCAGTTGGACGATTACCGCTTGCTTACTAAAATCGGCGCGGGCGGTATGGGGGTGGTGTACGAAGCCTTGCAGGTATCTCTTAACCGCCGGGTAGCCGTCAAACTGTTGTCCCGTTCCTTTATTACGGATGAAGCCCAGCGCAAACAGTTTGAAAACGAAGCCCTGATTATTGCCCGCTTACACCATCCGAATATCGTGCAGGTGTTGAGCGCCAAGTGCACTCCCCGGCGGTGTTACTATGCTATGGAACTTATCCGCGGCACCGGGTTGCACCAGTATTCCTTTAAAAATTTGCGCGAGGTGGCGCAGGCGGGCCTCCAAGCCGCCAATGCGTTGGCCTACGCGCACGGTTGTAAGGTGTTGCACCGGGATATAAAACCGGCCAACCTGCTTATAGATAACAAGGGACACGTCTATGTGAGCGATTTCGGCATAGCCTTTATGACGAACGAGCCGGGTAAAACCCCGGCGGACCCGCGTAGCGGAACGATTCGCTATATGGCCCCAGAAAAATTACTGCGGGCCGAAAACACCTTTGCTACGGACCAATATTCCTTTGGGGCAACCCTGTATGAACTGATCACGCGTGAGCCGTTTATTGGGGGAAGTTCTTATGGGGAAATTTCGCGTAAAATCAGCGCGGGGCAAATTCCGCAGTTATCGTGTGCCGAGCCGGATTTAGCGGCGATTGTCAACAAATGTACGCGCGTAAATCCGTCGGAGCGGTATGGCAGTATGGCGGAGGTGGCGGACGACCTGAAACGCTTTTTAACTAACGAGCCCGTCCGTGCCGCGCATACTTCGTGGGTGCGCCGTTTTGTGTTGTGGCGGCGCAGAAGCCCGGCGGCGGCTTTTTTTAGTTTGCTGGCGGCTTTCTGCGGGGTGGCCTTTGTAGGGGCCTTGCTAATTGGATATATCAATACGAATAAGGCTCTTAAACTGGCCCGCCAAAATGCCGCCACGGCCGATGCCACCCTATCCAAAATTTTTACTTATGTGCAAACGCAGACGCCCTCTTCGGGCGCGAGCACCCTTTTGGGCGCGCTTATGCCTTATTATCAGGAAATTTCCACCCAGCAAAAGGTCTCGCCCGAAAAGCGCGCGCAGGTCAGCCAGTTGGTGGGGCAAACGGCGGAATTGTCGGGCGATTATGCACTAGCCGAACAGGCGTTTAGAACCGTGCAAACGCTTCGCCCGGGGGCCGCTTCCTTAAACCAGTTGGCGCAGGTGCTGGAAAAGGCAGGCAAAACAACTGAGGCCGCTTCCTTGCGGCAAACGGTTGTGAAAAACTATTTGTCAGCCTCCGCGCCCGCCGACCGATACGAGGCCGTCCGCGCCTTGCTCGCGCTACCCGCGCAGGAAAATTCCCGACGCCAAGCCTTTAAGACGCTTAAAGAACTTTTGGCGCAGGAGCCGCAAAACGCAGATTATCTGTATGCCTATGCACTGCTGGTGGGGGAAAATCCGCGCTTATTTGCCGGGGAGCGTATTCCGGGGGTGGAGCCAAACGCGCTTGTCCTGTTAAACCGTATGGCTGAAAAATATCCCCAGCGTGCGGAATACGGATTAAGTGCGGTGGAGTTGATGACGCGCAAGTTGCGCTATGCCGCGCGTTTTCAGGCACGGGATTTTGATAATTTGCAGTTGGCCCTCGCATTGTCGGACAGACTGTTGGGTCGTTTCCCAAATACGCCCAAGGTGGTGTCTTCCGTAGTGTCTTTGCGTAGTGGGGCGGTGCGGCTAATGCGGCGCGAGGGGGATTTTGCTTCTGCCCGCAAGGAAACAGAACACCTTTTAGGAATGTTGGAACTGCTGTTTTACAACCCGCAAACGCCCAACGACGTAAAGGAGACTTTGCTTACTTTGCAATTAGACCGTTTGGAAATGTTTGAGCGGGATGGAAGGGCGGAATCCGCGCGGGAATTAAAAAAGCAAATTCAGGCGGAGTTGCAGGAGTATAGCGGGGAAAAATCTGCCACGTTTAGGGCCCGTTTGGAGGCAAATAAATGAAAAAACTTTTTGCGTTATTAATCGTCTTGGGTCTAGTGGCCCCATTACTGGCCCGCCCGGCCCGTAAACCGTTGGGGGCGGTTGCTTCGCCCAGTTTATTGACCTCGTTGCCGGTGGAACAGCAAACCTTTGCAGGCGATTTGCCTTATTGCCAAAATAAACCGCAGGCTCCGGTGGAAGCGTTAGTGGTGCTTTTGCACGGGCGCAGCGGGAGCGGAACGGATAACTTAGCCCAACTGGCGAACCCGGCGGTAAAGTCGCTTTTTGCCTATGTGGAGCAAACGGGAAAAAGGGTTCTTGTGCTTTTGCCGCAGGCTCCGCAACGCGGCGGGTGGAGTGCTGTTGAGGAAAATTTGGCCCGGTTAGTGTCTTCTAAAATACGCGAATACCATATCCCGGCTGATAAGGTATATATTTCGGGTGTTTCCATGGGCGGTGGAGGGGTCTATTCCCTAATGGCAAAACATCCGGGCCTTTTTAGCAAGGCCGTTTTGGTCAGCGCAGGCGGGCGTGCCGAACTGGCCCGCAAAATGAAAGGCCAATTTTTGCTCATCCACGGGGAGCAAGACCGCGTGATTCCGTTTGCGCGGGCGGAGCAAATGGCCCAAGCGCTTGCACAAAATAAAGCGGTACAAGTTGTTCTTTGGCCCCTTGCCGGACGGGGACATATAGACGGAGCACAAGCGGCCTATTCCGCCAACACGTGGAATTGGCTGTTTGAGGGGGAAAAATGAACTGGCAGAGTTTGGTTATCGGGGCGGGAGCGTTTTTGCTGATTGGCGTGTTTCATCCGCTGGTGATTTGGGGGGAATATTATTTTTCCAAAAGAATTTGGCCCGTTTTTTTGGTGGCGGGCCTCGCCCTGTTGGCGGCGGCAATTTTTACAAAGGGGGCAATCCTTTCTCCCTTGCTCAGCATAGCGGGGTTTTGCGCGCTGTGGAGCATAAAGGAACTCTTTGAGCAGGAAAAGCGCGTGCAAAAGGGCTGGTTTGCCAAAAATCCCAACCGCAAATAAAAAATCCTTGACTTGGAGCAAACTCCAAGGATTATACTGTTATTATAATTCTTGTGAGTGAGGTGTTTTTTATGAACAAAGATGTTATTGCTTTGACGGGTGCGGGCTCTATCGGCCTGGCGATTGTCCGCCGGATAGGCGCCGGGAAAAAATTGCTGGTGGCGGACTTGCACCAAGCGGCGGCGGATGCGGCGGTAAAGGATTTGTATAACGCCGGGTTTGACGCGGCCAGTGCGCAGGTGGATATCTCGTCGCGCGAGTCTATCACCCGCCTAATCGCCCAAGCGCAGGCCTTGGGGACTATCAAAGGGTTTGTTAATGCGGCGGGCGTTTCGCCCTCGCAGGCCCCGGTAGCCAGCATTTTAAAGGTGGATTTGTACGGCACGGCAGTGTTGTTGGAAGAGTTTGGAAAAGTGATTGCGCCCGGCGGTTGCGGAGTGATTATTTCTTCCCAGTCCGGCCACCGGTTGGGGGCGTTGCCCGCCGAACAAACGCACGCGCTTGCCACCACGCCGACGGAAGAACTCCTTTCCTTGCCCTTTTTACAGCCCGAAGTGGTCAAGGATACGTTGCGCGCGTACCAACTTTCCAAGCGGTGCAATGTGTTGCGCGTAATGTCGGAAAGCGTGAAATGGGGCAAACGCGGTGCGCGGATTAACTCCATTAGCCCCGGGATTATTATTACTCCGCTTGCCAATGACGAACTGAATGGCCCGCGCGGAGAAGGATATCGGCGGATGTTGTCTTTGTGCCCGGCGGGGAGAGCCGGCACGCCGGACGAAGTGGCCACCGTGGCGGAGTTGCTAATGACGGAGCGCGGAGCCTTTATCAGCGGAAGTGATTTCCTGATGGACGGGGGCGTTACGGCCTCGTACTGGTATGGCGATTTAGCCCCCAAAAATAAATAAGTCTTTCAAAAGCCCCGCCGCCTTGGCGGGGTTTTTCTTTTGTAGGGGCGTTAAAAGCGGTATAATAATAAAAAGCGCTTTTGCGCGTAACCCCTTTATAAGGAAGAAACAATGAAACAAGTGATTTTGACCGGAGACCGCCCCACGGGCCGCTTGCACGTCGGGCATTATGTAGGCTCTTTAAAAAGACGCGTCCAACTGCAAAACAGCGGGAAATTTGACCAAATTTTTATTATGATTGCCGACGCGCAGGCGTTGACGGATAACGCCCACCAGCCCCAAAAGGTGCGCGACAACGTCATCCAAGTAGCCCTGGACTATTTGTCCTGCGGCTTGGACCCCGAAAAATCCACCATTTTTATCCAGTCTATGATTCCCGAACTGACGGAACTTACCTTTTATTATATGAACTTGGTAACAGTGGCCCGTGTGGGGCGCAATCCTACCGTCAAGTCGGAAATTAAATTGCGCGATTTTAAGACCAGTATTCCCTTGGGCTTTTTTGCCTACCCCGTCAGCCAGGCGGCGGATATCACGGCCTTCCGCGCTACCGCGGTGCCGGTGGGTGAGGACCAAATGCCGATGTTGGAACAGTGCCGCGAAATCGTGCACAGTTTCAATTCCACCTATGGCGAAACCTTGGTGGAGCCGCAAATTATCCTGCCCGACAATAAGGCCTGCCTGCGCCTGCCTGGTACGGACGGCAAGGCCAAAATGAGCAAATCCCTGGGCAACTGCATTTATTTGTCCGACGACGAGGAAACCGTGCGCAAGAAGGTAATGTCTATGTTTACGGACCCGAATCACGTCCGCGTGGAGGACCCGGGCAAGGTGGAGGGAAACCCCGTATTTGTATATTTGGACGCGTTCAGCCGCCCGGAACATTTTGAAAAATTCTGGCCCGAATACAAAAATTTGGACGAACTCAAAGCGCATTACCAGCGCGGCGGTTTGGGCGACGTAAAGATTAAAAAATTCTTAAACCAAGTGTTGCAGGACGAACTCGCCCCAATCCGCGAGCGCCGCAAACAATGGGAAGCGCGCCTGCCCGAGGTGTATGAAATTTTAAAAAAGGGCACCGAAAAGGCCCGCACCGTGGCCGCGCAAACAATGCACGACGTGCGCGCCGCAATGAAAATCAATTATTTTGAATAATAAAAGTTGATTTTTTGATACCGCACCCCCGCCCAATCCGCGAGGGTGCGTTCATTTAAACCGCTCTTTTCGGCAGATAAAAGGGGAAAATAATGCTTTACAAAACGGTTTATCACTCGCCTATCGGGGCAATAACCTTGGCGGCGGACGAAACGCATTTGGTTGGCCTGTGGTTAGCGGGGCAAAAGTATTTTGGCTCCGCATATAAAGAGCCCTTTACGGACCGTGCGGACCACCCCGTTTTGCAAAAGGCCGTACAATGGTTAAAGGATTATTTTGCGGGTAAACGCCCGGCTATTGCTACCTTGCCCTTAAACCCGCAGGGGAGCCCCTTTCGCCAGCGTGTGTGGCAGATGTTGTGCGAAATCCCTTACGGGCAAGTAGTTACCTATGGGGATATTGCCCGTCGGCTTGCGCAGGAGCAGGGCCAAAAAAGTATGTCTGCCCAGGTCGTGGGCGGCGCGGTGGGGCATAATCCTATTTCGGTTATTATCCCGTGCCACCGCGTAGTGGGGGCGGACGGAAGCCTGACGGGCTATGCGGGCGGATTAGCGGCCAAGGATTGGCTTTTAAGGCACGAGAAAAATCAAAATTAGTATTGACTTGATAATCCCTATTTGATAAGGTTTTGTTATAGTTATTTAGGGGGATACTGTTTTAAGGTATCTTCATATTGTTAGAGGAGGGACTAATGAAGTCCAACAAGAAACGTAAGGCGTTTACGCTTACGGAACTTTTGGTCGTGGTCATCGTGATAGGCATATTATCTGCGGTGGTATTACCAAAATTCAGTAAAGTGATAG
>SAMEA104315430__coassemble_150_pt1 | contig 38849 bp, 37 predicted proteins | sample SAMEA104315430__metabat2_low_PE_016 | metagenome-assembled genome bin SAMEA104315430 (sample SAMEA104315430) | gut metagenome | biome: Monkey gut; feature: monkey-associated habitat; material: faeces | place: China | collected 2013
CAGAAACCTTACGGAATGACGTCTGTTTGGGGTGGCCGCACGTCAACCGCTGGTTTTACTCTTATAGAACTCCTAGTCGTCGTTCTTATCATTGGCATATTGGCGGCGGTGGCATTGCCGCAATACAATGTGGCGGTGGAAAAGAGTCGCCTCGTCCAGCAGATTACAATGGTGGACGCTATTGTCCGCGCGCAAGAGGTGTATTATATGGCAAACGGAACCTTTGCGGACGACTTGGACGATTTGGATATTTCCTACCCCAAGGGTTGTACCTTTGACGGGGGCGCAGGGGACCATACTTGGGTAAATTGCGGTAAATTTTCGGTCAATTACAAACACGGCGGTTCTATTAGCAATGTGCACGGTTCCAATGCTTCCCATTGGAGCCAAGGTACCTTGCGCTACGAACGCATAATGTCCGTCGGGCCGCAGGCCAACGACGCGCACAAAACCTTTTGCCACGCGCAAACCTCGGACCAAACCGCCAACACCGTGTGCAAAAGTATGGGCGGAACTAATCCCACAAACAGCCCCTTATTTAGTGGTTTTACCCGCTATACTTTGTAAAGATATACATTTACCCATAAAAAAACCGCGCCCGTAAAGAGCGCGGTTTTTTGTGAACTAAAAAGGCTTATTTGGCCAGTTGTTTCCAAGAGTTGGCTTCGTCTTTTAGCGCTTTTTTAGCGTCTTTGGCGGCCTTTTTGGCTTCGGCTTTCTTGGCTTCGTTGGCTTCTTTTTGGGCTTTGGATTTGGCCTTGGCGTCGGCTTTGGCTTGTTTCAAAGCATCTTTTTGAGCCTTGGCTTTCGCTTTGGCATCGGTTTCGGCTTTTTTAGCGTTGGCCTTGGCCGTTTCAGCCTTGGCTTTGGCGTCAGATTTAGCCTTAGCCGCTTGGGTCTTAGCATCGGCTTTGGCGGTTTTGGCTTTGGCCTTCAAATCTTTTTCGGCTTTTTTAGCATTGGCTTTGGCATCAGCCTTGGCCTGTTTGGCTTTCGCTTTGGCTTGGGCCTTGGCTTCGGCGGCTTTGGCTTTGCTGTCAGCGGAGTTGTTGGAGGCTTTGGCGGCTTCCAATTTGGCCTTGGCGTTGGCTTTTTGCGTTTCCAAGTTCTTTCTTAACGTGGTTACCTTGGACATCGTGCATTCGTTAATGCAGGTTACGTCCGCAGCGGCGCAGCCACAATTATCGGTGGCGGCGGAGGCGGCAGTCGGCCACGCGGCGGACAAGGTCAGCGCGAGGGCGAACAAGATGGTTTTCTTCATTGTGCTTCTCCTTTTAGTGTAAAAATATCTTACTTTCTTATTTTACAAAAATTCGTTTTTCCCACTCAACGCCCGATTTTTAATTAATTTTTCCTCTTGGTAAAGGGCACAATTTTGATAAAATAATATATATGGAAACGATAGTTGCTTCTACCCCGTGGTGGATAAATGCACTTTTAGGTATTGTGGTGGCCAATTTGCTCGTATGGCCGCTTACGTCGCGCTGGGTGGAAAGCCACTTGGAAATTTTCCTTTTGACGGTTGGCGCTGCGGCGGTAACCATTAGCGGTGGGTGGAGCGTAGATTTTATTTACGAAACCTTGCAATATCCCGTTAATGTGGCGTTTATCGTGCTGGTCGTCAGCGTGATTTTTAACAATTATTCCCGCTATATCTTCCGCGTGCTTTTTGCGTTCTTCCGAAAATTGGAGCCGCAATACAGTTTTGCCCTGTTGGTGTTTTTATTGGGGATTACGTCCTCTTTGGTAAGCGTAACGGTGGCGGCCTTGGTGCTGGCCGAGGTGTTAAAGGTCGTCAGTTTGGAGCGCTCCTCCACCGTGCGGATTACGGTTTTTGCTTGCTACGCTATTGGTTTGGGCGCGGTGCTGACTCCGCTGGCCGAACCGTTGGGGCTGATTATTAACAACGCGCTTACTGGGGCGCCGCACTTTGCAGATTTCTTCTTTTTAATGCGCCATTTCTTTGTGTGGATAGCCCCTGCTATTTTGCTTTTGTCGGCGGCGGCGGGGTATTCGGCGCGCCACGCGGGTACTACGATGCAAATGCACATCCGCGAGGATAAAGAAACATACGGCTCTATGCTGCGCCGGACGTGGCATATTTATATGTTCGTGGCCGCACTTAATTTGATTAGTGCGGGCTTGCGTCCCTTGGCACAAAGCACCATTACGCATTTGGGCGGAAAGGTCCTCTTTTTAGCCAATGCGGTATCTGTGATTATTGATAACGCCACCTTGGCCGCAATTGAAATTGTGCCGACTATCTCAATGAACGACCTTATCTATATGGTGATTGGGCTGGCGGCGTTTGGCAGTATGCTGGTGCAGGGGAACCTGCCCAACATTGTGGCGGCTGAAAAGTTGGGCATTAAAAGCCGCGAGTGGGCTTCTATAGCTGTGCCAACAGGCCTCGTGCTAATGGGCGGTTACTTTATTATTTTGTGGATTGCTTTATAGGCCTGGGCCTAAATCAAACAGGGCCTTTTGGCCCTTGTGGACTACTTACCTAATTAGTACCCTATATAAAAGGGAAAAATATGAAAAAATACTTAATTTTTGTTTTAGCCTGTCTAACGGCGGTGCCGTCTTTTGCGCAAAAATTGCCGAAAGCCCCCAAAGTAAAAGGGTTGGCCCGGATAATGAAACAACAAGCCCGCACGGTCCGCCAAGCCAATGCGCTTACGCAAATTCCAATTTCCACGCTCGCTTTAACTAACGTGCGCAAAGTGCAGGGAAAGGTGTATTTTACGCCTGTGCCGTCTATCCCGCAGAATAACCTGCTGGCTGAGCGGTTACTGGCACAAACCTTGCCGCCGACGGATCCGTTCCGCTTGCCCTTGTTGCTTAATGACCCTTCTTACACGCAACGTATGGAAGCGATTAAACAGTATAAAACTGTCTTGGAAAATTTTAAACAGTTTAAAAGCGATATAAATCCCTTTTTGTACTATCAGTCCAAACCTTCCGAGCGGCGCAGTTTGCCTCCGCAGGAGAAAGCGCAACTGGTAAATAAAATTTTGGCGATGCAACTTCAACTGCGGGAAGTGAATATTCTGGTAGCCCCCCAAGACCAACCCTTGGCGCAGGCCAATGCCTATGTGCGCTATGCTATGGAAGAGGTTGATCCAACCTTTGTGGGAATGTTGGATTCTGGGATGAGGGAAAAAAGAACGGACCGCAAATTTGATCCAAAAGAATTTATTATGGAGTCTCCCAAAGCGGGGCGTCTTGCCAGTTTGAAGAATTATTTGCCGTATTCCCTGCGGCTTCGTCAGGCGGCTGCCAAACTGCCGGCCGGCCTTAAAGTGGCGGTGTTAAATGATGATGCAAAAAGTTTGGCCGCTATTAAAGAAAAACACCAAACGGTCCTGTTCCCCAAGTGGAAAATTACCACTTACCAAAATACAGAAGTTTTGCTGAACGATATTTTGGGTGGGCGGGCCCAGTATGACCTTATTCTTACTGACTTGTGGGTCCCGGGTGGCGGCGGATATTATTTAACTGCCAAATTGCGCCACCAAGGTTTTAAGGGCGCCATTATTGCGGCGACGGCCTACCAGCCCACGGATTCCCTTAGTATTGGCCTGTTTAACAAAGGCTTTGACGGGATGATTCCTTTGCCGGGGAATTTTGAATTTCAAAAAGAGTGGCCGCTTGAATTGATGACGTCCCTCAATAATTATTTTTACTACCGGAACTTACACGGCTGGAACCGGTAAAAAAACTTTTTGTAAAAGCACCCGGAGCATTAGTTTGCCCCGGGTGCTCTTTTATATCTGCCCCGTAAAAGATACAATATATATATGTTCAACTGGAAAGGATTTATTTGCGGCGTGGTTACTTCGGCCACCTTCGGGCTTATCCCGTTGTTTACATTGCCGCTTTTGTCTGGCGGGATGAACGTCCCGTCTATTTTGTTTTACCGCTTTTTAATCGCTACCGTGCTGATGGGGGCGTTTATGGCGGTTACGGGCCGTTCCTTTAAGGTCAACCGGAAAGAGTTTTTGGTTTTGGCCGGGCTTAGCCTTTTGTATATCGGCTCTGCGGTGTTTTTGTTTTGGTCCTATCACTATTTGGCGAGCGGCGTTGCAACCACGATGATGTTTTTGTACCCCGTGTTTGTGGCCCTTATTATGATTACGGTTTTTAAGGAGCGCAATTCCATTTGGACGATGGCGGCTGTTTTATTGGCCGTTTGCGGGGTGGCGTTGCTCTCTTGGAACGGCAAGGGCGGCGGTGTGAGTTGGACGGGGATTTTGCTTGCGGTGCTATCTGGGTTTTCTTACGGGATATACATTATTTCCGTTAATAAATCGTGCGTAAAGGATATGAGTTCCACCAAATTAACCTTTTACGTTTTTATTTTTACAGCCTTTTTCTTATGGGTGGGGATGGGGCTGTTTGGCAAATTGCAAGGCGTAGCCACGCCAAAGGATTGGATGAATTTATTACTGCTTGCCATTATCCCGACGGTGGTTTCCAACATTACCTTGGTGGCCGCTATTAAAGCGATTGGTTCCACCTTTGCTTCCGTATTGGGGGCGATGGAACCCGTAACCGCTATGACGGTTGGCGTATTGGTGTTTGGCGAGCCGTTTACGCATACGACGGCCTTGGGCGTGGTAATGATTATCTTTGCGGTAACGATGGTTATTTTGTCGCCCGCGCTTGAAAAGGGATACCGCACGGGGAAATTTTTGTATATTACCAAAGTAAAGGGAATTCACCCCAATATTGTGCCGTATCATTAGTAGGTTTTTGCTACAATATAAAAAATAAAAGGAGAAACTATGGGACGCAACGGTTCTATTCATACAATCGTTTTAGTGCTGGTAATGCTGATTGGCTTCGGCGTGGCGCTTGGCTGGCCGCAGTACGAAAAGCACCGCACCCTTGTGGCGGCGCAAAAGGCCTTAGACATTGGCAAATCCTTGGCGTTTGCCGAGGCTTCCTATAAGGCGCGCTATAAAGCCTACACGCCCGATTTTGAATTGTTGGGCGAAGCGTTGCCCTGCCCCGTGGAGCGCACGGAAGGCAAAATAGAAATGGTGTGCAGTGATTATGCCTTTTCGCTTGCGGAAGGAAATTTGGTGCGCGTGGCACATAAAAGTTACCCCAAATGGTTTGATATTAATATAGACGAAGGCTCTATTGATTGTTCGCACGAAGAGGGCTCTTTGGTGGGGCAGCACATTTGCGCCCGGGTGGATTTGGCTGGTTCTAATAATTAAGGAGAATATATGAAGAAACTCTTACTCGTATTTTTGGCTTTGCCGCTGGTATTTGCCTGCTCTCCCAGCGTAAAACGCGTGGAGACCAACTTGGTAAAGGACGTCAGCGGCGGCTGGAACGATACCGATGCGCAAATGGTCGCGCAGGAAATGATTACCGATTGCTTGCAGGGCGGCTGGTATAACCGCTATTTAACCCGCAAGGGCAAGGAACCCGTGGTAATTGTGGGTACGGTAACCAATAACACGATGGAACACATCAACACGGGCGTGTTTGTGGAAGAAATCCAGCGCGCGCTTATCAATTCGGCCAAGGTGGACTTTGTGGCCTCTTCCGCGGAACGGGGCGAAATCCGCACCGAACGCTTGGAGCAGGACGAGTTCGCTTCCGAAGAGACGCGCAAGGCGTTTGGCAAGGAAGTCGGCGCCGACTTTATGTTAAGCGGCGTTTTGAACTCCGTGGTGGACAAATCCGGCAGTAAGGCGTTGGTGTTTTATCAGGTCAATATGAAACTGATTAACATTGAAACGAACCAAATTGTCTGGAACGGCCAAAAACAGATTAAAAAGTACGTCAAACGCAGTAAAGTAACTTGGTAGTTTTTATGAAGAAGGCGCGCGCATTATGTTTGGGGCTGGTGTTGTTTTGCTCCGCTTGTGCGGCGCCTTCCTTGTGTTTTAAAACCGACGTAAACAAATTGGTTTCCGCGGGCCAGTTTAAACAAGCCGAGGAGCAAATTCTTTCCAAACAAAATAAATATTACAAAAAGAAGGACGCCACACTCTTTTATTTGGACCGCGCCTCCCTGTTGCACGACGGTGGAAACCCCGCCGAAAGCGACCAACTTTTTTCCTCCGCCCAGGATTTTATAGATGCCTTATACGCCAAAAGCGTAACGGGCTCCGTCGGGCGTTTTGTAATTAACGATTTAACCGCCCCTTATTACGCCGCCAATTACGAGCGCGCCCTAACTTATTATTACCGCGCGATGAATTTTTTGGAGCGGGGGAATATTTCCTCTGCCGCGGTGGAAATGCGCCGGGCCGTCTTCTTTTTGGACGAACTGCGCGGAGCCAAACGCACGGGGTATAACGACGACCCCTTTGTGCAATATTTTGCGAGTTTGGTTTTTGAGTCCGTGGGCCAGCGGTCCGATGCGCGCATTTGCCGCCAAAATGCCCAAAACGCCTATGAGCGGTTGGGCGGCAAATTAAAAATTTCTATGCCTGAATTTTCCGTCCCTGCCAATGCAAATAATTACGGCGAAGTGATTTTCCTGCATTATAACGGCCTTTTGCCCCTTAAAAAAACGCAAACCTTACAGGTGGCTTGGGACAAGGCCTTGGTGCTGGCTTCCTCGCCCACGGAGTCCACGGACCAAGTATCGCCCGAAGTACAAAACGCCCTAATGGCCGGGCTGTATGGCTCGGCGGTTACGCTTTCGTTCCCGGTGCTGGAAAACCAGCCCTACCGCGTGGCTTCCTCGTGGGTGCTGGCGGGCGGACAGGTATATACTACGCAAAAGGCGGCTGATTTTGCCGCGCTTGCCAAACTGGATTTAGAGGAAAAAATGCCCGGTATCTTGTTCCGCACGGCTACGCGCGCGGTGGTAAAGGAAGTGGCCGCCGTACAGGCGCGCCAACTGGCCGCTTCGGCTTCGGACAGCGACACAACGGGCGACTTGGCCGGGATGTTTGTCAGCGCCTTGGGGGCCGCCTTGGAAAAGGCCGACACACGCCAATGGTTTACGCTCCCTGCCGAGGTGCGTATGACGCGGATTTTTGTGGCGCCGGGTAATCAAAATATCCGGGTGTTGTTTCGGGACGGAAATGGTAATATAATAGGAGAACATACCTTTGAAAATGTAAACGTGCCGCGCGGGGGGCGAGTGTTTTTGCACTACCGCACGGCTTATTAGAGGGATTATGAAGAAACTGCTTATGATGTGTGCCGCGGCGTTCTTATTAAGTGCGTGCGCGGGTATGAATAAAAATACGGTCAATTATCAAATGTCCAAGTACGATTCGGCCAAATACTATGTAGTGGCCGGGGAAGGGATGAGCAAAAACGAGGCCGCCCAAAACGCGCTTACCAATATGCAGCGCGAAATGGTGCAAAATGCTCCGGCGGCCGCGGACCAAGGTGTGGTCCCGGATTTACTGGCCAATGCCGAGGTGGAAAAGGTCTGGCGCGATGCGGACGTATCTGCCAAGCATTACTACGCGCTTGCAGTCTTGCCGCGTGAACGGGCGCGCAAGGTGCTGGCTCCGCTGTTGGACCAAACCGATGCCAAACTGGCGGGGTTATCCGCGCAGTTTGCTTCGCCAGCCCAGCCGCTTGCCGATTTAAAGGTGGCCTTTAAAATGCAACCGCTTGTTTCCCGCCGCAGTGCGCTGGACGATATGTACCAGTTTTTAGACGCCGGACAACAAGCCTACGAGGCTGAAAGATTTTCCGCTTATAAAGACGTACTCAAAGAAAAAATGGCCGCCGTATTGGTGGCGGTAGAAGTGGAAGGAGTGGAAAGCGAAGTAATGGTAACCTATGTGATAGACGCGCTGAACCAAATGGGGTTGGGCGTAGCCGATACCGCCAACGGGAGCGAAGCGGTACTCGTTAAAATTATCACGGATGTGGACGGTTACGACTCCCAAAAAGTCCAAGGGCTTGTGTGGTGTTCCAGCGGGGCTTCGGTCAGTTTGGTGGATGTGGCGCGGGGGGCGACGTTTTCCCGCTTTAACGTACACGAACGGGCGGGTACTTCCCGTGCGGCGGATTCCCAGCGCAAAAGTATGCAAAGCGTAGGGGAACAGGCGGCCAAACAGATTACCGCCCGGTTGGAAGCCTACTTAAAAACTAAATAGGAGATAATAATGAAAAAACTGTTAGTATTCGTTTTATTATGTGCGCCGTTGTTGGCTTTGGCGCAGCAGGCGGCTGCCGATAAACCGGCTGATACCGCCAAGGTAGAGGACCCGGCCGAACGCAACAAAATGCTCTACTCGCTCGGGTTTCTGTTGGGGGATAATTTAAAACGCCAGTTAATTTTGGATAACGAGGACGATTATAAAGCCCTTTCCCAAGGGATGCGCGACAGCCTTTTAAACAAACAAGCGCAAACGGACTTGGAAAAGTACAAACCGCAAATCATCCAAAAATACCAAGATGACGCCAAAACCATTTCCGCCAAGCGCCAAGCGGCCCAGCAGGAATATATGGAAAATTTCCAAAAGGAAAAGGGTGTAAAGACCTTGGATAACGGCGCGATGATGAAACTCACCCGCGCGGGCAAGGGCAAAACGCCCAAGGCCGACAGCACCGTAAAGGTTCACTATACGGGAACCTTGATTGACGGTACGAAATTTGACAGTTCCCGCGACCGCGGCGAAGCCTTCCAAACGCGCCTTACCGACGTAATCCCGTGCTGGACGAAGGCCGTCCAACAAATGAAGCCCGGTGCGCGCGCCAAGGTTGTTTGCCCCGCAGATACCGCTTACGGCAACCGCCCGGTGGGCCAAATCCCGGCCAACTCGGCGTTGGTGTTTGATATTGAACTGTTGGATATGGAATAATGTCCAAAACCAGTTACGCTTTAATAGCGATAATGGCGGCCGCGCTCCTGTATATGGGCGCGGCCCGCGTTTACCAAGTGTACGAACGCAAGGCGGCCGAGCGGGAAGCGGCGGCGGTGTCGTCGTTTTCCTTTCAAAATGTGCCCGTGTCGCTGGCGGCTCCGCAGGCCGAGCCCGTCAGTTACCCGGTGGCCTTTGAGCCCGCGCCGGAAGATGTGTATTTGGAGGATGCTCCTTTGACAGAGGAGCAAAAAGTCCAACAGGCGCAGGATACCATTGTGTCTATTTTAGACGATTACAAGGACGACCCGAATTTGCAACAATTTAACCGCGCTTTATCCCAAGCCACGCAGGGGAAAGTGGATAATCTGGGCGTGCTCAGCGGGGACGGGCTTGCCCAAATTTTGCAGGAAAATCCGCAAGTGGGGCAGGTGGTGGCGGAGAGTATGAAGAACCCCGAATTTGCCAAAACGGTACAGCAAATCTTTACTAACCCGCAATTTATTGAAAGCGTAAAGCAGTTGCAAGGGGCCGATTTACAAAAAAACGTGAAAAAACAGGGGAAAATTTAGTATTCTATAAAGGAATAGGAGGTCTTTGTGATTAAAATTTTTCTCAAAGCAGCCATTTTGGTTTTTATTATTTTAAGTATTTACTTTATTGTAAACCCCAGCGCGTGTTCCAACCTGATGATGGGCCGCGTAACCAATTCGCCCGATACCGAGCCGCGCATTGACTTGCCGGCCGCTACCGCCGACCATAGCGAAATGTTCACTCCGTCCGGCGACCAGCCGCTTGATAAGTCCGCTAACAAAGAGCAAAAGGTGGAAGGCATTACCGATACCAATTCTTTGGTAAAGGATAACGCGGGCGAGGAATATTCCCAAGAGGATATTGACTACGCAGTTGCCAGCCGTTATGTGGAACTGGAAAACGAATACGCCCAGTCCAAAAAAGCGACCAAGGACACGGCAAAGGAAATCTCCTATCAGGTAATGGACGATTTTGAACTGACGCCCGAAGAGTGGGAAGCCTTCTTGCAGCGCGCAACCAAGAGCAACTTGTTTGATAAGGTCCGCCGCGATTTGGCCACCCCCGCTAAATAAGTAACCTCTTATCTTGTAAAAAGCCGCCTCTATAACTTGGGGGCGGTTTTTTGGTGTACTCTTAAAAGGTCTTGCCCATAAAATAGCCCCGGGCCTATGCTGGGCATAAAACCGGGGCTATTTAAAGCGTTTTTTCAATTTAGATTAGTGGGGCAGCCTGCCTGCTAAAAACTCGGCTACGGGGCGCGTATGCTTGATTTTGCTTAATACAATTTTAATGGAGGCCGTAATCGGTACGGACAAAAACGCCCCGGGCACGCCCCATACCAAGGACCAAAAGATAAGGGAAGCCACAATAGCCGCCGGATGCAGGTCCATCCCCTCGCCCAAAAAGCGCGGCTCTAACAAGTTGCCAATAACAAACTCGGTGGCCGATAATAATCCCACCACCAGAAAGAACTGCGGCCCCAGCCCGTATTGCAAAAACAGCACCGGGGTAGGCAGTAAAACAGCCACAATGGAACCCACGCTGGGGATAAAGTTAAGCAAAAAGACAAACAGCGCAAACAGCGCGGCCAGTTTTACCTGAAAGCCAAACAAAATGGCCGCCGCAATAAATCCCGTAGCCAAAGAAGCCACCAACTTAACCGACAAATACACGGACACATTGGACAGCATTTCTTTAATGGCCGGGTTGGTAATGGGCGGAGCCTTTTTGCTCCCAAGCAGAAAAAACGTCATAAACAAAATAATCAGCGTGGTGTTGGACACCAAACTAAAAACCTTACTGCCGAAATTTCTCAGCCAGTTAAACACGGGCAAATCGCGCAGGTAGGTTTCAATAAATTTTTGGTCCAGCGTAATGCCGTGCTGATGCAGGCGGGACGTAATGTCCGTAATGGTGTCAATCAGGTTTTGGCGATAGACTTCCGCCCCCTTTAAAAATCCGCCCACGGAATTGACGGTAAACAAAATAACGCCTGCAAAAAAGGCCGCGCACAGTACAATGGAAACCGTCAGCGCAAGCCACGAGGGAAAGGAAAATTTGTGCTTTAAAAAAAGCGTGATTTGGGTCAAAATAGTGTAGAGAAAAACCGAAATAACCAGCGGAATTAACAGCGCCTTGGTATAGACTAAAAACGCCGTTACCACGCCTGCGGCGATAATCGTCAGGCAGATGGCGCTGGCTTTTAAATAGTAATAAATCGGTTTATCAGAACGCATTTTGCCCCCGGTTTTTTTCCGTTTTTTTGGCTATTTCCCGCGCCAAAAATAAAATTTTTCCCGTCAAAACTTCTACATCGCTTTGGCAGGCGGTCAGCAGCCAAACATTTAATTTGGCGGCTGTGAAATTTTTGTAGTTTTTGGCGAATAAATCGTAGGCGGTTGTCAGTTCGTCGCACGCGCGGGAAAGCGTTTTGGCGCGGCTGTTTAAGCCCTTGGCAGCCAAGGCCAAGTCGGCGGTCCAATCGCTGTCCTTGCATTGGCGGGCGGCGGCGCGGGCCTGCGTCCAAAAGGGTTCCCGGTCGTCTAATTGCTTGCGGAAATCCAAGCAATAAGCGTTAAACTGGGCGGCAAAGTCCCCGTCGCGTACGTCTATATTTTTGCGCAGTTGCTGTAAGATTTGTTCCAAGCGGCGGTTAAACTCGCGCAAGGCCTGCGCCGCGGCGGCGATTTCGTCGCGTAAGAGGTCGCATTGGTGCGAAATGTTGGTTAATAATTCTTCACAAGTCATAATACCGGGAAATTAATGGTAAAAATAGAGCCTAGCCCCCTGTCGGACACTACGCTAATAGACCCGTTGTGCAGGTCCAAAATGCGTTTGACCATTGCCAGCCCAAGCCCCCAACCGCTGATTTGCCCCGTAAAAAAATCATCCACTTGGTAAAACGGTTCAAAAATGCGGTTTACGTCCTGCGGGCGGATGCCAGCGCCGTAATCGCGCACGGAAAGGGAAATGCTGTCGCCGTGGTTGGCGCATTGCACCTTAATAATTTTTTCCATTTTGTTGTTAAATTTAATGGCGTTTGCCAAAAGTTCCTGCACGCACAGGCGCAGCATCTCTTCGTTGGCGGTAACGCTTAACCGCTCCGGGCAGTCAATCTCTACAAACGTGCCGCGCTTAACGGAGCCGTCCTCTTGCGGACTGACGGGAAGAGCAAATTCCTCTTCCAGCGTAATGGCCTTGGCGGCGCACTCTTTAATAAGCGGCTTTAATAAAACGGATTGTTTTTCCATCCCCTCGTGCTGGGCGGTGATTACTTTGTTAAACGACAGCAATTTATCCACCAGTTGGGACATTTTTCCGCCCTGCTTGTTAATTTCCTCCAACGCCTTGGAGGTAAAGGGGGAAAATTTTTCCTTCCCGGCCTGGGACAAAATAGCCTCCGAATAGCCGTTAATAATGGAAAGCGGTGTTTTTAATTTATGGGAAATTAATGTCAGCGCCCGTGCGTTAATGGACACATTTTCTTCTTCGCTCATATTTTTCCCCTAGAACGAGGCCACCAAACGGACGTATAAAATATCGCGTTTGTTTTCGTTATGGACGGTGCGGACGTGGTTATAGGCCAAGTCGGCGTGTACGTCGTTGGTAATGGCAAAGGTGTTGCCCGCGATAAAAGAGTGTTCCGGGTCCGCCGTGTAAAATTCCCCATAGCGGTAACCTAAATAAAGCGAGGACTGCTGGTCCGGCCACATCCAGGTAAGCCGCGTGCCCAAGGCGTATTTGCCCAAGTCGTGCACTACATCATAGGTTTGGGTGGGGGCCAAGTCCTGCTGGTCCATAATGCCGCGGAAGGCTTTTACGCCCTCAATGCCGTTAGGGTATTGGAAGACCGTTCCGGCGGCTTCAAAGCCAAAGCGGCGGAAGAAATTTTTAGTAAGGCCCAAGGTATAGGCAAATTGGGTGTAATTTTCGTTAGACAAGGTGCCGTCCGAATAGGCCAAGGTGCCTTTTTGGCGCGCGAACGAAGCCCCCAAATAGGCGTGCGTGTATAAGTCGTTTACGGTGTCGTCCTCTAACGTCATAATCAGGCGGGCCGAAACGCCGTAGGCGGAAGAATCCTGATAGTTTTCGTCTTTGCTTTTGTTCTTAAAATAGTAGAAGGGTTTTAAGTCTAATTTCAAATAGTCAAAGTCCAATCCTATGGGCAGGCCGACGGAATAAATCGGGTCTTTAAAGCCGTCCTCTTTCACATATTTGGCTTCTACCCCGGCCAATACATTTAAACTCCACGCGGCCACCGCGCTGACGCGGGCTTGGTCAAAATGCGATGCGCCGATATACGCGGCCGACACGTCAACGGTGCGGGCCTGTAAAGCGGCGGAAGAAAGCAACAGCAAGGTAATAAATAAAGTGAGTTTTTTCATATACTCCCATTTAACCAAATTTAAAGCAGTTGCGGTATGTTTTTTCACTATACGGGGCCACTTTATTTGGTAGAATAAAAAATATGAAGAAAATTTTTCCCTTATTTTTAGTTCTTTTTGCCGCTGTTTTTACGCAGGCGGCCCAAGTAGTCCGCGGCCCGTACATTGAGGACCCGACCCAAACCACAATGATTTTAAAATGGCAGACGGATACGGCCACGCCGTCGTGGTTGGAGTACGGCCCCGCGCCGCGCTGTAACCAAATTATGACGGTTACCCCCGAGGGCACCGCACATAAAGCCGTGTTGTACGGCCTCGTGCCCAACCAGGATTTTTGCTACCGCCTGTATGTAAATAACACGGCGGGCGACGGCGTGCAGGACCCCGTAGAGGGCTCCTTTCGCACGTTATTTTCAGCCGAAAGAAAGGTGGTCAACTTTTTGGTTTTAGGCCAAACGGGCGCGGCGGAACCCCAGCCTACTGAGGAAAACCCGGACCCGGTGGACGAAGCCGCCCGTGCGCGCGAAGCGTTGGCAGGGTTAATGGTAAAGGAAAAGAGCGACTTTTTAATTCACACGGGCAATATTACCGCATCTGGCTTAAATGCGGATGCGGACCGGGAGTTTTTCACTCCGTTTAAAGAGGTACTAGCTAAAAATCCGCTTTTTGTGGCGCTTGGGCCCAATGAATACGGCCCCAACCGCGATAGCCGCGACAGCAAGGCCTTTCTGCGTACCAACTACACCCGCTTCCACGATATGACTTGGAGCAAGGCTTCGCCGAAATATTATTCGTTTGATACGGCCAACGTGCGCTTTGTGTTTTTGGATACCAATGTGGCCGAAGGGGCCGTGTGGGCGCCGGAAATCGGCGAGAAATCAGCGCAGACCGATTGGCTGAAAACCACCTTGGCTTCGGCGGGGGAAAAGTGGAAAATCGTGGTAATGAACGCGCCTGCGTATTCCACAGGGGCCCGCGGCAGCCGCAACGAGGTCTTTGCCGCTTGGGGCAAAATTTTTGAAAATTACCGCGTGGATTTGGTTATCCAAGGCGGCGATGCGGATTACGAACGCACGTTCCCAATGTACCGCGGCGAACCGTCTGCGCGCGGGGTAACGTATGTAACCTTGGGTACGGCGGCGCCTGCCCCCACCAAACGCGAACACGGGGATTCTTCCACGGCGCGCTTTGTGGCGGCGAGGCATTTTGCTTCCGTAAAAGTGGTGGACCGCAAACTGACCTTAAAGGCCTATAACGAAAACGGCAAACTGCTGGATACGTTAGAAATTTACTTATAAGACATTTTTGAAAGAGAAATAACGGGGCAAGGATTTGTATTTCCTTGCCCCGCTTAATTTTTTAAGAGAGGGCATTTTGAATTGGCGGCCCGCAGGGTGCGGCCTGCAAGGTGCGGCGCGCAACGTGCCGTCATCCCGGAAGGTTTTTATCCGGGATCTGTCGTGGCTTTTTCGTTTGTTTGCGACACAGCAAAAAGAGTATGGCCCCATTAGTCAAAAGAGGGGGAAAAGGTAAGCCGTCCGCAGGACTTGTTCATAAAGGGGTTGTTTCGTTTTTTTTTTTTGTTAAAATTTTGATAAATTGCGGTGGTCGTACCCGGATGTATCCGCCGTATAAAAACGCGTATAAAAGGCCGTTTTGCCCAAATATAAAGGCCTAAACAAGGAGAAAAAATGAAAGGTTTTATGAATAGTTTGTTGTCGTCATCCCCGAGGAATTTAGTCGGGGATCCGTTGTTATTAAAAAAGAAAAACGACAGATTCCCGACTACGACACTCGGGAATGACAACACCACAACACCTGTCTGCACGGCAACAGCAGGTTTTACACTTATTGAACTTTTGGTCGTAGTGCTTATTATTGGTATTTTGGCGGCGGTGGCCCTGCCACAATACAATAAAGCGGTGGAAAAGGCGCGCGTTACGGAGGTACTGGTAACCTTGCGCAAAATATCCAATAATTACAAAATGTGCGCTTTGGCAGGTATAGACGATTGTGATTTGTTTGAGGACTTACCTTTCCCGGAAACAAATGAAATTATGGGAGGGGTAAAGAGTAATCATTATTGTTATACGCACGCATACTGGGTAGGTTTTGCCGTATCCGAAGTGATTAACGGAAAATGTGATGATAAATTATCCACCTATGCTTTTGTGCCCGATTGGGACGATTTAGATGAAAATTCCGAGGATATTCATTGGATTTGTGGAGAGGACGACGAAGCACCTGTTGGAAAGAAGGGCCTTTGTAAATCTCTTTGCGGCAGTAATATGTGCAGAGTAATGTAGAAAAAGCCCCGCGGAAGCGGGGCTTTTTACTAAGAGAGCAACCACTATTTCTTTAATTGTACTTTGGACATCATATCGTACATAATGATACCCGCCGCGGCGGAAGCGTTTAAACTTTCCACGCCGCCCTTTTGCGGAATAGAAATAATTTCGTCGCAGTTTTCGGCGGTCTTTTCGCGGATGCCAAACCCTTCGGAACCGATTACCAGCACCGCCGGGGAAGCATAGTCCATTGTGTTAATGGGTTTACCGGCCATATCAGCCCCATAAACCCAGAAGCCTTCTTCTTTTAAGTCGTTTAACGCGGCAGACAGGTTGGCTACTTCCACAATGTTAATATTTTCAATCGCTCCGCACGCCACCTTATACACCGCAGGCGTAATGCCCACCGTGCGGCGTTGCGGCAGAATAATGGTGGAAAATCCCAAGCAGGCCGCACTGCGGATAATGGCGCCCAAGTTTTGCGGGTCGGTCATTTCGTCCACGGCCAGCCAGAGGTCCTTTTTGTTGCCGTCGGCCTCGTACATAGCGGTGGAAAGTTTCATTAATTTAATGGGCTGGATTTTAGCCATTACCCCTTGGTGGTTGGCGTTGCGGGTCAGGCGGTCCAGCGTTTTGTTGTCAATGCGGTCAATTTTGGCGTTGCACCGTTTGGCCAGGCGGATGATTTCCTCCACCGCGCGGTGGCCGGCCTTACTGTCCGACACATACAACTGCGTAACGTTGCGCTTTTTGCTTTTCAGCGCTTCCATCACCGGGTGAATCCCGTAAATCATATCTAAATTATCTTGCATTTTTTCCTCAACCAATGGTGGACGAGCCGAAACTCATACCGATTTCCAGCGCGGCTCTTACTTCGTCCCCGTTCGGGTCCACGCGTTTCAAATCGGAAATAGCGTCCGTAATTTTTACTTCGGTAATTTTGAAATCTCTAAACGCGGCCATATAGCCGAATTTGCCCTCTAATACCATTTCCAGGGCCTTGGCGCCGTAGAGGGTGGAAAGCCAGCGGTCAAAGGCCGTAGGCGTGCCGCCTCTTTGGGTGTGTCCGAGTACGCAGGCGCGGGATTCAATCTTGGTGCGGTCCTCAATCATATTGCTTAACTTGGCCGCAATGCCGCCCAAGCGAATCGGGTCCGTGCTGCCGGGTAGGGTGCGGGCGACGGTTTGTTCGCCCTGTTCGTTCTTGGCGCCTTCGGCGGCTACCACGATACTGAAATTCTTGCCCTTACTGCGGCGTTCCAAAATGGAGTTGACGATAACATCCTCGTTGTACGGAATTTCCGGGATGAGCACAATGTCGCCCCCGCCGGCCAAGGCGGAGCGCAAGGCAATCCAGCCCGCATAGCGGCCCATCGTTTCCACAATCATCACGCGGTGGTGGCTCTGTGCCGTGGTGTGCAGGCGGTCAATGGCTTCGGTGGCAATCGCCAAGGCGGAGTCAAAGCCGAAGGTTTGGTCGGTGGCGGACAGGTCGTTATCAATCGTTTTCGGCACGGCTACAATCGGCATACCCAAATCCACAAACTGCTGGGACATATGCAAGGTGCCGTCGCCGCCGATAGTGATAAGGGCGTCCAACTGGTTTTCTTTAAAATTGTGCATCGCTACGGAAGACAAATCGCGCGGCGTTTCCGGCGAGCCGAAAGGCGGGAGCGTATAATTAAAGGGGTTGGCGATGTTGCTGGTGCCCAAAATAGTGCCCCCCAAGGTCAAAATGCCGGAGACGGTTTCGTCCGTAATGCGGATAAATTCGTTGCGTACGAGTCCGTCAAAGCCGTTTTTAAGGCCCAAAACTTCAATGCCGTGGCGCAAGGCGTTTTTGCTGACGGCGCGCACGACGGCGTTCAAACCGGGGCAGTCCCCGCCGGCGGTTAAAATACCGATTCTTTTAATAGTCATAATTTTATCCCCTCCAAATTACAAATAAGCGGCTAATGCGCTTAACGCCCACAGTACAAAAAATTGGCCGTCAATCAGCGTTTCATCTTTTACGCTGCGGGTGGTAGTCTTACTATAATAATATATTACAATAAAAACGGTGTATAAATGCCCCAGTAACAGCATTGCCACCAAGGCGGGCTTCCAAGTCATAGATAGCAGCGTGCCCAAGGCCGCGGTTAAGGCAAGCAAAATAAGCGTAACGGCCCATTTGGTCTTCTTCATACCGAAGGCTTTATAAAAACTTTCGCGCCCGATGATAAGGTCTTTATTGGCCGAGGTAAATCCCAGCGTTACCGAACGCATAAAGACAAGAAGCACCGTGTAAAAAATAGCCACATAAGAGGCTTTCCGTAGCAAAAGTCCGTTAGCATACGCGGGTAAAAACGCGCACGCATACGCCCAGCCCAAGGCGGTTACGATGTCTTTGGTGCCGGGGAGCGATAAAAGTTGCAGTTTGAGTAAATGTCTGAACGGATAGGCAAAGCCCAACGCCAAGAATAAAATCCCCAGCACTGCGGCCCCGTTACCTAATAGCAGAGCAACAACAGCGGCGCCCAAGGCGGCTATTACGCTGGCCACCGTTAGAAAGCGTTTGTTTTGCCCGGGTTGTGCTTCGGTGGCGCGGTTAAAGGCGGTTAGCGCATAAACAAACAAGCCCGCAAAGGCCAACAGTAACCCGTTAGAAGGCACACTGGCTAGGCGCATACATACATAGGTAAGCGCGGTAGCCGCGCACGCGGTGTAAAAACAGTTGCGCACCAAAAAGTGCCATATCATTTCCGGCAAGTGGGATAAAACGGATTTCGGGTCCGGCTTGCGCAGTTCGCGCACGCGGGCGGCCACGCGGTCAATGACCCAGTTGGGCGTAGAGGCGCCTGCGGTAATAAAAATCTTTTTGGCGCGGACCACGGGGAGCGGGTCTATTTCGTCCTCGGTTTCCACGTGTTGCACAGCGGGAGCCAAGCCCCGGCACAAAAGGGCCAGGCGCGCGGTGTTCGCGCTGTGGCGGCCGCCTACTACAATTACCAAATCGGCGTTTTTGGCCTGTTCAATGGTTTCCTTTTGGCGGTCCTTGGTCGGTTGGCAAATGGTGTTGGAAATTTGGCACTCGTCCGCGTGCTTTTTAATTTCTTCGGCGGTTTCGTAAAAAACGCTTTCCTTTTGCGTGGTTTGCGAAACGACGTTTACTTTGTCAAAATGGGGGAGTTTGGCGGCTTCCTCCGGCCCGGAAACTACCGTTCCCTTGCCTTGGGTGTAGCCCAACAGGCCGATAACTTCGGCGTGCCCGCCGTCGCCCACAATCACAGTATGATAGCCTTGTTCGGCGTATTTGGCAATGATATTTTGCGCGTGCTTTACTAAGGGGCAAGTGGCGTCCACCACTTCCATACCGCAGGACTCCACTTCCTTTTGGAACGAAGGCGTAATGCCGTGCGCGCGGATAACCAGCACGCCCGATTTGTCCGCCGCTTCCTGCGGGCGGTCAATGGACGTGATTTGCTTGGCGGCCAGCATATCCGTAACTTGTTTGTTGTGGATAAGCGGCCCAATGGTGTAAACAGGCTTCTTGCCAGCGGCTTCCAATTCCAGCACCTTATCAATGGCGCGTTTTACGCCGGGGCAAAAGCCCGCGCTTTTGGCTACGGTTACGTCTTGTTCTTTTTCCATATATATATTATAGGAAATTCCGCGCCCTGTTTTTTGCCCGGCGGGGGCGGATTTTCTATAATTTACCTATGAACAAAATTATAATGGGTGTGGCGGCTTTAACGCTGCCTTGCGCCGCGTTTGCAGGCGCGTACGGCGATATGTTTAAAAACGGACACCTCCGCTTTGACTATACGCCCCAGGAAATTTCCGCGCTGGAAGAACGCGCGGCGGAAGAATTGGACATCAATTTGAACTTTTTGGCCGCTATTCCGGCAGACAAGCGGGACTTTACCAACACGGTGCGTGCGTTGGAAGATGCTTATACCTCGTATTGGTTTGTGCCCAAGAATTTATCGCTATTGTCGTATTTCCACCAAAACGCGGACGTGCGCGAAGCCGCCGCCAATTTGGAGGCCAAGGGCGTGGATAAAAAACTCTCCGTCTTTGCGCGCAAGGATGTGTATAAGGCGTTAAAGGAATACGCAGACACAAAACCGCAGTTAAACCACGAGGACGCGCGCTTGCTGGCCAAATGGCTGGAACGTTTTGAACGGGCCGGGATGGCACTTAGTGAAAAGGATGCCGAAGCGTATGCCAAACTAAACACCGAGCGGTTAAATAAAATTACCCAGTATAACGTAAATTTGAATAATTACAAGGATGAACTGGTAGTTGCGCGCGAGGAATTGGACGGTTTGGGCGAAACCTATATCAACCGTTTGGAGCGCACCAAGGACGGAAAATATATCGTTACGTTAAAATACCCGGATTACAATCCGTTTATGTCCTCAGCCAAGAGCGAAAAAGCGCGCAAATCGTTGCAGGAAAAATTTGCCCGGCGCGGCGGCAAGGAAAATGTAAAACTGTTGGAAGACACGGTGGAACTGCGCCGCAAGCAGGCCGCCTTACTCGGTTTTAAGCGGTACCCCGATTATGTGCTCCCGGTGCGTATGGCTAAAAATTATGAAACCTTGGAAGCGTTTTTAAAGAATTTGCAAAAGGAAGTTACGCCCCTTGCCCAGGCGGATATACAAGCCTATTTAAAACTAAAAGAGGAAACCACCGGGCAAAAAGCGGACGAAATGACCGCGTGGGATTTGCCGTATTGGAGCAACCAATATAAAAAGAAATATTATCAGGTGGATGACGATAAAATTAAGGAATATTTCCCGACGGATAAAGTAATTAGCGGGATGTTTGAGGTGTTTGGCAAACTCTTTGGCGTAACCTTTACCAAGGCGGATTTGCCCACTTGGCACCCGGACGTGATTGTCTATCAAATTAAGGACAAAAAAACGGGCGAATTAATTTCCGATTTTTACTTGGATTTGTTCCCGCGCGACGGCAAATACACCCACGCCGCCACTTGGAGTTTTGTGGACCGCTTTGAACTGCCAGACGGGCAAATGCAAACGCCGTCGGTGGTGATTGCGGCTAACTTTACCCCGGCGGGCAACGGCGTGCCGTCTCTCTTGGAGCACAGCGAAGTGGAAACCTTGTTCCACGAGTTCGGGCACGTGTTGCAAATGTCTATGGCTACGTCCAAATACGCTACGCTTACGGGCGACAATGTGGCGTGGGATTATATTGAGGCGCACTCCCAATTATTAGAAAATTGGGCTTGGCAACCGCAAGTGCTTAAAAAGATTTCCGCCCATTACAAAACGGGCGAAGCCTTGCCGGACGAATTGATTTCGTCTTTGGTAAAGTCCAAAAATGTGGGTGTGGCGGCCGCGTTTCTGCGGCAGAACTTTTTGGGCCAGTACGACTTGGCCCTGCACACCGCCGCCAAGCGGGTGGATTCCACCAAACTATATAGCCAAATGATGAAGGATATCAGCGGTATCCCGATGACAAAGGGCACTTATCCGCAGGCGAGTTTCGGGCATATTATGAGTTTGACCGACCCGTACGATGTGGGCTACTATGTGTATGCGTGGTCCTTGGTGATTGCGCAGGATATCTTTTCGCGCTTTGAGGCAGAAGGGCTGTTTAACGAAGAGTTAGGCGCCAAGTTGCGTAAATATATCTACACGCCCGGTACGGTGTATGACGAAAACGAAATGGTGGAGCAGTTCCTGGGCCGCCCGTATAACAACAAGGCGTTTTTAAAGAGTTTAGGAATTAACTAAAAAAAATCCGCGCTTTTTATATAGAGCGCGGATTTTTTGTGCTAAATTTTACCGTTGCACCCAGTTGTTAAGTGCAAACCAGGATAAAAGCGATATGCCTAAAAGCACCGCAAGAAGCATAATAATCCACACACCGCGGAAACCGCTGTTTTCCGTTTGCGGGGTTGCTTCGCGCGGGGCGCAAAGCGCTTTTAGCATTGCTTCGGCGCGCAGTTCGGCTTCGTCCTGCGGCTTGGGCGACAAGGTGGCCGTACTGGCGGGGTCGGTTTGCTCCAACTTAATCAGCGCATTTTCCAGTTCGTGCAAAATCTGCATCGCCCGGAAGCGGAAGGATTGGTAATCCTCTACCGAAATACAGGCGTTTTCGTGATAAACAAGCGCGTTGTCGTTTAATTCCAAATAAATATTCCCGCGCGTTTTTAAGAGCCCGATTAAAAAGGGCGTTAATACCAGCCCTGCCGCCGGGGTGGGGGCGTGTACGCGGTAGCGGCTGTCCACCGCCGGGATGTTCGTCTTCATCAGGGCATATTGCGACGGCGCAAACAGCGAGTCTATCGGCGCAATTTTAAGCGCGGGGAATTGCCGCTTTTTCAGTTCCGCCGTAAAGAGCGTGAGTTTGACGGGCTTGGTTTTGGGGTTATCGTCCGTGTAAATGTTGTCATCGGCTACGCGTATAAAGGCCAAATTGTCCGATGTTGTGCTGACGTTTTGGTATTGGTGGAAGAAGAGCGTAAAAAATTCCAGCCGCCCTGCCGTCAGTTCGGTGGTAACGGTGTCCTTTTCCTTATCAAAGCGGCACCCGTTTAGGCGCGCCATTTGCGCCAGTTGGGCGGTGCGGGTGCGCGTGGTGGCCCATAGCCCTACGCCCGCGCCAAGCATAATAACAATAATCGCAATAGTCATATCCATATCATACCAAAAAAATCCCCGCGTTTTTTATCCGCGGGGATTTTTGTAAACTGGCAAGAACTATTTAATTTCTTGTGCGGGCTTTTTGCTGGTTAAAATGGCCCAGCCCAATACCGCCAAAAGCGCGATTACAACTACCCAGCCGATTTTGCCTAAGGGGGTAAAATCGTTGTGGTAATTAACGATAATCGGCGCGACGATAACGGCCACCATATTGACCACCTTAATCAAGGGGTTGACCGCCGGGCCCGCTGTATCTTTGAGCGGGTCGCCCACTGTATCACCCACTACGCTGGCTTTGTGGCGTTCGGAGCCTTTGCCCGTGTTGGCCGCCAAATCGGTGGGTTCGTCTTCCACCACCTTTTTGGCGTTATCCCACGCACCGCCCGCGTTGGACATAAACACCGCGAGCAACTGGCCGGAAACAATAATCCCGGCTAAAAAGCCGCCCAAGGCTTCCACACCAAACGCAAGTCCCACCACCACCGGGGAGACAATGCCTAACAAGGCCAAAATAATCAGTTCCTTTTGTGCGGCGACGGTAGAAATGTTTACCGCGCGGGTGTAGTCCGGCTTGGTTTTGCCTTCTAACACGCCGCCTTTAAACTGGCGGCGGACTTCCTGCACGATAAGTGCGGCCGCACGGCTAACGGCGTTAATAGCAAAGGACGAGAACAGCCACGGCAAGGCCCCGCCGATAAGCATCCCAACGAATACCACCGGGTTGGAAACCACAATGCCCACTTGGGATAAAAGCGTAAGCACCTTGCTTTCGCCTGCGGCGGCCCAAGCGTCATTAAGCAAGCGTTGTACGTTGCTTACGTCCACCATATACGAGGCAAACAGCGACACCGCCGCAATTACGGCAGAACCGATAGCCACGCCTTTGGTAATGGCCTTGGTCGTGTTGCCTACGCCGTCCAAGTCGGCCATAATCTGGCGGGCTTTTTTGGTTTCTTCGTCTTCTTGCCCGTGCCAACTCATTTCACCGATGCCGTTGGCGTTATCGGCAATCGGGCCGAAGGAGTCCATTGCCACATTGTTGCCCGTCAGGGTCAACATCCCGATACCCGTCATCGCTACGCCGTAGAGGATAAAGTTAAACTTTTCCGCAGGCGTCAGCCCGTCAATCGTACCAAAGATAAAGACGGAGCAGAAGATAGAAGCCGCAATGACCAAGGTAGTCCATACGGCCGATTCAAAACCTACCGCAATGCCGGACAAAATAGTCGTGGCCGAGCCCGTGGCGGTGGATTTTTTAATTTCCTGTACGGGTTTGTTTTCCGTGCCCGTAAAGTATTCGGTCAAACGGTCAATACCGATAGCCAAGATGATACCAATGGTGGTAGCGGCGAACGGCCTCCACCAGCCGCCGGGCACTTGGTCCATATAATAATACGCGAGCACGCCGAAAATCACTACGGAAATAGCGGCGGAAATGCTGTACCCTTTAAAGATAGCCTTCATCGCGTTGCCGGCGGAGTGTTTGGAATCCTTTACCGCATAGGTACCGATAATGGAGCATAACACGCCGATACCGCGCACCAAGAGGGGGTAAACAATCCACTCGTGGTGGCCCGTAATCCGCCACAGCCCAATCCCCAGGATAAGGCCGGAAACAATGGTAACCTCGTAGGATTCAAAAATATCGGCGGCCATACCGGCGCAGTCGCCCACATTGTCGCCCACCAAATCGGCCACCACGGCGGGGTTGCGCGGGTCGTCCTCCGGGATGCCCGCTTCCACCTTGCCGACAAGGTCTGCGCCTACGTCAGCGGCCTTCGTGTAAATACCGCCGCCTACACGCATAAATAAGGCCAGTAACGTACCGCCAAAACCGAAACCCAACAGCGCATCCGGCGCGGCAATGCCAAAGATAATAAAGATAAGCGTCCCGCCCAGGAGCCCTAGGCCGTCTGTCAGCATACCCGTAACGGTCCCTGCGCGGTAGGCAATGCGCAAGGCGTCGCCAAAACTGCGTTTGGAAGCCGCCGCCACGCGGACGTTCGCGTCCACGGCAATACGCATACCCAACTGCCCGACCAAAAGCGAAAAGACTGCACCCAATATAAAAGCCCCCGCACGGCCAAAAGCGGCAATGAGTTTTACTTTTTCGGGCGATAACCCGGCAAAGCGTTCCATAGAATCCTGCGAGACGGGCACAATATAGACGGATAAAAATAAGCAAACCGTCAGTAACCCAATCAGCGGCAAAATGGTTTTGAGTTGTCTTTTTAAGTAGGCGTTGGCGCCTTCCTTAATAGCGCCCCATACTTTTAACATTTCCGGGGTGCCGCAATCCTCGCGGATGACCTGCTTTCGCAAAAATAAGGCATACAAAAGGCCCAGCACCGCAATAAACAGTACGCCAAACAGCGCGTATTGTTCAAAGGTGCGCAGGGCCGATATTCCATACCACATAGCGTATCTCCTTTTGAACGGAAGTGAAACGTCCCCTATATTATAATAAATAATCTGCCGAAGGGCGCTAGGTAAAATTAGGCCTTTGGACCTATGTAAAAGGGGTCCAAAGCCCCTTGAAGCGCGGCGGTTTGTTTTCTATACTATACGGTATGAAGAAACTTAAACAATTTTTTATTTTATTAGGCACGTTAGGCCTGCTGGGCGTTTCGGCGCAGGCGCAGCGGCTTACGTCGCCCTTTTACACGCAGTTAAAAAGCAAAATGGCGGGTTCCGTGTTCGCGCAAAAGAACCCGGGCTTAAACCGCTTGGCTTGGATGCGCTATTACCCGGTCTCTAACCGGGTGGTGGAGCCGGTGGGGACTTGGGAACGGATAGGCTATTGGTTTGATTCGTCCGATATTGTTTCGGCGATGGCGGGATATTTGTATCAAATGTACATTTCCGCCGCCGTGTATGGGGAAACGCAGGCACCTGCGCACTTGGACGAAAACTATTTTGGCGCGTTGGATACTTTTGAACATATGCGCGACAGTTTTAATGTGCAGGATAGTTTATCCTTTTACAACAGCCATAAAAAGGAAATCAAAGCCCGGTTGGCTAATTATTTCAGCCAAGCGCGGCTGCCCAAATACAACGCGGACGATTTGAAAAATGACTATGTAGAGGCGGCTTTTTTAAATACCTTAAAAAACTCCGCCGGAAAGACCGGGCGTGCGGGTTTTACCTTGGCCCGTGCCAAATGGACTGCGTCTATCCCCGCGGAGGATAAGGCTTTCTTTAAAAAATATATGCAAGCGTCCTTGCAAGAATTAAGCCGCCAAGTGGTGCTGTACGAAGATATCGCGCCCAATTTAGAGGTGTTGGACAAAACCGCCGGGCGGTATAATTCCAGCGCTAAGCAATATTCTTACCGTCCCGCCACGGACGAGTGCGCCGCCTGCACTTATGCTTCGTGCCGCAAAATTTGCCGCGCGGTGGTTACCCAAGTAAACGGACGGAGTAACAGCAATTTGCGCTTGTATGAAGTTACAATGCGTTCGCAGAAGAACAGGTATTTGACGGCGGCGGACGGAAAAATGAATTTCGTTTCTCCGGACGGGCAAAAATACCCACAATGGGAATACCACGCCGCAACCTTGGCCGTAAGCCGGCGTAGCGGGCAATTTGTACCCGTGGTGATAGATAAATTTTTGTTTAAGGAGCCCGTGGAATTTTCCGCTTGGCTTAAAAAGTTTGATACTAAAACGACGGTAATGTATTTAAGGCCGTTTCGGTTGCGGGAGACGGATGAAAAACGCATTGTCAGCCCGGACGCCAGACAAGGCAAAAATATTGTAAAAGACGGACGGACTTATACGCCCCACCCGGTTGGAAAATGATTTAAAAAAGCCCCGCTAATTGGCGGGGCTTTTTACCAGATGTTTATCCGGCGCAACAGCCACAATCTCCGCCTGTAATGTCTTTAATATCCAGGCCGATATCCTCCAAATCCTGTTCGTGTTCCACCTCGTCCTCTAAAATTTGGCGCAGTAAGTGGAAGGTAATCGGGTCCTTGTCCTTTACCATATCCAAGAGTTTGTTATAAACCTCTATGGCGCAGCGTTCGCCTTGCAGGTTTTGGGCAAGCAGCATTTTTGACTCGCCGTCCTTGGGCACCAAGTAGCCGCAGGTGCTTTCCTTGTACCAATCCTGCGGGGCCAAAACAGGCGTGCCGCCCAGTTCTATAATGCGCTTGGCCAATTTCCCGGCGTGTTCCAATTCCTCTGCGGCGTGTTCTTCCATTTCCGCAATCAGTTTCGGGGCGCACGCGCCTGTGGCTACTTTGGAACCTACCCAATATTGGTAGTACGCCAGCCACTCATCGCAATAGGCTTTATTTAAAGCCGTTACCAACGCTTGCACATCTACCCCTGCTCTGTGTACGATTTCTTTTCCCTTCATCCCCATATTTTTACCCCCTGTTTGGTTATTGTCGGGTGCGCAAAAAAGCCGCCCCTTACTGCCAGTATAGCAGTTGGAGCGGCCTTTGCCTTGGGATAAAAAAGGTTAGTTAAAAGGCCCCGCCTATGATAAAGCCAACGAGGTCGCCGCCGTCTTGCAAGTTATGGGTATAGTTTAGCCCCACCGGGAGCGGGAAACGCCACAATTTGTAGGATAAAGTCGCCCCGGCGCCGCTGTGGGCGCGGTATCCGCCGCCCGCATAGATGTAGGCGTTTTCGTAAAACGGAGCCAAGGACAAAAGCCCCGTATTGTTGCGCAAGAGATAATAGACAAATGAGGCCCCAACGCCAAGGCCTCTTTCACCGCGGATTTGGCGGTCATAACGGCCAAAGGTGAGTAAACCAGCAGATAAAACTTCATCGCTAAAAGACGCCTTAAACGCATCTTGCGCCTTGCCTTGCACAATCAGCATATGGCGGTTTTTCAGTTCTAATACCCAAGCGGCATTTACGCCCAGTTTGGCGATATCATAATCGCTTCCCGTCCAGTTTCCGCCCCCCGTATAAAAAATATCGGCGGCGTAGCCTTGGCGGGCGTGGGGGAGATTGCGCAGGCTTTTTTCTTTATCGGTTAGCCCGTAGCCCGAAAGTGCGCCCATATTGGTCCCTTGGCGGATATCATCCGTCAGGCGCAGGCCCAAGGTAATTTGGTTATGGTTGCCGTTATCAAACCCCGGGGCGGAATACGCATAGCGGACGTATTCCGGGCGGATAAACGCGCGGACGGTACGGGAAAAACGGTGCGAGTAGGTGGCGGAAAATTGCTCTTTTTTAGAGTGGACTTGGGCCTTTAAATCGTTGGTGTATTCGTCCTCGTCGTCGGTGGTGGAGAACACGCCAAACATATTGGAGCGGTAGCCGCTGTAAAAACGCTGGTCAAAATTCAGTTTAGTATATCCTATGGATAAATGGTCATCCCCTTGGGTAATCCCCGCGCTGGCGGTTACGCCGTCTTGGCTTCCGCCCACAAACAGAAAGGTGCTTTCGCCCTGCTTAAACAGGTTGCCGCCGGCAAGCGAAACACCCGCCGCACTTTTTGCTCCGCCCGCCGCAAAGGCGAGGGGAAAAATATAACTGCCGTCTTGGGCGTCAATGGAAATGTTTACTTTGTCGCCCTGCTCGGTGGTGGAAAAGTCCAACTTTTTAAATACGCGCAAATTGTGCAAGTCGTCCTGTGCTTTGTCGTATGCTTCGGGCGTAAACGCATCGCCCGGTTTTAGCAGAAACAGTTTTTGGAGCGTTTGGGGGCTCATCCGCGTGGACGAGGCCGATACTTCGCCCACCGTTTGGGCGAAGGAAGAAAGAGAAAAACAAACAAATAAAAGGGATAGAAAAATCTTCATATATAAGATTATATCTTTTATACTTACCGGTAGGTAATTTATTGCTTAAAACATATTTGCTATAATAACCAACAAAGATACTAGGAGGGGCTATGCCCAGGCGTGATAAAGTAAATTATTATTTGGATTTAGCCGATGTGGTTTCCCAGCGCGGCACTTGCCTGCGCCGCCGTTACGGGGCGGTTATCGTCAAAAATGACGAAGTGATTTCTACCGGGTATGTGGGGGCACCCCGCGGGCGGAAGAATTGCACCGATTTGGGGTATTGCATCCGCCAGCAATTAAATATTCCGCGCGGGGAACGCTACGAACTTTGCCGCAGTGTACACGCCGAAGCCAACGCCATTATCAGCGCGCCGCGCGATAAAATGCTGGGGGCGACCCTATATTTGGCCGGGCGCGAAGCAGATACCGGGGAATATATTAAAAATTCATCCAGTTGTTCTATGTGCAAGCGTATGGTGATTAACGCAGGGATAGAGAAGGTGGTCATCCGCGATACGGAAAATGATTACCGCGTGATTAACGTGCAGGACTGGGTGGATAACGACGAGTCCTTAAACGGAACGCGAGGGTATTAAATTTGCTAAAAGTCGTGTGGGAAAATTCCTACACGACTTTTTAAAACTAAAAAATGCGGTCCCCGTTTTTAACGGCTTCGGTGGGTTGTAAAAGCACTACACCTTGCGCAGATTCGCTGCCCAAAATGCGGACTTCGCTCTTTACGCTGCCGATGTGCATTGGCGTTAAGTTTACGCAACATACCACTTGCTTGCCAATTAAGGCCTCGGGGGTATATAGCGTGGTGATTTGAGCCGAAGAAGTTTTCACTCCAATTTCCTCGCCAAAATCTATGGTTAATTTATAGGCCGGGTGACGGGCCTTTTTGTTAATTTCTGCCTTTAAAATAGTGCCAATGCGGCAATCTACTTTATCAAAATCTTCTACCGTAATCATTTAGAAACCTCGTTTATTTGTTCCAATAAAAAACCCGCCGTTAGGCGGGTATTTGTTTCAAATGGCGGAGTCGACGAGATTCGAACTCGCGGTCTCTGCCTTGACAGGGCAGCGTGTTAACCAGGCTACACCACGACTCCTTTACTTGCTACATATATATTTTAACTAATTCTTTCGTTTACGTCAACACTTTTTAAAAGAACTTTATTTGTATAGGGAAATTAATCAAATTTTCCCCACAAAATTTGTTCCAATTCCAACTCCACACCGTGTTTTTCCTTCACTTTTTGGCGTACTTGGTCCATTAACGCTTTAATATCTTCGGGCGTGGCGTGATTGAAATTAACAATAAATCCCGCGTGCTTTTCAGACACCTTGGCCCCGCCTACGGATAACCCGCGCAGGCCCGTGTCGTCAATCAAGCGCGAAGCATAGTCCCCTACCGGGCGTTTAAACACGCTCCCGGCCGAAGGATATTCCAAGGGTTGCTTTTCCACGCGTTTGTGCTGAATTGTGTTGCGGGTTTCTATTAATTGCGTAAATTCGCCCTTGGCCAGTTTAAAGCAAGCAGACAAAATAATGCAGTTTGCAATGCCTTCCACCCGGCGGTAACCGAATTTTACGTCTTCTTTTAATAAAGTTGCCGGGCGGCCTTCCAAATCTATGACATCAAAATATTCCAAGCAATCAAAGGTTTCCTGCCCGAACGCGCCCGCGTTCATATATACGGCGCCGCCAACGCTACCCGGGATGCCGGATAATTTTTCCATCCCGGCCAGCCCCGCCTTACAGGCCAGTTCGCATACTTTATCAAGTGCGGCCCCAGCCTCGGCGCGGATATGGTCGCCCTCTACGCGGATGTTGTTCATTTTTTTAGTGGAGCAAACAATACCGCCAAGGCCCTTGCCGCTTACTAAAATGTTGGAGCCAAAGCCGATAATGCGCAGCGGAATATTGCCCGTGCGGGCCAGTTTTAAAACAAAACTCCACTCCTCGCGCGTTTGGGGATAAACATACACCTCCGCCGGACCGCCCGCCCGGTAAGTGGTATGCTGGGCCATTGGTTCGTTAAAGAGGCAGTTTTCGCCAAAGAAATTTTTTAATTCTTGCTTGTAATCCATATCCGGTTAAAAGTTAAGCCCAATGCCACCTTGCAAGGCGTGGTTGTCGGCCGTGTAAGTATAAGCGCCAAACATATAGACGAACGGGAACGGCTTTACATTTACGCCCGCCGTATAGCGCACGGCGCCGTCCGAGGTGGAGCGTTCTTCGCCCAAGTTGCGGGTTTTCAGTTCGCCGTAATCGTAGCCTACGCCCACATACGGGGTAAAGAACAGTACGCTCATAGACGCCACGGCGGAAGCGGAATAGTGGTCCGTTGTGTACCAGTCGGTCTTGCCGCGGTCATAAAAACCCGCCAAGGACAGGTGAATCGTATCAAACAAATTGTAGTTGTACTTTAAACCGCCCCCCAAGGATTGAAAGCCGTTCATATCCGTACCGCGCACCACAACCCCCAAGTCCAGCACCGGGATTTTGGTTTCGGCCGTAATAAAGCCGACATACAAGTAATCGTCGGAAGTAATATTGTTCTTGTCGGAAGGTTTAACGGCGCTTAACGTAGCCCCGATGTCAAAGCCCGGGAAGGTTGTTCCTCTGCCGGTGTGAAAATCGGCCACGCCAATCATAGCGTTAATGTCTTTGTTATAGGCGGACAAGTCGGACGACGCGGAATAATGCGCGCGGAAATCGTCTGCGATATTGGTGGCAGAAGCATAACCCGCCAAGGTGAAAAAAGCGAACAAAAGGGCTAAAAGTTTCTTCATAGTTTTCTCCGTTGCGAAATTGCAAGATATATAATATGATAGAAAATGACGGGGGGATGTGCAACCCGTCCGGCGGATAAGGACAACGAGCCAACCGCCTAGGAGTGAACTATGGTAAGCGAATTAGCCGGAACTCTGACAAAAGAAAGAATTGACGTAAACACATTAAGAGAACAATTTTTTAACCCGCAAGGTACGCCCGTGCCCGTGAAATTTGGCACTTCGGGCCACCGTGGCAGTTTAGGAACAGGCTTTTGCGCCCTACACGCCCGCGCGATTGCGCAGGCGGTGGCGCGTATGCATAAGGAGCAGCATATTACGGGGCCAATTTTGGTGGGGGGAGATACGCGCTTAATGTCGCGTGATACGGCCAATTTGTGCGCCGAGGTGCTGACGGGGAACGAACTTACCGTTATTTTGCCGGATATGCCCTTGCCCACGCCCGTTTTTTCCTTTGAAATTATTAACGGACGTGCGAGTGCTTCGTTAAACGGCACCGCCAGCCACAACCCACCGCAGGATATGGGTTTAAAGTACAATCCGTCTAACGGCGGCCCGGCGGATGCGGCGGTAACGGGCCAAATTGAGACGTATGCCAACTACTATATGGCGCATACGGACGAAATTAAATCCTTGGACCTTGCCCAGGCGCGCCAAAAGGGGCTTATCCGGCAGGCTGATTTGGTTACGCCCTATATCACGGCGCTTGCCAAATTTATTGATTTTAAAAAGATTGCCGCTTCCCCGCTTAAATTTGCTATTCATCCGCTGGGGGGCAGCAGTTTATCGTTTTACGAAGCCATTAAAGAAAAATACCACTTGGATAATGTGGAAATTGTCAGCAAGGTGCAGGACCCGACTTTCTACTTTATTCCCATTGACCACGACGGCAAAATCCGTATGGACCCGTCGTCTAAATACCCGATGTCGCCGCTTATTAAACTGGTGGAGGACGGCACGTACGATTTTGCGGGCGCCAGCGACCCGGATGCCGACCGCTTCGGCTGTGCTACCAAAAAGGGCGGTTTAATTCCGCCGAACCACGCCTTGTGCGTAATGGCGGATTACTTGTACCGCCACCAAAAAGTGCGCGAGGCTTATTCCATTGGGCGGACTTTGGGCACGACGTCGCTGTTAGACCGCATTGCCGCGGACCACGGGCTAAAATTGGACGAGGTAAACGTCGGCTTTAAATACTTTGTAGAGGGCATTGTAAAGCGCAAATATGTGCTGGCCGGAGAGGAAAGCGCGGGGATGTCCGTCAGCGGCTGGACGCCGGAAAAGGACGGCATTTTGGCCGTGTGCCTGCTAATGGAAATTACCGCCGTAGAGGGCGATATTGCCGCGTTGTATGACGGTTTGACCGCTAAATACGGTACGCCGTATTATACGCGTGTGGATATCCCGACCGACGAAGCCACCAAAAAGCGCGTAAAGGGCTTAAAGGCGGCGGATTTTGACACGCTCCAACAAGTGGCGGGCGAACGGGTAACCCGCGTGCGCGACACGGACGGCATTAAAATTTATTTGCAGTCCTCGTGGTTGTTGGTGCGGCCTTCCGGCACGGAAAATATTTTAAAAATCTATGCCGAAACCTTTATCAGCCAAAAGCATTTGGACGAACTGATTAAGCAAGCCCAACGGCTGTTGGCGTAAAAAGGAGAACCTTTATAAGGGGGCGGACCTGACGGCCCGCTCCTTTTGTTTTGGTAAAATAAAGTATATGATGAATTTTCTATATGTTGGGTTAGGCGGTTTTGTGGGCGCTTCCTTGCGCTATGGCGTAACGGTGTTGGGAGCCCTTTCATCGTGGAGAGGTCATTGGGCTACGCTGGCGGTTAATGTGCTGGGCAGTTTGGCAATCGGCTTTTTGGCCCCGTATTTTGAATCTTCCACCCATCCCGGGCGACTGTTTTTGATAGTTGGCGTGCTGGGCGGGTTTACGACGTTTTCCTCTTTTTCGTTGGATACGCTTACGCTGTACCATAACCGGGAATTTATTTGGGCCGGGCTAAATGTGCTGCTCAATGTGGCGGTTTGTTTGGCGGCGGTGTGGGGCGGTTTTAAATTGCACCAAGTATGGTAAAAAATTTGCTTATAAAAAAGGCCCGCGCTCGGTAAGAGGCGGGCCTTTGTTATATATATGTAAGGCTAGGCGCGGCGGTCCATTACGTAAAAACTGCCGTTTTCGTGCTTTTTGGCCAAGCATTTTAGTTCGCTGCCAATATTGCTGACCATAGCAAACGAGGTAAGCGGTTTTTTTGTGTTGTGCACAATGCCGATACCAATGGAAAGGAAATTAAACTTTTCCGTTTCACCCTTGCGGTTGGTGGAAACCATATAGCCGTTGGTGCGGTCCTCGTCGTTGTAAAAGGACGGGGCGACTGCGTCGGTTTTAGTAGCAATTTCCTTGGCGATTGCTTCCGCCTTATCAAACGCGCAAACGACGATAAAATCGTCCCCGCCGATGTGCCCTACAAAAGAAGTGGGGTCTTGCATAGCGGCGGATACGATAATTTGCGACTCGGTTTTGAGCACGCGGTCCCCGGCTTCAAAGCCGTATTTATCGTTAAAGGATTTGAAATTGTTTAAATCGCAATACAGCACTGCAAAGGGGTGTCCGGCGGCGATGTCCTGCTCTACGCGCGCTTGGATAGACGGGTTTCCCGGCAGGCGCGTAAGCGGGTTGCAATCCATTTTTTGCTTGTTGCGCTTTAAGAGCAGTTTTACGCGCGCGACGATTTCGTCCTCATCGGCGGGTTTGGTTAAATAGTCGTCAATATCCAGCCCCAAGCCTTCCAGTTTGGTGGACTTGTCCGACACCGCAGTAAAGATAATAATCGGCGTGTGCAAATAGCCTGTGCGGCTACGCACTTCGCGTACGACGTCAAAGCCCGTCTTTTTGGGCATTTCGTAATCCAAAATCAACAAATCGGGGTTTTCTTTGTAGGTTTTATCAATGGCCTCTTGTCCGTCCTCGGCCTCAATTACGGTAAACCCGGCATTGGTTAAAATTTCCGAAACTAAAAAGCGGATAGCGTGCGAATCGTCCGCCAGTAAAATTTTTGCATTGTGTTCCATAGGGATATTTAATTAAATATTACCGTCCCGCGCAATACCCCCTTTTTCGTATAATGAGTATATGACCTACGCCATTTTATTTATCGGTTTGCTCCTGGTATTGGGGCATATCTTTTCGTCTTTGTTTGAAAAAACGCGCCTGCCGGACGTACTGCCCCTGATGGTGCTGGGGATGCTGATGGGGCCGGTGCTTCACTTGGTGGACCCGCAATCCTTTGGGCAGGCCGGGCAGATTTTTACTACCTTGGCGCTGATTGTAGTGCTGTTTAAGAGCGGGCTTGAATTTAGGATTTTGTCCTTGCGCGGCGCCGTAGGACAGGGGCTTTTATTAACCACTGTTTGCTTTGCTTTGGTAACCTTGGTGATTGCTTTCTTGGCGCAGGAACTGTTGCAGGTGCCGCAAATTTACGCGTTTATCATTGGCGTAATTGTGGCGGATAACTCTACGGCCATTATTTCGCCCTTGCTTGCCAAGTTACAAGTGTCTAAAACCGCCAAGACTATTTTGTTTTTAGAGGCCAATTTAACGGGTGTTTACTCCATTGTGCTGGCGATTGCGCTCTTGTCGGCGGCGTCGCACGGGGAAAAACTAACCGCTTCCTTGCTGGCGGCGGATGTGGTTAAATCCTTTGGCATCGGTATTATTTTTGCGCTGGCGGCGGGGGTATTTTGGATGAGTATTTTAAACCGCGTGCGCCGCTTGGAAAACGCCATTTCGCTTACGTTTGCGTTTGTACTGCTTGTGTATAGTGTCAGCGGTATTATCGGCGGAGCGATTGCCACGCTGGCGTTTGGCGTGGTGGCGGGGAATATGCGCCTTATTAAGCGGCTTCGCCTGCCACGGCTGGACTTCCGCAATTTGCTTACACTAAACAACGGGGAAAAGGTGTTTTTTGAGGAAGTGGAGTTTATCTTTAAAACACTTTTCTTTGTGTATATGGGTATTTGTATGCGCGTGGGGCGGCTGGATTTAGTGGCTATCGGCTTTATTTTAACGGTTGCCAAATTTATCTTCCGTGCCCCGGTGGTAAATTATTGTTTGTCTAAAAATTTGTCGCGCGGGGATTGCTCCGCCGTACTGGCAATGTGCCCCAACGGGCTTGTCAGCGCGGTGTTGGCGGCGATGATAGCCTCCCAACTGCCCGAGGAGGACTCCGTGGTGCAGGACGTGATTTACGCGGTTATCTTTTTTAGCGTAATCGGTTCCAACCTGATGTCTTTCCGTATAGAAAAGGGCGGGCTTAAATGGTTACGTAATTCCCTCTTCCACCGGCACATAGAGCCGCAGGCGCAACCTTCGGCCGAAAACAAATAATTTTAAAACGCCCCGTAACAGGGGCGTTTTTACAAGGGTTTGTAAATAAAGGAGAGCAGATTTTGCCTAATGTGGTCGCGCCGCCAGGAAAAGAAATTGTCCTTATCACAGCAAGTGCAATAGTCGGGCGCGTGGATGTTTGGGGCGGTTAGCCCGGCCTTTTCCAGTTGCAGGCGGATTTCGGTAGTTAAATCTACAAAAATTTTGTTGTTTTGGGTTAGCACGCTTTGAGGCGAAAATTGGCAGGCGGTGTCTGCTTGCACTTCAAAACAACACTTTTGGATATGCGGCCCCAAATAGGCGTGCAACGGTCCTTCGGCCCCCGCTTGACGCAAAGCCGCGGCGGTTTTGTAGGGCAACTGCTTCACGACGCCGCGCCAGCCACAATGGGCAAGCGCAAAGAAATTGCCCGTTGTGTCCCATAAAAATAAAGGCACGCAGTCCGCCGTTAAAATAGCCGCACCCCAGCCCGGGCAGTTGGCAAGCAGCCACGCATCGGCCTCTTGCGCAGGCTTTTGGGCGAGGGCTTGTGCTTCGGCGGGGGAGGAGATAGAAATGATTTTGTCGCTGTGCGTTTGGTGGAAATGCAAAATCTTGTCCGCCGGGATACCCAATGCCTGATAAACGGGTGTTTGGGCGGCGGTTTCGCGCATATTTCCCGTGTGGCGCGGGAGCGTGCCCCCGCGTAAACCCGTTGCAAGCAGTTGGTTATCCGTGTAAATCTTCATAAGAGTTTTTTTAAATGCACGGTGGAAATTTTATCCGCCAGCAATGTTTGCGCCAATTTTTTAAAGCGTTGCGGGGCGTCGCTGGCGTAAACGGTTACGCGTCCCTTGCCCTTGGTTTCGGCTAAATGGTGCTTGTCCAAAAACACGCGCGCGGCTTCGGCCAAGGTGTCGGCGGAATCCACCAAGGTTACTTTTTCCCCTAAAATGTTGGCTAAAACTCCTTTTAATACCGGGTAATGCGTACAGCCCAAAATGACGGTGTCTGCCTTGCTGGCCTGCACCGGGGCCAAATATTCGCGCGCAATTAATTGCGCGGCGGGTTTATTTGTCCAGTTTTCCTCTACAAGCGGCACAAACAGCGGGCAGGCCTGCTGGATAATGTGGGCATTGGGTTTCTTTTTTAAAATGGCCTTGGGATAGGCCTTGCTTTTGACGGTTCCCTCGGTACCGAGTACGGCAATATGTCCGTTGCGGGTAACGCTTACGGCTTTGGCCGAGCCGGGCTCTATTACGCCCATAACGGGTACATCAAGTTGTTTTTTTAGTTCCCCTAACGCTTGGGCCGAGGCGGTATTGCAGGCCGCTACAACCAGTTTTACGTTTTGCTCCTGCAAAAAGCGTCCTATCGCCAGCGACAGGCGCGTTACGGCTTCCTTGGATTTGGAGCCGTAGGGCACATTGGCGGTATCGCCGAAATAAATCAAATCTTCGTGCGGCAGGGTGCGGCGCAGGGCATCCAAAATCGTCAGCCCGCCCAGCCCGGAATCAAACACGCCAATCGCTTTTTTTGTCATACGGTTATTATAGTAATTATATATCGGTTGGAACAAAGGCCTTTCTTTGTGCTAAAATATCCTTATGCTGAAAAAGGCGTTGTTTTTATTTATAGTGGGCTTGTGCTTGGGCACAAGCGCCTTTGCCGCGCCCAATAACCAGAGTGCTCCGCTCTTGGTGGGGGGCAATTTTTCGTCGCACGCAACGCCGGCGCCCAATGCGGCTGTCTTCAATCAGGCCGCCCGCAATGCGGAAATTGCGCGCTTAAACGATTTGCTCCGCCAGCAGAACTTCCAAGAGGCTATCAAACGCGTAAACGATTTAACCGCCAAGAACTTTGTGGATAACCGCTTTCATTTAATCTTGGCGATTGCCTATGACGGCCTTGCCAAATACGACGACGTGATTTATTCCGCCGGACAGGCAATTGCCGTCGCCCCGCAGGACCCGCGCGCCTATATCTTGCGTGCAGGTGCCTATTTGCAACAGCAAAATTACGAGCGCGCCCGCCTGGACGTGGATATGGCGTTAAAGTTAAACCCCTCTTCCCGCTTGGCGCAAAAGTTGCAACTGGAATTAAACGAAAAAACCGCTACCAAAACCGTGGATGATGTAACCACGCCAACGGCGGCCAAAAAGCCCGCTCCGCGCTGGGTAACGCTGTACTTTTTAGCGGTGTTTGTGGCGGTGTTGCTGTTTGTGTATTGGCGCTATGAAGATGTCTTCCGCCAGCCCAAAAACGCCTTTAACCGCCGCGAGGTGGACGTAAAGGAACAGTACGATTTTATCCGCCAAATCGGCGAAGGCGGTATGGGGAAGGTGTACGAGGCGTATGATAAGGTGTTAAAGCGTAAGGTGGCTATCAAGCGCGTACGCCCCGAACTGGTGCGCAGTTCGTATGTGCGCGAGCAATTTTTGTCCGAAGCGCGTATGGTGGCCCTGCTTCGCCACCCGTGCATTGTGGAAATTTACACGGTTATTGAGTCCGAAAGCGCGCTCTACTTGGTGTTTGAATATGTGGACGGGCAAACCTTGGAAACCCGCTTGGATATTGACGGACGCTTACCCTTTTCCAAGGCTAAAAAGATTTTTGAATATGTCTGCCGCGGCTTGCACTATGCGCACTCGCAGGATATTATCCATTGCGATTTAAAGCCCGGCAACATTATGATTTTTGACGATGACAAAGCCAAGGTAATGGATTTCGGCGTAGCCAAAAAATCCGTGGACCACGAAACGGGCGCCCGCACCGTGGCCGGAACGCCTGCCTATATGGCGCCGGAACAGCAGAAGGGCTTTATGCGCAAGCAGAGCGATGTGTATTCTTTGGCCTTGTGCCTGTATGAAGCCTTGGTGGGTCAAGTACCGTGGACGGTAAAGGGCTTTGATATCGCCAACAAAAAGATTGTGCCTGTTTCCAAACTGGCGCCGGATATTCCGCCGGCGGTGGACCAGTTGCTGGAAGATGCGCTGAAAGAGGACCCCAAACAGCGCATCCAGTCCATTGACGAGTTTTGGAGCCGATTGGAAGCCATTGAGCCCCTGCCCGAAGACCCCGAACGGACGCACTATTAAAATTGTTTTTTACTAACAACAAGCCCCGGATTTTCACCCGGGGCTTTTCTCTGTGCAAAAGAACACCAACCCCCAGCGAAACCGCAAAGTCTCTAATTTTTATGATGGCTTTGTGGCATTTGCCGTCATCCCGTAGAGCCTTTATATGGGATATTGTCGTTATTATTGTCGTCATCCCGGAAGGTTTGGCGGCCCGCTAGGGTTCCGGGATCTGTTGTTTCGTAAGAGAACAACAACGGCAACAACAGATTCCCGAGCGTTCCACGCCGGCACACACGCGGGAATGACAAGGGAAAAAGACCACTTATTAAACAAACGGTCATCCTGAACTTGTTTCAGGATCTACTGCTTGGGTAGTTGGGCGTTTTTAACAATAAAGGTCATACTGGAAGGTTTGCCGGCGCGGAGCGTTCCTGTATCTAATCCTTATTTTATAACAACAGATCCTGGACTACGACTTTCCAGGATGACGGCAACGACTAGCGATACAATTGGTAGATACTGAAAACCCTGCGGGCCGCCAGTTCAGTATGACGGCAAAAAATGTTGTTATTTAAATGAGAGGTCATTCTGAACTTGTTTCAGGATCTACTTTTTGGGTTTTTGTTGTTGCTTTTCCGTCGTTCTCTGTAAAGGGGTTGTTTCGTTTTTTTTTTTTGTTAA
>SAMEA104315430__coassemble_156_pt1 | contig 38297 bp, 36 predicted proteins | sample SAMEA104315430__metabat2_low_PE_016 | metagenome-assembled genome bin SAMEA104315430 (sample SAMEA104315430) | gut metagenome | biome: Monkey gut; feature: monkey-associated habitat; material: faeces | place: China | collected 2013
TAGAGGGCAGGGCCCGCATATGAAAAACCCCCGGCTACGCCGGGGGATAGTTATTTATGGGGTGAACGATTATGAAAAAATTATTGTTGTTGCTGTTTGTTTTATTTCCTGTTTTTCTTTCCGCCAAAACATTAGTTATCTTTCATACAAGCGATACCCACGGATTTTTTTATCCGCAAAATAAAGTAGGTGGTTTTGCCGCCTTAAAAAGTGTTTTAAACCACGAGGAAAACCCGTATCTGCTGTTAGACAGCGGGGACTTTGCCAACGGTACGGCGGAAACGAAATTCTCCCGCGGGGCCAAGGCCGTGGAACTGATGAACGCGGTGGGGTATAATGCTTCCACCGTGGGCAACCACGAGTTTGACTTTAAGGACGCGGGCCTCACGGAGTTAATCAAAGAGGTCAAATTTCCGCTTTTAGCCGCTAACCTGCGCGAAAAAGACACGGGCCTTTTGCCTGCGGGCGTGAAGGACGCTCAAATGTTTAAGGTAGGCGGCGTAAAAGTTGCCGTTATCGGCCTTGCCAACAACCACCCTACCCAGCCTACGCAAAAATATACCTTTATTAAACCGCTTACGGCCTTGGAAAACGCCTTGCAAAAGGTGGAGGCTGAAAATCCTTCCGTAGTGGTGGTAATTACGCACGATTCGTTTGTGGATTACCAGCACGGCGTATTGCCATATATGGGGCAAATTGCGGAGCGCTTTGAAGGGCGCGTGCAGTTGGTGCTTGGCGGGCACGCACATAAAATTGTAAATGAGCGGCTGGGAAGCACCTTATATGTGGAAAGCGGTTCGCACTTGGAAGCGGTTTCCAAAATAACGGTGGACGTGGACGACGAAACGGGCGAATTTTTGTCCGCCCAAACGGAATTAATTCCGTTAAAGGTGGACGAGGTTGGGCAAGATAAAACCATTGCCAAATTAGCCGAAAGTTTACGCGAGCCGGGTATTGATAAAGAGGTGGCGGTCATCACCAAACACCTTTCCAAAAAGCCCCGTATCCCGAACACGTTGGACGGCGAACTGGATGATTGGCTGGCGGACGAGGGGCGGAAATATGCCCAAACGGAAATTTTTATCCACAACACGGGCGGCACGCGGGTAGATTTAATGCCCGGTTCGCTGACTCACCGCAAACTGATTGATTTATTCCCCTTTAACGATGTAATGGTTTCGCTGGAAGTGCCGGGCTACAAACTTAAAAAGTTTATCAAGGCCGGGCTTTTGCCGTGGAATAAATATACTTATTCCGGCGTAACAGTATCCTTTGATAAAATTGGTCCTAACCGCGTAAAAAATTTGCAAATTAAGGTAAACGGACAGCCGCTTGAAAACCGCAAAATCTACCACGTGGGCACGAACTCTTATATTGCCCGGCAGGAACTGTTTAACGGGCTACCCAAAAAACAAGTGGGCACGCACAAGGTCAGCCAATTAATTGAGCAGGCGTTGTCGTCCGGCGAGTTATTCGTGCCCGAAGCGGGACGGATTACCTATCAGCAAAAATAATAGGCAACTTGAACACGCCCCGGCGTTTTTGTTAGGATAAATTATCTGCTTTTAAGGAGAATTTCAATGAAAAAGACTTGGCTCTTGCTGTTTGCGGCGCTTTTGTTGCCGCTGGCCTTAATGGCTAAAACGACGACGATTTACCACACCAGCGACGTACACGGTTTTTTCTTCCCGCGTAACGGGCAGGGCGGTTTTGCCGCGCTGGAAGCCGTACTTAAAAAAGGCCCGCAAAATTATTTATTGTTGGACAGCGGGGACTTTTCCAACGGCACCGTGGAAACCCGCAATTCCAAAGGCTTAAAGGCCGTGCAGATTATGAACCGTATGGGCTACGACGCCGCCACCATCGGCAACCACGAGTTTGACTTTAAAGACGCCGCCGTCGCCCCCATTTTGGCAAACGCCCAATTTGCCATTTTGGCCGCTAACTTTTTTGATAAAGCCACGGGCAAATATCCGGCCACCGTACAACCCTATAAAATTTTTGATGTAAACGGTGTTAAAGTAGCCGTCATCGGGCTCGCCAACCGCACTCCTACGAATCCGGCCAAGTCTTATTCGTACGGCAAACCGTTTGATGCGCTGGAAAAAGCGTTAAACGAGGTGGAAGCCAAGCATCCCAATTTTGTGGTGGTTATCGTACACGATTCGTTTAAGGACGAAAAGCACGGCGTAGGCTCTTATGTGGGCGAAATCGCCAAACGCTTTGAAGGCCGCGTGCAGGTGGTGTTGGGCGGACACGCGCACAACATTTTGCAAAACAAATACGTAAACGGAACCTTGTTTGTGGAAAGCGGTTGCTATTTAAGCAACGTAAGCCGCATTACCGTGGAGACGGACGATAAAACGGGCAAGGTGGTGTCCTCTAAATCCGAACTTATCCCGCTTATCGTAGCCCAAACCGGCGAAGACAAAGCGATGAAGGAATATGTGGATTCCTTGCGCGAACCCGGCGTGGACGAAGTAATCGGCGAGGCGAAGGAAACCTTATCCAAACTCCCGGTGGAAAAGGACCGCCAGGATTCCCCGCTCAACGACTGGATTGCCGATTTGCTCCGCAATTATTCCGGCGCGGAAATTGCCGTACATAACAACGGCGGCACGCGCGTGGACCTTAAAAAAGGCGAAGTAACCAAACGCGATTTGATTGAAATCCACCCGTTTGACAACACGGTTACTTTGGTAACGGTGGACGGAAAATTCTTAAAGAAATTTGTAAAGAAGGGGTTTGCCCCGCGCAGTTTATATACATATTCCGGTTTGACTATTACTTATAAACAAACCAAAAAAGGCAAAGTAAAAGACCTGAAACTGTTTGTAAACGGAAAACCGGTGGAAAATCATAAAAAATATACGCTGGTTACCAATTCTTATATTGCGGGCGGCGGAAGCGAAGGCTGGATGTTTAAGCAAATCCCGGCGGAAAACAAAAAATTGGCCGGGGATAAAACCATCCGCGACTTAATGGAAGAAGCCCTTAAAAAGGGCCCGGTAACCGCACCCGAAACCGGGAGAATTATCAAACGCTGATATGCGCGTAAAGTCTATTCTGTTTATTTTATTGGCGGCCGCCTTATTAGGCGGCTGCCTGCACGAAGAACTGCACCCGGTGGATATTTATTATACCGCCGATGTTCAGGGGTTTTATTGGTCCCGTATGGAGCCGCGCTTTGAAAATAAAGAAGCGGGCGGATATGCGGTACTTAAAAATTTCTTACAAACCCGCCAAACCCCGTATCTGTTGTTTGACGGCGGAAACTGGTTCGGCTCCGCGCCGGAGGGAAACTTAACCAAGGGTGCCTATGTGGCCGAACTGACCAAAACACTTCCTTATACGGCGGGTTCCATCAGTGATAAAGATTTGGTTTACGGTTGGCCGTCCTTGCGCAATACCGTGCGCGAGTTGCCTTATCCCTTTATTGTTTCCAACTTGCAGTTGGAAGGAAAAATTCCGTGGCCGTTGCACGATTACCAAATCCGCACGGTGGACGGCATTAAAATCGGTATTTTCGGTTTGATTGACCCGCAGGCTATTAATAAAAACAAAGGCCGCCTGCTGGGTTTATCCGCGCAGGACCCGGTGCAAGTGGCCAAGGATATGACTTCCTTGCTTAGGGAAAAGGGCGTAGATTTTATTATTGTGTTAAGCGCACTAGGTGAGGAGCAAAAGGACGGCATCAGCGATGCCTCCTTGGCCGGAGAGGTGGAACATTTGGGGCTTATTTTAAGCGCCAATAAAGACCGCGAAAACGCCGAAACCGATACCGTTAATAATACCTTTATCGTTTATCCCGGCTCCAAATTGGATAGTATCGGGCACATCCGCTTGTTGTTTGATAAAAATAAGCAACTGCGCGATGTGGAGTTTCAGGATATCCCTTTGTTTAAAGACGAGTTTGGCGAGGACGCAGAAATCGCCTCCCGCGCGGCCGCCTTGCGTGCGGAAACCCGCAAAAAAATGAACGCCCGCGTAGCCGATTTGCCGCAGGCGGTGGCTACGTCCTTAACGGCAGAATCCCCGCTGGGCGATTTACTGGCGCAATGCTTATACAAATGGTCCAAACTGGACGGCGCGATTATCAATTCGGACTCTATCCGTAGCGCCCTGCCTGAGGGCCGCCTGTCGGAATATGATTTGTACAAAACATACCCGTACGGGGATAACATTACTTTTATTACCATTAAGGGCGCGGCCTTTTTAAAGGCGTTGGAAGCCTCGTTAAACGCCAAGGATAATTTTCCGCAGGTAGCGGGGTTTACCGTGTCTTACGCGGTTACGCCGGAAGGCAAAAAAATCCGCCAGGTAGTGCTTGAAAAAAACGGGCGCGCCATTACCCCGCGCGAAACTTACCGCTTTGCCGTTACGGACCACGTTTTGGCGGGCGGCTTCGGGCACGACGGGTTTATTGATTCGCTAGAATTTAAAAATACCTTTGTGGAAGCGCGCCAAATTATGCGCACTTGTTTGGCCCGCCAGAAAACAGTAGAACTGCCCAAGTTGGGCCGCTGGAAGAAAGTAAAATGAATTTAATTCACCCATTAAAAATCGGCTCCTTTACCGCCCCCAATAATTTGGTTTTGGCCCCTATGGCGGGCATTACGGACTCGCCCTTCCGCGTGTTGTGCTTAAAGGGAGGTGCGGGGCTTGTGTGCGCGGAAATGGTGTCCGCACACGCCTTGCACTACGGCAACGAAAAAAGCGGCCGGATGTTGCAGGTCAACCCCAAGGAGCACCCGGTTTCTATGCAAATTTTTGGTTCGGACGAAGCCACCATTGCCGAGGCCGCCAAAAACGCCGAAGCCCGCGGGGCCGATATTGTGGATTTGAACGCGGGCTGCCCCGTCAAAAAAATTAATAAGGCGGGTGCGGGGTGCGTGCTGATGAAAGACGAAGCCAAACTGGGCCGATTGCTGGAAGCCGCTGCAAAGAGTGTAAAAATCCCGGTAACGCTTAAAACGCGCATTGCGCTAACGCATAAGGAACTGTTAGGGTCGCGGCTGGCCAAACTAGCCGAAGATTGCGGCTGTGCGGCGGTAACCTTGCACGCCCGGGCCGCGGTGGATGTACACAGCGGGGCGCCTAATATAGAGGCGTTGTCCGAAGCGTGCGCGGCGGTAAAAATCCCGGTTATTGGCAACGGCGGCGTGCTGGAAGCCGACACGGCGCGGAAGTTTTTGGAAGCCGGTTGCGCGGGCGTAATGATTGGGCGCGGAGCCATTGGCAACCCGTTTATTTTTAAGGATATTATTAACGCTTTTGAGGGGAAAGAACCTGTCAGCAAGTCGCCCGAAAAACGGCTGGAAATTTATTTGGATCTCATCCGCGAAAACGTGTCTTATTACGGCGAGCGTATTGGCGTAAACCGCAGCCGCAAAACCGCCGGGTATTGGATAAAGGATTTCCCTAACGCCTCGGAAATGCGCGGCCTTTTTGTGCGGCTGGATACCTTGGCGGAGATTGAAAAATTATTCGCGGAAACCTTGGCGCGTTTGCACGCGTAAAAAAATCCCGTAAAATCTTGTACATTTTGATATAATATATAGGAAACCACGAGTCATTAAGACAGCGGCCAACCACTCCGCTGCGCATTAATTACAAAAGGTAGAAACAAAATTATGACAAAAACTTTTTTGCCTTCCGTAAAGGAAGTGGAAACCACCCGCAAATGGCATCACATTGACGCCACGGGCCAAACCCTGGGCAGATTGGCTACCCAAATTGCCGTCTTGCTTATGGGCAAACACAAAAAGACCTATACGCCCAATATGGACTGCGGCGACTTCGTCGTCGTTACCAATGCCGGCAAAATCAAATTGACCGGTAAAAAACTGGAACAAAAGGTTTACTTCTCTCACTCTGGCTATGCCAAGGGTGGTAAAGAAACCCCGGTCAAAAGAGTGTTGGAAAACAACCCCACCAGAGTCTTGGAACTGGCCGTTAAAAGAATGTTGGACGAAAACAAACTTCGCGCGCCCAGAATGAAACGCTTGCGCTTGTTTGCTGGCGAAGAACACGCTTTCACCGAACGCTTTGGTAAATAAGAGGGATAGAAATTTATGAACAATACGAAAGAACTCAAAACCGGAAGAAGAAAAACCTCCGTCGCCCAAGTTGAACTTTTGAAGGGTAAAGGGGTTATTACCGTAAACGCCAAATCTTTGGATGAATACTTCGGCAACCACGCCCGCTGCAAAGCCGCCGTTAAGGCTCCGCTCGTGGTTACCAACCTGGAAAAAGAATACGACGTTACCGCCAAAGTAGTGGGCGGCGGCGTGTCCTCCCAGGCGGGCGCTTTGCGCCACGCGATTGCGCGCTCTATCGCCGCAATCAGCGAAGATCTTAAAAAGACCGTTAAAAAGGCCGGTTACCTTACGCGCGATCCGCGTATGGTGGAAAGAAAGAAACCCGGTCAGCCCGGTGCCCGCAAACGCTTCCAGTTCTCTAAACGTTAATCGTTGGCTGGAAACTTGCAGGAAATGTTTTACAAAACCCCCGTTCCTTTTGGACCGGGGGTTTTTCGTGTCTGTGGAAAAGAGGGGCTTGTGGTATTGCATTTTGTCGTCATCCCGTAGGGTTTGTATCCTAGAATAAAAAAAGCGGTCATCCTGAACTGGCGGCCCGCAGGGTGCCGTCATCCCGGAAGATTTTTATCCGAGATCTGTCGTTGCCTTTTTGGCAGTTGTTCATAAAGGGGTTGTTTCGTTTTTTTTTGTTACGGCGGATGTACCCGGATGTATCCGCTGTATAAAAACGCGTATAAAAGGCCGTTTTGCTCAAATATAAAGGCCTTAAAAAGGAGAAAAAATGAAAGGATTTACTACTATTTTGTCATTGTCTTTGTCGTCCTCCCCGAGGAAGTTAGTCGGGGATCTGTCGTTTCGGAAGAGGGCGACAACAACTAACAACAGATTCCCGACTACGACACTCGGGAATGACAACAAAAACAACAGCAATTATAACAACGGATCCCGTAACCCTGCGGGCCGCACCCTAGCGGGCCGCCAAACACTACGGGATGACGATTTTATGAAAAAAGAAGGTCATCCTGAACTTGTTTCAGGATCTACCGATTGTGTCGTTAGCCGTGGTTTTACCCTCATAGAACTATTAGTTGTTGTGCTTATCATTGGCATTTTGGCGGGGGTGGCGCTCCCGCAATACCAAAAGGCCGTGGCCAAGGCGCGTTATACGCAAATGATTACAGCGGGGAAATCGCTCAAAGACGCAATGGAAGTATATTATATGGCAAATGGGGATTACCCGGTGTATTGGCGAGATTTGGATATAACTTACCCCGGTTGCCACGAGGGAACAGGACGGTACTTGCTTTGGTGCGATAAATTTGCCGTAGATATGTTTGCCGGGGAAAATAGAAATCTTGTTTTTTATGATACATACGGATTGGAAAACAATGGGGCAGATAAAGATACCGGTTTTTTAGGCTCGCATTCGCAAGCCACTTATACCGTTTGGTTGGACCAATCGGCCAATCCCGGAAAAACTTCTTGCAGTAGTAGGATTACAGGGCTTTGCCAAAGTATGGGATTTTGATTTAGTATATCTAAAAGCACCCCGGGCTAATTAACCCGGGGTGCTTTTAGGTTAGGGCGCGTCATTGCAAAAACAGGATTGCTCCATTAATCAAAAGCGGACACTAAATCTGCTCCCTGCAAGGGCGCGGCAATACAAAAATAGTGTGGCTTTACTAATCAAAAAAGCGCGGAAAATCTGCCGCGCGCAGCGTGTGGCCTGCAAGGTGCCGCCCGCTAGGGTTGCGGTTTGTGCAGGGCGACGTGCCACAGATATTCGGTGTTGCCGTGAGTGCCTTTAATGGGGCTTTCAATCACTTCGCCGCACACGCCACCGTATTTTGCTTGCAGTTTTTCCTTAAAAAAATCTTGCACGCGCTTAATGGCCAGTTGGCGGTTTTCCTCGGTTTTTACAATGCCGTGCGGTACCTGCTTGGGCGTCAGTTCAAATTGCGGTTTAATTAAAAATACGATTTCGCTTTCCGGCGCCATTATCTTAAAAAGCGGCTCCATAATCATCGTAAGCGAAATGAAGGACACGTCCACCGCCGCAAATTGCGGGGCTTCGTCAAACAAATCCGCCGTCATATAGCGGGCGTTGGTTTCGGGCTTAAAGTGGAAGTTTTTGTAGCGGCGCATTTCGTCGGCCAGTTGTCCTTTGCCCACGTCCACGCCATATACCTCTTTGGCCCCGGCCTGAATCATACAGTCGCTAAATCCGCCCGTCGCCACGCCGATATCCACGCATACTTTGTTTTTAATATCAATGTTCCAATGCTTTAAAGCGCCTGCCAGTTTCAGGCCGCCGCGCGACACATACGGGCAGGATTTTTCTTTGAGGGAAATTTTGTCCTCGGGCAAAATGGTGCGGTCCGCGCGGGTGTCAACCTCGCCGTTTACCAACACTTCGCCCGCCATAATGGAGGCCTGCGCGCGGTTGCGGCTTTGGAAGAAGCCCTGTTCTACAAGTGCCATATCCAGGCGTAATTTTTTATTTGCCATTTTCGTCCTCGGCCAGTTCGGTGTCAAAGGTTTCTGTCATCATTTCGGCCCCTTTCTTTTTTAATTCTTCCACCTTAAATTTGACGGTTTCCAACTTTTGCGAAAGTTCCTTGGAAAGGGTTACGCCCTCTTCAAACAGTTTGACGGAAGCGTCCAAATCGGTTTGTTCTTCCTCCAACTTGGCGACGATTTCCTCCAAGCGGGAGAGTTGTTTTTCAAAATTAAATTTTGTCATAAATCCTCACTTAACGGTGGTATGAATCATACCGTCCTGTACTTGAATATATACGGTTTCGCCCGGGGCGGTTTGGTTTACGCGGCTGATGACGGACCCGTCCCGCTTGCGCGTAATGCTGTACCCGCGTTTTAACACGGCTTGCGGACCGAGCGCCGCCAGTTGCCCTTGGGCCAGTTTAAAGCGGTGCGAAAAGGTGTTTAATTTTTCCTTCCAAGCGGTTTCCAGCCGGGCGGTTAATTCGTCCAAATCCTGTTCTTTGTTTTGCGTAATCGTTTCCGGGTGTGCAAATACGCGGCTGTTTACACACAGGTCGTAGCGGCGTTTAGCGCGTTCGTAAAACAAACTGACGGACTGCAACAAGCGTTTTTGTAATTGCTTGATATAATCCTGCGTGTTTTGCGAATTTTTTACCACCAATTCCGCCGCGGCGGAGGGGGTGGGGGCGCGTAAATCGGCTACGAAATCGGCAATGGTAAAATCCACCTCGTGCCCCACGCACGAAATAACAGGAATTTTGCTTTTAAAAATAGCGCGCGCGACAACCTCTTCGTTAAACGCCCACAAATCTTCTATGCTTCCGCCCCCGCGGCCTACCAATAAAACGTCTAACGCAGGTTTAAAATGGTTTAAATCCGCAATGGCTTGGGCGATTTGCGGGGCGGCCTCGTCCCCTTGCACAAGCACCGGGGCAATTAAAATTTCCAAATGAGGACTGCGGCGTTTTAATACGGATAAAATATCCCGCACCGCCGCACCCGTGGGCGAGGTTACAACGCCAATGCGTTGCGGATAAGCAGGAATCGGTTTTTTATGTTCGGGGGCGAAAAGGCCCTCGGCCTCTAATTTCTTTTTGAGTTTTTCAAATTCCAAATACAGGTTACCCTTGGATAGGGCTTCCACGGTTTTGACCACGATTTGGTAGCGCCCCTGTTTGGCGTAGCAGGACAAACTGCCCCACACGCGTACCTGTAACCCTTCTTGCAGTTCCCCCGGGAATTTGCGCGCGTCCCATTTAAACATTACGGCAGACAGCAGGGCTTCACGGTCCTTTAAATCAAAGTAAATATGCCCGCTGGCGGCTTCGCGCAAATTGCTGATTTCGCCCTCTACAAAAATATCGCGGAACACACCCTCTAACGTCTGCTTAACGGCAAGCGTAATGGCGGTAACAGTGAAAACCTGTCCTCTAAACGGGGCTTCGGGTTCCATTTATTCTCCTTTGATTTTTTTGAGCCGTTCAATGAGCGCGGCTTCTTTGCCCAAAACGCCGGGTTTAAAAAATTTCATCGGGCTGGGCATATAGAGTTGTTTGACGTAATGGTTGGGGTAATCGTGCGCGTATTTGTAGCCGCGGTTTTTGCCGCCGGAGCGCAAATTGTCCGGCACCGGGCGGTATTTGCCTTCACGCACTTCTTGCAGGGCGGCATCCATCGCCAAGTAAGCGGAGTTGCTTTTGGGGCAGCAGGCTACATAAATAGCCGCGTGTGCCAAGGGGATGCGGACCTCGGGCATACCCAACTCTTCCGCCGCTTGGAACGCGGCCTGCGCAATCATCAGCGCGGCAGGTTCGGCAAGCCCCACATCCTCGCTGGCACAAATTAAAATGCGCCGCGCGATAAAGCGCGGGTCCTCGCCGCTTTCCAGCATACGCGCCAGCCAATACACGGCGGCGTCGGGGTCCGAACCGCGCATAGATTTAATAAAAGCGGAAATAATATCATAGTGCTCGTCGCCTTTTTTATCGTAGTTTAAGTGGCGGCGCTGGATGCACTCTTGCGCGATTTCCAAGGTGATATGTTTTATTTTATCCTCACCCGGTTCCGTGGTTACGAACGCCAATTCGGCCGCATTTAGCATTTTGCGGCTGTCGCCGTTGGCCTGCGTGATAAAATAGTCGGCGGCGTCGGGCGCGATTTGCGCGTGTTCCTTTTCGGCCGCGCGCGTTAAAATTTTGAGCAAATCTTTTTCGCCCAATGCCTTAAATTCAAAAACGGAAAAACGGGATAACAGCGCGGTATTAATATAAAAGTATGGGTTTTCGGTCGTAATGCCGATTAAAATAATGTCCCCGCGCTCCACGGACGGCAACAATACGTCCTGCTGGGTTTTGTTAAAGTGGTGGATTTCGTCCAAAATAACCAAGGTGCGCTTTTGGTCAAAGGTGGGCGTGCGTGCGCGTTCCTTGGCTTCCGCCAATACCTTTTTGATGTCCGCCACCCCCGCGGCGGCGGCGTTTAGTTCCACGGTATAGGCCTGTGTGCGCGACGCAATGTAGCGCGCGGTGGCCGTTTTGCCACAGCCGGGCGGGCCAAAGAAAACGGCGGACTTAATCATATCCGCTTCCAGCAGGCGGCGCAACATTTTGCCCGGGCCCAACAAGTGCGGCTGCCCGGCAAATTCTTCTAACGTTTTAGGTGCTTGGCGCGCGGCCAGCGGGATATTTTCGTCTTCTTGCATAAATTTATTTATGGGTGGCGTTTAGGGCGGATTGTAACTTTACAATCAAATCGTCCACGCGGGATTCTTCTTCCTTGCGTTTACCGCCGTCGTTTTGGCGTTGCAAATACGCTACGGCCGCAAAGTGAAGGGCGGTCATAAGGGCTTGTTTGAGCGTATCTATTTCGTCCAAACTCTGCATATATTTTTCCACCGTCGCGGCCAGGTCCGTCAGTTCCACGGCGCCGAGTTCGGTGGTTTCTATATCCAGCGGGATACGCTTGATTTCTACTTGAACAATCTCTTTGGCCATATAAGGTTATTTTACTTTTTTCCTTCTTTTCTTTGCAAAAAGAGTATGTTCTTTTTCTGGGAGCAGAAAAAGAACGAAAAAGACTCGTTGCCCAACGTCTTATAAAATGCAGGTTTTGGCAGGCATTTTTACAACTCGCCTGCGGCTCAAACAAATAAAAATGCTCCCCCGCCAAAACCGCCTTTTATAAACAAGGCAAGGGCAACCAAAACAACCAAGAGGAAAACATACCGATTGCCGCCACGGATACAAAACGGGCCAAGCCCTGCATTAACGGCACGGCAAGGGCAACAGAAACGACAAAAAAGGAAACAACCGCTTAAATTTCGCTTTATTTTCCCTATACAGCCGCCTAAAATACTATAATAAGATATATGACTATCACCGAATTTCAACAAGCCTGCTCCGCTATTGAGCAGGACTACAAAACAAAAATCAGCCAAGCGGCCGATTTAGCCGCCGTGGAAGAACTGCGCGTAGCGGCCCTCGGGCGCAAAGGCGCATTAACGGAACTTTTAAAAGGTTTAAAAGATTTTTCCATTGAAGAAAAGAAACAAGCCGGCCCCTTGGGCAACGCCTTAAAGGCATCCCTTTCCGCCGCGCTGGACGAAAAAACCGAATTTTTTGCCGCTAAACAAATTAACGACGAATTAAATAAAGTAAACTTGGATTTAACTCTCCCCGGCTACCCCGTGGCCAAAGGCCACCGCCACCCGCTTTCCGTGGCGCAGGACCGTATGACGACGATTCTTTCCCGCTTGGGGTTTGAGTGGGCCGAAGGCCCTTGGGTGGAGGACGAAAAGCATAACTTTGATTTGCTTAACATCCCCCTGCACCACCCGGCGCGCGATGCCCAGGATACCTTCTTTGTGGACGGCAAAATGCCGCTCGTACTGCGCACGCACACCTCTAACGTGCAGAGCCGCTATATGGAAAAACACAAACCGCCGCTTCGCATTATGGCTCCGGGCCGCGTGTTTAGAAACGATAGTTTGGACGCTACGCACAGCCCCGTGTTCCACCAAATTGAAGGCTTGTATGTAGATAAAAACGTCAGTATGGCCAGCCTCAAAAGCGACTTAACCGCCTTTATGAAAGGCCTCTTTGGCAACAAGGCCGAAATCCGCTTCCGCCCGTCGTTCTTCCCGTTTACGGAACCCAGCGTAGAAGTGGACGTGAAATGCGTGTTCTGCCAAGGCAAGGGTTGCAACGTATGCAAGGGCAGCGGCTGGATTGAAATGTTGGGCGCGGGTGTCGTGCACCCCAACGTGCTTAGAAACTGCGGCATTGACCCCGAACAGTTTAGCGGTTACGCCTTTGGTATGGGCGTGGAACGCTTGGCGATGATGATGCTCAACATTAAAGATATCCGCACGTTTTACGAAAACGACTTGCGCGTACTCAAACAATTTTAAGGACGGATTATGAAAATTTTGTATTCTTGGCTCAAAGATTTTATTGATATTGATTTAACTCCCGAGGAGTTGGTAAAAAAACTGACCGACCTCGGTATTGAAGTGGCCTCTGTGGAAAAAACAGGCGCGGATTTTGAGGGCGTGCGCGTGGCGCAAATCATCAAAATTGAAGACCACCCCAATTCCGACCATTTGCACTTGGTAACCTTGGATTTGGGCGGCGGCAAAACCCAGCGTGTGGTGTGCGGGGCGCCGAACGTAGCCGTTGGACAAAAGGTGCCGCTTGCGCTGTTGGGCGCCCGTGTGGGTAAAATGATTATGAAGCCCGTGGTTTTGCGCGGGGTGCCGTCCGAGGGGATGATTTGCTCGTCTGACGAATTGGGTTTAACCCATACCCGCGCGCACGGTATTTTGGTGCTGGATGAAAATTTGGAACTGGGTACGGATGTTTCCACGCTCTACGGAAAGGCGGACTCCTTGTTTGATTTGGAAATTACGTCTAACCGCCCCGATTTGCTTTCCCACTTGGGTGTGGCGCGCGAATTGGCGGCGCTCTTAAATAAGCCTGTCAAAATGCCCGCTATTAAAGATTTGCCCAGCGAAGGCAAAGCGCTTAACGTGGAAATTAAGAATGCCGAAGCCTGCCCGCGCTATATCGGGCGCATTATCCGCGGGGTAAAAAACGCCGAATCGCCCGAGTGGCTTAAAACCCGCTTGGCCGCTATGGGCCTCAACCCCAAAAATGCCTTGGTGGACGTAACCAACTATGTAATGTTTGAACTGGGCAACCCGCTCCACGCGTTTGATTTGCGCGAAGTAGAGGGCGATACGGTTATCGTCCGCAACGCGGAAGAAGGGGAAAAATTTACCGTTTTGGGCGGGCGTGAACTGACGTTAAACGCCAACTGCCTGATGATTGCCGATACCAAAAAGGCCACGGCCTTGGCGGGCATTATGGGTGGTTTAGACAGCGGCATTAAAGAAGATACCAAAGATATTTTTATTGAAGCCGCTTATTTTAATCCGCCGACCATTAATAAAACGGTCAAAAAGTTTGCCATTTCGTCCGATTCTTCCCAACGCTTTGAACGCGGTACGGATATTGAGGGCGCAATGACGGCGATGCGCCGCGCGAGCGATTTGTTTGTGCAAATTTGCGGCGGCACTCCCAGCGAAATTAACGACGTTTACCCCATTAAATATGAAAACCCGACGGTTACGTTTACCCCGGCGGAAATCAACGCTATTTTGGGTACGCAGATTAGCGACGAACGCCTGAAAGAAATCTTCGGCCGCTTGGCGGCGGAATTTCACGCGGACGGCGACAAATGGACCTTTAAGGCTCCTACGCACCGCCGCGATTTAAACCACAAGTGGGACTTGGCCGAAGAAGCCGCGCGCTTTGCGGGCTACGATATGATTCCCGTCAGCGAGACCAAGGCCAGCCTGCAATTTGCCGATAATCCCAAAGGCATTGATTTGGGCAAAAAATATGCCGCGGCTTTAATTGGCGCGGGTTTCTGCGAGTGCAAGAACATTGATTTCTTAGGCGAAAAGGAACTCAAAACCTTTGGCTTTGACCCCAAGTTCTGTATTAAAATTAAAAATGCCTTGGCCCAAGGGTGGGATTATTTACGCCCGACCTTGTTGCCCTCTTTGCTTAAAAATGTGGAGAGCAACTTCCGCTTTGGTAATACCAATTTGGCGCTTTTTGAAACGACCAAAACGTTCCAATCCATTAAGGGCTTCCCGGTGGAAGGATATGCCGTGTCCGGCGTATTGACGGGAACCTTGGAGCAGGAAAAATTCTTTGGCGGAGCGGAAAAGCCGGTAGATTTTTACTGGTTAAAGGGCCTGATGCAAGCCGTGCTGGCGGACGTGGAAGGCTTAACCTTGGTTCCGTCCAAAAAATCCCCGGTGTATATGCACCCCAAAATTTGTATGGATATTATGCTGGGTGGAAAAGTAATCGGCGTGTTCGGCAAATTTCACCCGCTGGCGTTAAAGGCCTGTGGCATTAAAACGCCCGAAGTGTGGGGCTTTGAATTTGCCACGAAACTTATTGAAAAGGCCTTCTCCGCGCAGGACTTTAAACCGGCCAAGGATGTGGCGGTTTTCCCGCCGTCCTTGCGTGATTTGTCCGTAGTAGTGGATGAAAATGTATCGTATGCGGATATCGTCAGCGCGCTTGAAAAAACGCCGCTTGATGTGGATATGAACTATCACTTGATTGACTTATATCAAGGCGAACATTTGCCCGCGGGCAAAAAGAGCGTTACGTTTAGTTTGGCGTTTTCCAATAAAGAACGCACCTTGAAGGATAAGGAAACGGACGAAGCGTTTAACCGCATTGTGGAACAGTTGCGCGGACAAGTGGGCGCGGAACTGCGGTAATATGCAGGAAAAATTAAAACAACTGGAACTTTTAACCTCGCAGGTTCTCGCCCGGCAGAAGGAATTGCAGGGCGAGAACGGCGCCTTGAAGGCGCGTGTGCGCACGTTAGAGGACGGCCTGGAAAAATTAAAAAGCACGGAAGCCGAATTGCGCGAACTGAAAGAGTGGAAGAAAAATACGCAAACGGTGTTAAAACGCTTGGCCGCCCGGTTGGATAAAGAAATCGCCAAAGCCAAAGAGGATGAGGAAAAAATCGTTTAGTTGGCGCTGGCGGCAGATTTAAAAAAACGGAACGCTTTTTGCTAAGCGTTCCATTTTTTGTCTGACAGTAAAATAAACTTATGCGGCGGGGGCCATTGCGGCTTTTACGTCCGCGCCCATCGGGGTAGGCATCCCGTTTTTGTTTACGCAAACCAGCGTGGTTTTGCCCTTGGTGCACAAACGGCCGTTTTGGTTGGTAATCAGGTTTTCAAATACAATTTTAATGTCCGAAACTTCCAAAACTTTGGTGGATACGTCAATCACGTCCGCATAGCGCACGGAATATTTGTATTCCACTTCCTGCTGGGCTACCACAAAGTATAAGCCGCGTTCAATAAGGGCGGGCACGGAAAAACCTTTCTCCGCCATATACAGGGTGCGGGCTTCTTCAAAATATTTTAAATAGTTGGCGTAATACACCACATTGCCGCAGTCCGTATCGTGATAAAAAATAGTCTTCTTCATTTTACTCTCCAATAATTTTAATCAAAATCCGTTTGTTTCTTTGTCCGTCAAATTCCCCGTAGAAAATAGTTTCCCACGGTCCAAAATCCAGCCGCCCGTCCGTTACCGCCACTACCACTTCGCGGCCGAGCAGGGTGCGCTTTAAGTGTGCGTCGCCGTTGTCTTCCCCGGTCAAATTATGCTGGTACTTATCCACCCCGTAAGGGGCCAATTTTTCAGCCCAGCGCAAAAAATCCGCGTGCAAACCGCGCTCGTTATCGTTAATAAACACGCTGGACGTAATGTGCATTGAGTTTACCAAGCACAAGCCTTCTTTAATGCCGCTTTCGGCCAAGGCCGCCTCTACCTGCGGCGTGATATTTACGATTTCGTAATGGTTTTCCGTACAAACCGTTAGATATTGGGTATAAGATTTCATATAATAAATTATACTTGATATGGAGGTCCGGCAGAACGGCCGTATGTTATGAAGAAAGAAGAATTAATGGATTTACTGCGAAATCCCGCCAAGTATCACCAAGAAAAACAAGCGGCCCAAAACCCGCAGGGGGCTAATAAAGCCAAAGCGCCCGTTACGGCCGAAAAACGCAAGCAGGACACGCTTTTGTTGGGCGTGGGTATAAGTGTGGTAGTGTTGGTGTTAATTACGCTGGTAATCCTTTTATCTGCCCAAAAACGGGCCGGAAATTTAACGGCGGCGTTGGACCCCGACCAAGTGAAAGGGCTTGCTTCGTCTAATACCGAATTTAATCCCAATACGGACGTAACATATGTGCAACTGCAAGAAGGCCAGGACCGTAACGTGGCCGTGAGCAATTTGGGCTCCACCTTGCCGATTATCAGCCGCTTTAATTTTCAGGCGTTTACGCCCAAAAGTTACGAAATTATCGGCGCCGCCCCATGGGCGCTTACGACCAATTTTTCGTCTAATATCGCCGACCCGGATTTGATACGCTACCTATTGGCTAATGATAAAATGTGTAACGCCTTTTTATCCCGCCCGGATGTGGCCCCCTTGTTGGAGGACCCGCAACTGCTTTTAGCGTTTAGCGAGGATAAAAATGCAATGGCCGATTTCTTTGACAGCGAAACCGTCAAACAGGTACTAGCCAGCGAGCCAATGGTGTTGGCGGTGGCAAATAGCCGCTTTATGAGTTATTTGCTTATCAGTAAGGCGGCTAAATATTTCCGCGACCGTCCGCAAGAGGCCGCGCGCATTATTGCGGGTAACCCGTACTTAAAAGAATTGCAGAAAAACCCCAATATTCGCAAAGCGGTGCAACAAAATACGTATTTAAAACCGATTGCCAATATTTTGCTCGGGGGTAATTCTCCGACGGGAAACGTTGCAAAAAAGACGGCAAAAAAATAATTGTTGCACACATTGCAAAAAAATTGTTATAATTTATGTGTTGAAGGTAAACAGATTTACGCGGGCGTGGTTCAATGGTAGAACGCGACCTTGCCAAGGTTGAGACGAGAGTTCGATTCTCTTCGCCCGCTCCATTTAAAAGCCCCGGATTATTCCGGGGCTTTTAGTTTTTTATATTGCTTCCTTTTCCTTCCCTTAACATTGCCGAAAACATTGTTAGGAGTTGCTTGCTGGCGGCCTTATTTTAAACGGCCTTGTTGTATTGCCTTTTGTCGTCATCCCGTAGAGTCTTTATACGGGATCTGTCGTTTTGTAAGAGAACAGCAACAGCAAAGACAGATTCCCGACTACAACCTTCGGGGATGACAAGGGAAAAGGGCCTCTTATAAAAAATAGAGGTCATCCTGAACTGGCCGCCCGCAGGGTGCGGCGCGCAGCGTGCTGCCGGCGGGGCTTTTTATGGGGCCTATAAAAAAGATAGGTCCAAAAAGCCATAAAAATGGGTCCAAAGGCCCTCGTAAATTTTCACTTAAAAATAGATACTTAAATAAGAAGGATGTACAAGGGGATAATATATGAAAAACATACTTTTTATTTTAGCGGCTTGTTTGATGGTTTCGCTGGTTAATGCGGCCCCCGCGGCCCAACAGCGCCCGCAGTTAAACGAAAAATTGCAGGCGGCCGTGCAAGCGGCGGCGCAAAGACGCCAAGCCGTAGTGGATTTGGAAAAAGAAGACGACTTTGGCAATACGCCGGTTTTTGCCGCGGCGCAAAAAGGGGATGCCAAAGCGATTGCCGCCTATATTAAATCTGCCAAGAACGGCGCGTTCTTGCTTAAAACGGGCAAAAACGGCAATAACGTCTTCCACATTGCCCGCAATAAAGATTCCTTTTTAGCCTTGGCCTATGGTATCCGCTATTTCTATCCGCGTGAATACCAAAAACATTTGCACGTGTTGATGAACCAACGCAATGAAGCGGGGGAACTCCCGGTGCAAACGCAAATTAACTACGGCCGGGCGGATATGTTCTTTGCGGAAATCCCTTATACCGATTTGTACAAGCGCATTATGAACATTAAGAGCAAACTTTCCGCCGGTGGCATTGTGGCCGATGTGGCGCAGACCGAAGCCGCCGAAGTGGTGGAAATGAGCAAGGACGGCAGCGGCCGCACGATTGCCCAAGCGGCGCGCGATAACGCTTCCGTACCGGGTATGGATAAGGTAGTTGCTTTCTTTAACGAAAACGCCTCTTACCTGTAAAAGATTTCTTATCCCCTGCACCTCCGGTTCCCCCACCGGGGGTGTTCCTTTTTATACAATGAAAAACGCCCGGTTTTAGCCGGGCGCTTTTCTATCCGTTTGGCAAATGCTTAACTAAAAAACTTAATGGAGTTCGGCAAAATAACGTCTTCCATTACGCTTAACGCAAACGAATCGGTCATCCCGGCAATATAGTCGGCGATAATCGTGTCAATTTGCGCGGGGTCCTCTTTATAGACGTTCGTCATAGAGCGCATATACTTGGCAAAGTTTTTAGCGGTGGTTTTGCCCTCTTGGTCGTAAGCCCCGTAGTCAAAGCCGTAGCGCTTAAAAATGGTGCGGAAATAATCAAACAAATCGCGGATACATTTGTCTATGGTTTCCTTGCGCTGGCGCATTTGCTCGTTGTGGTAAATGCGGGTGTAGTTGAACTCGCGCAACTGGGAAATCAGGTCGAATTTATCGTCAGAAAATCCAATGCAGTCCTGGTCCTTGGAGTGGTTAATGAGGTCCAGTGTAAGGGTGTTGATAATTTCCCCGTTGGACGTGCCGATTTCTTCGCGGACGTCTTTCGGAATATCGTTTGTGGTAATGAGGTCCGCCTTTACGGCGTCCTCAATGTCGCGCCCCAAGTAGGCGATTTTGTCGGACAGGCGCACAATGCACCCCTCGTAAGTGGAAGGCATATGGTCGCGCCCGGTAATTTTTTCCAAATCGTTCGGCACGGCGGCGGGGCGGAGTTGGTTATTGGTAAAGTCTTCGCCGCAATGGCAGATAATTCCGTCCTTTACGGCAAAGGTTAAATTCAGCCCTTCCCCGTAGTTGGCTAAATGCTCCACTACGCGGTAACTGTTAATTTCGTGCAAAAAGCGTTTGGGCGTAATACAGGCGTCTATGGCGCGTTCGCCCTCGTGGCCGAAGGGGGCGTGCCCGATGTCGTGCCCCAGGCCGATAGCGTAGGCCATATCCTCGCTTAATTGCCAGTTGCCGCTTTTGTTGAGCCCCCGGCAAATAGTGGCGGCAATGGTGGCCACGTGCAGGACGTGTTCAATGCGGGTGCAAATGTGGTCGTTGTTCGGCGCAAAGAAAACTTGCGTTTTGTGTTTTAAACGCCGAAACGGCAGCGAGTGGATAATTTTTGTCTGGTCGCGGAAGTATTCATCGCGCAAGTCCGGCTTGTGCGGATGCGTGCGCTGTAAATAAATTTCATCGCTAAACGGATTTTTTATCATAAAATTATGATACCATAATATAGAACCTATATAGAAGCGTTAAGGAGCCCTTTATGACTGTTGCGGCCGTTTATGCAGGTACTTTTGACCCCGTTACTCTTGGACACGCGGATATCGCGCGCCGGGCGGCGAGGGCGTTTGGGGGGCTGGTTGTACTGGTTATCCCAAACGGAAATAAAAAGCCGCTTTTTAGCACGGCTGAAAGAGTGGCCCTGTTAAAGGAAACCTTTCAGGATGAACCGCTTATCCGTGTGGAACAGGCCGAAGGGCTACTGGCGGATTACCTCAAAAAAAATAACCTGCATATTTTGGTGCGCGGGGTACGCGGGGCGGCCGATATGGAGCACGAACTGACAAACGCTTATTATAATAAGTTGTTTTGCCCCGGGGCCGAAACGGTCTTTTTGCCTGCGCGGCCCGAATACGCTTTTTTAAGTTCGTCCGCGGTGCGCGAAGCCGCAGGCTACGGCGGGGATGTGTCCGCCCTGGTTCCGCCTTGTGTGGCAAGAGCCCTAAAAGACAAGTTTGACAAATAGACGTAATACAAAAGACTTATATAAAAAGTGGGTCTTTTGTCCCGTTGTGCAAGTTGGCAAAGTTTACTAAAATATAGTTGGAGACGGATAAAAGGAGTTTTAGATGTACTGCGCCAAAGACCAACAACTTGCGTGCCAGTGCTCGCCCCTGCAATTTTTAGCAGTAAACAAGGGGGGCGTGTCCGCTTTCCCTAATTCCCTAAAAATTTCCCGTATTCAACCAGCCGTACCCCCGGAAATATGCCTGCCCAAGCGGCAGGGCCTATTTTTATATAGGGCTAAAAAACCTAGGACTTCTAGGTCTTTTGGCCCTATTTTTTTTGTGAACTTTTTCCAATAATTAAGGGAGAGGAGAACCTTATTATGAAAACAACCCTGTCGCTTTTACTCAGTTTCTGTATTCTATTTAGCAGCGTTTCCCCGTCGCTGGCGCAAGCCTTGCCCGAAAAAGGCGGCAAGGCCGTGCTCCAAACGGGCAAAACGGTCGGAAAAGCGGTTAGAAAGGGCGTTGCCGTACCCAAAGTAACAATTCCCGCTAACGCACAGGTATATTCCGCCGGAACGCGCGTGGGCCAAATGGTTCCCACTCTCCCTTCTGTTACGGTGGTGCCTAATGTCTCCTCTTTGCAGGTTCCGTCCGCTTTAATCTCCTCTAAACTCACGGATTTAACCTCTCATCACGCCTTATCCGTTGGCGAATTAACTGACGGTTTGCCCGGTCCGATTTTTGCCCAAACCTCTCCGTTGGCCCGTGCCGCGGCGCTCCGCACCCAGTTTGTAATTTTCTACTTGCACGGCAATGCCAACTTGGCCCAACAAGCCGAAGCCGTTAAATTTTACCGCACGGAATTGGAAGCCCTGTCCGGCTCCTTTGCCAAACTCCCCAAAGGCGACGAACGCTCCGCCTTATTAATTGCTTCCAACAAAAGCCACGCTAGTTATAAGGATGTGCTGGACTGCAATCACGCTTTGTCCGATGCGGCGGCCTTGGGTTTGGTCGGTACGAAAGCCGATGCCCCGGCCTTGATTAATTTTTATAAGAAAGCCGTAAACTCTCCCTTTGAAAAAACCGCGGAAGTAATTGCTGCCCGCGGTTTGTTGCGTCAGGGCGCTTATACCCAGTTGCAGGAACTGGCCACTCTTACGGGGGCCAAAGGTCCGTTCTGGCAGAACTTGGCCGCTGTGGCGCAAGAAAAAGGCTTGCCCGTTCAAATTAACGCCACCGCTGGCGAGGCCGCTCCCGCGTCCGCCGATATGGCCCGCTTTTTGAAATTGGGCTGCCCGCAAAACGTTTTAAACGCTGATGTATCCCGCCAGGCCACCCACGATTGGTTGGAGTTGGGCGCAACCGCTCCTGCGGCTGCCCCGGTGGCCGTTAAAGCCCAAGCCGCCGCTCCGGCTGCCCCCAAGGTGGAAATGCCGAAGGTGCAGTTAGGCGGAACGGATTTATCTTTATCTCCTACTGCGGTACCGACCGCTGGCGAAGCCGTAGCCGCCGAAACGCCTGCGGTACCCGCTGAAACCAAGAGCACGGTAGAATTTTTGGGCCGCTCCGACAGCGACAATTCCGGTGTAATGTACAGCGGCGTGCCCGTGTTTGCTATCGGCAAACTCTTTAAAAAGGGTGCGGCTTGGCTCAAAAACCGTTTTAGCAAAAAAGCCCCGGAACCGATTTACCACGAACCCGGTTTGCACGATGCTACGCAAATCAGCGAAGTGTATTCCAATCTCCGCTCACCCGAAGCCCCGGCCTCTGCCGACGCCTTAATGGGAGCCGGAGAAGAAGGCCCGGTGCCGGTGTCCGAAAAGGGTTTCAAATTAACCCGCGTGGACGAAAAAGGCATTGAGCGCATTTTGCCCGTCAATTTGGAAATCAGCAATCGCTTCCGCGTAAAAGGTTACAACCGCGTGGCGTTTGCCTTGACCCCTAATTTTAAACACGGCTATGTGGCGGAACTTCGCAACCAAACCCAGCCGCCCTTGCGTATGGCGCACTTCTATATGCGCTTACAGCCGGATCAGGTGGGTGCGTTGGTAGATTTGGTGCGCGCTTCCGGTATGACCAAATTTAGTTTGAAACTGGAAACCCGTCCGGACGTGGTGTATCAGGCCTCCGTCCAACAGGTAACCGATGCGGCTACGGGCGCGTTGTTACCCTTGGAAGTAACCTTGCCGGAAAAGAGTGTAGCGCACGGCGAAAAGGTAGTCTTGATGCCGGAAGGCAATTTGGCCTTGAAAGGCACGGACGGGAAAATTCATCAACTTTCCCGCTTCTATGTCCGCCTGCCCAAAAACCAAATCGGCAAGTTTGTGCAAATTTTGCGCAACAGCCCGACCAAATTTAACGTGTCCGTCCACCCCACCCAAAACCGTGCGGATTTAATCGTGCGCGACGCTTCCTTGACGAACGTCAGTTTGGGTAAAACGATGGGCCCGGTGGTAAACGGGGCCTTGGATATGGACGTAAGCGCGGCCAACGGTATGATGTTCGGTATCAACTATGTGTTGCCGGGTTTGGCTTCCCTGTTGACGCCCGTGCTTAAAAAATACGGCGAAAAGAATTTGATGGTGCTGTCCTTGGCGATGTCCACCGCCGCGGGTGCTTTGGCTACTGCGGGCGGCTTCTACGGCTTTGTGGAAGGGATGGCGTTAAGCCCGGTGCAGAAAGGGCTGTTTATTACCGCCTTGTTCTTAATGAGCGGTTCCAGCATTTTAAAACAGTTGGTTTCCAACTTGCTCATCCGTGCTAACCGCGGCGAAGTGATTTTAAACGCGGCCAAGGACGCCTTGAAGACGGCTGAAACGGAAATGACCGTTGCTGAAAAGCAGGGCTTTGCGAAACTGGGCGAACGCGTAAAAGAATTTTTTACCAAAAAGTCCGAAGTCAGTTTGAAAGATATCGTGCTGTACAATTTAAGTTTCGTGTACAAAAACGTCGGTACCTTGGCCTTCTTGGCTTCGCCGTACTTGATTAATCACGGTATCCAACTGGCTACCGGGGTAGATTTGGGGTTGGACTATTCTATCAGTTTCCCGATTTACGCCGGGTACAGCGGTTGGGTGGCGTGGAAGGTATGGCGCGCCAAACTGCGCGATGCGTATTCCGCCAAGAACCTGGAACAGAGCCAGAAAATGTTGCAGGGCACGCTGGATGCGGGTGCCAAAGTGTTGGGTGAAGCCAAAGGCGAAGTATCTTCCTTAATGATTGACGATGTGGCGCGCGGATTTAAAGACTCTTTGGATGCGTGGGTATTTGCTAACGTGAAAATTGATTCTTCCAAGAAATCGGGCGACTTGTACAAAGCGGCCAAGGCCGAACTGTTCTCCGGACTTGAAAAACAATTATCCGAAAAATACAATATCCCGGCTGACCGTATGAACTCCTTGGTCCACAAGGTTAAACACTCCGTGGCGGTGCAGGAAAACACGCTTGGTAATATGGGCAAAATGTTAAAAGCCCCGGGTGTAGCGGCGTTGGCCTCGGCAATGACGTTAGCCACGATTCACGAGTTCGTCATTTCCAGTTCGTTCGCTACTTCTATGAAGTCGCTCATCAGCCAAGGTGAATTTGCGAACTTCTTGATTGCCTGCTCGCTCTACTTGCCGTTTATCGTGGGCCGCTTGGGTGGTAACGTAGTTAGCCGCCGCATTAGCCCCGATACGATGTACATCCTCTGCTCGGGCCTGTCTGCCTTGGGTACGGGTATAATGGCAACGGCGGGCGACAGCGTAACGCAAACGATTGCGGGTGCGGCCGTAGCCAGTTTGGGTGTAGGTAACTTCTTTACCCAAATGTATGACTACATTATGAACCGCTATCCCAAACAGAACCGCGAACTGTCCTCTATCTTGGCGTTGACGATGGCGATTGGTGGTTTGGGTGCTATCCCGGCGGGTTATTTCGCCTCTATGGGCGGCGTTGGCGTGCCGATGGACTTGCTGTATGCGGGCACGATGTTGGGCGCCAGTTTACTCTTAACGCCCGGTATGATGCGCAATTCCTCTATTGTAAAAGGGATGAAGTACGAAGCCGGCCGCTTGTGGAAGAAATTCAAAGGCGTGTTTAAACGCGGTAATAAAGGGACTACTCCCACGGGATTAGACAACGCGGCTCCTGCCAACTAATAAAGTAATTTTAGCACAACGCCCCGGGCACCTTATATGGCCCGGGGCGCTTTCGTTTATACCCCTTATAGGATTACTTGTTGGGGCATTCGTGTGTTACCGTCGTTCCGTAGAGCCCCAAAAGAGCAACACTATAAAAGCAGTATTGCTCAATTAATCAATGGGGCGCGGATAATTCGCGGCCCGCAGGGTACCGGCCCGCTAGGGTGCCGTCCGCACGCAGGACAAAATAAAAGAGCAACACTACAAAAGCAGTGTTGCCCAAATAATCAATAGAGTGCGGAAAATCTGCCACCCGCTAGGGTGCCGTCCGCAGGGCGCGGCGCGCAGCGTTATTCTAGGAAGTGCTGGCGCCCGCTAACAATGGACTCGGCACGCATTAGGGAAATATCAATATTTTTGCAAATATGGTCTTCGCCCAAGCGTTTGATAAAGCCGTACTTTTCCAACGTTTTTAACACAGGCTTTTGGACGTGCGAAAGGATAAGTTGTACGCCGTCCTTTTGGCAACTGTTAAAAATGCTTTCCAGCGCGTGGAAGCCCGTCGCATCAATGGCAGGCACGCTACGCATACGCAAGATGAGCACTTTGCACTCCTTGTGATTTTCCAAGGAATCCACAAACACATTGGCGGCACCAAAGAAGAACGGACCATTGATTTCGTACACGCTGACGTTGTGCGTAATAATTTTGGTGTCAATGTCGTCCTTTTGGCGTACCTCATCAAAAATATCATCGTCCATATTCTTGATTTGATAGACATCGCTCATACGCTTCATAAAGAGCACCGCCGCCAATACCAGGCCAAACTCAATGGCCACTACCAAGTCCGCCGCCACGGTTAGGCCGAAAGTAGCGAGCAGTACGGCAATATCCCCCGCCGGAGCCTTAAATAAGGCACGGAAGGCCCGCCACCCGCTCATACGATAGGCCACCATAAACAAAATTGCGGCTAACGAAGTCATTGGAATTAGGCCAATATATTGCATTAAGCACAGCATCATAATCAAAAGGAAAATAGCGTGCGCCATACCGGCAATCGGGGTGCGTCCGCCGTTTTCAATGTTGGTGGCTGTGCGGGCAATCGCGCCCGTGGCGGGCAACCCGCCAAATAAGGCCGAAGCCACATTGGCTACACCCGTGGCAACCAGTTCCATATTGGAGCGGTGCTTTTTGCCAATCATCCCGTCCGCCACCACGGCAGAAAGCAAACTCTCAATCCCCGCCAAGAAGGCAATCGTTAGCGAAGCGGGCAACAGTTTTTTAATGGTCGCCAGCGTGATTTCACCCGGCATATGGGGCCAAACCAAGGTGCTGTCCACCGAGCCGAAAGTAGAAGTAATGGTGGCTACGTCCAAATGCGCAAATTTTACAACCAAGGTAGTAATGATAAGCGCAACCAAGGAACCGGGGAGCGATTTCCATTTTTTAGGCCAGAAAATAATAATGCCTAAGGTTAATAAACCAACGGCTAAGGTCTCCCAGTTAGTGGCAGATAAATGGTGAAAATACATATTCCACTTGGCAAAAAAGTCGCTTGGAATATTGGTTAAATTGAGACCCAAAAAGTCGTTAATCTGCGTGGAAAAAAGCACCACGGCGATACCGCTGGTAAACCCGGTGGTTACCGGATAAGGAATAAATTTGATGAACGCGCCAAACTTAAAAAGACCCATTAACATCAAAAATATACCCGCCATTAAGGTAGCGGTTAAAAGGCCGGAGAGACCGAACTCTTGGATAATGCCATAGACAATGACGACGAACGCGCCCGTCGGCCCGCCGATTTGAACGCGGGAGCCACCCAAGAGGGAAATCAAAAACCCGGCTACAATAGCGGTTAAAAGGCCCTTTTCAGGCGTAACGCCAGAGGCAATGGCCAAGGCGATAGACAGCGGCAGGGCCACACAGGCCACCACCAGCCCGGACGTAACGTCTTTTAACATACGCCGGGGGGTAAATTCTTCGGGGCGGTTGCGCCAGAGCGTAACCAATTTAGGGAGTAAGTGCATAATAATTTAACGGTTAAATAATCTGCGGAGCAGTTTGTCGTAGTGCGGCTGCGGAATTTGCATACCGGGGGTGGTAATGCGTCCCGCGCGCGGACCGTGGTAATCGGACCCAGCCGTAGCCAAAAGGCCGTATTTACGGGTAATGGCCAGCAGGTCTTGCTTCATTGTAAAGGTATGGGCGGGATAAAACACCTCCACGCCTTCCAGTCCGGCTTCGGTCCAAGCCGGGAAATTCCAATGTTCCGATACAATACCGGGGTGCGCAATCACAGGCATCCCGCCTGCGCGCTTGATGTGCTGGATAGCCTCAATAGCGGTTACCCCGGCGGACGGCACATAGCCGGGCTGGCCGGGCACCAAATAACGGCGGAAGCCTTCTTGGCGGCTGGGCACAATGCCTTTGGCTTTGAGCGCATCGGCCACGTGGGCGCGGGAAACGGTATTGGGCGCACGGGAAAAGACTTCCTCTTCTGTAATGTCCACCCCGGCGGCAATTAATTGCTGGATAATTTTGCGGATGCGTTCGCGGCGGTTTTGGCGGTTTTGGGCCAAAAAGGCTTGGAATTCCGCATTTCCCAAATCAATGTTGTAGCCGGTAAAGTGCAGGTGGTCGTGCTCCCGGGTGCTGATTTCCACTCCGGGTGTAAAGAAGATACGGTGTTCTTCGCACACTTTTTTGGCGCGGAGCACACCGTCAGTCGTATCGTGGTCGGTCAGGGCATAAACGGAAGCCCCGGCTTTTAAAGCGGCGTGAACCACTTCTTCCGGGGTACAGGTTCCGTCCGAAAAATCGGAGTGCGTGTGTAAGTCTATCTTCGGCATTAAACGCGTTCCACCGCGGTTACACCGGGGACGAGTTCTTTAATCTTGCGTTCCACTACGGCTTGCAACGTCATTTGCGCGTGCGGGCAGCAGCCGCAGCGGCCGTGCAAACCCACGGTAACGATACCCGTTTTTTCATCTACGCTGATGAGTTGGATGTCGCCGCCGTCAGCCTGCAAAATAGGGCGGATGTCTTCAATTACTTGTTGGACTTGTTCTTTCATAATCTTCTCCAAAGGTTTATTTATCTTCTTTATTATATCTTTTTTAGGGGCGGGCCCGGTAAGAAAAAACTTGCAAAGTTTCGGGGAGTATTGCTATACTTTTTGTGTAGAGATTTTTTAGTTCGCCTTTTATAGGAGAAAGAAGATATATGAAAAAAATTATTGCTTTGGCTATGCTCGTACTTTTTGTGAGCGCTCCTGTTTTCGCCCAAAAATACGCCAGCATCAACGCTAAAAGAGCCAATATCCGCACTTGCGCGGGTACGAAATGCGCTTTGAAATGGCACGCGTGGAGATACACCCCTGTCATTATGGTAAAAACCAACGAAGATAAAAGTTGGGTTCTTATTAAGGATTTTGAAGGATACAGCGGCTGGATTAAGGCCGACTTGTTAAGCCCGCAGGGCGGTATGTCCGCCAAAGTGGACTTGAACGTCCGCAAAGATGCCTCCGCCTCGGCCGATATCGTTTGCACCGTAGCCAAAGGTTATCCGTTTAAATACTTGGCTAAAAAAGGCAAATGGATTCAAGTGTCCGACGAACCCGAAAACGCCAAAGACGGTGTTTGCAAAGGGTGGGTATATAACGCCAACCTGTGGGGCTTCTTTAAACAATAAGTTAAATTTGCCCGGAATATAAAAAAGGCCCTTTTTATGGGGCCTTTTTTATCCGGCGTAAAAGGGAAAAGCCCCCTTGCCAAAAGGCAAAGTAAAGGGTAAAATATAAGTATGAAAAAGATTTTTATTACGGCTGCGGCCGCCAGTTTAGTGGTATGTGCTTTCTGCTTGGCGCGCACCGTCAGCGAAGGGCGTTTTAATATCTCGGGTACGGTTACCGTGCCGGAGCGCTTGGCCTCTATGGCGCAGGCGGATAACAATTCCTGCGCGATTATCGTTAAAAACGAGGCCGATGTGCCCGTGGCGATTAAGCGCGTGGTAAACCCGAAGTTCCCGCTTGCTTTTACAATGGGGGAAGAAGATTTATTAGCCGCTAACTTGGACGGCAATTTAAAGTTGGAAGTCCAAATCAACAACCACGGCCAGTTGGGCGTGGTGAAACAAGGGGATATCTTTGGCACGGTAGACGGTACGATTAAGCCTAATGCCAAAAATGTAACCGTGGCGGCGGATAAGACCTTGGGCCGCGTGCAGTTGGCCCGCAACGTAAAGGGAAATTTCTTCCGTACGGCTGCCCGCTAACCTGACGAATTTGCATAAACCCGGGGCCGCAAAACGCTCCGGGTTTATTTTATGTTTCCCGGCGGAAAAGGGCTTGACTATACGCCCTATATATAGCAAAATACAAGTAACACCGATTTAGGGGGGAAAATGAGACGCAGTTTATTTCTTTTAGCCACGCTTGCTATGTCGTCTGCGCTGTATGCGCAGCCGGATGCCAGCACCTATAACCGCGAAAAAGTATTGGACATTTTTGCCCAATACAATCCTGCCGTATTGGAAAACGCCAAAAAGAACGCCGATTATAACGCTATCTTGGAGGATTTGGCCGCTTCTTACCAAGCGCCCGATACGGAAGATGCCCGCTTTGAATTAATCTCCGTAGCGCGCAATTTTGATAATTCTATCCGCCTGCATACCCTTGCGGAACAGTACGAGGAGGCTTTATTCCTCTCTGCCGTAAACGGGGTGGATGCGTCCGCTACGGATAAATACTTTAACCGCCAAGTGGCTGATGTATTAGGCCGCGTGTGGGCGGTTACGGTCAACTTGCGCGAAGAACAGGTTAAAGAATATAAAAAGCAGTTGGCGCAAGTTAAAAAAGACAAAAACCTCTCTTCTGCGGACCGTACGGCTAAAAGCAACGCCTTAAAGGCCAAAATCAAAGCCGTAAAGGCTGAATTAAAAGCCCTTAAAAAGGACCCAGGCTCCCAGATTTCTACTGCCGCCCAAGCCTTCGGGCAACAGGTGCAAACCCGCGTGCAAGCCAGGCTGTCCGCCTTGGCCGCTTCGGCCGAGAAAGACGCCGCTATGCAAACGGCGCAAACATCCAATTTGCAAGTAAAAACCAACCACAAAAAGCCGGTCGCCAAATAACAGGTTCCTTTTGGCCCGCCGTATAGGCCTATGTCTTGCCGTACTATTTTAATTAAAAAGGAACTTGTAATATGATTAGAACTTTAATTGATAAAATTTTTGGAACCAAAAGCGAACGCGACCTTAAAAAAATCCAACATTATGTAGATGATGCCAACAAATTCACCGCTGAATTTGAACATTTGACCGACGACCAGTTAAAGGCCAAAACCCAAGAATTTAAAGACCGCCTGGCCAAGGGCGAAACCTTGGACCAATTACTGCCCGAAGCCTTTGCCGTGGTCCGCTTGGCCGCGCAAAGAGTCATCGGCCTGCGCCCGTACGATGTGCAAATGCTGGGCGGTATCGTTCTGCACCAAGGAAAAATTGCCGAAATGGGCACCGGGGAAGGTAAAACCCTGGTGGCTGTGTTGCCCTCTTACTTAAATGCGCTTACCGGAAAAGGGGTGCACGTCGTAACGGTAAACGACTACTTGGCCCGCCGCGACCGCCAATGGATGGGTCCTATCCACGAATTTTTAGGCCTTACCGTGGGCTACATCAGCCACGATATGGACAACGCCGACCGCCGCGAAATGTACGCCAAGGACATTACCTATGTAACCAATAACGAACTGGGTTTTGACTACCTGCGCGACAATATGGTAATTAACCGCGAGGACCGCGTTTTGCGCCCGCTAAACTATTGTATTGTGGACGAAGTGGACTCCATTTTAATTGACGAGGCCCGCACCCCGCTTATTATTTCCGGCCCGTCCGAACAAAGCACCGATAAATATTACATTGTAAACCGCTTAATTCCGTCCTTAAAGGTCCGTATGATTACGGAAAAGGACGAAGTAAAAGCCAAATACGAGGGCATTAACTTGGATGAGGGCGTGGATGCCATTATTGACGAAAAAGCCCACACCGCCACCTTGACCGACACGGGTATTGCCAAGGCGGAAAAATTCTTAAATGTACCCAACCTGTATAACGATGTGGAATCCGAGTGGGTCCACCACATTAACCAAGCCCTGCGCGCGCACCATTTGTATGAGCGCGATGTGGACTATGTGGTAAAGGACGGCGAAGTCATTATCGTGGACGAATTTACGGGACGCTTAATGCCGGGCCGCCGTTGGAGCGACGGTTTGCACCAAGCGGTGGAAGCCAAAGAAGGGTTGCAAATTAAAGAAGAAAACCAGACCTTGGCTACCATTACCTTCCAGAATTTCTTTAAACTTTACAAAAAACTCTCCGGTATGACGGGTACGGCTATGACCGAGGCCAACGAGTTCTGGCAGATTTACAAATTGGACGTGGTGGAAATCCGCCCCAACCGCCCCTCTAAACGCATTGACTACCCGGACCTCGTGTATTTGACGGAACGCGAAAAATTTAACGCCATTGTGGACGAGGTGGAAGATTTGTGGAAGAAGGGTGCCCCGGTGCTGGTGGGTACGCGCTCTATTGAAAAGTCCGAAAAGTTGAGCCATATGCTCCGCGCCAAGGGTATTCCGCACCAAGTGTTAAACGCCAAATACCACGAAATGGAAGCCCAAATCATCAGCCAGGCAGGCCGCAAAGGAGCCGTAACGATTGCTACCAATATGGCCGGCCGCGGTACGGATATTGTACTGGGCGGTAACCCGGCCAACAAACAGGAACAGGACGAAGTGGTAGCGTTGGGCGGTTTGCACGTTATCGGCAGCGAACGCCACGAGTCCCGCCGCATTGATAACCAGTTGCGCGGACGCTGTGCCCGCCAAGGCGACCCGGGCTGCTCCCGCTTTTATATTTCGTTGGATGACGAATTAATGCGCTTGTTCGCCAACACCACCAAAATCGCTTCCGTACTCAGCACGATGGGTATGAAAGAGGGCGAGGCCATTGAATCGCGCCTGATGACGCGCCAAATTGAAGGCGCCCAGCGTATGGTGGAAGGCCGCAACTTTGATATCCGCAAGCAGTTGCTGGATTATGATAAAGTAATGAACCAACAGCGCACCGCTATTTACGGATTAAGAAACGCCATTTTGGACGGCGCGGATATGACCGATAAAACGATGCAGATGATGGAAGAAATTGTAGATGAACTGGTGGAACAATATTACAATTATTCCCACCCGCAGCGCTGCGATTTTGAAGCGTTAAACGTCAACTTGCGTAATTTCTTTCCCGGTGATTTCCACTTTACGGCGGAAAACGTCGGCCGCAAATCGCACGACCAGTTGGTAGATGAAATTATGGCGCAGGTAAAGGATTTGTACCACGCCCGCGTGCTTTACTTTGCCGAGCAAGGCATTAACTTTGCGGAAATTGAGCGGATGCTTTTACTGCAAATTATTGATAACGCTTGGAAGCAGAATTTGTACGAACTGGACCAGTTGCAAAACAGCGTAAGCCTGCGCGGATACGCCCAAAAGGACCCGCTGATTGAGTATCAAAAGGAATCCTATAAGTTGTATTCCTCTATGCTTAACCGCGTGCGCGACTTAATGGTCAGTTACATCTTCCGCTTGCAACTGCCTCCCCGCCGCACCCCGGCCCAGCAAGCGCAGGCCAACAACGCCGCCAGCCAAACGGAGCAAACGCCCAAGCATATCGGGCGCAACGACCCGTGCCCGTGCGGCAGCGGTAAAAAATACAAAAAATGCTGCGGAGCCAATTTATGAAATATAAGATAAAAGAACTGCTTTTGCTGTGCTGTGCCGTGGGCGTGATTGCCCTCTTGCCGTTGTTATACAGCAAGGATGCCCCCATAGAGGTAAGCGTGCCTGCGCTTAACTCGCAGGAAATGGACGCCAAGGCCGAGGAACAACATAAAGAAGCCGCCGCGGCCGCGGTTAAAGCGCAAGTGCGCCGGATGTACCGCTGCCAAGCCGATGAGGATTGCATTATCGTAGATAAAGACCCGTGCGGCTGCTTGGTGGGACCTTCGGGCGTAACGGCCATTAATGCCGAATTTACGCTGGACTTTAACAAAATGCAGTCTAACCTCGTAGCCAAGGCCTGCCCGGACGGCGCGCCTTCTACGGTGCGGGAGTGCAGCCCGGATGCACAAGCCGTATGCGTGGAAAATGTGTGTAAGATACGGTTTTAAGGCATATGCGGGAGTTTAGGGAAACCATTTCACAACAAGACGCCCAGGCGGAGAAATCTTCCGCCTGGGTGCGTGTTAAAACCGTACTCTTGGGTGCGGCGCGGATTGTTTTTTTATTGGCTTGTATGCTGGGCACGGCTTGGTTGATGTACCAAAGTTATCCCAACAAATCCCAGCATTTTTTGGCTTGGTTTGCGTTGGCGCCGTTTATTTGGGGAGTGGCTAAAATCAAAGGATTTTGGTCCTCTTTTTTTTATGGCTGGCTGACGGCCCTGCTGTTTAACGCGGGGATTTTATATTGGATTTATTACACTTGTTTACACGGCGGGGGGCTTTCACAGGGGCTTTCCGTGGCCGCTTGGCTGGGGTTAAGCGGACTGTTAGCCGTACAATTTGCGATATTGGGCGGCGCGTGCTACTTTTTAAAGCGTACGGGTGGATTTTTCCCGGTGCTTATTGCGTGCGGCGTGGTGGCCTTGGAGTGGGTGCACCAAACGGTTGCTTTTTACTTTTTGGGCTTCCCGTGGATTATGCTGGGTTACACCCAATGGAACGCGCCCGAAATGCTGCAAATCGCCTCTTTTACGGGCGTATATGGCGTTAGTTTTGTAATTGCTTTTGTGGGGGCTTCTATCGGCTGGGCATTTGCCGAAAACGGCGTAAAAAAGGGCGTATGGCATATGGTGTTGGCCGCGCTTGTTTTTGTGGGCGTGTATGGCTATGGGCACAAAGTCTTGCCCGCTAAACCGCTTGGCGAAATGCGCCAGCCGCTTTTAAGTTTAAATACCGCGCTTATCCAGCCCAATATAGACCAATACAAAAAATGGAGCCCCGAATACGAGGCCGAAATTACCGATACCTTGGAACAATTAGGCGCCCAATTAGAGGGCAAAAATTTGATGTTGGCCGTCTGGCCCGAAAGCGCCGTACCAGGTGCGTTGACCGAAGAAAAATATACCGATTTGTTTGAAGATATTGCCGCCCGTTCGGGTGCGTACCAGTTTATCGGCTCCAATGTGGAGGACGAAACCAACCAGTATGTGGGGGCCTATTTGCTCCCGCCCAATGAGGGGGATTGGCAGAATTACCGCAAAATAAAACTCGTGCCGTTTGGGGAATATATCCCACTGGAAAATCTCGTCCGCTCGGCCTTTAAAAATGTAGAAGTGCTGGGCGAACTGGGTGCCTTTACCCCTGGTCCGCGCGAGCAAAAACCGCTGGACGTATCCGGCGTGGCGGTGGGCGAAACGATTTGCTACGAAAGTATTTTTCCGCAGTTGTGGCTCTCACAAAATCGCCAAGGGGCTAAATTTTTTGTAAATATCACCAACGATGCCTGGTTCTTTAAAACGGCCGCGCCGTACCAGCATTTGGCCGTAAACGTATTGCGCGCGGTGGAAACGGGGCGCCCCGTACTCCGCGCCGCCAACACGGGTTTTTCGGCGTATATTGACCCGTTTGGCCGCATTGAAAAGCAATCCGGCCTGTTTACGCAGGAAATTTTAACTGCTTCCGTTCCGCTTGCGGTCGGGGACAGACAAAACTTTTATACGCAGTTTGGCGATTGGTTCGCTTGGCTGTGCGCGGCGGTCTTTTTTACGCTGCTGATTTCCACAATGGTTTTTGCTTATGAATAATATTGAATTTAAAGATGTAGAACAGACAATTGCCGATTTAGCCGCCCGCGTGGCTAAGATTGAATCCATAGACGACATTTCCGGCAAAAAACAGGAATTGGCCGCCTTGCAGGCGCAGTCGGCGGATCCCGCCTTTTGGAACGACACCAAAAAGGCCAAGGACGTCAGCCGCCAAATTGATTTGTTAAAAAACTCTATTGACACCTTTTACGCGCTCCATAAAAAAATGGAAGATGACCGCGCTTGGTTTGACCTGTGCAAAGAAATGCAGGACCAAAACGAACTGGCCGCCTTGGCCGCTTCGTTGCAGGAAACCGAAAAACAAGTGGCTAAAAAAGAGGGCGAAATCCGCCTGTCGGACCCGAACGATAAACTAAATGCCATTTTAACAATTCACGCCGGGGCGGGTGGCACCGAATCTTGCGACTGGGCGCAAATGCTGGTGCGTATGTACACGCGCTGGGCCGAACAGCACGGCTTTAAATTTTCTGTATTGGACGCTCAGCCCGGCGACGAAGCGGGTATCAAAACGCTTTCCGCAATGGTGGAAGGCCCCTTTGCTTATGGCTATTTAAAAGGGGAAAATGGCGTGCACCGCTTGGTGCGCGTGTCGCCCTTTGATGCCAACGCCCGCCGCCATACATCCTTTGCTTCGTGCGACGTGCTGCCGGATATTGACGAGGATATCAATATTGAAATCCCGGAAAAGGATATCCAACTGGAAACCTCGCGCGCGGGCGGCCACGGCGGACAAAACGTAAACAAGGTGGAATCTGCGGTGCGCTTGTTGCATATTCCTACGGGGATTGTGGTGTCCTGCCGCATTGAGCGAAGTCAGTTGCAAAACCGCCAAACGGCTATGAAGATGCTCAAAGCCAAACTGTACGAAATGGAAATGGATAAAAAGCGCGGCGAAGCCGAAAAACGCTACGGCCAAAAAGGCGAAATTGCTTGGGGCCACCAAATCCGCTCGTACGTGTTTATGCCGTACCAGTTGGTCAAGGACTTGCGCAGCGGGTACGAAACCTCCCAAATCAATGCCGTAATGGACGGCGATTTGGACCCGTTTATTTTTGCCTTTTTAAACCACGAAGCCGAAAATAAAAAATAATGACTACCGGCCTTTATTTCCATATCCCGTTTTGCAAGCAAAAATGCAATTATTGCGATTTTGCTTCTTTTGCAGGGCGGGAAAAATTTATTCCCGCGTATTTGTCCGCGTTGGAAAAATCCGCCGCCGCGGCACCCAAGCGGGAGTTTAGCACGCTGTATGTCGGCGGGGGAACGCCCAGTTTGCTAACGGCGGGCCAGTTAGAAGAGTTATGCGCACTGATTACCCGCCACTTTGGCTCCATTTCAGCCTTTGAAGAAAGCACCATAGAGGCCAACCCGGAAAGTTTAACCGCCGAAAAGTTGGCGGTTTTAAAGCGTGCGGGTTTTAACCGTATCAGTATGGGGCTTCAAAGTTTTAACGATGCGGAACTGAAAACCTTGGGCCGCGTGCATAACGTGCAAACCTTTTTGTCGGCCTATGCGGCGGCGCGCCAAGCGGGCTTTACGAACATTAACGTAGATTTAATTGCCGGAGTGCCGGGGCAAAGTTTGCAAAGTTTTTTGGACGGTTTACAAAAATTGGTGGACTTACACCCGGAACATTTGTCCGTTTACGGGTTGCAGATAGAAGAGGGCACACCGTTTTTTGAGCGCGGAATTGTGTGCGACCAGTTGCTAATGCGCCGTATGCTGGAAGAAGCACACGCGCGGTTGCAGGGGGCGGGGTATCATCATTACGAAATTTCCAACTTTGCCTTGCCCGGGCGGGAAGCCAAGCACAATACGCACTATTGGCACAACGGCGAATACTTGGGGTTAGGCAGTGGGGCCGCCGGTTATTTAGGCGGTGTGCGCAGCCAAAATACCGATGACGTGGCTGATTTTATTGGCCGTATAAACGACGGCAAAAGCCCTATCGTGTACAGCGAAAAACTGGAAGGCAAAGAACACGAGGGCGAAAATTTAATGTTGGGGTTGCGCCTGTTAGACGGTATAGAACTTACGTCCTTGCAGGAGCAACTTTTTGGCAAGGATATTGAAAAGCATATCCAAAGCGGCCTTTTGGAGCGGGCGGGAAAAAAGGTAAAATTAACATTAGAGGGGCTGTTTTTAGCCAACGAAGTTTTTTGCAGTTTTGTGGCCCCGTTTGACCAATGAAAATTATTCCCATACAAACCGATATTTTTAAAGAGTCCGCCGATTTGCCCGCCTTTATCGTGCGGCATATTCCGTCGGTGGCGGACAAAACGGTGCTGACTGTTTCGTCTAAACTCGTTTGTTTGTGGAAGGGCCTTTCGGTCCCCTACGAAAGCCGCGCGCAAAAGGAAAATTTAATCCGGCAGGAAAGCGACGCGGCTTTAAAAACGCCGCTTGCGTGGCTTACGTTAAAAAGCGGTATGATTATGACTAACGCCGGGATTGACGAATCCAACGCGGACGGAAAACTGTTGCTTTTACCGCGCGATTTGTACGCGTGTGCAGCCGAACTGCGCGCCACTTTAAAAAAGGCGTGGAACGTACAAAATTTGGGCGTGATTATTACGGACAGTATGATTTTGCCCTTGCGCGCGGGAATTATCGGCGCGGCGGTATCGTACAGCGGATTTAAGGGCGTAAAGGACTTGCGCGGAAAGCCGGATATCTTTGGCAAAAAATTGGATGTTACGCTGGTGGATATGGCGGATTCCTTGGCGGCTGCTTGCGCGCTGACAATGGGCGAGGCTGACGAACGCCAGCCCTTGTGCGTAGTGGAAGGCGCGCCTGTGGAATTTGCGGACCAAACGGACCCGCAGGAAATAAAATATCCCGTAGAAAACGATTTGTTTACACCGCTTTTTAAGGCGGCGAAATTAATAAAATAAGGAGACAAAAATGATTAAAAATATGCTGGGCGAATTTAAAAAATTCGTAATGCGCGGCAACGTGATTGATATGGCTGTCGGTATCATTATCGGCGGTGCGTTTACCAAAATCGTAAACTCTATGGTGGCCGATGTGATGATGCCGCCCTTGGGGCTTTTAATGGGCAAGGTGGATTTTTCCAACTGGTTTATTGTTATTAAAGACGGCGCCCAAGTGCCTGCCCCATATGCTTCTTTGTCCGCGGCACAAGCCGCTGGTGCGACCACGCTTAATGTGGGTAACTTTTTAAACGCGGTTATCAGTTTCTTAATCGTGGCGTTTTGTATCTTCTTGCTCATTAAACTGATTAACAAATTGGACAATTTGAAAAAGACGGAAGAACCGGTTGCTGCTCCCACCACCAAAAAGTGCCCGTTCTGCTGCTCGGAAATCCCGCGGGAAGCCACCCGCTGCCCGCATTGCACTTCCGAACTTAAATAATGTTTGTTTGATTATTTAACGGCTGTTTTATTGTTGTATTGTTATATCGCCCCGGTTTTTGCCGGGGCTTTTTTGTGGTGTTTGTGTTGTCATTCCCGAGTGTCGTAGTCGGGAATCTGTTGTTTGTCGTTTTCTTTTTTTAACGCTGGATCCCCGAACCCTGCGGGCCGCCAATTCCTCGGGGATGACGGCAAAAAATGTCGTTTTTGTCGTTGCTGTTGTGTCGTTTATTTTAAAGGGGTTGTTTCGTTTTTTTTTTTTGTTAAAATTTTGATAAATCGCGGTGGATGTACCCGGATGTGTCCGCCGTATAAAAACGCGTATAAAAGGCCGTTTTAGGCGTTTAAACGAGGATAAAAAATGAAAAAAATCACACTCATCTCCGCCTGTATGCTGTTGTTTACCGTAGCCAGTGCGGAACAAATGCAGTTTGTAACAACCTTATCTGCCCCGGTGGGCAACTTTGCC
>SAMEA104315430__coassemble_160_pt1 | contig 37294 bp, 34 predicted proteins | sample SAMEA104315430__metabat2_low_PE_016 | metagenome-assembled genome bin SAMEA104315430 (sample SAMEA104315430) | gut metagenome | biome: Monkey gut; feature: monkey-associated habitat; material: faeces | place: China | collected 2013
ATCAAAATTTTAACAAAAAAAAAAAACGAAACAACCCCTTTATGAACAACTGCTCTAAACGACTACTACAAACTACATTTTTTGCCGTCATTCTGAACTTGTTTCAGAATCTACATCTTGGGTAGTTGCCGTTAAGATTTAGCAAGCACAAACAACGACACAATCGGTAGATCCTGAACTAAATTCAGGATGACTTTCTTATTTAACAACGACAGATCCCCGAACCCTGCGGGCCGCTAATTTCTCGGGAATGACGGGCACAACAAAGGGTACCCTCTATTACCTGAATTAACGGCCCACTAGTGTATAAGTTTGCCCGTTATGACGAGCGGCAAAACAGGTATAATAAAAAGAGATATAAAAAGCATCTGGGGAATCATATGAAGAATTTTCTAAAAATTGCGGTTGCCCTGCTCGTGGCGGCCGGGATATATGCGTTTGCCTTTTACAAAACGCCACAACAGCGCACCTTTGCCAAAACATTAACCCAAGCGCAGGCCGGGGATGTGCCGTCTGCGGTAAAAACCGGGGATTTTTATGCGCAAGGCCTTGGGGTGGAGCCCAACGGCACACAAGCCGCCGAGTGGTACCGCAAGGCCGCCGCGCAAGGCGATACGGGCGCGGCGTGGAAACTTGCGCAGTTATACATCCAAGGCACGCTGGTAAAGCAAGATTACGAGGAAGCCCTGCCCTATCTCCAACTGTCCGCGCAGGCGGGCAATGTAGCCGCGCAAACAGAACTTGCGCGCTTTTACAGCGAGGGCCTTGGCGGCCTTTCCGCAAGCAAGGGCGATAGTATTTTGTGGAATTTAAAAGCGTCCGCTATGGGCAACCAAGAAGCGCAGGAAGCCTTGCGCTCCCAGCGGGAGGCGGACCCCGATTTTTACGATGTGGTAAACCGCTTTTCGGCCACCTTATTACTAGCCGCACAGGGCGACAGCCAAGCCCAACTTTCCGCTGGGGAAGGCTACCGTATGGGCTATCCCGTTACCAAAAACGATGAGGAAGCCTTGCGCTATTTTACGCTTGCTTGGCAGGAGGGACAGTTGCACGCGGCAGCGTTTGAACTATCCGAAATGTACCAAAAAGGCGAAGGAACAGAAAAAGACGAAAACAAAGCGTTAGAACTGTTGGGCGCGGCGGCACAAGCCAAAAATCCGTCTGCCCAATACGCGCTGGGAGAGCGGGCGTATAAGGCCGAGCCCGCCAATTACCAAGACGCCTTTGCGTGGTTTTCCAACGCGGCAGAAGGGGGACTCGCCCAGGCGCAATATATGACGGGCTTTATGCTAATGCAAGGCCAAGGCACGGAGCGCTCCGTACCGCTGGCGATTGAATTTTTCAAAAAGGCCGCTAACCAAAACGATACGGCGGCGCAATATGTGCTCGGCCAGATTTATTGGAAAGGGCTCGGCGTACCAAAAAACAAAAAAGAGGGCCGGGCTTGGCTGGAAAAGGCCTCGGCGGGTGGAAATTTAGCCGCGCGTGAACTTTTAAACCAGTAGAAAATTAACAAGCCCCCGGGGAAACCGGGGGCTAAATTTTTTGCTGTCTGTCCGCAGAGGTCGTTTTATAAGAGCGCGACTTTGCAGAAACAGTGTTGCGCAATTAATCAGCCGTTAGCGCATTGAGTTGCCGTCCGCAGGACCTGCTAGGGTACCGGTGGTAATGTCTAAATCATACCGAAGTTCAGCGGGGCGGGTGCCGGGTTGTCCGTTCTTTTGAATAACCACGCGGATTTTATCGTTGGCTTCAATATCAAAAAACCGCTCCAAATGCAGATAATCCATAAACGGATACGCAGGGATTTGCTTCAACACGCGCCCTTTTCTAAACTGCTCAATTTGCACCACGGCCTCATCGGGTGTTAAGTGCGTAATGGGCCGGCCCAACACGCGGACCAAGGAGCCAACGGGCTGCCCGGGCATTTCCACCTGTTCGGCCAAGCGGCGCACCCATTGGATTGGTACAATTTGGTTAAAATCGTTAATCGGTTTATGGTCCAAAAGTGCCCGCCACGCGGCACGCTGCGTGTTGGTATTGCCTACAATGCCGACAAATACGCCCGCCGCCTTGCCATTTACAAGCAAGGGCGAGCCGCAATAGCCGTTTAACACGGGGAAATCCTGATAGCGCGCCAAAATGCGGTGCGTGCTGGAAAACAAAACATCAATTTTGGTAAACCACGCAAAATTGCCGTGGGAAAATCCGGCCGATTGCGCCGGGTGGCGCGGCGAGGGCAACTTTTCGTCGGGTTCCAAGGGAACAATATATTTCCCCAACTCTTCCGGAATTTTAAAAATAGCAATATCCGCCCCGCGCAAATGGCCCTCTTTTAGCGTAGTAATCTGCGTATAAAACGGCTTACCGTTTTCATCAAACAGTTCAATATAGGGCTCCCGTCCGATATCGTTTAAAACGTGCTTGGCCGTAACGCCCCACATTTTGCCATTAATAGTAACGGCAAAAGCCGAGCCCTTTCCGTGCGTTTGCGGAGAGTGCTGTAAGGTAAAAACGGCTTGGCGGATATTTTTAGGCGCGGGCAATAACGGGCGCGGTTCAGCGGGTGCTAAAACGCTTGTACGCAACAAGGGCGTTATCAGGCGCCGGGCCAAGGTATTGGCCGCCTGCGAGCGCGTGGGCACGGTTAATAAGCGGTTGTTTACTTGAAACCGTACTTTATTAAACCAGCGGGCACGCAGTGCGTGTGTAATTTTAAAATCTTTAAAAACGCCCGGTAATTTGCCTTGCGCAAAAGCAGGCCCCGTCAAAAAGCAAGCGCAGGCAAGCACCAAGGCTAAACCCCTGTATTGCATTGTTCCCCCATTTAAAACCCTTATTTAATGGCTTCTTCCAAGGTTATGTTGCGGGTCTGCATATCCACCCAATACGCATAGGTGGAGCCGTCCGCCCGGCTGATGATAATCTTGGCTTTTTGCAAACCTTTAAATTCAAACCCCGTATCCAAAGAGGTAACTTCTAAAAGCGGGTTTTGGTTTAATGTCTGTTCAAACCCGTCCTCGTAATACGCGGTTACGCTTTTGACCGTTTCGGTAATGGGCAATTTCCCTACGCGAAGCCCGCCAAACAGCAACACACGCCGCGCAGAACCGGGATTGCGGTATTCGCGCAATAAATCCTGCAAGCGGGAAAACGGTACAATTTCGCTAATATTGGATAAATCTTGCTTTTTTGGATAGTTCCGGTTGGAGTAGCGGTTCCAGTACCACTCCGCCCGGTCCGCCAGCGGGTGCGAAGTACCGAGCGATAAGCCCACGGCTTCGCCCTTATCTGTTACTACAAGTCCGCCTGCATCGGTTAAGGTTTCTTCCTCTTCCGGGTTTAACCCCTCTATAATACGCTCCGTGTTGGCAGTCAGCACGCGGCGTTGCGCTTTTTGGTATTGGCCTTTGTTATATCCATAAGTAAAAAGGTTAGTGCCCTTTTTGGGGTAATCCTTGGCCCACATTACAGGGCGGGCTACTTGCAGGGCTTCTTGGGGCAGGCGGATGAGGGCGGCATTAATGCCTTCCGCGCGTCCGGCTAAAACCACTTCCGCCGGATAGGTAAATTTTTTGTCTTTTATATAGAAGGAAATTTCCACATCCTTGCCCATATATTGCACATATTCCTGTGGGGCAATCCCCCACAAAACGGTTTCGCCGTTGTATTCTTCGGCAATCACAAAACCGCTTGCTTTAAAACCGCCGTCTTTGCCCGCAGCGGACACGGTAAACAAAAAATGCGGCGTATTTTGTTCAAAGGGTTGCAAGGCTGTACCCTTTAAAAGGGAGGATTGCACGCGGCTGGCGGCGGCAATTTGTTGGGATACTTGTACGGCTACGGACGGGGCCATCGGCGTTATGGGAACATTTACCGCAACAGAGGGTACTTGGGGCACCCGGACACGCGGGTAAATGCGGGTAACGACTTTTTTAATAAAGTTTTTACCTGTGGCCTTTGCGCCACCCTTCACCAGGGCTGATTGCGCAAAAGACGGTTGCGCGAGTAAAACGGCCAAACAGGAAAGAAATAAAATTCGTTTTTGCATAGATACTCCTTACGATAACGCCTGATATTATTAATTTACCTGTTTGCCTAGTAAATAAACAGGGCCGTTGGACCTAGAAAAAAGATACTTTAAGGCCCAGGTTTTTCTGGGCCCTAAAAAAGAAACCCCGGGCAGACGGCTCCCGGGGCGTTTGGCTAAATTACGCAAGCGTTGGGTACAGCGGGAATTTTTCCAAGAATTTTTTAACTTGTTGGGCCACGCCAGCCAAGTACGCTTCGTCTTCGTGGTGCGAAATAGCCTCGTCAATAAACGCGGCCACCTGCGCCATATCCGCTTCCTTCATCCCGCGCGTGGTGATAGCGGGCGTTCCCAAGCGAAGGCCGCTGGTAACAAACGGCTTTTCGGGGTCAAAGGGAATTGTGTTTTTGTTGGCGGTAATGCCCGCTTTATCCAGGGCGGCTTCGGCCGCTTTACCCGTTAAACCTTTGGAGCGCAAATCAATGCACATTACGTGGCTGTCCGTTCCCCCCGCCACCAAGCGGTACCCGCGCGCCATTAACTGTTTGGCCAGTTCCGCGGCGTTCAATTTTACTTGGTGTTGGTAGGCTTGAAATTCGGGCTTTAAGGCTTCGCCCAAGCACACGGCCTTGCCCGCAATCACGTGCATCAGCGGCCCGCCCTGCACGCCCGGAAAGACCGCGGAGTTAATGGCCTTGGCAAGTGCGGCCTTACATAAAATCAGCCCGCCGCGCGGCCCGCGCAGGGTTTTGTGCGTGGTGGTGGTTACCACATCGGCATACGGTACCGGGCTCGGATATTCCCCGGCGGCAATCAGCCCTGCATAATGGGCTACGTCGCACGCTAAATACGCCCCGCAGGAATCGGCAATTTCGCGCAAGCGTTTCCAGTCAAACACGCGGGAATAGTTGGAAGCCCCCGCCATAATGAGTTTGGGCTTGTGCTCCAAGGCCAAGCGCGCGGCTTCGTCGTAATCAATTTCTTCGGTATCCTTACGCACGTTCATTGCAACAATGTTGTACAACTTGCCCGAAAAGTTAAGCGGGTGGCCGTGCGTTAAGTGTCCGCCGTGCGACAAGTTAAGCCCCAATACGGTATCACCGGGTTTTAACAAGGCAAAGTACACCGCCATATTGGCCTGCGCGCCGGAGTGCGGCTGCACATTGGCGTGTTCGGCACCAAAAAGTTGCTTGGCACGGTCAATGGCCAGTTGTTCCACCACATCTACAAATTCACAACCGCCGTAGTAGCGTTTGGCGGGATAGCCTTCGGCGTATTTGTTGGTTAAAACAGACCCTTGCGCCTGCATTACGGCCAACGAGGTAAAATTCTCGGAAGCAATCAGTTCCAACTTTTCGCGCTGGCGGTTTAATTCGTGGGTTACGGCCTCAAAAACGGTCGGGTCGGTTTGTTTTAAATTGGGATACATTTTTACACTCCTTGGGCCCCTTTTTAAGGCCCCGTATTTTTTATACGATTTTCCTATGAAAAATTAAATATATTTACTATAATTTACTAAATAGAAGTAAATAAATCCAGCAGAGGTGTAAAAAGAAATGGCAAAATTAACCAAGAAAGACTTTCTCAAAGACACCATCAAACACATTGACCTCAAAAAATACAATGTGGTTCCCTTGGTGGAAGCCTTTGGAAATATGGCCTACGCTTCTCGCGAAGTGGCCAGAGCGAGCAAAATCTACAATATGATGCTCTCCGACAAAAAGTGCTCCGTCATTTTGTGTATTGCGGGCTCTCTCGTTTCCGCGGGTATGAAGAAAGTCGTGGTGGATATGATTCAAAACAATATGGTTGACGCGATTGTTTCCAACGGCGCCAACATCGTGGACCAGGACTTCTTTGAAGCCCTTGGCTACAAACACTACATTGGTACTCCCTACAATCAAGATGACAACTTGCTGCGCGATTTGCACATTGACCGCATCTACGACACCTATATTGACGAAGACCAGTTGAAGGAATGCGACGAAACCATCCACAAAATCTGCAACGCCTTGGAACCCCGCCCCTACTCTTCCCGCGAATTTATCTGGGAAATGGGCAAATGGCTTGAAAGCAAAGGCAAAGGCAAAGATTCTATCGTTTATAACGCTTACAAACACGGCGTGCCGGTGTTTGTGCCTGCGTTCTCCGACTGCTCTGCCGGTTTCGGCTTTGTAGCGCACCAGACCCAACACCCCGAAGCCCACGTTTCCATTGACAGCGCCAAGGACTTCTTGGAACTGACCAAAATCAAAATCAAAGCCAAAGAAACGGGCCTTATGATGTGGTCCGGCGGCGTACCGAAAAACTTCGCGCAGGATACCGTTGTGGCCGCTGAAATTTTGGGTGCGGATGCTCCTATGCACAAATATGCCGTACAAATCACGGTGGCTGATGTGCGCGACGGGGCTCTGTCCGGCTCTACCTTGAAAGAGGCTTCCTCTTGGGGTAAAGTTTCCACCGCCTTGGAACAGATGGTGTACGGCGAATGCACGACCTTGATTCCGCTCATCATCGGTTACGGTTACCACAAAGGCGCCTGGAAGAAACGCAAAGCCTCCAACTACGTCAAGTTCTTGCAGGACGAAGACGCCAAGGTTGCCAAGGCCAAAGCGAAAAAATCCAAATAAGCCGATGCGCGTAAAAACCGCGTTTATTTGTTTATGTTTATTTATCTGCCCGTGTGCGTTATGCTACGGGCAGATAAATTTTTCCAGCGTAAACGGGGAACGCGGCTACGCCGCTATGCGCGGCACGTATGATTGGAACTTGGACAACGGTTTTATCCTTTCGCCCGAATACGGCTACTACCGTATGTCCGACAAAGAAATTGACGAAGCAGGCTCCACTTCCCGCTACGCGTTGGGGGTGTCCTACGAACTAAACGATACTTGGCGGCTAAATGCAGACGGATTTTGGCAGCCGCAGGCGGTGGGTTATCAGGCCGTGGGGTATAGCCTGGGCGGAACGTGGTTTCCGTTCTACCGCTGGGAACACATTACTAACCCGCGCCTTTCGGCGCGTTTTTATCAGGCGCGTTACCGCTCGTATGTGGATAAAATGGGTAACGATTTAACAGGCGGGGCGTTCTCGCAAACCGAAACAGGTGCACACGCCCAAGCGGCGGCCGACGTAGGAAACTGGAAACTTCAAGCCGCCTGGCATAAAGTGATAAAATATAGTAGTTCCCAACCCGCAAATGTTACGTTTAGTTGGGCGGATATCCCGTTTATGACGGCTGTGGTACAAGGGTTTGTAAAAGAGGCCGCAGGCGTGTCCGTGCGTTACCAAACCGATTTTATTACGCCTTACGCGGCCTTGGTGCGCTACCGGTACGCCGAACTTAGCGACAGCGCGGCCGCCGTCAGTGCGGGACTGCACATTGTGCTGTGGGGGATGTCGGTTTCCGGCGGTGTGGAAGTGTTTGAACCGCGGCGGGAAGCCAACCGCAAGACGTATTTTTCAATGTCTGCCGAAATAGAATTCTAGCCGGAGGAACCCGTGCCTAAACTTGATTTACATTGTAATATAGACGAAAAAATGTTTTCGCTGACGCTCTTTTTAACCCGGCTTTTGACCGGACTGACGCTCCTATATATTACCGTAGGGTGTTTATTATTCTGCCGCGAATTTCTGTATAACGCCACGGCTATGGGCCTGCCGCTCCCCGTTCCGGCGGGGCTGACGGTGGTGATAGCGGAACTGTTTTTAAGTTTACTTTTAATGCTGGGCTGGTTTACGCGCCCGGCGGCGGTGCTCTCCCTGCTTACAACGGCGGGGCTGGCGGCTGTGTTTTTTGCGTCCGATTTTAATAAACTGTATGTAGCGTTGCTGGTGTTGCTGGCGGCCGCTTTACTGCCGTGCGTGCTCTTGGGCCCCGGAAAAATCAGTTTGGATTATTCCCACGCGGTGCGCCGCGCCAATAAAAAATTTAGAGGTTAATTATGGAAATGTTTGACGAAAATCATCAATATGTAAGTTTGGCTAATAAATACCGCCCCCAAAAGTTTGAAGATATGGTGGGGCAGGAAAGCATTTCCAAAACGCTTCAAAACGCTTTAAAACTGGGCCGTATCGGCCACGCGTATTTGTTTTACGGACCGCGCGGATGCGGCAAAACCACCACGGCGCGTATTTTGGCAAAGGCCTTAAACTGCACGGGGCACGGTAACGATAAACCGACTGCCGAGCCGTGCGGAGAGTGCCCCCAATGCCGCGAAATCGCCCAAAGCGCAGACCTGGACGTACTGGAATTGGACGCCGCGAGCAATACGCAGGTGGAGAAGGTGCGCGAAGCCATTATTGACACGGTGGCCCTGGCCTCGTCGCGCGACCGCTATAAAGTTTTTATCTTGGACGAAGTGCATATGCTTTCGGCCAGTTCTTTTAACGCGCTTTTAAAAACGATTGAAGAACCCCCGGCCCACGTGGTTTTTATCTTAGCAACCACCGAAAAGCACAAAGTGCCCGCCACTATTGTCAGCCGCTGCCAAACCTTCCGCTTCCGCCCGATAACGGTGGACGAAATCAGCGCGCACCTGTTGGACCTTGCCGAAGCGGAAAGCATTGATTTAACACCCGGTGCAGCCAAAATTATCGCCAAAAACGCGGGTGGCGCAATGCGCGACGCGCTGACCTTAATGGACCGCGCGATTGCCTACTCCGGCAACCGCATTGACGAAAAATTAGTGGGCGAAATGCTGGGCCTTACGCCAGATGAATTAATCAAAGATACGGTTACCGCCCTGGTGCAAAAGGACAACGCGGCCCTGCACCAAGCCTTTGAAACCTTAAAAAACGAGGGCTTTGACGCAAATTCCTTCCTAAAAGATTTAAAAAACGCTTTGGGCGATCTGTTTTATTTTGCCTTGGGCCAAGGCGGAGAGCCTTTTGAAGGGGCCAAACAAATCACCGAAAAGGTTTCCCCCGGATTTTTAGCGCAACTTTCGCGCAAGGTAAACAAAATTACCGAAGAAGTAAAATTTTCCGATAATGCCTTAATCAGCGCCGAAGTCGGGCTGTTTACGGTAATGGACAGTTGCTTGGATTTGGATAACTTTGTGCGCCGGTTGGAAGCCCTGGAAAAGGGTCTCCCGGCGGTTGCTCCTACGCCTATGGCCTCGCCTGTACGTCGCGCTCCGGCGCCAACACCTCGGCCGATGCCTAAACCCGCGCCGCGTGTAACACCTGCGGCGGTGCGCCCGGCCCCTGTGGTTAAACCTGCGCCGGTTGTAAAGCCTGCACCGCGCCCGACGGTGGACGATATCATCGCCGATGACGAGGTAGTAGAAGAAACCGCCCCGGTGTCCTCCGGCACGCTGACGGACCGCCAAATTTGGGATAAAATGTTGTTGCAATTTAAAAAGAGCCCGTTTGTTTACGATGTAATGTTAAACAGCACGGTGCAATTCGGCGCGGACGAGTGGACCCTTTGCTTTCCGCCCGGCAAGGAGTTTTACCAAATCCCGGCCCAAAACAAGTTGGGCGATTTGGAAGCCGCCGCTAAAAAAATAAGCGGACGCACCATTAAATTTAAAATTTCTTCCGGCACGCCCAAGGACGATAAACCCGCCCCGGCCGCGGCCCCTAAACAGGCTCCTGCGGCTAATGGCAATACGTCGGCGGCCATTTCCAGCGAAGAGCCTTTTGTAAAAGGCAATTTTGCCGCGGATATCGCCACTCCTGCGGGTACGGCTCCGGCCGATGCGCCCGAAGAATTAAAGGATATTTTGGAAATTATCCCCGGGGAGTTGTTAGCCTAGTTTATGAAGAGTTTAGACCGTTTTATCCGTGCGTTGCGCCGTTTGCCGGGGGTTGGCCCGCGGCAGGCGGAGCGTTTTTCGGCTTATTTTTTGCGTGCTTCGCAGGGCGAAACGGAAGAATTTATCAATGCGCTTTTGTCGGTCAAGCAGGACGTTAAACTCTGCCCCGTATGCTTTGCATACAGCGAGGACGGCCTGTGCCCCATTTGCCGCGACCAGGACCGCGACCACGGCCTAATTTGCGTGGTAGAGGACCCGCAAGATATTGAATCCATTGAAAAAACAGGCGCGTTTAAAGGAGTGTATCACGTTTTGCACGGGGCCATTTCCCCAATGGAAGGCCGCGGCGCTGACCAAGTAAAGGTGCGCGAACTGTTAGAGCGCGTGCAACACGCCCAAACCCCGGTGCGCGAGGTCATCATTGCCACGGACCCGGACAGCGAAGGTGAAACGACGGCGCTGTATTTGGCGGACTTGTTACGCGGGCTCGTAGGGCAGGTTACGCGCATTGGCTACGGGGTACCGTTGGGCGGGGATATTGATTACATTGACGAAATGACGCTTGGATATTCTTTAAAAGGCCGCACCAAACTCTAATGCACCCGGATATGTACAAAAGGCCGCTGTTGTGGTGTCTTGCGGCTTTAATTGTCGGTCTTGCGTTCTTTTACCGTCCTGCCCCGTCCGGGCAGGACGTTTTCCACTTTCTGCCGCAAAAAGAAGTTACCCTCACCGGGCGGGTGGAAAGTTTTGCCGTCCGCAAGAAAAAATCCCAAAACGTAATTATAAAGGTTTTCTCCGTAAACGGGCAAAAGGCGCAGGGACAAATCTATGCCCGCCTGCCGGATTTTACCCCGCAATGGAAGGATATTTTGGAAATTTCCGGCCGTTTACAGCAACCTTACGGCGTGGATTTGCTGGGCAATTTTGATTGGCGCAATTACTTGACGAACAAAGGTATTTTTACCGAAATCAAAAGTTCATCCGTATCGGTGGTGCGTCCTGCCTCGTGGCCGTGGCGCGTAATACGGTCCTTGCGCGCGGATATTCTGCGCGTATTAAACGAAGCCTTTCCGCCCGATTTAGCCTCCATTGCGGGCGGCGTATTATTAGGGGAACGCGGCGAGCAGGATCCGGCGCTTTACAGCGCGTTCCAAGACAGCGGAGCCATCCACTTATTGGTGGCCTCGGGTGGTAACGTGGGGTTTGTTACGCTCCTTACGCTGGCGGTTTGCTCGTGGATAGGGTTGAGCCGCAAGAAAATGCTCCTTTTGGCATTAGGCGTGGCGGGAGCCTACACGCTGATTGCCGGGGCTGACGCGCCGCTCGTGCGCGCTTATTTTATGGCGGTTTGCGCCTGCACCGGGTATTTATTAGGGCGCAACAGCGGCGTTTTCCAAGGGTTGCTGGTTTCGTGCTTTTTGATTTTGCTTTTTCAGCCCGCTTCGGTGTTTGAAACGGGATTTCAAATGTCCTTTTTGGCAACGCTTGCCATTATTATCTGCCTTAACAATTATAAAGTACCCGGAAAATGGCCAAAAACCCTGCGCTTTTTTGCACAAATCTTTTTGGCCACCCTTTCCACCCAACTGGTGCTACTGCCCGAATTTACCAATGTTTTTTACAAAGTATCGGTAACGGGGCTTATTTCCAATATGCTTTTGGTGCCGCTGGCCTCGGTATTAATGGGGCTTTCGTTTGCGTATTATGTGTGCTGTTGGCTCCATTTGGGGTGGATTTTACACGGGGTAACGTATGGGGCGCTATGGCTATTTAAAACCTTGGTGGTTTATTTTGCCTCGTTTAAAATGTCCGCCTTGCAAGTGTCCGCTTGGAGCGCGGGCACGATTACCGCGTACTATGCAGGACTGTTCTTAGTATTTAATTTACCGCTTAAAAATTTTGCGCGCAAAATCGCGCTTCCGTGTTTAGTGGTTCTTTTCGGCGCACCGCTGGCGGAATATTTTTTCGCACCGGACATACAAATTTATTTATTAAACGAGTGGAACAAAAGCGGGGCCGTCATCCGCACGAAAAACGGCGGGGCGTTTTTAGCGGGGAGCGAACTGGACCCGGGAAAATTGCAAGCCGCCCTTTTGAAAACCGGGGTTAAACAACCAAACGCTATTTTGCTTTTTACGGACGCCCCAGTTCCGCCGGAATTTTTCACACAGTTTTCCAAGGCGCGGGTTATCCGCCCGTTTGCGGATAATTGGCCCGGGGATAATTTCGCCTTCGGCCCCGTAACCGTGCAACTAAACTGGGGCGAGCACGAAACGCGCGAAGGCCGCCGCTGGATAAGCGAGGGTTACTCGGGCACGGACAAGGACGACGCGTCCTACTGCTTTATTTACAAGGGCAAAAAGGCCTGTTTGGGCGCGTTTGCGCGCTTTGCTTACAGCGGGGAAAAGCACGCCACCGCACAAAGAAATAAAACCATTGCGCTTAAAATTTAGATATAATAAAAAAGCGCTGTGGAGGACACGATTATGGAACAAGCAGAATTAAAACAACACCAACGCTTTTTGAAGGAAGCCGTTAAAATGGCCGAGAAAGGTATGAACTCGGGCAAGGGCGGTCCGTTCGGTGCAGTCATCGTAAAAGACGGGAAGATTATCGCCCGCGGCTGCAACCAGGTAACTTCTACCAACGCCCCTACCCGCCACGCCGAAGTTGACGCTATCCGCAAAGCCTGCAAAAAGTTAGGCTCTTTTGAACTGACGGATTGCATTATTTATTCCTCTTGCGAGCCGTGCCCGATGTGCTTGGGCGCCATTTACTGGTCCCGCCCCAAGGCCCTGTATTTTGCGGCGGACCGCTTTACCGCGGCCAAGTACGGCTTTGACGATGCCTTTATTTACAAGGAAGTCGTTTTGCCACTGGACAAACGCTCGCTAAAAACCTATTGCATAGATGTTTCCAATAAAACGGAACCGTTTGAACAATGGGGCAACAAAGCAGATAAAATTGAATATTAATTAAAAAGCCCGTCCAGTTGACGGGCTTTTTTATGGCTTTATAAAGTAACAGGCAAATGCCCTTGGGGTTCAAACTTGCCGAGCAGGCACTCCGCCGCCGCGCGCTGAAAGGACGGCGCGGGGCTAAATGTAAACAAGGTGCTTTGCGCGTTTAATTGTTTGGCGGCCCACGGGTTCGCAAGCGCAATTAACAAATGTGCCGGGTAGTGTTTTAAGGCCGTTTTCACGCGGGCTATTTCCGCCGGGTCCAACGCGATTTTGCCTTTGAAGGCCTGATACCGCCGCCAGCACAACACCACCAATTTATCTGCCCTTTCGCCCGGTTTTACCACGGTTACACCACCTTGGCGTAAGGCGTTTATAAAGGGTTCAGACGATAAATTTTCATCATTTCCAACTTCTACTACCTGCACCGCTTGCCCCGGTTTAAGGGAAACTTTGGGTCCCAGCCAGGTCAGCGCCTTTGGGACGGTTCGGGCGGCAAAGTCCGTCGGTTGAAAGGCCGTTTCTTCGGGTTGCGCGGGGATAATATCCGCACGCTCACAAAGGCTGTCTTGTTGGCGTTCGGCTTTGTCAAGTAAGGTTTTATCCAGCGGTACTTGGTGTAAAAATTCCAGCAGTTCAAACGGATTTTCCGGCACCAGCAAAATGTGCGCCCCCGCCTGAAAAGCCGCCAAGGCGGCTTGTTTTTCGTCGCCTAGCGCCTTCATACACAGCGCGTCCGTTACTACGCAGCCTTTATAGCCCAGTTTGGTTTTAAGCAGTCCACTAATAATTGTAGCGGAAAGCGAAGCCGGGCTTTTTTCGTCTAGTGCGGGCACCAATAAATGCCCCACCATTACGCTGTCCGCAAGCGGCAATAGGTTCTTAAACGGAACAAATTCGTGCGTTTGCAAATGCTCCGCCAGAGACGGCACCGTAGGCATAGCCATATGGGAATCGGTGGACGTGTTTCCGTGCCCCGGGAAGTGCTTTATGCTGTTTAGCGCGCCACCCTGGGCAAGCCCCTTTATAAACGCTCCGGCCAAACGCGAAACCAACTGCGGATCGGCCCCGAAAGAGCGCGTATTAACAATCGGGTTTTGCGGGCAATCGGCCAAGTCCAATACGGGGGCAAACACCCAATCCACGCCCAAACTTTTGGCTTGGCGGGCGGTTAAAAGCCCCTTTTCAAAGGCTAAATCTTCCTCGTTCGCGGCCCCCAAGGCCAAGTTAGAGGGCAATAACTCCGCATCCGGCAGCCAACGGCCTAGGCCGTCCTCGTAATCGGCTGAAATTAAAATCTTTTTTAAAGGAGAAGCCTCCCGCAAAGCGCGGGTTAATTCGGCCACTTGTTTGCGTGTTCCGCCATAAAGGCAAAAACCGCCCACACCCAAACGGGCCAATTTTAAAGCGTCCTCGGGGGCGGTTTTTCCGAACCAAAAGCCGGGGTGAACTAAACGGTTAATCTTCATAAAGTGATTTTTCCTAAAATAGCCGCGCGCTTCGCGCCCGTGGCCGCTGCGCAATGGTTAATTTTGCGGTGCAAGGCCAACCAGCCAAACAGCGCAAAGGCCGCGCTTTCTTTGGCCTGCGGGTCAATGCCGTAGGCCAGCGTAGTGGTTACTTTTACCTGCGGCAAAAGCGTGTGCAAATACGACAGCAAGGTTTTGTTGTAACACCCGCCGCCGGAAACAACGAGTTCTTTTTGGTAAGCGGGCGGCACAAAACCGCTAACCGCTTGCGCAATGGTGGACGCTGTAAACCAAGTAAGCGTAGCCAATAAATCGTGCGGCGTTTTAAGGCTAAAAAAATATTTTTTAAGGTAGTCTTCGCCAAAAGCGTTTTTATCCAAACTCTTGGGCGGCTTTTGCGTAAAATACGGCTGTACCAGCAAGCGGCGGACCAGTTCTTTATCCGGCGTGCCCTTGGCGGCCAAGGCACCGTTTTTATCAAACGGTTTTTTAAAAAATTCTTGGCTGGCTAAATCCATTAACGTATTGCCGGGGCCAACGTCAAACCCAAACGTTTTAACTTGTTTACCCACTACGGAAAAATTGGAAATACCGCCCACATTTAACAAGATTTTAGGCGTTTTGCGGCCCCAAAGGTATTCGTCAAAAAACGGGATTAAGGGCGCGCCCTCTCCGCCAAGAGCCATATCCATTGGGCGGAAATCGCTCACCACCGGGCAGCCAATCTGTGCGGCCACAAAGGAAGGCTCCCCGATTTGCAGGGTATTGGGCGTTTTGTCGTGCGGGCCGTGATAAATAGTCTGCCCGTGCGAGCCGATAACTTCTATTTCTTGGGCGGGAAGAGAAAACTCCTTTAAAAATTTTTGCACGGTTTTAGCATACAGCGCGCCCAGTTCAAAATGAAGCGCGGAAAGTTCCGCCGCGCGAAGCGAGTAGGCCATCAGCAATTTTTGCTGTAAGGAGGCAGGATAGGCGTAATTTTTAAAATGGAGGACCTTAAACGGGCGGATTTGCACCGCGCAAACAGTCAAACCGTCCGCACTCGTGCCGCTCATTAAACCCAAGGCTATTTTACGCATCAATCACCCTCGTTAAAAAGCCGCCCTGGGCTTGGAGCAGTTTTTTGGCTTTTTCGGCAGGCACTTTTTTGCGGTGCATTACGATAGCGGTTTTGACGCTCTTGCCCGAAGCCGACAGCAATTTGCGCGCTGTTTTTTCGTCCGTTTGCGCCACCGTGCAGATAAGCCGCACCGCGCGGGCGACTAATTTTTCGTTGGTGGGCTGGACGTCAATCATCAGGTTGCCGTACGTTTTGCCGCACAGCGTCATTGCGCCCGTGGTAATGGCGTTTAAGGCCATTTTGGTAGCCGTGCCCGCCTTCATACGCGTAGAACCGCACAGGGCTTCCGGCCCGGTGGGCAAAGCGGCGTGGACTTCGGCATCCGCGCAAACGGCGTTCGGGTTGCAGGAAATCAGCGCGGTGCGAGCGCCCAATTTGCGCGCGGCTTTTAAAGCCCCCATTACATACGGGGTGCGCCCGCTGGCGGTCAAACCGATAACTAAATCATCCTTTTTTGCCGCCTTTAAAATTTCTTTTGCGCCTTGTTTATCGTCATCCTCCGCCCCCTCTTGCGAGCGGAAAACGGCCTTTTTCCCCCCGGCAATTAAGCCGATAATTTGCGAGGGCTTTGTGCCGAAGGTTGGCACACACTCCACCGCTTCCAAAATTCCCAAACGCCCGCTAGTCCCCGCCCCGATAAAAATAATTTTATGTTTATGCGCGTAGGCCCCGGCGGCCAAAAGCATAATGGCGGCAATTTCTTTATTGGCCGCCTTTACGGCGCGGGCGGCGTTGAAATCTTCATCGTTAATTTTTTTGGCAATCTGGCGCGGGGAAAGTTTATCCAAATCCAAGGTGTTTGGGTTACGCGTTTCGGTTGCGATTTGGTTTAAATTGACAGTCGTCATTGGGCATCCTCCAACGAGTGTTTATGCGCGCGGAAGGCGGCTTCGGTTTCCTCAATAGATTTAATTTTAAACGTCAGCGGCACAACGGCCACCGTAACTAAACTAATAAAACTGGCCACCAAGAAAAAGGTTTCATACCCAAGCCGCATTTGCAACCAGCCGGAAAGCATAGAGGGAACCATCATTCCAAGGGCCATAATCCCGGTGGAAATAGCGTAATGCGAGGTTTTATACACACCCTGCGACACATACATAATAAACACGCTAAACGCCATCATCGCCAAGCCGTTGCCCAGATGTTCCAGCGTAATCAGCGTAGCCACCGCCGTAAGCCCCGGCTTGGCCCACGCCATATACGCATAAAAGAAGTTAGGCAAAATAAGGATAACCGCAAACGGCCAAATACATTTTTTAAAACCGAATTTGCCCAACAGCCACCCGCCCGCCAGGTTTCCCGCCACCACAGCCCCGAGGCCCAGCGTACCTTTAATGAGCCCATAGTTTTGCACGCTCATCCCAAGTGCGCCGTCCGCCGCGGGTTTAAGCAAAAAGAGCGGCACCATTTTTTCCAGCAGGGCATCGCCCAAGCGGTAAAGCAAAATAAACAGCAAAATATAGACGATATTCTTCTGCGTGAAATATGTTTTGAAGGAATCCGCCCACGCCATAGCACCGTTTTTATGCACGGGCTTGTCCTGCTCCGGCTTGGGGAGCATCCACGCGTGATAAAATACAAAGCCCATAAACAGCACACCCAGAAAGCCGAACATTACCGCCCAGTTATACGGCCACGAAACCAAATTCCACGAGGTTTCCGGCGTTTTGTTCCCAAGCGCGGCCGTAGCGGAGATTAACGCTCCGCTGCCTAAAATCATCGCCAAGCGGTAAAAAATGGTGCGGATACCCACGAATTTAGATTGCTCCTGCGGGGTTAAAGCCAGCAGATAATAGCCGTCGGTGGCGATATCTAATGTAGCCGACACAAAAGCCCCCGCCAAAAAGCCAAATAAAGAGAGTGTGAAAAAGGTCAAACTGCTGTTGCCTTGGGCAAAGCGGAACGCCTCCAAAGCGGTTAATCCGGCAAGGAGTAAAAAAAGCCCCGCCAGAACCATTTGCGCCCCCAAAAGCCAGCGGCGTTTGGTGCTTTTGGCATCCACCAAGGGGCTCCAAAACATTTTGAGTATCCAAGGCAGATACAGCCAGCCCGTCCAAAAGGCTATTTTGTCGTTGGAAAAGCCTAAATCGGCATACAGCACGGTGGAAACCGTGTTGATAATAATGTACGGCAAGCCCTCGGCCAAATAGAGCGAGGGGATATAGGTCCAAGGAGTTTTCTTCATAATTATTTAAACGAGTATTTTCCGCCTAAAATATTGGCCAGCGGTTTGGTTACGGGGCTTTCTTCAAACACCATTTTAAGCATAGCCGTTATCGGCACGGCGAGCAAGGCGCCCATTACGCCCCACACAAGCGCCCAAAAAATCAAGCAGGCAATTACCACAATGGGGTCCAAATCCATCCCTTTTCCAAGCCACTTGGTTTCCAAAATGTTGCCAATAACAAAGTGTATGGCCGTAAGTAAAATAAGCGCAAGCAAAATATGCCAGTCAAACCCGTATTGCAAAAACAGTACCGGCAAAGGCAATACCGTGGAAACAAACGGCCCAATGTTGGGGATAAAATTAAGCATAAAGGTAAGCACGGCCAGCATAGAGGCCAGTTCCGTTTTGATAGACGCGAGTACAATCCAAGTGCACCCCGCCGCCAAGAGCGAAACAAAGATTTTAATCAGCAGGTAAAATGAAATTTGCTTTTGGATAGACCCCACCAACGCGGGTTTGTTTTCGGAGGCTTTGCCCATAAACAAAAAGATAACAAACAAAATAATCAGCATTAAGTTCGTTAAAATGGACACCACCGTACTGCCCACGCTTTTAACCATTGTAAAAACCGGCAGTTTGGCCACGGTGTCGGCCACGAACTGCGCATTTAAATTGACGCCGTATTTTTGCGAACGCACCAGCAGCCAATCCAAGGTGTCGTTTAGCCGCTCCGTATAGATATCGGCCCCGTTTACAAAACTTTCAATAGAGCCGGAAATAAACAAAACCGCCAGCGTAATAACTGCCAGAAAGGCCGTACCGCTAATGCCCAGGCCTAAGCCATAGGGGACGTTCCACCTTTGTTTGAGCCACCCGGCCAAGGTGCTGGCAACCATATAAATAAACACCGCAATAATAAACGGCATTAACATCGTGCGGGTATAGATAAGCACCCACGTGGCCGCCGACGCGGCGAGAATCATCAAACAAACGGTATTAATAGGCGTAAAACGCTGTAACGAATCTTTAAGCATAAAGTCCTCTTTGTTTAGTATAGCATACCGCGCGCCCGTCTGTACCCGGGACCTAGTGGCGTTTAGGCCCTTTGGCCCTTGTAGAGAACGGACAATACTATATAATATAAGAAACACCCGCTTTACAGGAGCGCCCTTTATGCACAAGACAACAAGCATCTTGCTAAGCCTTTTCCTGCTGATTTCTTTCAGCGCTCCTGCGCACGCCCAACGGGTAAAAATCGTCAAAAGCATCAAAACCCCTACGCCCAAAATCCGCCCCAGAATTAAGGGGGCGGATATCAGCAAATATTCGCTGGCGTCCCAGGGGTGGGCACAAACATACAGGTTAAACCAAAATTTTCTAAACAGTTTAAAAACAAATGTTCCCACGGTGCCGGTTCCCAATTTTAATTTGCCGCCGCGGATGAACGCGCATATGCGCGGTTTAACCGCCGAAACGGAAGCCCTGATCCGTAAAAATCTTGCGGCTAAATTCACTTGGATACAACAACAGCCCAACTTGGGGAAAAATTTATTGCAGGAAATTACGGACAGAGAAATCGGTTTTAGGTTTTATAAAAAACTATCCGAAACCGACTTGGTCTTTGTCGGGGAAATTCACGGTAATCTCCCGCCCCGGATTGAGTTTGCCAACCTGATAAAGGATTTTAAAGCGTTTCACCCGAACCGGAAAATTGTCGTCTTTTCCGAAGCCGCCTATTTACAACCATTAGAAGGGGAAGGGGTTTTCCCGTACCAGTATTACAGACGCGGGGCAGAGGGAGTGGAAGGACCTGTCAACTTTTCAGAGGAGGGCAATCCAAACGCCCGCTTGCTGGACGATGAATCCCTGCAATTTAAAGAAATGATTTCCATTTTATCGGAAGCCGGTGTGGAAATTTACCCGATTGAAGATGCCGTAGTCGCGCAAAAAGAATCCGCGCAAGGCATTATTTCCACCGTCAACGGACTAGCGGAAAGAAACAAAGGCTTTGCCCGCACAATGCAGGCCCAAATGGAAAAAATCCGCCAAGAAAACCCCGATGCCCTGTTTATTTATTATGGAGGGATGGCACATACGTCTTGGGCGATGCCCACCTCTTTGCCGAAATTTTTTGCCAAGGAAAAACCGTTGGTCGTGGAACTGGTAGTCGAAAAAGATGCCGACAAAACTTTTTCCCTGCTTCCCAATATTTGGCAAACACCGCACACGGCCTTTACCAAAACGGGCGTAAAGCGGATGTTCCTTTGGGACGGTGCTCCCGCCCAGGCGGAAAAGTGGGGCAAAATGACGGGCTTTGATTGCCGAATCATTATTCCGTAAGGATGTGCCGGTTCGGATGTGCCTCTTATAAGCGGCATAAAAATACCCCCATTGCTGGGGGTATTTTCAAATGGTGGGCAGTACAGGATTTGAACCTGTGACCTTTCGCGTGTGAGGCGAACGCGCTACCGCTGCGCCAACTGCCCGAAATCTTGTACATTTATTATAACAATTTCCCGCCCTGTTTGGAAAGGATTTCTTTTTTTCCCCGTAAAATTAAGTTTCCGCTGTGAGGTTCCGCTTTATTTTATATACTATTATTAAGGATAAAATGTCTGCTTTTAGGCAGACAATTTTCATTTACAAGGAGTGTTTACAACACACTATGGATTGGAGTTTGCTGGTAAACGCGTTTATCGCTACGCTGGCTATTTTGAACCCCATCGGCAATATGCCGATTTTTCTGGAACACGTGGAAAATGACGAGCCCAAAGTGCAGCGCGCCGTTGCGCTGTTAATGGCGTTGTCCATTTTCATTATGCTGACGATTTTCTTCATCTTCGGCAGCAAGATTTTGAGCGTGTTCGGTATTACGATTCCCGCCTTCCGCCTGGCCGGTTCTATTATTCTGTTGGGCGTGGGGCTGCGTATGTTACAGGGTAAATCTAAATTTGAACGCAACGGCTTAGAGGCCGCCCCCGCGCAAGGAAGCACCTTTGACCGCGCGCGCGACCGTTTAAGCCACATCGTCGTTCCCGTCGGAATGCCGCTCTTTATCGGCCCCGGCTCTATCGCTACGGTAATGCTGTACGCCGAAAAAATCAACTCGTTCCCGATGGCCATTATGATGATTGTCGTGCTGTTTCTCTGCGCGGCTTCCGTGGGCGCGGTGTTGGTGGCTTCGCGTTATTTGTTTACCAAAATCGGCCCCAACGGTACGCAGATTGTCATCCGCTTTATGGGTATGATTTTGTGCTCTATCGCTATGCAATTTATGATTGACGGCGTAGGCCAACTGCTCCCGGGTGTGCTGGACGCACACTTTTTGGGCAGCATTTCCTCCGCTTCGTAATCAAAACCTTGCTTCCTTTCGGGCGGCTTAACGGCCGCCCTTTTTTATGTCCGCCAGAATAGGTACAATACTTGTATGGACCAGTTTAAACTCGTTTCTAAATTTAAGCCGGCGGGCGACCAGCCCAAGGCCATTGACGCCCTGACAAACGGCATTTTGGCGGGCAAAACGCGCCAAACGCTGCTGGGCGTAACGGGCTCCGGCAAAACTTTTACTATGGCCAACGTCATCACGCGGCTAAACCGCCCGACGCTTATTTTGTCGCCCAATAAGGTGTTGGCCGCGCAGTTGTATGGCGAGTTTAAACAATTCTTCCCCGAAAACGCCGTAGAATATTTTATTTCCTATTACGATTATTACCAGCCCGAAGCGTATATTCCGCAAACGGATACTTATATTGAAAAGGACTCCGCCGTCAACGAGCATATTGATAAACTGCGCTTAAAGGCCACCACCTCGCTTTTAACCCGCAAGGATGTGATTGTGGTAGCGTCCGTTTCGTGCATTTACAACATCGGCTCGCCGGATAGTTTTAGGGAAATGCGTATTTATGTAAAAAAGGGCGCGGAAATGACGCGCTCCCAACTATCAGGCCGACTGATTAAAATCCAGTACCACCGCGACGAAATGGAATTTTCCTCGGGCAATTTCCGTATGCGCGGGCCGTTTACGGACATTATGACCCCGTACAGCCAAAACGCCCTGCGCGTGGAAATAGCGGGCAAAACGATTGCGCACATTTACGAAATTCACCCCGTTACGGGCAATGTGCTGGCGGAACTGGATGAGGCTTGGATTTATCCGGCCAAGCACTTTGTGGCGACGGACGAGGACACGCAAAGCGCGATTGACAATATCCGCCGCGACTTGGATTTGCGCCACGCGGAACTGTTAAAAATGGGCAAGGAATTGGAAGCCTACCGTCTAAAACAACGCACCGAATACGATTTGGAAATGCTCCAACAGGCGGGCTTCTGCCCCGGCATTGAAAACTATTCCCGCTACATTGACGGCCGAAAACCCGGCGAACGCCCGGCTTGTTTATTGGACTACTTTAAAAAGTATGACGACTTTTTAATGATGGTGGATGAATCGCACGTTTCTCTGCCGCAAGTACGCGGGATGTTCAACGGGGACCGCGCCCGCAAGCAAATGCTGGTGGACTTCGGTTTCCGCCTGCCGTCGGCCTTGGATAACCGCCCGCTGAAATTTGACGAATTTGAAAAATTACTCCCCTCTACCATTTTTGTATCCGCCACGCCGGGCCCATATGAACTGACCGTTTGCGGCAACAACATTGTAGAGCAGGTCATCCGCCCGACAGGCTTGCTGGACCCCAAGGTGTATATGCACCCCACGGCGGGGCAAATTGACCATTTGGTGGAAAAGATTAACGAGCACAAGGCCCGCGGGGAGCGCACCTTGGTACTCGCGCTCACCAAAAAAACCGCCGAAGATTTAAGCGCGTATTTCACCGAAAAGAACATCAAAACGCGCTATTTGCACTCCGATATTGAGGCTTTGGACCGTGTGGAAATTTTAAAAGATTTCCGCCAAGGCAAGTTTGATGTTCTTGTGGGCATTAACCTGTTGCGCGAGGGAATTGATATCCCGCAAGTGGGCTTCGTGGCGATTTTGGGCGCCGACAACGAAGGTTTCCTGCGCAACACGACTACGCTTATCCAAATTTCGGGCCGCGCCGCGCGTAACGCGGACGGTGAGGTGGTTTTGTATGCGGACCGCAAGACGGATTCTATCAAGTACGCAATGAACGAAATGAATCGTCGCCGCGCCCTGCAAGAAGCGTATAACAAAGAGCACCACATTACGCCTAAAACGATTCAAAAAACAGAAGTGGAATTAAAGGAATTTGAACAACAAACCAAATCCAGCGCGTTCGGCATTTTGAGCGACACCTTGCCAACACCCACGCTTAAAAACTTAAAATCGGTGGAAAAGGATATTGAACAGCAAATGTTGCAAGCCGCCGAAGCGCTTAACTTTGAACTGGCCGCCGAACTGCGCGACCGCCTGTTTGAGTTACGCCAAATGAGCGTCAAATCCCCCGCCAAGAAAAAAGGGAAAAAATAATTCTTGTAAAACCTATGCGTAAAAAAATTCTACTTGTCCTTTATTTGTTTTTTATGGTGATGTCCGGCTATGCGAACGACACCTCGGGCTCCGTCTTGCCTACTGGCGGAGTCGTGTTTGAAAAACAAAATGGGATACAAATGGTTACCGAAGCCTTGTATATCCGCCCCGGGCAAATAGAGGTAAACTACCTCTTTGAAAATACGACGGACAAAGATATCAGCACACGCGTTTTTTTCCCGCTTCCGCCAATGCCCGCCGTAGAACAATATTTAGGCGATGAAGCCCACGATTATCATTTTAAATTGTGGGTAAACGGCAAAGAACGAACCTATCAAACCCATTGGACCGTTACGCAAGGAAATACAGATATTACGGCAGAAGTAGCCGATATTTTTTCCCGTCCGGAGGAAATTATTTCGGAAAGGGAACTATCAAAACGTCTCCAAAATATTCCGGCTGAAAAGAGAAGCCAACTGCTGGACAAAAAAATTATAGAGTGGGGCTGGCTGTTAGACAGCGAACTGGGCGAGATAGAAAATTGGAAAATGCCGGACAACACCCCGTGGGAAAAACAACTTTCCTATTCGTGGTTGCAAGTCTTCCCGGCGAATAAAACCTCCGCTATCCGGCATACTTACCAGCCGACCTCTATGCACTCAAACACAGGTATTCCTTTTTCCAAATGTTTGGATAAAAAGAGCCCCGAATATTTATCGTTTATGACCCAAGACCCGGAAGATGCGCTCACGGCTTATAATAACGGCGACCGTTTTTTCGCGCAAGATTACTTGGAATACATCCTCACCACCGCCGAAAACTGGCAGGGGCCTATTGCAAACTTTAACCTGCTGGTAGAAAGCCCGTTTAAATCCGTCGGGTGCTTTAACGGAGAATCTTTTTACGGTGAAAAATATTATACCCTCAACCTGCAAAACTATACGCCCGGGTGGGATATGTCGGTGGATTTCGTGTACCACAACTATACGGTTAAGTCCTACACGCCAGCAACTCTTCCGGAATTGTTCCGCATAGACGGGCCGGCTAACTTACGAAAAAAACCGAACGGCCAAATTACCGGGCAATTAGCAGATAAAACCTATGTTTGGGGTTTCCCCGGCAAAAAAACGGGCCAATGGTATCCAGTTTTGCAAAATGAAAAGGCGGGGTACACCCACAGGAAAAATTTAATCAAAGTATTTTAATACTCCGGCAAAATGACTTGGGCGTTAAAGCCCGCCAAGTGGGCGGCCTCGTCCGTTTGGGCCGTTAAAATACCGGGCCGGTAGTAGTGCCCGTTTGTAGTTTGGTGGAAGAACTCCATCCTATCCAAAGTTCCCTTATAAAAATTCGCCAGGAGGAACTGCATTACAAAGGTTTCCTTTTGCGGGGTGGTACGCGCCACGGAAGACGGCTCATGATAGCCGATGTGTGCATTACCCGTATGGATAAAAAAGACGGCATCGGGATATTTTTTGCGCCACGCGCGGATTCGCGCCGCCCAATGATTATTGCGCGCCTGCAACCCGGGCAAGGTACGCTCCACAGGCATTTCCAGTTCACGCGCCACGCGTTTTAGTCCGCTTACGGGCTCCTTTTCAAGCCCCGCCACGGGTAGACCTGCATCCACCAAAAAATCCGTATAAAGCGGGTGTCCGAAGTAGAGTTTCCAAAAATGCGGGTAAGAATCTGGCGTAAATTCGCTTAACACAATTACTTGTTTTTCGGGGTATAACCGCTTATACGCCACAATCGTTTGCTGTAATTTGCGTGTTAGTTGGTAATGGTTGTGGTATTCGCCCATAAACACATAGCGGGCCTTTGGCGGAATAAAGCGGGCAATTTGGTCCGGCAAGGTGGCCGAAGCGTGGGCAAAAGAGTGTGGCTTTTTTATTAAAAATTTCTTCAAACGGTTTTGCAGGGCTTGTAAAAAAACCGTCTGCGTAAAAAGTTGCTTGTTTGTATTTATTACCACACCCAGCGTACGCGGGGAAGCGTCGCCCTGCAAAGGCACGGCGGGATAATGCGCACTGGCCACATAGGAATTAGGGCGCCCCTTGGCAAAGGCCTTATCCAGCACTTCCACATTTTTAATACTCTTTGCGGCGCGCGCCGCGGCGGAAGACGCGGATTGCCCGGCGGCACGGTCTGCGCTTTTGAGCATTTTAAGCCATTGCTGGGCCTCCGCCGGCCCGCAAAACGCCGCCAAAAGTACAGAGAGTAAAAAAATTGTGGTACATAGTCTCATAATCACATCTTACGGTTTTTTGCAAAAAATTTCCAGGGTCCTTGGTCCTAGGCAAAACGCGGGCCTTTTTCTTTCGCGCGGGGAAATTGGTAAAATATAATTATGGCAGAAACAACCTTCCCTTTACAATCCGTTACCAAAGTAATCGGCCTGGAACGCGTGGACAGCACGCAGGCCTTGGCCGCCGAACTCGCGTTAAAAGGCGAGCCCGAAGGAACCCTCGTCTTGGCGTGCGAACAGACCGAAGCGTTCGGCCGCGACGGACAACCCTTCTACTCCGCCGAAGGCGGCGTATATTTTACGCTCCTGCTTCGCCCGAATAAATCCGAAGAAGCCTTGCACGGTTTAGGCGAAAAAATGGCCGAAGTTATCGCTCAAACCTTAACTTCTATTTTTGAAATTAAAGCCAAAGCCACCGCTGGCGGCGATACCTTGGTGTGGGACAAAGCCGCGCACAAATGGAAAAAAATCGCAGGCGTACTGGTGCAAACCGTACAGACGGAAAAGGACGAACTCGTATTGCTTGGCGTGGGAATTCACTTAAATAACCCGCTTCCTGCTTCGCGCAAAAAAACCGAGGTCAGTTTAAAGCAACTTATCCGCACGGAAACGAGCAAGGAATTATTTTTGGATGAACTCTTGGAAAACTTTTGGAAGGAATATTCCTATTGGCTGGCTTCCGCCCGCTAGAATTTAACACTACACAAAAAAGCCGTCCGTTTAAAAACGGACGGCTTTTTTAGTTTTCAAATGTCTAATCGCCCAACGCTTGTTTTACTTTGGCGATAAACTCCGTCAGCACAAAAGGCTTGGAGCAGAAACTTTTCACTTGCGGATAAGGCAAGAACATTTTTTCCGACTCCACCAGTGCCGACGTTACAATTACGGGCGTGGAGGACAAGGCTTCATCTTCCCCCATAATTTTTACAATGCTCGCGCCGTCCAACCCCGGCAGCATTACGTCCAAAATTACCAAGTGCGGGTGGACCTTCTTCATCGTGGCGATAGCGTCGCGCCCGGTTTGGCAGGAGTGAATCTCGTAGCCTTCGCGCGCGAGGATTAAAGTTAGCAAATCAACAATGCTTGCTTCGTCTTCTACAATTAAAATTCTTTTTTTCATACAGGCATTATCCCCTTGTTCTTATTATTTATTATACTTTTTATATGCCCAAAAAGAATTTTAATGCTTCCGTTCTGCCGCGTATGCGCGCTTTTTCCAACCGTTTTATTAGCCGCGGGGACAGCGTTTTAGTCGGTCTTTCCGGCGGGGCGGACTCCGTTTGTCTGCTTCATTTCTTGCAATATTTATCCAAAGAAAAACATTTTGCTTTGGCCGCCGTTCACATTAACCACGGCCTGCGCGGCAAAGCGGCGGACGCGGACGAAGATTTTTGCCGGAACTTGTGCAAGGAGTTAGATATTGAATTTTTTTCTGCCAAGGTAAACGCACAGCAGACGGCGGAAGAATTTAATTTAAGCCCGGAGCACGGCGCGCGCAAGGCCCGCTACACAGCGCTACTGAAAGTGGCGCGCAAATGGGGCGCCAACAAATTAGCCCTCGGCCACCAGTTGGACGACCAAGCCGAAACGATTTTGCTTAATTTATTGCGCGGCACCAAGGCCAAGGGGCTGACAGGCATCCCCGTACAGCGTCCGCTGGCCAAGGGGGTGGATATTATCCGCCCGCTGATGTGCATTACCCGGCAGGAAACCGAGGAATACCTAAAAAATAACGGGCTTACCCACATTACCGACCAGACGAATTTTGACGATGTTTACACGCGCAACTGGGTACGCGGTACGCTGCTGCCACTATTGGAAGGCAAACAGCCGCAAATCAAAAGCCACCTTGCCTTAATGGCGGCGGAATTGGAAAAATTATTTAAAAAGTCCGCTCACAAATCGTCGTAACTCATATCGTCGCGGATACCGAAGCGCGTCAAACAAAAATCGTATTTAATGGGGTCTTGCGGACAATGTTTTTTAAGCGCGGCGGAGATTTCTAGCGCGGCTGTAATATCGGCCGCGTTGCGCTTGGTAAGCCCCAGTTTTTGGGCAATGCGGTGCATATGCACGTCTAGCGGCACAATCAGTTGTGCGGGGCGAATTTGGCTCCACCCGCCGGGGTCCACTTCGTCTTGGCGCACCATCCAACGCAAAAATAAATTTAACCGTTTTAGCGCACTCTTTTTATCCGGATCCGGCACCAAGGAGTGCAAATCACACCCGCGGCGCAGTTCCCGCGCAAAGCCTTTTACCGCTGGCAAAACAGTTTCGTCCGCCGGGTTATAATGCGCTAAAAAGCAATCTTCCAGCGAGCCGTATTTTTTAAGGATATTTTTTATAGCCAGACAAAAGGACACGAGTTCTTGTTCCGTGGTAAAGCGGTATTTAAATCCTTTGAAAATTTTGGCCAGTTTGGCGGGAGTTGCAGACAGCGCAAAGGCCCTTGGAGACGGGCCTATGGTAGCCAAAATAAAATTTACCGTTTTGATAATTTGCTTTACGTTCCCGTAAGCAAAACAGGCGGCTATTAACGCCACGATTTCCCGCTCGCGGACGTTGGGGTAATCATACAAAAATTGGAGCGGGTCCGGGTTGCACAGGCCGCGCTTGTTATAGCGTGCGTATAAGGCTTCAAAATAGCGGGTCGTTTTTTTCATTTTCTATATTCTAGCAATTTGATACCATATCTTATATGTCCAGCATTGTATTAAACGAAGCACGCCACTTGGGCCTACACATTATCGGGCTTACGTTCCGCTCGCAAGAGGTTCGCCCAGGGAGTATTTTTTTTGCCTTAAAGGGCGCCAACGCCGACGGCAATTTATTTATTGGCGAAGCCGTCCGGCGCGGGGCGGTACTGGTCGTTTCCGCACAGCCCCGGCCAAGCGTTTGTGCGGTGCCTTATTTACAATCTACGGATATTGACCGCGATATGGCCGACGCCGCCTATGAATTTTACGGCCGCCCGTCCGACGCAATGCAAATGATTGGCATTACGGGCACCAAGGGCAAGACCTCTATTGCGTATTTGCTGGAATCTATTTTAACCTGTGCGGGGCGCAAAGCAGGCGTGCTGGGCACGGTAAACTACCGTATGGGCGGAAAGGTGCTTTGTGCGGCCCCCAACACAACGCCCGCGGCTATCCCGCTTTTTAATCTGCTTTCCCAAATGCAAAAAGCCCAATGCCAAAATGTGGTAATGGAGGTTTCCTCCCACGCGCTGGACCAACAGCGAGTAAGACATATTTGGTACGATACGGCCGTTTTTACCAATTTACAGCGCGACCATTTAGATTATCACCACACCTTTGAAAATTATTTTTTAGCCAAGCAAAAACTGTTTGAAAACCTGGCGGACCCCGCCAATATAAAACCATACCGTACCGCCGTGATTAATGCAGACGACCCGTACGGCGTGCGCCTGGCGGACCTTTTAAAGGGGCGCGTAAAGGTGGTTACGTTTGGGCTGGAAAAAGAGTCCGATTTTAAGGCCACAGACATTTGTGAGAGTTTAACAGGCACTTCGTTTTGCGTAAACGGTACGCCAATGAAAATTAGCCTTTTGGGCCGGCACAATGTGTACAACGCCCTTGCGGCGTATGCGGCGGCGTGGGCCAATGGGGTGGACGAAGCCCATATCAAACAAGGCCTTGCCACTTTGCCCGGCGTGCCGGGGCGTATGGAACGCATAGATGAGGGACAGGATTTTTTTGTATTTGTGGATTTTGCTTACACGGACGAATCCCTAAACCGCGCGCTGGATACGGTTGCCCCCTTTAAAAAAGGCCGCACGATTGTCGTCTTCGGCTGTGGGGGCCAGCGGGACCGCACCAAACGCCCGTTAATGGGTCATACGGCTTGCACGCGTGCGGACTATGTTTTTTTGACGAACGACAACCCTCGCTGCGAGGACCCGAAACAGATTTTTAATGATATTTTGCAGGGGATGAACGGGCAGACCAATTACGAATTAGTGCCCGACCGTGCGGAGGCCATCCGCCGCGCTTTATCGTCCGCCCGCAAAAATGATATTGTAATTATTGCAGGAAAAGGACACGAGGATTATCAAATTATCGGCACGGAAAAGAAGCACTTTTCCGACCAGGAAACCGTCCGCGCCTTTTTGCACGGGAGAAAAACAAATGTTTAAAAGAGAAAAATTATCCGGCAACCGGGCGGGTGTTTTAGGCTTGGGAAAGAGCGGCCGGGCAGTGGCTACTTTGCTCGCGCAAAACGGCTTTGACGTGCTCATCAGCGAGGAAGCCCCCGTAGCGCACGCGGAGTCTTTTCTGTTTCCCAAGGGGGTGCGCGTGGAAACGGGCGGGCACTCGGCAGACCTTTTTAAATGTAATTTTTGGATAAAAAGCCCCGGCATTTTGCCCCACTCTCACCCCCTTGTGGAAGCCAAAAAACAAGGCATCCCCGTATATAGCGAACTGGAAACCGCACTCGCCTTTATGCCCAAGGGCATACGCGTTTTTGCTGTAACGGGCACAAACGGCAAGACCACGACAACGGCCCTGCTGGGCGAAATTTTAAAGTTGCACGCCGCGCGCGAGGGCAAAAACCGCCACGTATTTGTTTGCGGAAACATCGGCAGCCCGGTTTCGCTCTGTGCGGCCCAAGTAAAAAAAGGCGATGACGTAGTGATTGAGGTGTCCAGTTACCAGTTGGAGGACAGCACCTATTTCCGCCCGAATTTTGCCTGCATTTTAAACGTAACACCCGACCACTTGGACCACCACGGCGGGATGAAGAATTACATCAAGGCCAAAGCCAAGGTGTTTAAAAACCAACGCGCGGGGGATGTACTGGTAGTAAACGGCGCAGATACCGTGTGCGTGGAACTGGTGGAAAAAGCAAAATCCAAGGTACTGGCGTTTTCCACGCACCCCAAGCATTTGCTTAAAACGGATGTGTTTTTTGACGGGGACGAACTGATTTTCAGCGAGGGACACCAAATCCGCCCGCCACACTTGAAAGGGATTCACAACGTGGAAAATGCAATGTCCGCCGCGCTAATGGCCTTGGCCGCCGGAGTACCCGCGGATACGATTCAAGCCGTGTTTGATAAATTTGAAGCAATGGAACACCGCATTGAGCAATTTGCCTACCACCGCGGGGTAGTGTATGTAAACGATTCCAAGGCGACCAATTTGGATTCCACCATTACGGCCCTTAAAAGTTTTGAGAAGACAAAAAACCTGTGGCTGATTTTGGGCGGGCGCGACAAGGGGGCCTCGTACGAGGTGTTAATCCCGTATTTAAAGGATTACTGCAAGCGCGTGCTGACGATTGGCGAGGCAATGGATAAGATTGAGCGGGAGTTGCACGGCGCTTTTCCGCTGACGCGTTGCGGTACGCTGGAAAAGGCGGTAGAAACCGCAATGTCCGGAGCGGTAAAGGGCGATGTGGTGCTGTTGTCGCCCGCGTGTTCAAGTTTTGACCAATTCAAGGATTTTGAACAGCGCGGCAAAATCTTCAAACGCCTGGTAGATGCGCACATCTTCCACGACCGCACCGCTAAAAACAAATAAACACACATATATCGCACTCCTTTATATTGCCCCGGCAGGCAAAAACGATACCTACCGGGGCATATTACCCCCTGTCACTCTCTTAACAACCGTTAATCATCCATACACGAAATGGCTTTTTTTAGTTCCGCCGGGCTAAAAGGAGCATAGCGATTTGTCATCCGCAGGCTGGTATGGCCCAAAAGCCCCTGTAAGGCTACCAAATCGCCGTTGCGCATACGGAAATTAGTAGCAAAGGTATGCCGCAAATCACGGAATTTTAAATGGGATAATTTCTTTTTTGCTTTTAGGCGTTTAAAAGCACACTCAAACGCCCGCAAAGTCATTTGAAAAACAGGCCCGCTTGGCCTGGGCCCAATATCAATAAAAACCTTTTTAAGGTGTTTACTCATCGGAACAACGCGGGCCTTATGGGGTTGGGAATTAAGGATATGAATATACCCCTCTTTCATATCCACATTTTCCCAACGCAAAGCAAAAATTTCGCTCCGGCTCATCCCGGAGTGATACGTACATAACACTATTTGCCTAATACCCGTGCGCGCCCCTTTGAGCAAAGTCTTCACTTCCCGCTCGCTCCAAAGGGACATTTTGGCCTGTTTTTCCGGCCTTTTATGAACCTCCAAACAAGGGTTCCGCCCGTTCCATTTTCCCTGGCGTATGGCGTAATTAATAATAGCGCCCAAAACAGCAAAATAGCGGTTGCAGGTAGCCGGCTGATGCGTTTGTAATAATTCATTATAATACTGCTGCAAATAGGTGCCCGTTATATGGGGCATTAGCATACCGCCCAAATGTGTCTTTAACAGGTTTATCGTCCATTGGGCGGACCGGGTTTGCCTGCTATGCGCCCGCCCGTAATAATCAGCCAACTCATTAAACGTTATTTTGACTATTTGCCGCGCCTGCATAAGGATTTCATTTTCCCGCTTTTGCTTTACTATAAGTTCTACTTCTTGTGCATATTTTTTACTGCCTGACACCTTTTTACGGTGCCGTTTACCCAGGCTATCCCGCCAGTCAATTAAATATTTGCCTGTTGCAATTTGTGTAATGCTCATAATTTCTCCTGTATTGTGGGGGAATTTTAGAGACAAAACCGCCCCCACGGGCTTAAAAACCCGCTTAAAACATAGTCATATTGTGGTTAATGTTTACGGTAAGGCGCGCAGGCTTTCTATCCCGCGCGGCAAACGCTTGTTCTTTTGTCCACACTATATATAGTATGCTGGAAAATTGATTGACAAGATTTTAAAAATCCCTATTTAATAAGGATTTTTATATTTTCGGAGGGAAAAGCCCACATCCGGCAGGTTTAGCCATTTTAAGGTAAAAAAATAGCCAAGGGCACAAAACTACATATACCCTTGGCAAACAAAAAACAGGTAGGAATAAAGTCCTATTTAGTAATCCACGCTACTAAGCCCAAAACGGCCACCATCACTACCGTAAAAGCAAAGAGTAGCGCGCCCCCCATCCCTCCAATTAAAATGCAAACAAGCATTAAGGCTAACCCACCAACCAATGCCCAGCCCCACTCAATAGGAGCGTCAGGGGCGGCCGCGGTAGCAGAGGCTTTTTGGCCCGTTTGCGGTTTGGCAGGTGCCGGTTTTGGCTTGGCGGGTGCAGGTTTCGGCTTTGTTTTTTTGAAGTAATCAAAAGCGCCAGTAGATTTAAAGAGTAAAAACAAAACTCCTCCCACAAGGATAGCAATGAGTAAAAAAATCCCCCCGAATACGGGATCTCCTAAACAAAAACTGCCCAAGGAAATTAACAAGGCTGGAACTGTGTAATACCCTATATTCCAAATCCCGGCCGCAGCCTCTACTACGGGGTCCAATTTTTCGTTTTCAAGATCTCCCTCATCGTCATAGGAATCCTCCACAGGATACTCCTCTTGATACGATTCCGGCTCTTCCTCGTCCCAGTCGTCCTCCTCGGGATACTCCTTTTGATACGATTCCGGCTCATCCTCGTCCCATTCGTCATCCTCGGGCTCTGCTGGCGCTGGGTGCCCGTTTTGGGCAATTTCGTTCGCCCAATCCATAGCGGTATTGTAGGAACTGGTTACCAAGTCCTTGAAATCCCTTATCATAAAGCGCGCTGCACTGCCTTTGTATCCTCTCATTTGGAAGGTTCCCTTCCAAGAGTAGTTATAGGCCCCATTTTTTGTAAATAAAAATTCTCCGCTCAAATCATGGCCTGTAAAGCGAAAGGTCATACTTACTTCACTAATACGCTGCGCGGGATCAAAAAAAGAGCCGCCTGCTGCAAACGGCTTCAAGATTCTGTTTACTCGCTCCAATTCCTCGGGCGGAGTGAAAGCATTATGCCGTTTTATCTCCTCTATAGAAGCCGCCTCATATCTATATCTAAACCTAATTGCTTCAAACCAAAAGCCATTATAGTCAAATCCAGAAAAAGGCCCTTGATTTTGGGCTTCTTTCTCCCGCGCGCGGCGTTCGCGCTCTTCCTTTTCCCGCCGCTCTCTTTCCCGGCGTTCCTGTTCTTCACGGTCTTGGCGTTCCCGTTCGGCACGCGCTCTTGCGGCTTCTTTTTCTGCTTCTTCCCGTTCGCGTTTATTCTCAAAATAACGGGAAAGGGCCATATAGGCTTCATTAAGTGTTTGAAATTCTTGGGTTTTCTGTATTTTTTCCTTCGGGTCGGAAAATCTATCGGGGTGGCACTGCATCGCTTTTTGTCTAAAAGCTTCTTTTATTTCTTCTAAATTGGCATTTTCCGAAACGCCAAGTATTTTATAATAGTTCATATTTTATTTATAAAGACGAGATAAACCCGTCATACGTTACTTGCCATTGTCCTTTTGAATTTTGGGCCAAATGCACCAAGGGCAGCCCGCTTCGGCCCAAAAACCGCACCACCTCGGCGATGCATTTTTCAGCCTGGGCCTTGCTATCATATGTTTTAACCAAAGACCACCAATAAGGCTCTTGGGTTAGGTTCAAGTCCGCGCACACGGTACGGGCGTCCTCTATGCTTTCCGTTAGAATTAAATACCCATCCGGGAAGCACAACGCCACCAGCCCACGGGTGCACACCACAAGCGGTTCATTAGGGGCCATATTTCTATCACTCCGCCCCCGGGAAGCAGACCATATATACTGTCCAAGGTCTTTTAATAGTTTTCTCATACTTGGAAATAGCCCGAGGATTGCAAACCAATGCAAATACCCGCAAGAAAGGGCAACAGAAAGAACGAAGCAATGCCCAAGATGATACTGGTCAAAATTACAAATAAAGCCTGTTCCGCTTGTCTAGCAGTTCTAGCGGCCATACGCCCGCCCATACTATTGTCGCTAAACTTATTGCAAACAACTGCAACAAGGATTAACACTCCAATACAAATTGCACATAAACCTAAAACAATAATCCACGCTAACATAACAGCCTCCTTTAATATTCATCCACCCAGCCGGAGCGTACGCCTTTGTGTGGGAAGAAGGTAATTTCGCACCCCCGAACGGTGTAAAGATAATAATGCAACACAGGAACTGTTTTTACATCTGCTACCATACAATCTTTATTAAAGCCGGCATTTACAATACTGCCCCGCTCCCAGTTAAATTCCGCCCCTAACCGCTGGGGCGTATAAGCACTGTCCACCGGGGTGGAAGGCTGCTCCACGTACGGGGTGTGTCCGCTTGGGGTAAATTTGCAGCCCCGGTTGGAAAGCGCAGACGGCCTTTGCTGTTGTGCCTTTTGTGCCAAATTAGCAAGCACCGCCATACCAAACAGCAAAAACACTAGTCCGCCCAACAAAACCACCAATAAAATAATAATCCCCATTTCTTTCCCCGTATGCTATTTGAGGGCCCCATACAACAGGGGCCCTGCACCGTTATTTTTTATGCTTGGCAATAAACTCTTCCGCTATGCGACGGTTGATATGGGCCACCTCGCAAAAGTAATCACTTAGTTTAAACATATCTCCCGCGGATTCGTTATATAGTTTCCCGGGGCAAAGGTTGCAATATATACGGGACGGGCATTCCAAGCATTTGCCATAAGCCGCATTGGTTAAGTGGCGCAGTTTATTAAGTTCCGGCGAATGCTCCCATATATCTTGCAAGGACTGCGTTTTGCAGTTGCCCAACAACAACTTAAACCCAGGGCACGGATAAAAATTCCCGCTTGTTTCCAAGCACAGCATATACCGCCCGGCCCCGCACACCGGGTCTTGCGCCTGGGGCATATTACTGTGCGGGTCCACCGTCAGCAACCGCTCCTGATAAATGGCACTGTTTTTAAGCGTTCTTTTGATAATTTCTTCCTGTTCTTGCAGGCTAATACGGTGGGTTAAATTTTCGGTGGAAAAATCCGCCTTGGCAAAAATATTACTGTTTGTTTTTACTTCCAAGTGGCGTTCGTGCCCCCATTGCAGAACGGTTTCAAAAGAGTGGAAATTTTCCTTCATAATAGGGCAAGCCAACTGCACCGGGATATTGGCTGCTATTAGTTTTTCAATACTTTTTTTGCTTTTGGCACAACTGCCCTTTACCTGTGTAACCGCGTCGTGCTCCGCGTCCACCATACTGTATAAGGAAACCTGCACCCCTGCCACATTGGTTTCCTTCATTACGCTAAGTAACTCATCAGACAGCAAGGCCGCGTTGGACAAAATCCAAATATCCAAATCTTTCTTACGGGCGTAGTGCAACAGTTTAGGCAGGTCTTTATTGAGCATAGCCTCCCCGCCCGTAAAAGTAACTTGCAAACCACCCATCGCCCTAAATTCGTCCAACACCTTGCAAATTTGTTCCGTAGAAAGGGATATATTCGTTTCTGGATTTGGCAAGCCACAACTTAAATAACAATGCACACACCGCAAATTGCAATTAGGCGTAATTTCAATTTGCAAAGAAAGCAGTTGCGGGTGTTCTTCAAAATGTTTGGTTAAAAAATCGTTGACGGTGGCTTCCTGCTCCGTAGCGGACAAGTTCCGCTTGGCGGCAGTAGGCGTAAGATTAGTTAATTTTGCGTACGAAAAAGTTTTTTCTTGCGCGGTTAAGGCTTCCGGCGTATCGGCCATTAACACAAAATTCAAGGGGACAAACTTTTGCATAAAGTCAATATAGTCTTTCTCCAAGTTTTTCGCCGTTACTCCGTTATATTTTTTGCTTAGCCGGGTGGCAATTTCCTGCACCGTTTGGGGCGAGCGGGTCAACTCTTCAAAAAATATAGCCCCGTTGTTATCTATTACGATACTTCTGCGGTCTATCTGCTGCCACAGATAACCTACATTTCCATAACGCCTAAAAAAGGCGTCTTTATGTAAACGAATATAAGACATAAATTTTTCCTTTTGCCGGAATCAGCAGTTGCTCCCACATAGAGAGCAACTGCTTCCGGCATAATTTTTACATTATATATCTAACTATTGTCTTATCAACATTAATTAGAGTTCAATTGGTTGCATTAATTACCAATTTGGCAGTTCATACAAGGATTTCCATTGTAAAACTGCTCAGGGCATCCACAACTAAACGATTCACGCCCGCACATATCACCAGCAACAATTTCTGGTTTATTATATGCCATTATAATTCACCTCCTTGTTTATTAGAATTAACTACTAAAACTACTTGTTATGCCAAGGGCACAAGGAACATCCTTTATTCCCCATAATAAAGGGGCACCGGCCACCAGTAGTTATATTTAAGCCTTGCTTAATTGCTTCTTTTTCTATATCTTTTTTGCGCGGAATTATTCCCTGAACTAAATACCGGCATTTTGGACTAGGGCCTTTATACCTTTTCAATTTATGGTCCCAAAAAACATCATTCTCATCCTTATCTTGTATTTCATTCTTACAAGGCATACAAAATACCTCCTTCATTGAATTTGCCCATAAAAAAAGGCGACGATTTCAAAGCATAGAGAGTGACCTTGAATATCGTCGCCCACCCGCCCCCTTACGGGGGCGGGTGCGAAGCAAACGATTATTCTCGGACTCTCTATAGGAAAAGCGTTTCCGTTTCTCCCATGCGTAAGCTTCCCTTACGCACCCGACAATAATCTTTAATAAATTGTTTTACAACTACTGTTCTATATTATCTGTGTTATTAATACCTCTAAAATCAATCTAACACATTTATTTTACTAAACATATCTTATAAGTACAAACAAAACTCATATAAAACGCGTTACAAACTGCTTTTGGGGGCGGTTAGTGGAGCCATTTGTATAGGTAAAACTGGTGTCCAAAAAGGGCCCGACCCAGCCGAAAACACATAAGCGCTACCCAAACCAAAGATAAATGCCCTTGATGTTTTGGATAGGGAAACTTGCGGGTTGTCTTTAAAAATTTTACGACGGGAAGACAAGGATTTTCTTTATTTAGGGCAGGTTATTTTGTATAATAATTAAGTAGTCAAACAGATTTTTGCCCAGTTGGCGCAGCGCTAGTTGCATAAGTTCGTTCCCGCTGAATGGGAACGCGCCCGCTAGGCAAGGCAGTAAAGCCGTAACGAATTTAAGCCCAGTTGGCGCAGCGGTAGCGCGTTCCCTTGACATGGGAAAGGTCAT
>SAMEA104315430__coassemble_176_pt1 | contig 34589 bp, 24 predicted proteins | sample SAMEA104315430__metabat2_low_PE_016 | metagenome-assembled genome bin SAMEA104315430 (sample SAMEA104315430) | gut metagenome | biome: Monkey gut; feature: monkey-associated habitat; material: faeces | place: China | collected 2013
GATGCCGTGGCCGTGTTTGACGGGAAAAATGACGACGTCCTTTTTGCGCGTTTGCCGCAGGATATTTTAAAAACGGTGTCCGATAAGGCTGCAATCTTTTTTGGCTATGAGCCGCGTGTGTTTTCGTCCTTAAATTTAATGACGGATTACGCCTACGCCGCTTTTTTGCACGGGCGGCAACTTACCTTTTTGACCTCGGGCAGTACGGGTACGCCCAAACGCTGTGAGCATACGTTAAATATGATTGAGGAAGAAGCCTACGGCGTGGCGTCGGATTTTAAGGGCGTTAAGCGTGTGGTGTCGCTGGTGCCCTCTAACCATATGTACGGATTTACCTTTACGGTTACGCTCCCGCACGCCTTAAATGTGCCCGTGCTGGTATTGCCCGCCTTGCCTACCCAGCCGTGGAACGAAATTTTGCAAGAGGGCGATTTGGTGGCCGGGTTCCCCCTGTTTTGGAACTATTGGGTCCGCTTGGAAAATCCGTTCCCTAAGGGTGTACACGCAATGTCTTCCACGGCGCCTTGTAAAAAGGAAATTATAGACGCCTTGTATAGCCTTGGGGCTTCTCAATTTACCGAAATTTACGGTGCAAGCGAAACGGGTGCCATTGCCCGCCGCCACCACAGCACGGAACCCTTTGAATTATTCCCGTTTTGGGACGTATCTTTGACGGACGACCAGCCGCAGATTAAGCGCAAAAGCCAAAACAGGTGGCTTACCCTGCCCGACGAGGTAGAGTCCACCCAAGGCCGCTTTTTAATCCCCTTAAAACGAAGCGATGCCTGCGTGCAGGTGGCGGGGATTAATGTCTTCCCCAAGCGGGTGGAAGCCGTTTTAGCCGCACACCCGGCGGTAAAAGCCTGCCGCGTGCGTTTAATGCGCCCCGAGGAGGGCGAGCGCTTAAAGGCGTTTATTGTGCTTAACGAGGGCTATACCCAGGAGCATTTGGGCATTATCCGCACCTATTTGGCCCAGCGGCTGACCGTGCACGAACTGCCCCGTACCTTTACCTTCGGGAGCGAACTGCCCGTTTCTGCAATGGGCAAGGATGCGGATTGGTAGAGAAAATAAAGCAGTCCCCTTGACAACTGGGGATAATAGCAGTATCCTTAAAATATAAATATGATTAAATAAACTTCCGGGAGGAAATATGAAACGCGTTTGGTTTGTGCTTTTTAGTGTGTTTGCGTTCGTTGGCGCTAACGCCGTAACGGCTTTTGCGCAAAATTTGGTTAAGTCCGGCTCCGGGGCCGTCAAGGCTGTGGAAGCGGCTGGCAAAGCGGCTGTACGGCCAGTTGCCGTTCCCAAGGTAAAAGTGCCCTCGGTCAAACTCCCCAAGGCCACTACTCCTGCTGCGGTTAAGGTTTCTACGGCGGCCCCGCACGTTACTACCCCTGCTGCGGGCAGAATAAATACAACGGCCTTTACCCCGGCGGTTCCTGTGGTAAAAACTACCCCCGTCCTGCCCAAGGCCCGCTTGCAAGCCTTAGACGCCCAAGTAACGCGCCCGTTAAATGCACTTAAAGAACTCCGGGCTACTGCGGCTGAAAAGGGGACGTCTGAACAGCATTATTTATTTAATGAGGAACTCCCGCTCTCGGAAGAGGACTTATTTAAATATTACGAAAACAGAGTGGCCCGTATGGACAAGGACCTCACGTTTGAAAAAGAGTATGAGTTTGCGTTTAATAACTTCCCGTTGCTGGTGGCCAGCCATAAACCCTACTTGGCCAAAGATGCGGAAGTGATTGTGAAAAAAGCGGAAGAGGTCTTGGGCCGCACCTATGGCTATGAATCTTCCACCAGCGTAAAGGTTGGCGAGGAAACATTGCCTTCCACTCAGGTGTATGTCTGGGCCAATAAAATGGCCGCCGCAACTACTATGGGTATGTTTGGCAATGCCACCAAAGCCCACGTGGATGCCTTGTTGATTGCTTACAATGAGGTTCCCGAAGCCCTCAAACCCGTCAGCCAGGTGATTGTCGGACGTGCGTTACTCGGTATGGGCGCGGTGGACGGATTAAACGAATTCTTTGTTAATCTGTCTTTAAACGATACGCTTTATAAGGATTTTTGGCAGGGCGTGCAAAACTATGCTACGGCGCATAACTTGCCGTTTAAACAAGACTATGTCTTAAAAAATGCTAAGGGCGTGGATGTGGTTGCTCTGCCCGATGCGGTGCGCCAAACCTTGCTTTCCCGCGGAGCCTTAAACCAGTTGCATTTGGACCCGTCGGCCACGGCTACCGAGGATTGGATGTTTATTATCCAAAACAAGGGTAAAGCCGTACAAGCCGCAAAATAGTCTTACAGTTATATAAAAGGACCCCGCCCAAAAGGCGGGGTTTTTTACGTTACAAGGGGGCTGACACGGCGGAAAATTTGTGTTACAATAGTAATTGGACACCACTACCGACGGAGATAGGCCCAAGGACCCATATACAAAATGGGACCTTTGGCCCTTGTTATCCGTCGGGTTTTGTGATACTATGAAGATATAAGCAGAAGTGTACTTCTTGGGAGACAAGTATATGAATAAATTAATCTCGTTAGTTTTAAGTTTCACTCTTATCTTCGGTAGTTTTACCCCCTCCTTTGCCCAACTGTATAGAGTTCCGAAAAGTGCAGGCAAAGTGGTAGAATCTACCGAAAAAGCCGTAGAATCGGCTGGAAAAAATGCAGGAAAGGTGCGTGGCGGTGCCCGGGTAAAGGTCAAGGCGCCTGCGTCCACCGTTAAGCCCACTGTCCCTACTGTTACTGCGCCCACTATGCCGGGTTCCGTTTCTCCCAGCGGAATTGCCGTGCCTGTGCCTGGTGCAAACCCGCAGGTATCTGTATCCTTAGACAAATCCATTGAAGCCGCCAAAGCCGCGGCGGCGGATGTTCCCTCTAAAACGTTAAACGAAGTCAATACGCTGGTGGACGGAAAGGAATTTTCCTCCAAGGACGCGGGCGACGTATTTAAACAGATTTTTAATGTACAGCGCACCACTTCCGCACACGAGCAACTGCTGTTAAACGCTTATGCGCGCGTAACGGTGGAAAAGGGCTTTGCCACTACGCAAAAGCAAGCCGCCGTGGCCAAAGAAACCTATGTACGTATCCTGCGCGGTTACCGCTCCTCTTCCGCTTTAAACAGAGATGTAACAATGGCCGATATCGGCCGCTTGTCCGCTGGTTCCGACGGACTTAAAGACCTGTCTGCCTGGGGCCAGGCAATGGCCGCCGCGGCGGATTTGGGCTTTTATGGTTCCGCCAAGGATGCCTCCCTTTTATTAGATGCTTATAACAAAACCCCCCAAGCCTTAAAAACGTTCAGCGAGGTGGTCATCGGTCGCTCGCTCCTTACGTTGCAGGCTTACGAAGGGCTTGAAAAATTAGCCCAACTTTCCACGATTAACGGAAAATTGTACGGCGATTTTTGGGCTGGTGTCAGCCAATATGTTACGGCTAACCATCTGCCCGTAACGCTTCCGGCTGTAACCGCGGCGGAAATGAACGCGGCCAAATTGGCCCCCAATGCAAGCAAAGCGCTTACTTATTGGAACAAATTAAATGCCCGCCACTTGGATGCTTCCGCCAAAGGTACGGCGGATTGGGTAGCCTTAAACGGTAAAAAAGGCCAAATTGTGGCGGACCCGGTAGCCGAAACGACCGCTAAACCTGCGGGTGCCGCTACTCCGAAAGTAGATGTAAAACTGGGCGACATTACCTTGCCGGACGGTTTGCACGTGGCTTACACGCCTGCCGCCGCGGAAGGTGAAGCCGCCGTGGCCGAAACGCCCGCCGCTTCCGCCAATTCCGGCACGGTATATAGCAGTGTTGTCCCCGTCAGCCCCAAATGGTTGAGCAAAACCGCCAGCCGCGTGCGCGGGTGGTTTACGCACGACGCCGAAAGCGTGGCCAACAGTACGGCTTTAAACATTTTATCCAAGGAATACCCCTTGGCTACCCAGTTGCGCACCATTTTGGAAAGCGCAGCCTCTCAAAAATATAAAGAACAGGCGTTGGTTTCCTTGTACAACCAAGGTAAATTTAACGAAGCCATCAGCAAAATGCCTGCGGAAACGCAACGCTGGATTGAATCTAAGAAAGAAAACCCCGAAGAATTGGGTAAAGCGTTGTATCACTTGTACGCTTCCCAATCGTTAAACACGGCGATTGCCGCGGTGTCCGACGCTACGGCCCAATCCTCCTTTGAAAGAGAATTGGAAACGATTACTTCTGACCCGAACTGGGAAAAGAAGGTTCGCAGTGCGTGGGATAATGTAACGGTTTTGCCCTTGGAAACCGAAAGTTTTGCGGGTATCGTGCCCTCTATGCCCGATATCAACGAAAAGTTAATCGTTTCCTCTTGCCGCCCCACGGGCTTTGTGGCGAAGAACAGAACTACGGGTAAGGAAACCAAAAAAGGCGTCTTCTACTCTAACAATATTCCGTTCTACTACCGCTCCGCGTCCGGCAAACTCAGCAGTGCCCCGGTGGGCATTTTGTCCCAGCCGCACGCTTCTTGGTACAGCCGCTTTTTGTCCAAATTCGGTTTATCCGAAAAATCGGGTTTGGTAATCCCCAAAGGCTTCGTGCTTGCTTTGGACGAATCCGGCCAGTGGAAATATGTAATGCCGTCCGGCAACTTGGCCGCGGTCCGTGCGAACAAACGCTCTGCCAAACTTTTGGAAGAAATCCAGGCCAACGGTTCTGTACAGGTGCCGCTTGATACGCCGTATAACTCTACCGATATGTTGGCTATGGCCAATATGTTGGAAAAGAACCCGGGCCTTAACTTGGAACTGAAACTCAATGAACCGCACTCCTTAAAGCAGTTCTTGACCCTGCACGCCTTGTTTGTGGGTAACGATGCGGGTGCCTCTTTGACGGGTCCGTTTAAATCGGCCCTGAAATCCTTGCCGGGTTTCTCCGGTTTGATGTCCAACTTGGTCAGCGGTATTGGGTATTTTACCCCGTTAGTGGCCGCCAAACTGATGCCGCTTATGACGAAAATCGGCCATAAAAACACGATTCAGGCCATTTACGGCGGTGCCGCCGCGGCCTTGACTTTCGCCTTGGTGGGCCTTGGAATGTACGGTACGATTGACGTAAAGACGCTCTCCTTGCTGTCCTTGTCGTTGCCGACGGTTGCCTTGGTGTTGGGCGCGAGTATGGCCAATACGTCTATTCAGACCTTGCTTAACTACTATAAGAACCCGGTTGCCCGCACGGCGGCGCACTTGGACTTCTCTGAAAATAAACAATGGTCCCGCTTGGCTTTAACGGCGGCTACGGGCTTGCTGGCCTCGGTCGGTTTGAACTTTACGATTGTGGTTCCTGTCGGCCTTGCGCTGTTGGCCGCGTCTGAAATGCTCTTCCTCAATACGCCTATTTACAAAATGGGTAAAGGCGTAAAATCGGCGGGTAATGCTGCCGAAAAGGCCGCCGCCAAGGTGCCGGAAGTTTCCAAAGAACAACTGGCTAAGGAAGAAGCCGAAGATAAAGCCTTGTATAAACAGAATTTTAGAAATACGCGCGACGTGAAAGATATCGCCAGCCGTGTGAAATTGGTGTACGCCAGTTATGCGGCCAGTTTGATGATGCTTTCCCAGGACGCAAACGCCGTGTTGGGTAACGACGTTGGTCAATGGTTGGTGGCCGGTTTTATGTTCGCCACGGCTATGACCCGTAAGTTTGCCTCTAAACAGGTTTCCAGCAAGAAGATGACGGACGACCAGTTGACGGGTGCTTCTCTGCCGCTGTTGGCCGCTACGGCGGGTGCGATTGCCCTTATGCCGTACTCGGGCCCGTTGGCGTTGGCTACCGCCGGGTTTGGCGTGTTGCACTATATGGCTACGGCTGTGCCCGGCCAGTTGGACTCCGTCCGCTTGCAGAATATGGTTTCTGCGGCTATGCAGAAGGAAAAAGTGGCTATCCGCGAAAACGCGTCCTTGACGGAAGCGGAAAAAGAAGCCCAGTTAAAACGCATTGAACGCCGCGAAAAAACTTGGGGTAGTTTGGCGGGTAAAGATTACTCCGTCTTTAACTCCCACGGTTTGATTGGTATTTTGACCGCCTCCGCGATTGCCTTCGGCTTTGCCGATATGGGCCCGCAATGGGCGCTTGATTTGGTGAACCAAATCTCTGCCTTGACGGGTAACGCGGGTGAATCGTTTACCTTGGGTATGAACCGCATTATCTTGGGTTACTCTGCGGTAGTGGCGAGCATTTTGGCCGCGCGCAACTGGGGATTGACCAAGGACTTCTTGGGCCTGTTCCGCAAGCCGAAGATTACGACGGACACGATTGAAGCGGGCAAAGTGAGTGCCGAATCGTTCGGTATCAGCAAAAAGAACGCTTACAGACGCCTGTCCGAAGTGAACGGTACGCTTTCCAAACTGGAAAAACAAATGGTGGACTACGGCGTGAGTTCCGAGCACAAAATGACGGATATGCTCAAACAAATGACCCAGTCTTACAACCGCTTGGTGGCCATCGGCGAAGTGGAAGGTGCCTCTACTGTAATGGGTTCGTTGGAGAAATTGCAGGGTATCGTAAAGTCTTACGGGGTGATTTTGGAGAAAAACCACCTGTCCGTAATGCTTAACCGCGAATATACCCAACTTTCCGAATCCTTAATGGGTATTGATACGAAGGCCAAAGATGCCAAACTGGCCTACGTGCCGGAAGGCGTGTATAATGGGCCTGCGGTGTCCGAAGCCGCCAAACCGTGGTATGCCAGATTGATGCCCAAAAAGAAAGTTAAAGCGATGGACAAGGCCCGCTTTGAAGATGTGTTCGTTCTGATCAATGAAATTGACCAGTTGGCCTCCAATATTAAAAACGGCACGACCACCGCTGGCACATACAGACTGTTCATCCAGTACCAGAACGAAGCCAAACGCGCGTTGCAGCAGTACGCCGAACTCAACCCGGCCGATTCCCCCCGCGTATTGGAACAAACCCAACGCTTGAACCGCATTTGCAGTGCGCTCAAAACGTTGGATAAACACCACAACCTGTTGCAGGAAAACGCCGGACCGACCACCGCGGCTGATATTTTACAGTTGCGCGACGTCTTAAAAGGCTATCCGGATATGCCGGTTGCGGATCATTAAGTAAGTTTTAAGTAAAAAACCCCGGGCCCCAAAAGCCCGGGGTTTTTTTGCAAAAAAGACGCGGGGGAAAGGCTCAAAAAAGGGCGTCCGAAAAAACTAAAAAAAACGCGCGGAAAAAATCTTTTTCCCCGACGAAAAAACACTTGATTTTATACACCCTATATATGTTATAATTGATATGTAAGCAAATGATTTGCTTAAACTTCTGCATTACTGCTCGTCCACTTTCTAATCGAGGGAGCGCCCCGGCGGGAAGCCAGCGCCGGAGAGTGTTGACGTGCGGCTTTTGCACGTTAAATTATAAATAGGAGACAAGAATGTTCGCAAAATTAGTTGGTTGGCTTAAACCTTTGCCGGACGGAACACCTATTTCCGACGAGGCACAGATTAAGCGTTTGTACCGTAACTGGCGTATTAAGATGTTCTTCGGCATGTACTTTGGTTATGCCTTGTTTTATTTCACCCGCAAAAATTTGGATTATGTAAAACCTGCGCTGAGCCAAAACTTTGGCTTGGACGTAATTCAGTTGGGGTATATCGGCACGACGATTTATCTTACCTATGGTATCGGTAAATTTTTAAGTGGTGTGCTGGCAGACCGCTGCAATATCCGCGGCGTAATGGCCTTAGGGCTGTTTGTATCTTCCCTTATTAACTTGGCGTTCCCCTTCTTGCCGCAATTCCAAGCCTTCTTGGGCAATATGGGCATCACCTTGCCGCTCGTGGCGTTGGCCTCGTTTGCTTGGGGCTTGAACGGTGTGGCTCAGTCTATGGGGTTCCCTCCGGTAGCCAAAGGCTTGGTGTACTGGTTCTCCCCCTCTGAAAGAGCGACCAAATGGACGCTGTGGTCTTCTTCCCACACGTTCGGCGCGTTCTTTGTAGGCGTGTTGATTTCTTACCTGCTCAAATTGGATATGTGGAAAATGGCTTTCATCGTGCCTGCTTTTATGGGTATTTGTTACAGCATTTTCCTGATGTTCTTCTTGACCGATAAACCCACCACCGTGGGCTTGCCTCCTATTGAAGTATATAGAAACGACGTGATGCCCGTGAAGGAAAAGAGTTCTCTTTCCCACTGGGAAATCCTCAAAAAACACGTGCTTAAAAACCCGTTCCTCTGGGCGTTGGCTATTTCGTACATCTTCATTTACTATGTGCGCTTCGCTACGTTGGACTGGGGTACGATGTTCTTGACCCAGGAACGCGGCTTTACGCCCGACGGCGCTGTGTCCGCTATGAAATGGATGCCCTTCTTGGGTATGCCGGGCGGTATCGTAGCCGGGTACTTGGCTGATAAATTCTTCCAGGGCCGCTGCACCCAAATGAACATTATTTACTTGGTCATTTTGGCCGCCAGCTGCTGGGGCTTTTATTGCGTGGCCGGTACGGACCATTTCTTCTGGACGTCCTTGCTCGCTTCGTTCATCGGCTTCTTTGTGGACGGTCCGCAGAACCTCGCTGGTGGTGTACAGGCGTCCCGCGTAACCGTACAGGAATCCGTTTCCGCCGCGTGCGGCTTTACGGGTATGTTCGGCTACTTCGGTGCTATGTTGTCCAGCACCGGGGCCGCATACATCAGCAAGAGTTTCGGCTGGAAAGGCGTGTACTTCTCCTGCATTATTGCGTGTATCATCGCAATGGGCTTCATTGCTACCACTTGGAAGAAGGAAGCCGCCTCTATGGCCGCTGAACACAATAAATAACATTTACTGTTATTCTCAGTTAAAACCCCCGGGACTAATCCCGGGGGTTTTTGCGTTACGGGGTGATTTCTATTACTTATCTAAAAGACTTTACCCCAAACGATAAAAACTGCCTTAAACTGCGCAAAAATGCCCTTTTGCGTGGCATTTAAGAGGGGACAGTAGGGAAATACCATTATTTCTATAATGTTAAAAAAGGGCTAAATTTACAAAAACAACTTTCCCCCTATGTTTTGGCAGAAAAAGGCCCGCTTGACGAATCAAACGGGCGCAGATAAAAAACTAGCGGTGAGATTGGTTAATAAAAACCTTACATAATGGGTGATCGGGGTCGTCCGTACAATGCTCCATTTGGAAATTTTTATCATCCATTATTTGGTTTATTTGTTTTTGTTCAGCATCCGTAGAGGTCGTTTTTGGCAGGAAAATAAAGAAATCTGCATTGGCATCTTTACGGTAGTTGGCAGGCACTTTGAACAGAAGCGTTTTTCCACTTAAATTGGCTTCTGCCGCTAACGCTGCCCACGCCGGAGCGGATACATATTCCACGGTTTTGGTTTTGAGCCCGTCCTTGTTGAGTAATTGCGGCATAGTAGGGTATTCGCTAGCGGATAATTGCGTATGCCACGCTCCGCCGTAAATAATAAAGCGGGACATCGGGTCCGCCTTGGCAATAGCGGAAATGATTTTAGTCCAATGTTCGTTGCGCGCGCGCATCCCAGCGGGCGATTGGCTCCAAGCGTAATCGTCTTGCGCCTTGGGAATATCTAGCCCCAGTACAGCCATCCCATAGCGGGTTGCTACCGCGGCCGAAGCCGAATAGCGTTTGCCGAGGGTTAGTTTGCCTTCTAATTCCGGCAATGTAATTTTGTGCGCGGCGTATTGGTCCAAGAAAGGCTGTTCGGAGGATAAATAAAATTCGCTGCCAAAATGAGTAAATCCTTCCTTATGCTGCCCAAAGTATTTAAGCATAAGATTGGTTTCCCGCTTGGCGCTTTCGTTTCCGTGTTCTTCCCCCAAAAGCAAAACATCGGTATCTTTATCTAACAGGGTGGCGTAGTTGAAATTAACCGTTATGGGGCGAACCTGTTTTAAGAGGGCTTTCTTTAAAACGGTATCAGTAGATAGCCGGGTCTCAAAAGCGTGGCGTGCGCGGTCAAAACCAGGCGCAAAAGCAAACCCCTTGCCCGCAAGCAAAGCAAGGCAAATAATAAGCAATAAAAATGCGGTAATTTTCTTCATACTTATACTATAAGTGTTCTTATGCAAATAGTCAAGGCAAAAAAATACGCCGCCCAGTAGTGGACGGCGTATCAAGCAACTAATGGTTAATTAGATGTTCATAACGTAGAGCATATTGGTCGTACCGGCTTTACCAAACGGAATACCGGCAGTTACTACTACGTTGTCGCCTTCTTTGGCTAAACCTTGGGCGAGGACGGCTTTTTTGGCTTCGCGCGTCATATCGTCAAAGTTCTTCAAATTGTCAATGACAATCGGCGTTACACCCCATACCACAGCCAACTGGCGGGCGGTGGTTACGTTCGGCGTAAGGGCCAAAATCGGCAAGCCGCCGGCGCGTTGTTGGGAAGCACGCAAGGTGGTGGAACCGGAATCGGTGAACGTTACGATAACGTTGGCCGTATCCAAGTTGGTGGCCACAATGCCGGCACCCGTGGTGATGGCGCCTTCTTTGGTGGAATCGTTTTTGCGTTCCAACAAGGAAAGGCCTTTGCGGTAGCGGTGGTCTTTTTCTACGGTTTCAATAATGCGGCGCATCGTGGTAACGGCTTCCACCGGGTGATCGCCTTGGGCGGTTTCGGCAGAGAGCATTACAGCGTCCACTCCGTCGTAAACGGCGGTAGCCACGTCGGAGGCTTCGGCGCGGGTAGGCATTACGTTGTGAATCATAGATTCCAACATCTGCGTAGCAATGATGACCGGTTTGCCCGCTTTGCGGCAGCCGGAAACAATCTTCTTCTGCAAGACCGGGACGAGTTCGGGGCTGGTTTCAACACCCAGGTCGCCACGGGCAACCATTACGACGTCGGTCAAGTCAATAATTTCGCGCAAGTGTTCAATGGCGGAGGGCTTTTCAATCTTGGAAATGATGTGCGCTTTGGATTTCATCAAACTGCGCAATTCAATCAAGTCTTCCGGTTCCTGAACGAAGGACAAACCGATGAAGTCGGCGCCCAACATTTCGGCGATTTTCAAATCTTCTTTATCTTTGGCGGTCAACGCAGAAAGCGGCAATTTTACGCCGGGTACGTTTACGCCTTTTTTGTTGGAAAGTTCGCCGCCCGCAATAACGGTGCAATCGGCGGTATCAGCGGTGTGGGCATCCACACGCAAGCGGACTACGCCGTCGTTAAGCAAAAGTTCCAGGCCGTCTTTCATCGCGGCAAAAATTTCTTTGTGGGGCAGGCAAACGCGGGTCTGATCCCCGGGTTCCGGGTTCATATCCAAGCGGAATTTGTCGCCTTCTTTCAAATGGATGCGATAATCTTTAAACGTGCCAACGCGGAGTTTCGGGCCTTGCAAGTCAAACAAGATACCCAAAGTGCAGTTGTATTTCTTTTCCATCTTGCGGATGTTGGTTACTCTTTCCTGGTATTCAGGCAACGAACCGTGGCTGCAGTTGCAGCGGAACACGGAAACGCCGGCTTTTACCAAGGATTCAATGGATTTTTCATCGCTGGTGTCGGGACCGATGGTCGCGACAATTTTGCAAAAGTCAGTATTTTTCGGCATAATCTTAATTTTATTTCCTCTATCTAACTATATGAGAGGGGCAAATCCCCTTCTGTTATTATTTTATTATTTTTGGAGCGCGTTGTCATTGGTTTATTGTACTAGAAAATTGAAAACCCCTTTCAAATTCGCTAAAATATACCGTATGGATACCTCTTTAACCCCCCAAAAAGATTATTTTCCCCCTATGCACACCGCCGAACATATCTTGAACCAGACGATGGTGCGCCTGTTTGGCTGTGAGCGGAGTTTAACGAACCATATTGAAAAGAATAAATCCAAGTGTGATTATTTCTTGCCGTTGGCCCCGACTGAGGAACAGTTGCGCGAGGTGGAAGATATGGTGAACGATGTGATTGCCGGGCAACTGCCGGTAACCGCCGAGGAACTCCCCCGCGAGGTGGCGGAAAAAAGCGTGGATTTATCCCGCCTGCCACCCGAAGCCGGGAATACGGTGCGTTTGGTGCGTATAGGCGGGTATGACGTGTGCCCCTGCATTGGCAAGCACGTTACAAACACCCGCGAAATCGGGCATTTTAAAATAATCAGTTGGTCTTATCAAGACGGCAAATTGCGTATCCGCTACAAACTAGAAGATTAATCCCCAGGAGAATTATGAAATATTTGCAAAAAGCATTACTGCTGGTTGCGTTGGTGTCCGTTTGCGGCATTTTGCACGCACAGGACGGCAAACACGGCTGGCAGATTGAACTAAAAAAAATCGCCCTTGATGTAACTTCCACCGAAGTAAAACACGCCCGGGAATATAAGGACTTTTCCGACGCGCGCTTAAACGGCGACTCCCAAACCGCGGTACGCGGCAATTTGGATGCTATTTCCGACTACCACGCCGAGCATTACTTGTGGACAAACGAACTGCTAATGGACTACGGCCGCACGAAAATCCGCCCCGTGGAAGGCGAAACCTTAACTAACGAAAATGCCGATAAAATCTTGTTCACCACGGGCTATACGCAACGCTTGTGGAAGGTGGAAAATTTTTTAGGCGGTTTTGAAGCGGGCCCGTTTGCCAACCTTGGCTACGAGACCGAATTTACCAAGCCCGATAATGCCCCCCGCACCCGCATTTTGCGTGGCACGGCCGGTATAAAAATGTTTGAAGGCAAATATTTAAAGAGTTTGTTTGCTGCGGTGGTGGGCGAGCGCGATTTTACTTACAGCCCCAATTCCACCAAACTGGCTTGGGAAGCGGGTTTTAAGATTGAGCAGCCTGTGCGCGAGGGCGTAACCGCTAAATATTCCGCCCTGTTCCGCGATTATTTAAGCGAATCGGAAAAGCGCCCGACCGACTTAGATTACGAATTTACGGCTGATGCGCGCTTGGAAGTGGAACTCTACAAAAACTTATATTTGGCGCCGTTTATCAGTTACTATACGGCGCAGGCCAAATACTTTGGTACACGTGGCGAAAATATTTATGTAGGCGTGTCGTTATCGTTTAGCCACATTTTTAAAGAAGCCAAATAAGTGGTAATTTTATCCATAAAAAACCCCGGCTGATGACCGGGGTTTTTTACTTATATATCTTTTCGTTAGCGGAGGAAACCGCTCCCGTTGAATTGGTCCGTCCAAGTGGTATGCGGGCGGAGGGTTCCAGCGTTAATCTTCTCCACGATTTGGCTCAACGATTCCGGCCCGTATTCCCCGTGGATATAGACGTCCAAAATGTCCGACGCCGGGATATCTTCGTACGAATAATAAATGGTCTTGGTGGAGTTAAATTCCGCACTCTTGCCCAGTTCCATCGTCGGTTTGCGTTTTACCACAAACACTACGCCGATACCGTCTTTTTTGTAGCCGTTTTGAAAGATATAGTGGTTGGCTTCGTTGTACGAAGAAGACAAACTGACAGCCGCTCCTCTTTCATCCGTGCCCGTGTTCCATTTGGAATCCTTGGGCGAAAAACCTTTCTTTAAAATAGCAGTTAATTCTTCCGGCGTAATAATCATCCCACGGTAAAGCACTTTGTCGGAATTTTTTTCCGGGTGATAAATCATTTCCGGTCTGCTTCTGTACGGATCAATGCGGCGCATATAAAAACCTTCAATATAGTTTTGCGGCAAATGATAGGCCGCCAATAATTCCGCGCGGTATTTGTGCACCTCGTCAATCCACACCTGTTGCGGGGTGATACCGGCCGCACGCTGTTGGTTTAACTGGTGCTGGATTTCTCTGGCTTTTTGATCCACCGCTACTTTTAATTGGGCAACGGGGAGTTGGACTACTTTTGCTTTAAATTGGGGATTAACGAGCGGAACCTGCACTTTAAAACCCGGCACGACCCCTTTGGGCATTTTGCCCAGTTTATAAACTTTCATTTTAAGGGGCTTTACAGGCAGCCGCTGCGCCTGAACAGCAGGCGCGAAAGAGACACAGAGAAGCGTAGCGAGCAGTATGTTGATGTATTTCATTTTGTTTATCCTTTTAGTTTGAGTAAATCTTTTAAAAATAAAACCCCGGGCTTTTTTAATAGTCCGGGGTTTGAAAAAATAAAAACTATAATTATAGAACTACTAGTTCCGGACTTAAATATCTATTTTTAATAATGCAGCATAGATTCATCATAGAAAATAGATTAAATAGACCGGAAGCAAAAACGCCCGCCTTCTTTGCAGAAGCGGAAATGGAAATAGAAATAATAGTCCAAAGGTTTTTGCTTTTCATAGATACAGATAGTGTATATTATTTTTGAAAAAAATGCAATACTTTTTTATTTTTTCTCGCAACTTTATTTTTGTCTAGTAAAAATTTGCGTCTCTTCTCCGTCGGCAGACAGCACCAACGTATCATCCGTCAACTCTTTAATATTATACTGCAAATTTACCTCAATTGTTTGCCCATTACCCAAACTTTTGCCTGTAAGCACGAGCGTATTTCCGTTTCGGCTCCACGTTTCGTACGTTAAAGTAGCCATATTAACGGACGAGGCTTTTCCCCCTTTTTCAAGCGTTATTCCTTGCATTTCGCCCGAAGAAAATCCGGGAATAGGTTGAATCCAAGTTCCCTCAATGGTGGGCGTTTTGGCACACGCAACAGCCATTACGGCTAGTACGGCGCACATAAAAATATTTTTAAGCATAGTTTTTCCTATCTACCTGCACAAGCGGTTTTTACATAAAAAAGAGGGCCCCCTTGCGGGAACCCTCTCTTGTAACAAATAAGATTATTTGTTTACGGAAGCCATATGGGCGATCAAATCAAGCACTTTGTTGGAGTAGCCGATTTCGTTATCGTACCAAGATACGACTTTCACAAACGTGTCGGTCAAAGCGATACCGGCTTTGGCGTCAAAGATAGACGTAAGCGGGCAGCCCAAGAAGTCGGAAGACACGACGGATTCGTCAGTGTAACCCAAAATACCTTTGAGTTCGCCTTCGGAGGCTTCTTTCATCGCTTTGCAGATTTCTTCGTAGGTGGCCGGTTTAGCCAAGTTTACGGTGAGGTCAACCACGGACACGTCCAAGGTCGGCACGCGCATAGACATACCGGTCAATTTGCCGTTAAGTTCAGGAATTACTTTACCTACGGCTTTGGCAGCGCCGGTAGAAGACGGGATGATGTTGCCGGAAGCGGCACGACCGCCTCTCCAATCCTTCATAGAAGGACCGTCAACCGTTTTCTGGGTGGCGGTGGTGGAGTGTACGGTGGTCATCAAACCTTCTTTAATACCGAACTTGTCGTTCAAAACTTTGGCGATAGGGGCCAAGCAGTTCGTGGTGCAGGAAGCGTTGGAAACGAATTGAGTACCTTTTTTGTAGGTTTTTTCGTTTACGCCGACTACGAACATCGGGGTAGCGTCTTTGGACGGAGCAGACATTACCACATATTTGGCGCCGGCTTTAATGTGGGCCTGCGCTTTTTCCTGGGTAAGGAACAAACCGGTGGATTCTACTACATATTCGGCACCCACTTTATCCCAAGCCAATTCTTCGGGGTTTTTGCAAGCGGTTACGCGAATTCTTTTGCCGTTGACGATGAGTTCGGATTTTTCAACGTCCGCTTCCACGGTGCCGTTAAATTTGCCGTGCATCGTATCGTATTTGAGCATATAAGCCAAATAGTCAACCGGGCACAAGTCGTTGATGCCTACGATTTCAATATCTTTGCGTTCTTGCGCCGCGCGGAATACGAAGCGACCGATGCGGCCAAAACCGTTAATACCAACTTTAATCATACTGTTTACACCCTCCATAGATTTTTTACTTCTGTAAATATTTTACTATTTTTTGAGCCGTTCGTGTACCCTGTTAAATAGGGTTAGTCAAGCGGTACGTCAATTTTGGTATCTCTTCTCGTAACGGGATTATATACCGATTGGCGTTTTTTAATTAATTTTTGTTCCTTCAAATCGTACACATACGTCGTTTTAATGCTATGGTCGGAACTGGTGCGCCCTTCAATAAGCGCTTGCCCGTCTTTATCCCACAGCGCACGGCGCGTGGTTAATTGCAAATAGCGGCCTTCGGGCTTATCAGCAATGGCGTTTTTAATTTTGCTGTACGAAAATTTACTTTCAAACGTTAGGTTTTTAATGGCTTTTTTGTTTTCGTCCAACAAGGAGCCCGCCGTCAAATATTCGTCAATATCCATATCAAAAATGGGATTGCCGTCAAAATAAAAAGGTATTTTGGCTACGCCGTTGTTGTGATAGGCTTCCACCAAATTGTAAAGATAATGCGCGTGTGTGGCATAGGCAACATCTTTTTGGGGATCTTCCGGGTGGTGTACGCTACCCGTATGAATACCCACCAGTTCCCCCTTGTCGTTTAACACGGCACTACCGCACAGGCCGGGGCGTTTTTCAGCCGGCATAGAAATCGTTGTGCGGATAGAAATCGGCGTTACGCCCACCACTTGGCGCTCTGGAATAGCCGCCGCCGAGGAGTGCGTAAAGCCCTTGGATAGCAAATTACTTTTTAGATAGGGCTCTTCGGCGCTGATAGCATAAGGAGCCAAAAAGGGTTCTATATCCGCCGGAAATTTGACTAGCGCCATATCTAGCATACTCTTGGGCGAATAGGCCACTACTTCCACAGTTGCCTCGTGTGGCAAGCCATTTTTATAGACAATCGCGGTAAAGGTTTTGTGTAAGGCATCTTTTTCGCCGGACGACATAGCGATCGCGTGCGTGGCGATAACGCCATATACTTCATTTTTTCCGTTATATGGGATAGAAACCACGGTACCGGAAAAAATGTTCGTACCGTTCAAACTCGCCGCAGCCTTGCTGGACTCTACCGCCTGAAAAATATAGGCGTCTTTCGGGATAACCTCAGTAGCCAAAATATTTTTAAGGCGCAGGTATTTCTGCTCTAACTGTTGGAGTTTGGTTAGGGCTTCCTGTAATTGTGCCTTGCTGGAAACCCCGGAAACATTAGCCGGGACCGTCGGCACGGCTTTGGGCAAGGTAGAAGAGGTCTTTATAACTGGGGCCGTAGGAAAGGCAACCGCCGATGGAATTTTTACCTTGGAAGGTAAGGCAACTGACGGCAAGCGGCTAACGGATTTTGTGGCGGCTTTGGACACTTGTCCAGCGGCGCGGGCTCCGCGGCTAACCGCTGATACTTGCGCCCCCGCCGTAGCGGGCACCAAAACAGAGAGTAAAAAAGCAAAAGTTAAAAAGGTATATTTTTTCATATTTATATTTTAACACTTGTGCCCGACGCTAACAAGGGTCAAAGGACCTATTTTTCCTTGGGTCCATAATACTTTTTTATGCCTTGTAATAGGCGAGAAAAGGAAAAATCTTTCATTAAATGTACTATTAGCACGACTCCTATTAAGGGACGCAAAAAAGAGCCCAAATTGAGTACTAAATCAAAATAAGATGCGAAAAAACAATGAGAGGGTAAATTCATTGGCATAAACAAAAGGGCTAGTACGAAAACGGTTAAATTATCCGTTTTTTCACGAGGGTCTTTTAATAGTAAGAGTACGGGCAGGGCCAGTTGGATTAGTGTATAATCGTGTGAGACAAAGGGCAGAAACACTTCGGATAGGGCTAACAAGAGTGCGGCCCGTACGAAACTACGGTTCATAAATATAATATAGGCGCAGATAAGGGAAAAAATACCCAATGCAAAAAACATATAAAAGGGCATTGTGTTACGGGAGAAAATCATTAATGCTTCCCAACTTTCAGGCGCGCCTTGTATTTGCGTTAGCAGAAAGACGGGCACCCGGATTAAGTTAAAAAATGAGTGTGAAAATTCCAGCCCCAGCGGCAGTAACTGGTGGCGCATATTAAATCCTTCAAAACCTGCAAATCCTTGAAACCCGCTCCCCCACCAGCCAAGTGCCAACAGTGCCCCGGTAAACAGCACCGTTCCGGCCAGTTCCTTATAGCGTTTATCCGCCATAAAAAGTACGAGGAATACGGCGGGGTAAAGTTTCATATTGATTCCTACGGCTAGTAAGAGTGTGGCTAACCAAAAGCGTTTGGCCTTGTAGCACAGTAGAAACGCGGAGCAGACAGCAAACAACAAAAGTTCCGTATTGGCTCGGTCCAAAGCCAAAAGGAGCGGAAAGGAACACAGCGTAAAAATTAGGGGCGCAGTCCATTTTTGTTTGAGGAACGAAAAAGCACAACGGGCCAAGGCAAAATACAGGGCCGTTCCCCCCGCAAGCATTGCGTAGAGAGAGACTTTTTCCGGCAGGTATTTTAACCCTTGTAAGGCCCACACAAAGAACGGAAAATAATTGCCGCTTTGCTCGCCGCGGGCTATTTTTATAGTTTCGTAAAAATCGTTAAAGCGGTAGCGCGGGTCAAAAAGAAAGGTAACATACGGATAATACTCTCGGTGCAAAAACAGGTTTACCGTACAAACAGCAAGAGCAACAACTAACCCAACTAGGAGTGCCCCACAAAAGAATTTTACCCGTTTTTCCGGGGTAATATCTTTCAGCCAAAAATCCCTAATACTGGCAAACATATTAAATATTATATCTTTATTTTTTCTTTTTTTTGCTGAACAGGGTGATTAATTTTAATAAATGGCGCGCAAAAAAGAATTTAATTCGTTGGGTAAAATTCAAATCATTTTTTACAAAGGCTTCATTTAGTTTGTTTCCGTTGTAAAAAGTATAATTCTTGCGGAAAGAACCGAAAATATAGCCAAAGAAACCGTGTTTTCCCACATTTTCTAATACATAGGCGCGCAGTTTGGGATCTTCTATCATTTGCAACGAATTTAAGAAGCCGACCGTCCAAAACATATTGCGGGTGCTTGCCGGAATATAACTTTTTTCTGCACCGCGGGTGTTCCAATCATCGCCGGAAAAAACAATATCCAAGGTGCATTTATCCATTATTTCCCCTTGGGGTAAGAAAATAAGGCCTTTTTTGTTTAAAATATCGCAAACCAAGGCCAAATGAGGGAACATATTGGGGATGTTGTTGTACATATTCATCAGTACCCCGTTTGTAATAATACGGGTGTGATAAATAGCGGCCGGGACAAAGGTGCATTGGCGGACAATTTTGGCAATATTGTTAGACCCTTTCAGGTCGTCTTTGCGGGTTAAAATTAGGTCGTATTCTTCTGTTTCCAATGCTTTTTCAATTTCGGCCCAGGCGTCCCACTTAAAAGAATCATCATCACACACCACCCACACATAAGGGGCCGTAGCCATTTCGTAGGCGCGGGTGATATTGGCATTACCGCCGATATTTTTAGGGTGGCGGATATGGGTAACATTGGCAAATTTCTTTGCAAAAGATTCTATTACCTCGCTTGAACCGTCCGTAGAGGCGTTATCTAAAACCGTAATGGAGCAATTTTTAACCGGGCTGTCCGCTGCGGTTAATTGTTCCAGCGTGTGCGTGATATGCACTTTCCGATTATATGTCGGAATAATAATTTCTAGTTGTTTTTGAATTTCCATATTCTTGTTTTTATATGACCCAATAAGCGAATATTTAGTCCTTTTTCGTCCTTAAAAAATGAACAGCAATATGCAACCGGTGCCAATAAAGCAAAGGCGAATTTCCCCCACCCACAGGATAAATGGATGCCTTCGGAGTAGGTGTAGAAGAATCCTTTTCCGTTTGCCAAATAACGACCGCAAAAGTTATAAAAATTTTCATTTTCGGCATTGGCAAAAAAAGAACATTTTTGACGGTAATCCGATCTTTGTAACATTGGGATAGAACTTAAATAGCCTTTCGCCCAAAACATATTTTTGAGTAAAGGATGCACTTGATTAACTTTTTTGGCTCCCCTGACATAAGAATCGTTACCGGGATTCAATTTCATAGTTACCAAAGGTTTTTGTAAAATCGGCAATTTTTCTCCCGTATTGATGGCGGCTGCGGCCACTGCCAACTGCGGAAACATATTAGAAATGTTAAAGTACATATTCATAAGTACATCAGCGGTTATTAAGTCAGTTCTATATATAGCCGCAGGGACAAACGAAAGTTGCTTAAATAGATATTGAATCCCCTTTTCCGGCGCGTTGTAGTTTGCTACCACGACGGCCGGAGGATTGTTTTTAAGCGCAAACTCCAACTCTTGCCAATTTGTCCAATCATATTCGTCATCATCACACACAACCCACACATAAGGGGCGGTAGCCATTTCGTAAGCGCGGGTGATATTGGCATTACCGCCGATATTTTTCGGGTGGCGGATATGGGTAACATTTGCAAATTTCTTGGCAAAAGTTTCTATTACCTCGCTTGAACCGTCCGTAGAGGCATTATCTAACACCGTAAGAGGCAAATCTTTTAGCGGAGAATTATCGGCCAAAATAGTTTCCAAGGTTTTTTTACACTGTTCCTTGCGGTTATAGGTGATGAGAATGCATTGTATTGAACTGTTTAATTTCATACTAACTATTTATGCGAAACCCATATTTTTGTTTTGATCCCAAAAAAGAAAATATACCAAGCATTATTTTCTTTTTGCTGATATATGGAAACAGAAATCCATAAAAATATTTTTCTCCAGAAAGGTAGGACACGAGTAACTTCAAGGGCTGGCAAAAAATTACCTTTGGAAATATACCACGAAAATATGCACCTATTGAATTCACCCCAACTTCCATGTATCGCAATTATACTACGGGCCATACATTGTTGCTGTAATTTTTTGTTAGATATTTGGGCAATAACATTAGCCCACCCAACTATCCAACTCATAGATCTTTGTTTTAAGTAAAGTTCGGCGTTATCATATCCCCTAATATAAGAAGTATCTGTAGTTTGTTTCATACCATTAGTAACTAATGGTTTTGGTAATAAATACGGAATATGTCCATTGTTGATGTAGGCTATAATAGGGGGTATGTGTGGAAATAAAGTGTAAATATTATTTACAATGTTTGCCATTTCCGTATTCGTAAACAAAGAACTATGTAAAATGTTACAAGAAACAAAACTCATTTGCAAAAGTAAGGCTGAAATGCTTTTTTCTTCACCTTTTTGCAAGATATAATTTGCGGCACAAATAATTTTTTCACCTTTTTGTATGGCTTTTTCAACTTCGGGCCAAGCATCCAAAAAGATAATGTCATCGTCACCCAGTAACCAGACATACTCTTTTGAAGCATACTCTAAAGCCCTGGCGATGTTTCCGCCAATTCCTAAATTATAATTATTTTTTATATAAGAAATATTGGAATGTGTTTGTTTTATTTTCTCAATATAATTTTGTGTATTATCAGAGGAGTTATTATCCAACACAAGAATATTTAAATCTTTAATCGGAGATTTGTCATCTAATAATTGAGTTAAAGTATTAGCCAGTAGATGTTGTCTATTATATGTTGGAATAATGATTTCTAATTTGTTTTTTAACATAATTGTTTTCCGTGATTTAGGAGTTCTTTACCCACTTTAACATACGGCGGATGCCAGACTCTTTATCCACTTTCGGGGTCCAGTTTAACAGATGTGAGGCCTTGGCGATATCGGCCACGAAAATCTTTTGGTCGCTTTCGCGCGGGGGCAGTTGCGTATAGTGCAATTTGATGTTAAGTTCTTTTTCCAAAAAGGCAAAAAGTTCCAGCAGGGATAAACTGTTTTGCATCCCGCCGCCAATGTTAAAGGCTTGGCCTTTAATTTCGTTAATATGTTTGGCCGCGGAAAGATACAGCGCGACCATATCGTCGGCGTGCAACACGTCGCGCACTTGCTTGCCGTTGCCGGAGATAGTAAAGCGCGTGGCGGGGTCTTTTACCGTATTAACGGCTTGTTGGCAGAACCAACTAATCCACCCTTGGTCAAAGGTGCCAAACTGGCGGCTGCCGTACATAGACGAGTGGCGGAAGACCGCGGTTTTTAAGCCGAAAATGCGGGAATAGTCCAGCATATACTGGTCGGCTGCGCCCTTGGAGCAACCGTACGGGGAATGAAAATCCAAGGTGATTTTTTCGTCAAAACCGTTCGGGTATTGTTCGCAAATATAGCGGGTTTCCTTTTCAATATAAGTATATTGTTCCAAATCCCCATACACCTTATTGGTGGAGGAGTAAATAACCCCGCAATGCGGCGCAAACTGGCGGACGCTTTCCAATACGTTAAAGGTTCCTAATGTGTTAGTTTCAAAGTCCAGGCGCGGATTAGCGATAGAAGTAGTCATAGCCACTTGCCCGGCCAAGTGGAAAATAATGTTCGGTTGGACCTCTTTAATAAAATTGCTTACGGCCTGAAAATTCCACGTGTTCAATTTGGCAAATCGGAAGGAGCCTTGCTCTTGGAGCCAAGATAAGTTTTTATCCGAACCCACGCGGGATAAGTTATCGATAATATAAACATCTTGCTTCTCTGACAATAACTCCGAAGCAATGTTAGAACCCAAAAAACCACAACCGCCGGTAATTAAGTATTTCATTTTTTCTCCTCTTGTGCTATTTTGTTTAAACCGTCTTGCAGGGATACGCGCGCTTGCCAGCCCAAGGCTTTCAACGCGGCTGTATCCACTTCGTAGTCCAGTTGCTCGTTCTTGCGGTAAGGCACAGCGCCAAAGTTTAGGCGCGTAGTGGTGTTGCCGCAGGCTTGCTGAACCAGTAAGACTAAATCTTTTATGCTTGTTTTGCGGTTGGTGCCCACCTCAAAGGCGGTTACCTTTCCGCGCGGAAATTCGTCCGTGTGTTTTAAAATACACAAATATGCGTTTACCACATCGTCAATATAGGTAAAATCACGCGTTTGTGCGCCTTCCGTCAAGTTTAATTCGGGCACATTTTCCCGGAAACTTTTAAACAGAAACGCAATAAACTTATTGGGCGTATCAAACGGACCGTAAAAATGGTCCAGCCGGATATTTACTGCCGTAATGTTGTCCGCGGATAGTTTCAGCCACTCGGCAAATTGCGCCTTGGTCAGCGCGTACGGATTTAGAAAACGCGTTAAAATCGTATCGGTATTTAGGAAGGCTTTTACTTTATGTTTTATGGCCAGATGGAGCACCTTTAAGGGAAACAGCAAATTTCCCTCCGCCAGTTGGGCCATATTTTCCCCGTTCCGCCCATAGCAGGTGGCTAAATGGATAACGGCAAACACGGGTTGGCGGGTGAATAACGCTTCGGCTTGTTCGTCCGAAAACGCGCGGCGCAGGCAAAGGGTATTATACCCCTCCGCCTGTAACGCTGCCGATAAACGTTTGCCTAAATAGCCGGTCCCACCGGTAAGAATCACGGTTTTCATTTAAGGGTATTTTCTTCCATTTCTTTGCGGTCCAGGAAGGGATACATATCCTCCAAGGACGGGCTAATCATCGTGCCGTCAGGCAGTTTGCGCGCGGAAAGTTTCGGCGCAAAGGTGTAATTTTCGGTGCAGTCCACTTCGCATACCACGGGGCCGGGCATCGCCAGCACTTCGGCCAGTTTGTCGGCCAGTTCGCTGTTTTTGTTAATGCGCACCGCGGGCAGGCCAAAGGCTTCGGCCACTTTTACAAAGTCCGGCACCTCTACCCCGCTCTGCACGTTGCACCCCGTCAGCCGCCCCTCAAAAAAGTTGCGCTGGGTTTGGATAATGGAGATATATTCCCCGTTTTTCAGCACAAAAATTTTAAGCGGCAACTTGTTTGTTTTTACTGTTTGCAACTCCTGCAAATTCATCATAATACTGCCGTCGCCTTCCAGGCAGATAACGTCCTGGCGGTTGTTGGCGGCGCATACGCCGATAGCCGCGGGCAGGCCATAACCCATAGAAGCATCGCCGGAGTTTAACAACAACCGTTCCCCCGCCTTGCTTTCAAACGCTTGGAAAAACGCCACGCAGGCCGTGCCGTTGGAGGCCACCACGCGACTTTTTTGCGGAAGAATTTGGCTCAGTTTTTCCATAAAAAGATACGGGTGAACTTTATCAGCCGGGTTAATGGAAAACTCCCGCAAGGGCGGATATTTGGCCCGCATTTGGCGGCAGTATTCGCGCCACGGGGCGATATCAAGTAGTCCTACTAGCGCGGTTACTTGGCGCAGGAAATCCCCCGCGTCCGCGCAAATGGGCAAATCGGGCCGTACCGTCGGCTTTTTAAGTTCTGCTTCGTCTATCTCCACCACGATTTTTTTGGCGTTCTTGGCAAAATTTTCCCAGTTGTAACTTACTTGGCGGATGTTGTTTCTCGTGCCCACGCACAGCACCACATCGGCGTTTTGCAGGGCAAAGTTCCCCGCGCGCTGGCCCACGGTGCCGATACGCCCCGCAAATAGCGGGTCATCGGACGGAATTAAATCAAAGCCATTAAACGTGCCCAACACGGGGATTTGGGTTTTATCCAAAAACGCGCGCAGGTCCGCCTGCGCCCCCGCACAGCGGATCCCGTTCCCGGCCACGAGTACCGGGCGTTTGGCACCTTTCAATAGTTCAGCCGCTTGGCGGACTTGGCCCGAAATATCAGCCGTTTTTCCCGCCGGGCGGACAAACTTTTTGAGTTTGGTTTCGTCAATCGGTGCGGCCTGCACATTTAGCGGAATATCCAGCCACACCGGGCCCGGGCGGCCGGTAGTCGCCTTAAAAACGGCTTCGTCTATGGCGGCGTCAATTTCGTACGGGTCGGTAACCATTTTGGCAAATTTGGTCAGCGGCGTAACCACGCGGATAATGTTTACCTCTTGGTCGCCCAGTTGGCGCAAGAGAATATCCGGGCAGGAAGATAAAGTGGTGGCATATTTTACTTGGCCGGAAATAAACAGCACGGGCGCGCTGTCCGTCCACGAGCCAAAGAGCCCGTTTAGGCAGTTTAGCCCCCCCGGCCCCGTGGTTACGCACGCTACGGCCAATTTTTGGTTGGCGCGCGCGTAGCCTTCGGCGCACATAGAGGAGGCCTGCTCGTTATGGTTGCAAATCAGGCGGATTTTTTGGCTTTTGCCAAAACTGTCGTCTAGGTGCATTGCCCCGCCGCCAGACACCATAAAGGCGGTATCCACGCCTAAGGCTTCCAACTTTTTGACTAAATAATCCGAGGTTTTAATCATACCTTAAAACTGGCCCCCGGCTTCTTCAATTAATTTTTTGTAGCGGGCTTCCAGCATTGTCAGGCGTTGTTCGTCCTCGCGGTAAATCATCCCGTAAAAATCGCGCTTGTTTTTAAGCCACATCAGTTCAAAACCTACGGCCTTTAAAATGCCTTTGTCGGCGTTGGGGTCTTTAATGGCGGCTTGGGCGTCAAAAATAATTTTACGCGTTTCAAACTTGGTTAAAGCCCCTTGCGGCAGGCGGGCAAAGAACGGCAGTGAGTGCGCGGATACGCCCCCGCCGATTACCATTTTTTTGCCTGCTTTGTGGATTTTTTCGCTCATTGTTTCGGCCATTTTAAAAATGGGTTCGGAGTTGATGTCCTCGCGCGTGAGGCCCATAGAGCCCGTCATATCCACGCGTCCCAACACTACACCCGCGAGTTCGTTAAATTCCGGGCGGGCCATCATCGCATCCAAATTATTGGCCCCGGTAATGGTTTCCACGTTAATAAAAAACTCCATTTCCTGGCGTTCTTCTTCCGGGAACACAAAGTGCGTCGCCTTTACGTATTTGCTCATTGCGTAGGGCGTTTCAATCATCGGGCCCACAATGCCCTTTACGCCAATCGTGCGCGCATCAAACATATCTTTAATGGCTTCACAGCCGCCTACTTTAATAATTAAATCCAAGCCCGCCTTAGTTACTACTTCTTTTAATCGCAGGGCTTCTTCCATACGAGTGCCTTCGGCCTCAAACTCGGCCTTAATACCGATGACGTGGTGATTGGCTTTTAAATCCTTTAAGGTTTCCAACATTTTTCTTTCTAAATTATTCATTGGGTACTCCTATTTATCTGTTCGTAATAAATCTGCGTTTAGTGCGGCTTTTTGCGTTTGGTAATAGCCGTACAGGGCCGAAACAGCCTCTTTTAGCGGGGTAAACGTAATCCCCGGTATTTCGGCCTTTAAGCGGGTATTGTCGCCCGAGTAATTTAAGCCGTAGCCTTCGTGCGCTACCTTTATGGGCAAATCCTTACCGCTTACTTCCAAAACCGTTTGCGCGGCTTTCAAAAGTTCGGTTTCCTCATCCGGCACGACGTTATAGCATTTGAACTTCGGTTCGTGCGCTATAAAGTAGTCCAGCACGGGCATTAAGTCCGGCGCGTAGAGGTAACTAAACCGCCTGTTTTGGCGCAAGGTAATAGGCATATCAAAAAGGGCCTTACAACAGGCATTGGAAATAAAGCGGATTTCCCAATCCTCGTACTTGCCGAAGATACCGAAAATATTTAAATCCACCGCGTTTTTGATGTGTTCAATGCGTTTATGCACCACATATTTGCAAAAACTGTGGTCGTCCTTGCCCATACGCTGGCCGATTTGTTCCTCGGTTACCAGGCGGTTATCGGTGGCGGTGTCATATACCGCACCGCTGCCCAGGTTAATCAGGCGGCCGAAGCGGTCCGTATGCCGGGCCAAGTTTTCAAACATCCACAAGTTGGTGTAGAGAAGGTTTGTCGGGTCCTTGGCGTTGCGGTGCCCGGGCTTTACCGCGGCGTGGATGACCGCGTCAAACCGGTGCGTTTTAAAGTAATTATCCACGGCTTCGGTATCGGCCAAGTTTAGTTCGCTGCTGCGCGGGGCGGTAATATCATACTTTTGGGCGAGAAAACTCTCCCGTATGTTCTTACCGATAAACCCGTTTCCGCCGGTCAGCAAAAGTTGTTTCTTCATACGTTATTTATGTTGCGCGGCAAATTCGTGGATTAAGCGCGAGGTCTTATCCAATTCCTTTTTCCCTAACCGCGGGAATACGCCCACCCAAAAGGTATTGTTCATAATAAAGTCCGTATTGGGCAGTTTTTGATAGTCGGCTTCGGTCAAATCGCGCGAGTTTTGCAACGCACCCGCACCGATACGCAAGGTTACATCGTTTTCCACCATTAAGGGTTGGCGCAAGAGGTTGCCCGCAAATAATTGGCGGGTTCCAACGCCGTTCTTTTCCAAATATTCCACCAACTGTTGTTTGGTAAATTTGGCTTCGGGTTTGACGGAAATCAGGAAGCCGAACCAAGAGGGTTTTACTTTGCTGTCCACCTTGGGCAAAATAAGCACATCGGAAAGGTCCGCTAGTTTTTTCATTAAATAGGCGGCGTTTTCGGTGCGCTTTTGCAGGTAGCCGGGCAATTTTTTCAGTTGGCTTACGCCCACGGCGGCCTGCCAGTCGGTAATTTTTAAGTTGAACCCGATATGGGAATAGGTATATTTGTGGTCGTAGCCAAAGGGCAAGTGCCCCAGTTGCATATTAAAGCGGTTTTTGCAGGTGTTATCCACGCCCGGTTTGCACCAGCAGTCGCGGCCCCAGTCGCGGAACGATAAAATAATGCGGTAGAGTTGCGGGTCATTGGTTACCACGGCGCCGCCCTCGCCCATCGTCATATGGTGGGCCGGATAAAAACTGTACGTGCCGATGTGCCCAATCGTACCCGCCTTTTTGCCGTTCCACTCGGCGCCCAAGGCGTCGCAGGAGTCTTCAATCAGCCACAAATTGTGCTTTTTGCAGATATCCATAATGGCGTCCATATCAAACATATTGCCTAAGGTGTGCGCGAGGAAAATGGCCTTGGTTTTGGGCGAAAGGGCCGCTTCAATTTGTTTGACATCAATGTTATAAGTGCCGATTTCGCAGTCCACGAACACAGGGATTAAACCCTGTTGGATAATCGGGTTGACCGTGGTCGGAAAGCCTGCGGCAACGGAAATCACTTCGTCGCCCTTTTTAAGCCGTCTTTCCCCCAGTTTGTAAGAGGTCAGCGCGGACAAGGCCAGCAAATTGGCCGAGGAGCCGGAGTTGGTGGATAAGGCAAATTTTACGCCCAAAAAGGCGGCAAAGTCCTTTTCAAACTGGTCGTTAAAGCGCCCCGCCGTCAGCCACATATCAAGCGTGGCATCAATCATATTGGCCAGGTCCTGTTTGTCTAACAGTTTGCCCGAAGCCGGGATATACGTTAAATCCTTTTTAGTACCGTAAACTTCGTCAAAATACTTGGCGGCCGCCGCCTGGACGGCTGCTCTTAATTCTTTTTCCATTGCATCTTCTCCATATATTCGTTAATCTGCTGTAAGGTAAAATCGTACATCGGTTTACCTTCGTAAAATTGTTTATACCAAATCACGCTCTTTTCCACGGCTTCTTCCGCCGTATAAGTGGGCGTCCAGCCCAGGCGTTCCTTGGCCTTGGTAATGTCCAGCATCAGCAGGTTGGCTTCGTGCAAATTGTCCTTTTTATGCACCACCACTTCGCCCTTGCCGTAATACTTTACCGCCAGTTTGGCTACCTCGGCCACCGTTAAAACGCTGTCCGAGTGGGGGCCAAAGTTAAAGCCTTCGGCATATTCACGCCCCTTAGTATAGAGCAAGTGCCCCAAAAGCAAATAGCCGGAAAGCGGCTCCAAAACGTGTTGCCACGGGCGCGTGGCGTGCGGGTTGCGGATTTCTATGGTTTTGCCTGCTTCTATGGAGCGCACACAATCGGGCAGTAAACGGTCCGCAGCCCAGTCCCCCCCGCCGATTACGTTACCGGCGCGGGCAGTAGCCAAGGCATACCCGTCCTGCAAGAAACTGCGGCGGTAAGACGAGGATAAAATTTCCACGCACCCTTTGGAAGAGGAATACATATCATATCCCCCCATCGGCTCATCTTCTTTGTAGCCGCGGGCAATTTCTTTATTCTCGTAGCATTTATCGGTAGTAATGTTTACAAAGGCTTTTACGGAGGCGGTTTTGCGCGCCGCTTCCAATACGTTTAAAGAGCCCATTACGTTTGTTTCATAAGTAAGCACCGGCTCCGCGTACGACAAACGCACCAAAGGCTGGGCCGCCAAGTGGAAAACGATTTCAGGCTGAAATTCCTCAAAGGTTTTATTTAAAAGGTTTCTATCCAAAATATCGCCAAAGACATTTTTGGCAATTTTATGCTCAATATCCAGCGCCGTAAACATAGAGGGCGTGGTGTTGGGTTTTAAGGCGTACCCGCACACCTGAGCCCCCAGTTGGGTAAGCCACAAGGCCAGCCACGAACCTTTAAAGCCCGTGTGCCCGGTGAGTAAAACACGTTTGCCTTTATAGGTATCGCTCCACATAGTTAATCCTCCCACACTTTCCACGGCGCCTTTCCGTTGGCCCATTGTTCGTTGAGTTCAATTTTATCGCGCAGGGTGTCCATCGGGTGCCAAAAACCGTAGTGCTTATAAGCGTTTAATTGGCTTTCCTTGGCCAGTTGCGTGAGCGGCTCGCGCTCCCACATAATATTGTCCCCGTCCGGGATGTAGTCAAACGCCTGGGGCTCGCAGACAAAGAAGCCGCCGTTTACCCAAGCGCCGTCCCCTACCGGCTTTTCCTGAAAGCGGGAAATGGTGCCGGTGGGCTCAATATTAAGCGCACCAAAGCGCCCCGTGGGCTGAACAGCCGTTAAGGTTACCAGTTTGCCCGATTTTTTGTGGCAGTCTAATAACTTATTGATATCCACGTCGGAAACGCCGTCCCCGTACGTCAACATAAAGGGTTCGTCGCCCACGAACTTGCGTGCCTGTTTAATGCGCGAGCCCGTCATTGCGTTGCGCCCCGTATATAATAAGGTAACCTTCCACGGTTCACAGCGGTTCATATGGACGTCAATTTTATTGGTTTGAAAATCTATCGTAACATCGGAGTTGTTGGTGTAGTAATTTACAAAGTATTCTTTGATGACTTCGCTCTTATACCCGCACAAAATGACGAAATCCGTCAGGCCATAGTGCGTGTAAAGTTTCATAATGTGCCAAATAATGGGGTAGCCGCCAATTTCCACCATTGGTTTGGGGCGGATAGAGGTTTCTTCCCCCAGTCTGGTGCCGAGGCCACCTGCCAGCAAAAGTACTTTCATAGCAAACTCCTATATAAAAATGTTAAACGGGCACGCCCGCCATACTATTGTACGGAATTAGCCTTTAATAGCAAAAACATATTAAAGGGCTAAACGGTTGGAAGAGAATTTTTGTAAGCAATACGAGACGGATTGCCCCGCAGAAAGACTATTCTCCGCCAAGAGTTTATAGTACCTTCTTATTATAACACATAACAGCGGAACTTTGCATTGTGCAAAAAGCCCCTCCATAAACCTTATATTTGTATTATAATATAAAAGATAAAGAGTACCGGGCCTATATATAATATAGGTCCTTTGGTCCCCGTCCGGGTGGGCCCTTTGCCCCCTGGAAAAAACATAAAAAAGCGGTACAATATAACTAGGCCTATTATATAAGGAGCGTCCTATGCAATCTTTTTTCTGCCGTGTACTTGCCGTAGTATTTGCTTTAAATTGTATCCTCCCCACCCCCTCGGCGTGGGCGCAGGCTCGCCGTACTTCTGCCCAAAAGGCTAAAACGGGTACTTCGTCCCGTCCTAATGTAGGGGCGGCGGTCTCCCAAGCGGCTGATAAGCAGCTGCCTACGCAGATTAATCAGGCGGCAAAACGTTTTGACGACAGAAACCGCACGTATTACCAGCGCTATCAAGATTTGGACAAATTGCACCAATTAAAAAAGAAAGAGGCTGACTCTCAAGCCGCGCAGGAAAAGCGCGCCCAAGAACAGGCTGTGGTGGCTTATCAGCAGGATGTACGCTCCGGAGCGGTTATGGAGAGGGATGCTACTTATGTGGCTCCTCGGGTACAGGCACTCCCCCTCAAACGCCCGCAGAACGATGTTTTGGAACTGCTGTCCAAGGATGAACTGACTCTCCAAAATATGGGTGATTTTATTGACCCAATGGGCAATACAAACGACTCCTTTTTAATGAACACGGTCTATGCGTCCGAAGCATTAGGCAACACGGTGGATTATATGCTGCAAGTGGTGCAAAGTGGCAACGCGGACCCCACCGACTTGGAAGAATTTAACAGCGACTTGGAAAGCGTTTATATGCGTATGGCGTACCGCGAGGGGATGCTTTCCTCTATGGCGCACGATTCTATGATTCGCACAATGGCGGTAGGTTCGTTGCGTATTGCTATGCTCAAAGCGCACAACTACTTGGTTGCCGTAAAAAAACAGGATCCGCTTTTAACGCAACAACAAATTCCCGGTCCCGGTAAAAAACAAATTGTTACTGTTTACGATACGATTATGGTAAGACAGCCGGGGACGGATGGCGTATCCTATAAAGCCAAAAGAGTGCCCAAAAAAGTTACCCAATATGTAAAACAATCGGGCTCGGTGCTTCCGGCTGACCATTTTACTTCGGCGCAAAATAAATATATTGCCGAAATGGGGGCGGCCGCAAAAAAAGGCCTTAAATCCGACGATGAAAAATTCCAAGATGTTTTGGCCTTGGCGGATTATGCCACCAAATATACCTTGCTCAATGATCCCACTTTGGTAGGTGTGTTAGTCAAAAAGTTTGACAGCGGCGCCAAAGACAGCGATTTTAAAGCCGACAACGCCCCCGTGGTAAACCAAATTATAGCTGGTGTAGTAGATGATGCCCGTCAGGAAGCCCGTGGGTCTCAAAAGTGGAACAACGCGATGCAGTTCTTCAAAAATTTCTCCGACCCCAAGGTTTATTCCCTTTCCACGCGTGTCATTGCCTTGGAAGCGGCGTCTGTATTAATGGGCAACCAAGCCGGGAAGGAAATGAGCAAGGACGAATTTGCGTTCCGTAAGACCTTTGCCCGCCGCGCCGCTGATTTGTATGAACCGTTACAAGGTTCATATTATAAGGACTATGGCCTGGATTCCAAACAAATGCAGGCGTTAGCGGATAAGTTAGCGGATATCTACAACCAATTTGCTACGGAACCGTTAAAATTGAAGGAAATTACCAATAATGGAACCTCCGCCATTGCTGGCGTGAAAGGACTTATTGAGCCCGGCGAAAAAGGCATCGTTATTGCTAACGACCCCAAGACCTCTATCCCGGCCATTGCGCCTTCTAATAGTGGCAATATGGTGCAAAACCCGGACGGATCTATCCGTATGGTTTATGGATATGTATATACTTCCAAGGGCCGCTGGGTGGAAATTTCCCAGCATAACGGTTTAAACCGCGCCAAGGTGGATAAAGAAAACGCCACTGCGTTCTTCTGGTTCGTGGGCGAAGCCGTCCTGTGGGTATATGGCGGTGCTATTTTGGAAACGGCCAGCCAAGCCTTCCGCTTTGCGCGCGGCGCGATGATTGCGCTGCCCAAGGCCTTAAATGCGGCAGCCAAATCCAACAAAGGCCGTGCCCTTTTGACTTTCCGTGTGGAACTGACCAAAGCCGGACGGTTAGCCTCTTATACGGCCAAGGGTGTTAATAATAATGTTATTATGTCGGTGCGTTATATTGACAAAGCCCAAACCCCGGCTACTACGCTCCCGTCCAAAATGGGCGAAGGGCTGGCCCCTGTCGTCAAAACAAAGGTAATTGCACAGCCGGGCCGCTCCTCTATGCGCTTTTTGCAGAACGAATACTCCCGCTTCAACCCGAAACGCTGGGTGGGTATGACGCCCAACCGTGAAATTGTCGGCGTAGATTTTTACCAGGTATTGCCCGGTGGCGTACAAAATGCGGGCTCGGTAAACTTTACGGGCAGATTGGCCTCGCTCCAAGGCGGTGTGAAGGATTACGATATGCTGCGCTTAATGAACCACGGCGTGCAAGGGATGCAAAAATCCGAGTGGATGTATCCTTGGCTTAAATTGTCGGTGCCGCAACTGCGCGAAGCGCGGGCTTATTCCCGTATGATGGGTATGTCCGAAGATGCGGCCAAATCCGGTGCGTTTGACGGTTGGGTAAATGTTAAAATGCCGGTGTACGGTTCGGACAAAATGCCGGTACTGGCCAGCCAACCGGGTGCCACGGGCGTAACGATGGAAAATTCGTGGTGGAACTTAACCAAGTTGGGCAAGCCGGGCAACGAACTGGCCGGAACAGATGTGGTAATAGCCCCGGCAATGGGCCGTGCTTCTGCCTTGACCACCTTTGACCCGCTTTCTATTCCGGGGGCTGTCAAATTCCCGGCGCAAATGCTTGCCAACGGGCAATGGGCGGAACAAGTCAGCCAGCAATATTTTAGAATTGCCAACTATAATAATAAATTCTTGGATTCGTTTATGCCGCGCCTGGTGCCGACGAAAGCCTTTGCCACGGAATTTTTGACCAACCCGCGCTTTGCGTGGAGTATGGGCAAGGCTTGGCTGAAAACCAGTTCCTTTACGCAAGGCGTAGCCGGAAACCTGATCTTCTTCGGCGCCTTAGCCGGAGCGGACTATGGGACCTATCCGTTAGTAATGGGCCACATTACGGGTAAAGGCGAGCAAGAGGTAAAAGCAGAAATGGCTAAACCCAAATACGGGGGCGCCTACGACCCGGCTAAACTCAAAGAGGACGAGAAAAACCAAGAAGAAGTTTTGGCACAACTCAAAGCCGAAGGCCAGGACTATAACACCAAGCAAATGGACACCTATGAAACGGTAACCGGAGCGGAAAAGGAGTCCCGTGAAGGTATGTTTATGGGGTCTCCGATTATCTTCGGGCGCGAAGCCTTAGGCAACTTGGGCGTAATGGAAAATATGTATGTTACCACGCCCTTAAAGAAACGCTTGCAGTATCAGGCGGCCAGCGTGAACTTTAACCGCGCGTCCGGCGAGGGCAACAAAGTAAAGAACCAAAAAGCCCTTGATAACATTATTAAGGCGCAAACTGAGATGATAGCGGTGCAAAAACGCGTTACCTTGGAAAGTTACAAACCGTATGTTTCCGCCGCCGAACTGAAACAAATGGGCGCTTGGTACGATGAGTATTTAAACACGGTGATTGCTTCCTTGCGCAGCAATGCTCCGTCTGCTGTCAAGCAGAAACAGCAGGAAGATGCGGCAAACTTGCTGAATTCCCGTTTGTTTGAAGTAAAAGACAAAGTAGAGCGGAAAATGGAACTCTTGGGCGAAGAAGCCACCGACCAAGCAAAGGCCCAAGATGAAATGATGTTGGCTTCGGAAAAATCGGGCTGGATTACCGCCTTTGAGCAGTATGGCTTGGCAGATAAATCTGCCGAAGTAACAGTGTTCTTTGATTCCTTTATCCCGCGCTTTTTGAAGGCGTATGATATCAAGGATGCAACCGCCAGAAACGCGGCTCTTGATAAATTGGTTAGCGAATATGAAAACAAGTGCACGGAGTGGAATAGCCTTCTCCAACCTGAGGCCACTAAACGCCAAGAGATGGTAAGAACCGAGAAGGGCGAACCGGATTTTTCAACGGATGACGACCAACTCCAAAACTTCCAAGTAGAAAAGCCGGCAACTGCGCAATAACAAGTCTGTATAAGATAAAACACCCCGGGGTAACCAAATATCCCGGGGTGTTTTTTTTGCGGGTTGCGCAAGATTGTTCCCCAAAGGACCTATAATAATATAGGCCCTTTGCCCTCTTAAAAATAGGCCTTTTGCTCCCTGGCAAAAACGTCAAAAAGCGGTACAATATAACTAGGTCTATTATATAAGGAGCGTCCTATGCAATCTTTTCTCTGCCGTGTACTTGCCGTAGTATTTGCTTTAAATTGTATCCTCCCCACCCCCTC
>SAMEA104315430__coassemble_179_pt1 | contig 34190 bp, 24 predicted proteins | sample SAMEA104315430__metabat2_low_PE_016 | metagenome-assembled genome bin SAMEA104315430 (sample SAMEA104315430) | gut metagenome | biome: Monkey gut; feature: monkey-associated habitat; material: faeces | place: China | collected 2013
TATCCGCTGTATAAAAACGCGTATAAAAGGCCGTTTTGCTCAAATATAAAGGCCTAAACAAGGAGAAAAAATGAAAGGATTTATTGATGTTAGCCGTGCGGCTACCCCAAACAGACGTCATTCCGTAAGGTTTCTGTACGGAATCTCGTCGTTTCGCAACAACAGATTCTGGACTACAACTTTCCAGAATGACGCCACTAGCATAAGTGGCCGCACGGCAATAGCAGGTTTTACTCTTATAGAACTATTAGTCGTCGTGCTCATCATCGGCATTTTGGCGGCGGTGGCCTTGCCGCAATACAATGTGGCGGTGGAAAAAAGCCGCTTGGGGGCAATGATGCCCAATATAAAGACCCTTAAAAATGCCGCAGAACTGTATTATATGGCTAATGGGTCGTATATTGATGATGTAAGCGTGATGGATGTGAGTAATATCGGCGGGTGTACAGATATTGGGTCGGGACAGTTGCTGTGCGGAAATAACGGTTGGTACGATTGGCATATTTATGGTGGTGGAAACGATGAGGCCTCTGCGGGATATACCCGCCCGAAAGGGGAATTTAAAACGGGTATTGTGATGTATAGCGACCACAGCCAAACGCCCGGTGTGGTGGAGTGCTGGGCCAAAAGTGATGATACCGTTGCTAAAAGAGTATGCAAAAGTATGGGAGGAACAGAATCCCGCACGCAAACTTGCCCTCCCTCGGTTGGCACTTGCCAAATTTATAGGCTTCCTTAATTTGCTTTTGGTATAAATGAAAAGCACCCCGGGTTGTAATTAACCCGGGGTGTTTCTTTTAAAGCGTTGGTTATTTCGCTTCTTTTTTATCGTCCAAAGCGCAGGGCACTTTGGGGCTGGCGGCGACTAAGTCTTTAATCGGCTTAATCACTTGGGCTTGCTTTTTCATTGTGCACGGGCCACCAATACAGCCACCCTTGCAACTCATTACTTCCAACAGTTGGAAGTCGCCCACGCCCTTGGCAAACGCGTTAAGCATTAACATAGCCTTTTTGTCCAGGCCGTTAATTGCCATTTTCTTAAAGGGGCGTTTGCCCGCAATCGCGTTTTCTACCGCTTGGGCCACGCCACCGGTTACACCGTAGTAGCGGGCTTCGCCGGAAATAGCCGGGTCAAGTGGCATTTCCGCGCACTCGGCGGGGTTGATGCCCTTGGCATCCAACATTGCGCCCAATTCTTCGTAGGTCATTACGTAGTCAATATTGGGGTCTTCCATACCTTCCACACGTTTAGACACGCACGGTCCGACGAATACGGTAACAAAGCCGTTTTTCTTTTCAATCTCGGCGGTGTAAGCGGCCGGGGTTTTGGTGTGGGAGACAAAATCTTTCAACGCCGGCAAATGCTTTTTGACGGCTTGAATCCACGCCGCGCAGCAAGAAGTGGTCATAAAGCGGGCGCCGTTTTCCAGGCGTTCCACCAGTTCGCGCGCTTCGTTGGCGGTGGTAATGTCCGCGCCCAAGGCGACTTCGGTTACTTTATCAAAGCCCGCCTTTTGGATAGCGGTCATCAGTTGCGGCAAGGTGCAGTCAAACTGACCGACGATAGACGGCGCAATCATCGCACAGACTTTGTGGGAACTTTTTAATTGGGTCAAAATATCAATTAATTGGCTGCGTTCCATAATGGCGCCAAAGGGGCACGCATCCATACAATGGCCGCAGGAAATACATTTGTCAAAATCAATTTTGGCAAAACCGTTTTCGCCCTTGTGGATAGCGTTTACCGGGCAAGATTGCTCGCACGGCACGGGCACATAGGTAATGGCGTTGTAGGGGCAGACGGCCTTGCACTGGCCGCAGTTTTTGCACTTGTCGGCGTCAATGTGGGAGCGTCCTTCGCTAAACGAAATCGCGCCGAATTTGCAGGCCTGTTGGCACGGACGCGCCAAACAACCTTGGCAGGCTTCGGTTACCAAATGGCGTGCTTTTACGCAGCCTTTGCAGGCAATATCCATTACGGTTAGCGGGGTTTCCGGCACGGCCTTGCGCAAGAGGGCTTCTTTGGCGTATTTGTTAAGCGACGTGGCTTCGTCGTCTTTTTCTACGCTTCCGCCCAACGCGGCCAACGTGCGGGCACGGAAGACGGCCCGTTCTTTGTAAATGCAGCAGCGTACCGTAGATTTGGAATCTTTCGGCAGCACTTCAAAGGGGATGGTTTCCGCTTGGGTTTCAAGCGTACCTTTATCAAACGCGGCAACCACCCGTTTGAGGGCTTCGCGTTTAAAATACACGGCTTTATTGTCAGATGTATTCATAATTTATATATTTTAGCATATTTGTATTGCTATTTTAGGCTTCCAAACGCACCAAAAGCGGATTGTGGTCGGAGCCACGCGTAACGCGTACGCCCGCGGCTTTTACGCGCAGGCCGCGTACGAACAGATAATCTACTGGGCGGCCCAAACAGCGGGTACGGTTATCGGGCTCAAAGGGCACTTCGGCGAGCCCCGCCGCGCGGGCCATACAGGATAACAAACGGCGGCGTTTTAGGCTCCAAGCATTAAAATCACCACCCAAAAGCACGGGGCCGCTGTAATTGAGTAACAGTTCGGCGGCGCGCTTTAAATTGGTGTCAAAGGGTTTCAGCCCCCTAAAATTAATAGCGTGGACGTTGATAACGAGTAAAGAACGCCCGTCCGCAAGCGGGATAAGCGTAGAGAGCGTCATTTTGGGCACGCGCAAGAGCGGTTCTCTTTCGCCTGCTTTAAAGGCAATTTGAAGCGGTTTTGCAATGCACCCCGTCGCCACACCAGTGGGACTGTTTTGACGGGAAAAGAAACTGACGGCCCCGCTCCAATGATAGGGCGTTTGTTCCATTATTTCAAACACTTCGGGCGAGCGGCGCACCTCTTGCGCCAAAAACAAATCCGCGGCCGCGGCCACTTGTTTAAATTCGTCCTTCCACGGTTTTTGCTTGCTCTTTTGCCAGTTCCACACGCACACGGTAAAGCAGTTGGGGAGCGTGGGGGCGGTGGGGCGGCCGTGCTGGACGAGAATTTTATCTGCTTGGGGTTGTTTGTAAAACATATTAATAATAGGGCGTTAATAATTTAAACGCGTTGTCGCGCAAGGTGCGCCAAAAGGGCGGTTTGTCCTTAGATAATTTTTCTTGGAACGCGCCTGCTTTTTTGCGCGCGATGATTTGCGCCAACTTTTCGGCCAAGTGTTTATCGGTGCACTCCATATTGCACTCAAAATTGAGTTTAAAACTGCGCACGTCCCAGTTGGCCGAACCGACAAAAATCCAAGCCTTATCTACCAATACGATTTTGCTGTGGTCAAAGGGCGGTTGGGTGCGGTAGATTTTTACGCCCTTTTTGAGGAGTTTGGCGAAATTGGCGTGCATTGCGTAGTCCATCCCCAAGATATTGCTTTTGGAGGGTAAAATAATTTCCACATTTACGCCCCGCATAGCGGTTACTTCCAAGGCGGACAAAATGTCGCTCTCCGGCAGGAAATACGGCGTAACAATGCTCACCTCGTGCTGGGCGCAGGAAAGCGCGCCCAAAATCAGTTGTTCCAGTTTGCCGTAGTCGCTGTCGGGTCCGTCGGGGATGATACGCGCAGGCATATGGCCCGGGAGTGCCTTGGACTCTTTAAAGGAAACGGGGATAAAGTGGCGTTTGCCCGCAAAGAGCCAGTCCTCTTCAAACACGCGCGACATTTGGTCCACCACCGGGCCGGAAACCTTAAAGGTAATGTCCTGTATAGGCTCTTTGGGGTTTGTTTGAACGAGGTTACCAGCGGCAATATTCATCCCGCCAAAAACGGCGGTTTCTCCGTCCACAATTAAAATTTTGCGGTGGTTGCGCAAATTGACAAAGGGCAAGTTAATAGGACTTTTGGACGGTAAAAAGACGGCAAAGTCTATGCCTTTTATTTTGCGCAGGGCGGCGGCAATCGTGGGTTTTGAATAATTAAGGCCTACGCCGTCCACCAATACTTTTACCTTGGCTCCGTTTTTAACGGCTTGTTTTAAGGCGGGGATAAAAAGTTGCCCGGCGCGGTCGTTGTCAAAAATGTAACTTTGCAGGAGAACTTCTTTTTGGGCACTTGCAATCAGGCGGCACATTTCCGGGTAGGCTTCGTCCCCGTTTAACAAGGGCTCGGCGTGGTTGCCAAAGGAAAAAAATTGCGGGTGTACCTTGTATCCAAGGCGCAAAAGTTGCAGAAACGGGCGCGGAATTTCGTTACGGATTTCCTGCTCCGTTTTGCCCGTTAGCGCCATTAAGTTCGGCCCTTTGTTACGCAAGGACAACGCCTTGCGGCGGATGCGGTTAATGCCAAAAAGGACGTAAAAAATACTGCCAAGCAGCGGGGTCAGCCACACGAGGCCAATCCAGCCGATAGAACTTTTTACATCGTCCTTATAGCGCAAAATATGCGCCGTTACGAAAATTTGCAACAGCACATATAAAAACCCGGCAATACTAAACGAGGAAAGCGAAACCGTATCCATATTCATACCTCTATTATAGGAAATCTGGGGAGAAACAAAACAAAAAGCCCGCCGTTTGGCGGGCCTTAAAAGGGTTAGTTAAGCGGCGTGCCTGCCGGAATTTTGCTTGGCGTAAGTGCGGGCAAGGGCGTGGCGTTTACCGCGCGGGGCATATAGGCCTGGTCGGTGGCCGTTCCGCCGGAAACAAGCGCCTTGCGCACGGGGCGGTTTTGCTTTTGGCGGGCCTCTTTTTCGGCCTGTTCCCGCTTGGCTTGGGCTTCCTTCTCTTGTTTGGTTAGGTCCTTATTGGCTTTTGAAAGGTTATTTGCGTAAGCGGTAAAGGCCTCCTCGCCGGATAAGGTGTCTTTTAGATACTCCCCGTCAAACACAAAATAAATAGGCACAGGCGTTTTATGGTTTACGTCCGTATATTCCAAGCGGTAAACGGGATAGGTTTTATTTGCCGCCTTATCCAGTAAATTGGTAAGCGTGGCCTTATTTTCATAAGTGCGCAAAAAATCCCGCAGGCTGACACCCAAATTAACGCCGTATTTTTTGTTGACGGCTAATACGTCCGCCACATTGGCCGCGCACGCCAAAAAGGTTTGCGGTTCTTGGGCGGTAAACAGAAATTTGCGGTAGTCTCCGTCGTCGCTTCCGTAGCGGACATAGGCGTAGCGCTTGCCGTTTTGTGCGCGGATGATTTTATCAGCGGACGAAACATTTTCCACTTGGTAGAGTACATAAGTTTTGTCTTTCCCGCGGAAGAGGCGCGTTAATTGCCGGGCGTTTTTACTCCAAACGGAAACACCCGCTTTGGGGGAAGTGCTTTCCCCTTGCATTTCAATAATAATTTCGTCTGTTTCCGGCGCGGTTTGGGCAAACGCGCCCAACGCCACACAACCTAAAAAAACTGCAAGCAGCCACTTGTTCATAGCGCGCTCCTAATCAAAAAGTCCTGTGCTTAAATAGCGTTCGCCGCCGTCGGGCAGTAAGGCAACAAGGTTTTTGCCCTTGTTTTCGGTGCGTTTAGCCAGTTCCAATGCGGCCCACAGCGCGGCTCCGCCGGATACGCCGGGCAAGATACCTTCCTTTTGCCCCAGTTCGCGGGCGGTTTGTTGGGCGTCTGCGGTCTTGACGGGGATAATCTCGTCAATAACGCTTCTGTCTAAATTTCCCGGCACAAAGTTGGCCCCAATGCCCTGTATGCCGTGCGGGCCCGCCTTGCCTGCGGACAAGAGGGGGGATTCGGCGGGTTCTACCGCTACTATTTTAATATGCGGGTTTTGTTTTTTTAAATAACGGCCTACCCCGCTAATCGTGCCGCCCGTGCCTACTCCGGCTACAAAAATATCCACTTGCCCGTTTAAGGCGTTCCAAATTTCGGGCCCGGTGGTTTCCTCGTGTGCGCGGGGATTGTTGGGGTTATCAAACTGGCCGGGCATAAAGGCCCCGGGCGTTTCCTTCACAATTTTTAAAGCGGCTTCTACGGCGCCCTTCATCCCGTCCGCTTTGGGCGTAAGAACGATTTGTGCGCCCAGTGCTTTTACCAGTTTTACACGTTCGGCGCTCATACTTTCGGGCATTGTTAAAATCATTTTATACCCGCGGGCCGCGGCCAAAAACGCAAGTGCAATGCCCGTATTGCCGCTGGTGGGCTCTACGACGGTTCCGCCGGGCGCCAGTTTGCCCTCGGCCTCCGCCGCGTTTAACATATACAGGGCCGCGCGGTCCTTTACGCTATACGGGTTAAACATTTCCAGTTTGGCCCAAATATGCGCGGGCGCGGTGTTAAGGCGCGTCAGTTCTAATAAGGGCGTGTGCCCAATGGTTTGTTCCAAAAGAGTAAATTTTTTTTCGTTCATATTTTCCCCCAAGCAGGTACACTTTATTATAAGTGTTTGCGGGCCGCTTGTCAGTACCCTATTTTTAACTAATTATATAAAAGCGTTGCCATAGGAAAAATTTTTATATAATCTTGGGAAAGACATTAACCTTATTATATTGGGAGAAACTTGTGAAGAAAACATACTTTTTGCCCGTAGCCGTAATGGCTTTGGGCTTGGCAACCGTGTTTGTTTCCGGTTGCAAAAAATCCGCCGCCAGCGGTGCCGCCGCCCCGACCGTAGTCAATGCGGTAGAGGTGGTACAGCAGGATTTGCCTTGGGATATTGAATACCCGGCCCAAGTGGCGGGATCCTTGGAAATTCAAATCCGCGCGCAGGTGGGGGGTATTTTAGAGGCCCGCTTGTATAATGAAGGGGAATATGTAAACGAAGGCAAGCAACTTTTTCAAATTGACGACAAACAATATAAAGTAGCGTTGGAAAAAGCCCAGGGTGCCTTGGCCCAAGCACAGGCCGAAGAACGCCGCACCCAGCGCACTTATGCGCGTATGAAGAAACTCCGCGCCGATAACGCCGTCAGCCAACAGGATTACGATAACGCCATTTCCGCCTATGATACCGCCAAGGCCAATGTACAGGTGGCGCAGGCCGGTGTGAACGATGCGCAAATCAATTTGGGTTACACCAAGGTTACCGCGCCGATTTCCGGCATTGCGGGCAAGGAAGCGCAATCCGTCGGCAGTTTGATTTCCGCCGCGGGCGAATCGGGCTTGTTGACGACGATGGTGCAAATTGACCCCTTGTATGTAAACTTTTCTATGCCCAGCCGCCAGTTTGAAAAATTGGCCGCCGGCTTTATGTCGGGCCAAATCGTTTTGGGCAGCGATGACAAACAACTCTTAAAACCCGAGGAATACCGCAAGTTGACCGCTTCCCAGGCGCCTGTGTATGTGGAAGCCGTTTTGCCTAACGGTACATTGTATTCCGAAAAGGGTAAAATCGTTTTCTTTGACAGTTCGGAAAACACCCAAACGTCCAGTTTGGCGATTAAGGCCGAATTTGCCAACCCCAAAAAGAGCCGTGCCTTAATGCCCGGCCAGTTTGTGCGTGTGCGCTTGGTGGGTGCTATTTATAAGAACGCTATTTTGATTCCGTCTTCCGCGGTGCTTAACAGCGCACAAGGCAAAATTGCATACGTAATTGACGGGAACAATATGATTGTGGCGCGCCCGATTCAGGCGGAAATGCAGGACGATATGTATATCGTCAGCGACGGCTTAAAGGCGGGCGAAAAGGTGGTGTCAGACGGGCTTATCCGCTTGCGCCCGGGTATGGAAGTTACCGCCAAAATGCAACCTTTTATGCCTAAGGCCGAAGAGACCGCGGCCCCGGCGGCGAACGAAGGCGATGTAGCCAAATTGGAAGAAGCCATTGAATCTGCCGAATCGCCGGATGAACAGGCTTTGCCGCAGGACGCGGCGCAAGCCAAAGAAGCGGCGGCTGCGGATAACGCACAGACGGGGAAATAATTATGTTCTCTAAATTCTTTATTAACCGTCCCATTTTTTCCACGGTTATTTCGCTGTTAATTTCCTTGGCGGGTATCGTGTCTATCACGATGTTGCCTATTGAGCAATACCCGGACTTGACGCCGCCCACCGTGCAGGTGTCGGCCAGTTACCCGGGTGCCAGCCCGGAGGTAATTGCCAATACGGTGGCCGCTCCGCTGGAACAGCAGGTAAACGGGGTGGAGGATATGCTGTATATGAACTCCACTTCCTCCTCCAACGGGGATATGAAACTGACGGTGTCCTTTAAAGTCGGCACCGACCCGGACCAGGCGATGATTAACGTCAACAACCGCGTACAGGGGGCTACGGCCACCTTGCCCGAAGACGTCCGCCGCTACGGGATTCAGGTCAATAAAAAATCCTCCGCTATTTTGCAGTTAATCGCGCTTTATTCCCCTAACGGCCGTTCCGATACTACGACGGTAGGGAACTACGCGCTTTTAAACATTGTAGATGATTTAAAACGTATTGAAGGCGTGGGCGATGCGCAGGTAATGTCCGCCAACGACTATTCTATCCGCATTTGGATTAAGCCGGATGTGCTGTCCCAGCGTGGGCTGTCTGTGAGTGATGTGGCCTCGGCCATACAGGCGCAGAACGTCCAGCGTGCGGCGGGTAAAATCGGCCAGCCGCCGCTCCCGGTGGCGGTGGACCGCGCATATTCCATTATTGCGCCCGGCCGCTTGACCGACCCCAAACAGTTTGAAGACATTATTTTGCGCGCAAATAAAGACGGAACTTCCTTGCGCCTGAAAGATGTTGCCACCGTGGAACTCGGCAGCCAGACGTATGAGTTTAACGGTAATTATAACGGTAAACCCGCTGTGCCGATTGGAGTGTATCTCTCCCCGGGTGCCAACGCCGTATCTACCGCGCAGGCGGTTGAAAAACGTATGCAGGAATTGGCCGCCAACTTCCCGCCCGATTTGGATATGGAATACAAAGTCGCTTACGATACCACCTTGTTCGTAAAAGCGTCTATTAAAGAAGTAATCCATACCTTAATTGAAGCAATGATTTTGGTGTTTTTGGTCGTTTATCTGTTCTTAAAAGACTGGCGCGCCACGTTAATTCCGTGCTTGGCGGTGCCGGTGTCTATTATCGGCGCATTTGCCGGGATGAAACTCTTTGGCTTCTCTATTAATACGCTTACGCTCTTCGGCCTCGTTCTCGCTATCGGTATGGTGGTGGACGACGCTATCGTAGTAATTGAAAACGTGGAACGTATTATGGACGAGGAAGACCTCCCCGTAAAAGAAGCCACCATTAAGGCTATGGACGAAGTGTCTGGACCTGTGGTGGCGATTGTGCTGGTGCTGTGCTCCGTGTTCGTGCCGGTGGCGTTTATGGGCGGGCTGACGGGTGTGATGTACCAGCAGTTTGCTATTACGATTGCCGTGTCCGTGGTTATTTCCGGCTTGGTGGCGCTGACCTTAACGCCTGCGTTGTGCGCGCTGTTGCTGAAAAAGCAGGAAAAGCCGACCAGCGGATTTTTCTATAAATTTGACCAATTCTTTGGCAAATTGACCAAAAAATACGGTACTTGGGTATCTTACTTTATCCGCCGCTTGTCGGTTTCTGCGGTGGTGGTTGCGCTCTTCTTCTTGGGCGCGTGGGCGATGTTTAAAATTGTGCCCAGCAGTTTACTGCCCGATGAAGACCAAGGTATGATTATGGTGTCCACGCAGTTGGACCCAGCGTCCTCTTTGGCCAGCAGCGATAAAGTAGCCAAGGAACTGGAAAAATTAATTTTGGCCCAGCCCAGCGTGTCCGATGAACTGACGTTTGCGGGCTTTGATATGTTAAGTAGTACGATGAAGAGCAGCGGTATTGCTTCGTTTATCAAATTAAAACCGTGGGAAGAACGTAAGACCAAGGCCCTGTCCTCTGCGGGCTTGGTGGGTGCGCTCTATATGCAGGCCAAGAACACGATTCCGGGCGCGGTGGTAATGCCCTTTAACCCGCCGCCCATTATGGGTATGAGCACCACGGGCGGTTTGGAAGGGTATATCCAAAACCGTGGCTCCGGCGACAGCCGGGACCTGGAAGCCCAAACCCAAAAGTTTATTGCCGCCGCGCAAAAACGGCCTGAACTTTCCAGCGTCAGCACCACCTTCTCCGCCGCCGTGCCGCAGTATTCTATGACGGTGGATGAAATCAAGGCGCAGGCAATGGGCGTGCCGCTTTCGTCCTTGTATTCCACCTTGCAGGGCACTTTCGGTACGACGTATGTAAACGACTTTACCTATTCGGGCCGCAGTTTTAAAGTGATGATGCAGGCCGAAGGCTCGTACCGTGCCCGCCCCGAACAAATTGCGGGTGTGTATGTGCGCTCCAACTCGGGCGCAATGGTGCCGCTCTCGGCGCTGATTACGCTTACGCCCTCTTTGGGTGCGGATATGGTGGAACGCTTTAACGTGTTCCCGGCCGCCAAGGTAATGGCGAACCCGGCCTCGGGTTACAGTTCCGGCGACGCTATCCGCGCAATGGAAGAAACCGCCAAAGAGGTGTTGGATTCCAACTTTACGCTCGCTTGGACGGGTACAACCTATCAGGAAACCATTTCGGGCAGTTCCTCTGCCACAGCCCTTATGCTGGGGATGTTGGTGGTGTTCTTGATTTTGGCCGCCCAGTATGAAAAATGGAGTCTGCCGATTGCCGTATTGATGGCGGTGCCGTTTGCTATCTTCGGTGCCTTGGCAGGTACTTGGGCGCGTGGGCTTTCCAACGATATTTACTTCCAAATTGCGTTGGTGGCCTTGGTCGGTTTGGCGGCTAAAAACGCTATTTTGATTGTAGAGTTTGCCGTAATGTTAAAGGACCAAGGTATGGAAACAGCCAAAGCCGCCGTGCAAGCGGCCGAACTGCGCTTCCGCCCGATTGTAATGACGTCTTTGGCGTTCATTTTAGGGTGCGTGCCACTCGCTATCAGCACCGGTGCGGGTGCGGCCAGCCGCCACTCTATCGGTACGGCTGTGGTCTTTGGTATGTTGGCCGCTACGGCTATCGCGCCGATGTTCATCCCGCTGTTCTTCTGCCTGTTCTCGGGTTGGAAGAAGGAGCCGGAACAAATTGGCGTGGTGGTGGACCACGTGGAAGAAACGAAAAAGGAGAATTTATGAACTATAAACGCATAGGGGCGGCATTGGCCTCGGCCCTGCTTTTGGCCGGGTGCTTAATGGGCCCCAACTATAAACAGCCGGACTTGGATTTGCCTACGGGCGAAGCGGCTGATAATTTCAGCATTTTCACCAATGCCAAATGGTGGGAAGTGTTTGAAGATTCCACGTTAAACGAACTGGAAGATACTGCCTTGGCCTACAACAAAGATTTGCAAGCGGCAGTAGCCCGCGTGGACGAAGCCCGCGCGGCGGTGGGTATCGCTACGGCGGACCAGTTGCCCAGTTTGTCTGCGGCCGGACAGTCTGGCCGCGCCGGGAATAAATTGGGCTCCGGCGAATCCCAAAGCACGGCTAACGTGTCGGTATCCTTTGAACTGGATTTGTGGGGCAAATACCGCCGTTTGAGCGAAGCGGCCCGCGCCAAACTGTTGGCGAGTGAGGCCTCCCGCGATACGGTCCGCCTGACCTTAACCGCCGATGTAGCCAAAAACTACTTTGCCTTGCGCACCTTGGACGAACAATTATTAATTGCCCAGCGCACCTTAAAGGCACGCCAGGAAAACGTCCGTATTTACACCAGCCGTTACAAAAACGGTTACAGTACCGAGGTGGATTTGAAGCGCGTGGAAGCCAATATGGCTAACGTCCAAGCGCAAGAACAGCAGTTGCGCTTAAAAATTGCGCAGACCGAAACGGCGCTGTCCGTGCTGTTGGGTAAATCCCCGCGCGAAATGGTGGAAAACAATACGCCCCGCGGCAAGAGTTTAGCGGACATTACGTTAATCCCCAATGTGCCGGAAGGCTTACCCTCTGACTTGTTGGCCCGCCGCCCAGATGTGCGCTCTGCCGAAGGAAACTTGATTGCCGCCAACGCCAATATTGGCGCGGCGCGTGCGTCTTATTTCCCCAGCATCCCGCTGACGGCCTCCGCCGGGTACGCAAGCGGTGCGCTTAATAATTTGTTTACGGGTTCCGCCGGCGTATGGGCTATCGGCGGGCAGGTGCTTGCGCCTATTTTTGAGGGCGGCAAAATCCGCGCCCAAAACAAACAGGCCGAAGCCGCTTACCGCGAAATGCTGGCCACCTACGAAAAAACGGTACAAGGCGCGTTTAAAGAAGCGTTGGATGCCTTATCCGCCAACCGCATTAACCGCGATATCTTTGATTCATACAAACAACAAACCGAAGCGATGCGCCGCAGTTACGACCTGACGAAGAAACAGGAAGATGCTGGGCTTATCGGCGTAACCGATTTGCTAAACGTAGAGGAAAACCTGCTGTCGGCTGAAATGAATTTGGCTTCCGCCCGCAACGACGAATTGTCCGCGGTGGTCAATTTGTCCAAAGCCTTGGGCGGCGGCTGGAACGTGAAGGACGGTTTCGGCCCGTATGAAAATTTAGTCAAAAAACAACAGGCTGAACTGGCCAAACAAACGCAAAGCGAAAAATAAAATTTGCGCCGTTTGATTTTAAAACTCCCCGGTGCTATTCCCGCCGGGGAGTTTTTTCCCCAATTAACCCTAAAAACCGCCTGAAAACTTGCCAAAAAGGCGGCGCAAATTTGATAAACTATATGTATGAAGACCCCGGCGTTGTGCCCGTTAGACGGCCGCTATGGCGGCAGATTGGGCGCGCTCAGAAGTGTAATGAGCGAAGCCGCCTTTACTGCATCCCGCGTACGCGCGGAACTGAACTGGTTTACCGTTTTATCCCATTTAAAATTGCCGCGTTTTGCGGCCTTATCCGCCCAAGAAACGGATTTGTTAAATAATTTGTTGCCCCTTTCGGAGCAGGATTTGGACGTTATCCGCGCCTTGGAGTTTGACGGCTACGGAAAAATTCCCGCCACCAAGCACGATGTGAAAGCGGTGGAATACTTTTTAAAATTGCGCTTAAAAGATACCCCGTTAAAGGACCGCTTGGAGTGGTTCCATTTTGCGCTCACCAGCGAGGATATCAACAGCGCGGCGTATGCAATGTTGCTTTCGGACGGAGTGGAAAAGGCACTTTTGCCTGCCTTGGAAAATTTGCAAAAGGATTTAGCCCGGTTGGCCCGCAAGGAAGCCCGCTCCGTGTTGCTCGCCCGTACGCACGGGCAGGCCGCCGTCCCCACCACCTTTGGTAAGGAAATCCGCGTGTTTGAGGCGCGTTTAAGCCGTCAATTACAGGAACTTAAAAAGCGCGAAATTTCATTAAAATTCGGCGGTGCCGTGGGCAATTACAATGCGCATTTGGCCGCGTTCCCCAAGGTAAATTGGACGGCCGCCGCGCGCCGCTTTGTAACGGCTTTAAACACAGGGCGCAAAATAAAACTGGTATTAAGTCCCATTTCTACACAGGTGGACAACCGCGATACATACGCGGAACTGTTTGATAACGTCCGTCGCATTAATACGGTTTTGCTTGGATTAAGCCAAGATATGTGGCGGTATATTTCCGCCGGGCTTGTGCGCCAAAAAACGGCGGCGGGCGAGGTGGGCTCGTCCACAATGCCGCAAAAGGTAAACCCGATTGATTTTGAAAACGCCGAGGGAAACTTGCAGGTGGCGGATGCACTGTTGGAACTTTTTTCGCGCAAGTTGCCCGTGTCCCGCTTGCAAAGGGACCTTTCCGATTCCACCGTCTTGCGCAATATGGCGGTAGCGTTTGGCTACGCGCTGACGGCGTATTTGTCCCTCACAAAGGGGCTTTCCAAAATTTCGTTTGACCGCCAGGCGGCACAGGCGGAACTTTCCGCCCACCCCGAAGTATTGGCGGAGGGCGTACAGACGATTTTACGCGCGGCGGGCTATCCAAACCCGTACGAAACATTGCGCGATTTTACGCGCGGGCGCAAAATGACGCCCGCGTTATGGCAAGAATTTATAGAAGGGTTGGCCGTTGACGGGCCGACCAAACAGCGGTTGCTGGCGCTTTCTCCGGATACTTATCTGGGGCGCGCCGTGCAACTGGCGGAGGGAAAATATGATTGATATTGTTTGCGGCGGCCAAGCCGGCGACGAAGGAAAAGGCAAGATTTCGGCGTATTTGTCTTATAAGGGCAATTACGATTATTGTGTGCGCGTGGGCGGCCCCAACGCGGGGCATACTGTGGTAAAGGACGGCAAATCCTACACGCTTAAAAATATTCCGTCCGGGTTTTTAAACCCCAAGACCAAACTCGTCTTGGGCGCAGGGGCGTACACCAAAACCGAGTGGCTTTTGGACGAGGTAAACTTTACCGGTACCAAGGACCGCCTGATTATTGACCCGTACGCCGTGCTGATTACGGACGAGCAAACCGCGGCTGAAAAAAGCGCGGCCCACTTTATGAAGCACATCGGCAGTGTGGGAACGGGGCTTGGACAAGCGGTGCGCGACCGCATTGAGCGCCGCAATATTAAATTTGCCAAGGACGAACCGTTGTTAAAGGAATTTATCCAAGACGTCCCCGAACTGTTAAACGGGTGCTTGGATAAGGGCGGTGAAATCTTACTGGAAGGCACGCAGGGCATTAAACTTTCCTTACTGCACGGGGAATATCCGTTTGTTACGTCGCGCGATACCACGGCCAGCACCTTTTTGGGCGAAGCCGGCCTCGGCCCCAAGAGCGTAAAGGACGTGTATGTAGTATTTAAACCCTACATTACCCGCGTCGGCCCGGGCCCGCTGGACCACGAAATGACCGACGAAAAAGAGTTGGAAGTTTATCACACCAAGGGGCACGAAATCGGTAGCGTCAGCAAACGCCTGCGCCGTATCGGTGCGTTTGAAAAACGCTCTGCTTCCCGTGCGATTATGATTAACAACTGCACCAAAATCGCCATTACGCATATTGATATGTTCCCCGGCAACGACCGCGTGAAAAAATACGAGGATTTCACGCCCGAAGCCAAGGCTTTTTTGGATAGTTTAAAGCAACTGTCCGCCGAGGTGTATCCGCACCCGGAAATTGCGCTTATTTCCACCGGGCCGGATATGGAAGATACCTTGGTTTTATAAGCGTATAAAAAATACTTTTGCCCCGCCTGGGATGTTTGCCGGGCGGGGTTTTTAATTAGAAGTATTTACAGGGCGTTGCGGGCAAGTTATAATAAAGCAAGGGGGAAAAATGAAAGACATCATTTTTGATTTGGGCGGGGTGCTGATTGACTGGAACCCGCGCCACTTGTATAAAAAGATTTTTGCTTCTGCGGAAGAAATGGAGTGGTTTTTAACCACCGTTTGCCCGCCCGATTGGAACGCCAAGCAGGATGCCGGACGGTCGTTTGCCGAGGGGTTAGCCGAAGCCAAGGCCAAATATCCTAAATATGCGCCGCAAATTGATGCGTATTTTTTGCGCTGGGAGGAAATGCTGGGCGGCCCCATTAAAGGCACGGTACAAATCTTGCGCGAATTAAAGGGTAAAAATTATCGGGCGTTTGCGCTTTCCAACTGGTCGGCGGAGACGTTCCCTATTGCGCGCAAAAAGTTTGATTTTTTAAACCTTTTAGATGGCGTGGTGTTATCTGGCGAGGAAAAAATGAATAAGCCGGAGCCGGAAATTTACAGACGTCTTTTGTCGCGCTACCAGTTGCGGGCGGATAACTGCGTGTTTACGGATGATAATAAAGATAATGTGTCCGCCGCCAAGGCTTTGGGGATTGATTCAATTCTTTTTACTGCCCCGGAGCAACTTCGGCTGGAATTAGTAAAGCGTGCTATTTTATAAAAAACGCCCCGGATTTCCCGGGGCGGTATATTTTATTCGGCCTTGCTTACAATGGCTTCCATTAGTTTGTGGCGGCGGAATTTACGCGTTTCTAATAAAAGCCCGTTGGCCTTTATCTTTTCGTTTTTGGTGGGTTGGCGGCCGAGTTTTACGCCAATCCATTTTTCCATTGTCATATTGTCCGGCACGTCGGCGGGGATAGATAAATCAAGCCGCTCAAACACGTCTGCCATTTTTGCGCTGGCGCTTACCACCCACGCTTTGCCGAACGGTTTTATATAGGCGGGGAAGAAATCGTATTCGTCTTCAATTTCACCTACCATTTCTTCAAAAATGTCTTCCAAGGTCAAAATACCTGTGATTTTTTCGCCCTCGGTTACCAAGCACAAGTGCTGTTTGCTCTTCATCATTTTTTCCAGTGCGGCGGAAATAATGGTGTCGGCTTCCAAACGCAGTACGGGGCGGACAATGGAGCGTGCACTTGTTGGCGCGCCGCCGGACATTTTGGTTGATAAGAAAATATCTTTAAAGTTTAAGTAGCCGATAATGCTTTGCGGGTCGTCGGGGCGTTCCTTTACCGGGAAGCGCGTGTGCATATCCAAATGCGCCTTTACAAAGGTATCGGCGATAGAGTCGTTAGCGTCTAGCATATACACTTGGTTTAAAGGGACCTGAATTTCGCGGATTTTGCGGATGCAAAACATCGCGCTGGACAGCACGATTTTTTCTTCCGTCTTGCCGAACAAGCGCGAAGAAGAGGCAATCGCCGCCGCTGTGCGCAGGTCCGCCATAGCGGCCTTTTGGGCTTCCTTGGGGTCAAGCGCTTTGGTAAAGGTTTTTTTGGTAAAAAAGCGCACAATGGCTTCCATAATATGCACAATGGGCGAGAGAATCGTATAAAGCACGCGCATTACCGGGGAGCATTTTAAAACCACAAATTCTTTGTTTTTAATAGCAAAGGTTTTTGGGGTAAGTTCGCCAAAAATAATGGTAATAAAACTAAGCGGTACCACCACAAACGCTACCGCCAGCGCATCGGCCAGCCGCTTGGGCAGGTCAAACCAATCTTGCAAAAAGGGGGAAAACATTTCGTCCGCCCCGGCCCCACCCGTAGCGGCGGCCACCGCACCCACCAGCGTAATGCCGATTTGCACCACAGCCAAACTGCCCTCCATATGGTCCTTCATAAACAGGGCTTGTTCCGCGCCGGAGCGCTTTTCCTGCGCTAAAATGGAAAGTTTCGTGCGCGAAACGGACGCCAAGGCCATTTCGTAAGCGGCCAGCAAGGCGTTTAAAATAAGCATTAAAATAATAATAAGTATCGTCATATTTCATATATAGTGTAGCAAAAAAGCAGGGGGGCAAAGGCAACTACTCCGTTTGTCTCCTTGACAATTTGCCCCGCAGGGTTTATTCTTATTAACAGGGGGTTATAGATGAAAAAGACATTTTTAGTTTCGGGGATGACCTGCTCCGCTTGCCAAGCACACGTGGAAAAGGCCGTCTCGCACGTGCCCGGGGTTCACTCGGCGGTTGTAAATTTATTGCAAAATACCTTGTATGTGGATTACGACGAAGATAAATTAGGCCCGGCGGAAATTGTATCTGCCGTCCGTCAGGCGGGGTACGATGTGCCTGGCGAAAAAAAGGCGGATTCCACGCCACAGGCTTTGGCGAAGGAACAGGCTGCCGCTTTAAAGGCGCGCTTTTGGCTTTCGCTCTTGTTTTTGGCTCCCCTAATGTATGTTTCTATGGGGCATATGGCGGGGGGCTTATTGCCGGATGTTATTACGCATAATCCGGGTATTTTTGTTTTGGCGCAATTTTTACTGGTGCTCCCGGTGCTGTTTTTAAACCGCAAGTTTTTCACACGCGGGCTAAAACAACTCTTTTTAGGCGCGCCCAATATGGATAGTTTGGTGGCGCTTGGTTCCGGTGCGGCCGTTATCAGCGGGGTGTGGACGCTTTTTAAGGTGCTGTATTTAATGCAACCCGGTGATTGGACCGCCGCCTTTGACGCATCAGGCAATTTGTATTTTGAATCCGCCGCAATGATTTTAACCTTGGTTACCTTGGGCAAATGGTTAGAAGCGCGGGCCAAGGTCAAAACGTCCGATGCTATTTCCGCCTTGGTGCGGTTGTTGCCCGGCCAGGCAACGGTGCTGCGCCGCGGGAAAGAGGTACAAATCCCCGTAGAGGGCATTATTCCGGGGGATATATTGGTGGTTCGCACGGGCGAGCGCATTGGCGCAGACGGCGAAATTACCCAAGGCGGCGGTGCGGTGGATGAGTCCGCCTTGACGGGCGAGAGTGTGCCGCAGGATAAAATCACGGGGCAGACTGTTTCCGCCGGAACGCTTTTAACAAGTGGTTATTTGCAGGCGCGCGTGCTTCGCACGGGCAAGGATACCACTCTTTCGCAAATTATTACCTTGGTGGAAGCGGCTTCGGGCAGTAAGGCTCCTATTTCGCGCTTGACGGACCGCGTGAGCGCGGTGTTTGTACCGGCAGTATTGGGGATAGCCTTGCTTACCTTTGGCGTGTGGCTGTTTAGCGGGGCGGGCGTGTCATTTGCGTTGTCTGCGGCTATTTCGGTATTGGTTATTTCCTGCCCGTGTGCGTTGGGGCTGGCTACGCCCACGGCTATTATGGTGGGCACGGGTACGGCGGCGCGCAACGGAATTTTAGTCAAAAGTGCGGCTGTGTTGGAGCGCGCGCATAAAGTTACTACGGTGGTGTTGGATAAAACGGGTACGGTTACCACGGGGCAAATGCAGGTGGCTGGAACAAAACCCGGAGCGGGCGTTAGCGAGGCAGATTTAATCAGCCAAGCCGCCACGCTGGAACAGTATTCCCAGCACCCGTTTGCGCGGGCGTTGGTGGAATATGCCCAAAAGGGGAAGATATCCCTTTTGCAAGGTGAGGAGTTTGCCTTAGAGCCGGGATGCGGCGTATCGGCCCGGGTGTCCGGCGAAATTTTGCGCGGGGGCAATTTAAAGTGGCTCAACGTTTGCGGCATACAAGTGCCTAACGGGGATGAACTATCCGCCAAAGCCGCGCAAGGTGGAAAAACGCCTATCTTTTTTGCGCGCGGGCAGCAGTATTTGGGGTCGGTGTTGTATGCAGACACTTTAAAACCCACGGCGGCGGAAACGGTGGCGCAGTTAAAGCAAAAGGGGCTTAAAGTTGTGCTTTTAACGGGCGATAACGAACTAACCGCGCGCGAAGTGGCCCGCCAAACGGGCATTGAAACCGTTATTGCGGGCGTAATGCCGCAGGACAAGGAGTCCGTCATCCGTGGCTTGCAGGAAGCGGGCGAAGTCGTCGCAATGGTGGGCGACGGCGTAAATGACGCCCCGGCCTTGGTGCGGGCGGATGTGGGTATTTCGTTTGGCACGGGGACGGATGTGGCGGTAGAGTCGGCCGATATGGTACTATTAAAGGGTAACCTCACGGGCGTGGCGACCGCCTTGGAATTAAGCCGGGCGGTTATCAAAAACATAAAGGAAAACCTGTTTTGGGCGTTCTTTTATAACGTGTTGGGTATTCCGCTGGCGGCGGGTGTTTTGTATGGGCCGCTGGGGTGGAAATTAAACCCGATGGTAGCCGCGGCGGCGATGAGTTTTAGTTCGGTGTGTGTGGTGTCAAACGCGTTAAGACTGCGCTTTTTTAAACCGACAGATGTGAAAAATAAACAGACGAAAGGGGAAAACCGTATGCGTAAAACATTAATTATTGAAGGGATGGTTTGCGGCCATTGCGCCGCGCGCGTAGAACGCGCCTTAAACGCGCTTCCGGGTGTGGAAGCACGCGTAAACTTGGGCAAAAAAATGGCGGTGGTGGAATCGGCTACCGCGCTGGACGAAGAAGCCCTCAAAAAAGTAGTGCAAGATGCCGGGTACGAAGTTGTTTCTATCCAATAAACGCTTGCTAATAACATTAAAGGCCGGGTGGCTATAAGCGCCCGGCCTTTATAATTGATAAAATAAAACTAGATACCCCACAAGGAGATTTTACCCTATGAGCCATTTTGGTTTTGTAAAAGTAGCGGCGGGCGTGCCGCTTGTAAAAGTAGCCGATACGGCCTATAACGCCGCACAACTGGAACATTTGATTAACGAAGCCGCCCAACAGGGCGTGCGCGTGCTGGCGTTTCCCGAATTATGCGTAACGGGATATACCTGTGGGGATTTGTTTTTAAAGATGCTTTTGGCGCAGGCCGCCGAGCGGGTGCTGGGGGCGCTTTTGCGCCGTACAGAAGGGCTTGATATTATTTTTATGGTGGGGATGCCCGTCCAAGCGGATAACCTTTTATTAAATGCGGCGGTGGTGTGTTACCGCGGCGAAATTTTGGGCGTAGTGCCGAAAACCTATTTGCCCAATTATAAAGAATTTTACGAACAACGCTGGTTCACGTCTGCCTTGGAGTGGGGCGGAAATGAAGTAACCTTGTGCGGGGTGCCAGTGCCGGCGGGGACGGATTTATTGTTTGAAGCGGGCGGGATGAAATTCGGCGTAGAAATTTGCGAAGATTTATGGGCCGTAATTCCGTCGTCCTCCCGCTTGGCCTTGCAGGGGGCGGACGTGATTTTCAATTTATCCGCCAGCAACGCTTTAACGGGCAAACACGCCTATGTGCGTGAACTGGTCGGCCAGCAATCGGCGCGCTGTTTATGTGGGTATGTGTATGCTTCGTGCGGGTTTGGCGAGTCCACTACCGACGTGGTGTTTGGCTCCAATGCACTTATTTACGAAAACGGCACCCCGTTGGCGTTTTCGGAGCGGTTTTCCACAGAGGCACAACTTGTGTCGGCCGAAATTGATGTGGAGCGATTGCGTGCCGAACGGTTGATAAACACTACTTACCGCACGGACAGCGCCTACGAAACTGCAGACCCTTATGAACTGATTGAATCGGGCCAGCCCGTTTTACCTATTACGCATTTGGAGCGGTTTGTGTCGCCGACGCCCTTTGTTCCGCGCGGCAGCCGATTAGACGAAAACTGCCAGGAAATTTTTAATATTCAGGTAATGGGACTAGCAACGCGTATCAAAAATGCACACGCCCAAACGGCGGTACTCGGCATTTCCGGCGGGTTGGATTCCACCTTGGCCTTGCTGGTGTGCGCGAAAACCTTTGATAAACTTGGCCTGCCCCGCGCGGGAATTATCGGCGTAACAATGCCGGGCTTTGGCACGACGGACAGAACCTACCAGAACGCGCTGACGCTGATGAAGAGTTTAGGCATTACACAAAGAGAGGTAAGTATTAAAAAAGCGTGCGAACAACACTTTGCCGATATCGGCCACGACGCCAAGGTAAAGGACGTTACGTACGAAAATACCCAAGCGCGCGAACGCACTCAAATTTTGATGGATATTGCTAACCAGACGGGCGGTATGGTCATTGGTACGGGCGATTTGTCCGAATTGGCGCTCGGGTGGGCCACGTATAACGGCGACCATATGTCTATGTATGGGGTTAATGCCGGCGTGCCCAAAACCTTGGTGCGTTCGCTGGTGGTATGGGCGGCCCAGCACGAAACGGACAAACAAACACAGTCCGTTTTGCAGGATATTGCGGTCACACCGATTAGCCCCGAACTGTTGCCCGCTGACGAACAGGGAAAAATTGCGCAGAAAACGGAAGATTTGGTGGGGCCGTATGAGTTGCACGATTTCTTTTTGTTCTATTTCCTGCGTTATGGGTTTTCGCCCGCTAAAATTTACTTTTTGGCCCGCCAAGCCTTTGCCAAAAAGTTTGATTCGGCAACCATAAAGAAATGGCTCAAAGTATTTTTCCGCCGCTTCTTTGCCCAGCAGTTTAAACGCTCCTGCCTGCCTGACGGTCCCAAAGTGGGCTCCGTGGCGCTCTCTCCGCGCGGGGATTGGCGTATGCCTAGCGACGCGAGCGCGGATGTGTGGCTAGCCGAAGTGGAAAACCTGCGCTAATGCCTTTTGATATACACAAAAAAGCCCCGGGATTTTTACCCCGGGGCTTTTTGCTAATCGTTTAAGAAACTCTTACCAAATTTAAGGGACGGCAATTTAAAGTAGTCCGCTATCGTTTGGCCGATGTCGGCGTAAGTGTCGCGCCCGCCGAGGAATGCCGGTTTTACATTGGGCCCGAACATAATCACCGGGACGTGTTCGCGCGTGTGGTCGGTGCCCTTGTAGGTGGGGTCGCACCCGTGGTCGGCGGTGATAAAGGCGATGTCGCCTTCCTTCATTTGCGCGGCCAGTTCGGGCAGGCGTTTATCAAAATATTCCAAGCCGCCCGCGTATCCGGCTACATCGCGGCGGTGGCCCCAAGTCATATCAAAATCCACAAAGTTGGTAAACGTCAGGCTGAAATCGGGCGCGTTTTTGGCTTCTTCCAAGGTTACGTTCCAAAGTTCCTCCAAGCCCGCGGCCTTTACCGCGCGGGTAATGCCTTGCTTGGCGAAAATATCCGAAATTTTGCCTACGGAAATCACCGCGCCGCCCGCGTTTTTGATTTCGTCCAATACCGTCGTCATCGGCGGTTTGACGGAATAGTCGTGGCGGTTTTTGGTGCGTTTAAATTCGCCCTTCTTTTCGCCCTCAAACGGGCGGGCAATCACGCGCGCAATGTTGTACGGCGCCACGTGTTTAAAGGCAATTTCGCACAGTTTGTATAAGCGGTCCAAGCCGAAGTGCTTTTCGTGCGCGGCGATTTGGAACACGCTGTCTGCGGATGTATAGCAAATGGGTTTGCCCGTTTTGATATGTTCTTCGCCCAGTTCGTCAATAATCACCGTACCGCTGGCGGCCTTATCGCCCAAAATACCGGGCAAGCCCGCTTCGTCGCAAATCTTTTTGATAAGTTCAGCCGGGAAAGACGGATAATCCGGCTTGAAATAGCCCCACTCAAACTGCACGGGCGAACCTGCCATTTCCCAATGGCCGGACGAGGTGTCCTTGCCGTGGCTGATTTCCCGCATAAAACCGTACTTGGAGGGTAAATCAACTTTTGCCCCGTCCTGCGCGCCTGCTTGCGGTGCGTGGCCCGTGGAGGCTTCGGCCGCTTTTAACAAGCCGAGTTTTGCCAAATTGGGTACTTTTAACCCGCCTTGCGCGGCGGCAATGTGGCCTAATGTATCGGCGCCGCTGTCGCCGAATTTGGCGGCGTCTTCCGCTCCGCCGATGCCAAAAGAGTCCATCATCAAAATAATTGCACGTCCTTTTTGAGCCATAAAATATACCTCCAAGACTTTTCTTTTATTATACCCAAAAAAGGCCGAGCCGTCTAACCCTCTTTTGGGCGCAGAAGACGGCGCAAAATGATATAGTATATAGGAAAGAAAGGGGGAGTATATGAAACAAGCCTATATCAATATGCGGAATTTTTGGTTGGACGTAAAAAATTTGGAAAACCGTAAGGGCGTGATTGAAATCGGCCCGGATGAAATTTCCGTCGCCGGGATTGAAATGGCGTTTTTGGACGGAGCGGAAACCAAACATTTGTTCTTGGCGACCAATTCGCTGGGCGACAGCAGTTTGTATTTTGAAAACAACAGCAAAAGCGGTTTGGGCGGCGTAATCGGCGGGCACGGGCACGAAGCCCTGCAAGAAGCCGCTGCGCGGATGTTGGCCCACGCCAGCAAATTAACGGGTAAAATGACGGCCTTGCCCGTAGGAAGCGAAATGCCCGCACCGTCTTCGCCCGCTATGGTGCGGCTATTTGCGGTGTCTAAAAAGAAACTTTTTCACATTGAAATTGCGGAAGTGGAATTGCGCAAGCCGGAGAACGATTTTTATCCGTTCTTTGCTTATTCCCAGCAAACCTTGGGGTTCTTCCGCCAGCAGGAAACCGCCGCTTCTGCCAAAGAAGCCCACTCGTAAACAGATTTATTCCGCAACAAAAAGCCGCCTCCTTACGGGCGGCTTTTTACATTAGGGACAATTTATTTTTTCATCTATTATATACAGCGGGCGTTGCTTTACTTCCATAAACGTACGGCCTAAATATTCGCCGATGACGCCCAAGGAAATAAGTTGCACCCCGCTGAAAAACAAAATCGCCACCATTAAAGAGGAATACCCGCTAACGGGGTTGCCAAAGAAGATTTTTTTGGCGGCCACCCACAGCGCGTATAAAAACGCGAAGAGCGAAACCGAAAAGCCGAAATACGTCCACAGCCGCAAAGGGAGCGTGGTGGACGCCGTTAAGCCTTCCAGCGCAAAGTTCCACAGCCGCCAATAGTTCCATTTGGTTTTGCCCGCTTGGCGCGCTTGGCGCACAAAGGGCACAGATGCCGCCTTAAAGCCCACCCAATTAAAGAGCCCCTTCATAAAGCGCTCCCGCTCCGGCAAGGTAAGCAATGCCTGCAAAACGCGCTGGCTGATGAGACGGCAGTCCCCGGTGTTTTCGGGCATTGGGCGGGTGGAAATAAAATTGTAGAACTTATAAAAAGCCTTTGCGCTAATGCGCTTTATCCAAGCGTCCGTTTGACGGTTTTGGCGGGTGCCATAGACTACCTCGTAGCCTTCCTTAAATTTTTCCAAAAACGCGGGGATGAGTTCTGGCGGGTCCTGCAAGTCCGCATCCATTACAATAGCCGCATCCGCTTGGGCGGCTTCGGTCAGCCCGGCGGTCAGCGCGGCTTCTTTGCCAAAATTGCGCGAAAGAGATATTACCTTTACGCGTTTATTGCGGTTGGACAAATCTTTTAAATAGGACAGGGTACCGTCCGTGCTTCCGTCATTTACAAAAATGTATTCAAACTGAAAGCCGTTTTCCTTTTGCAAAACGGATTCTACGGCCTGCCAAAAAACGGGCAGGGCTTCTTGTTCGTTATAGGCGGGAACGATTAACGCTATTTTCATACAGAGATTATAGTATTTTTGGGCCTAAAAAATGTGCGGATTTATCCCGGTAAAATTCCGCAGAATTGATATAATAAATTATGCAGGTTTTGACCTGCGGGGGGACGTTATTAAAAAGATTTCGTTTCGTTTTTTTATTTTGCTGTTTTTGGCCGCCGCCAGCGTGATAGCGGCTGGCGTGGTGTTTTATTGGCAGCAAGTAAGCGAAATCTTGGCCGCGGACGTAAAACTAAATGTAGCCGCCGCCGGTAAAGAAGCCGCGAGCGACTTTGACCGCGTGATTCAAACCGATGAACAGGTGTTAGAGTCCTTGGCTCTTACGGTGCAGGATGCTTACCCGTGGGCGGATTCGTCGCACTTGACCGATTTTTTACAACGCCAAACCAACCATAACTATTTTAAACTCTTGGGCGTAATTACGCCGGATAAAAAACTTTATTTGTCGTCCCCTCGCAACTTTACCGCCGCCTTTGTGGCCGACATTTCAGCGCGCACCTTGGAGCAGGGCAAATACCTTTCTGTACGCCAGGCGGACCCGTTGGACGGCACGGACGTATTGGTGCAGTCGGTTGCGCTTTACAAAAACGGCCGCCCGCTGGGCACCTTGTTTGCCTTGCAAAACCCCAGCCGCTATCAGCCGCTTCTTACCTTGTCTGCTATGGGGGACAAAGGCTCGTCTATGATTGTGGAGCGCGACGGCACCTTGGTGCTCTCCCCGCGCAAAGTAGGGTTTAGCAATATTTTTACCCAATTAGATAAAACCGCCTCAGCCGATAATACTACCCTGCCAGCGGATTTGCGCCGGACGGTGCAAGGCGGGAAAAGTGCGCTGGTTAGCGCTTCGTTGGGTGGCAGTACGCGGTTTTTGTACTTTATCCCTTTGGAGCGCAACGGGTGGTATATGGTGTCCTCCTTGCCTACGCAGTTTGTGGAGGAACGGGCCCAGCATTTGGCGATATTATCGCTTATTTTGTTTGCTTCCGTATTTGCGATTTTCTTTTCCCTTATCTTTTACATTTTGCATATGCGCGCGTACAGCAACCGCCAGTTGTTTGCCACGGCGTTTGTGGATAATTTGACGGGCGCCGATAACTTTAACCGTATGTGCGAAATATTCCCCCAAAAGTTGGCGGAATTGCACGGGCGGGCGGCGTTAGTCATTTTTGATATCAATAAATTTAAGGTCATTAACGATTTGCACGGCTACGAACGCGGCAACCAAGTATTACAGCGCATTGCACAGGTAGTGCGCGAAAACGTATCGCCCGAGGAGTGCTTCTGCCGTTTGTCTGCCGATAATTTTATCTTACTGTTAAAATATACGGACCGCCGTTCCTTTTTGGCACGTTTAAATGCGCTTAATACGCAGTTGCGCCGCGATTGCACGGTGGAAGATTCCTGCCTGATGATTGATATTGCGTTTGGCGTGTATGAAATCAAAGAGGACATCCCCTTTTATATTATGTTGGACCGCGCGCATTTGGCGTTGGAAAAAGCCAAGAAAATGTCCTTTGATAAGTGCGAATTTTACGACGAAGCAGACCGCAACCGTATTGTGGCGGAAAAACAGATTGAAAACACAATGGAAGCGGCCCTTAACCACGGTGATTTTGCCGTGTATTTACAGCCTAAGTGCGATTTTGCCACCGGGGAAATGCGCGGGGCGGAAGCCTTGGTCCGTTGGACGGGCGCGGGCGGAAAAATTGTCCGTCCGGATGATTTTATCCCGATTTTTGAGAAAAACGGTTTTATATTGCGCTTGGATATGTTTATCTTGGAAGAAGTGGCGCGCCTGCTGGCGGCTTGGAAGATTAAGGGCCTTAAACAGGTGCCGATAGCCGTCAATTTTTCCCGCCTGCACCTAAACGATTCCCGCTATATCCCCCAAATGCTACGCTTGGTGAACAAGTACGGCGTGCCGCACGAACTGATTGAGGTGGAACTGACGGAGAGCGTAATTTTTAATAACTTGGACCACGCACAAAACATCATCCGCCAACTGCACGGCAACGGTTTTTCCGTGGCAATGGACGACTTCGGCTCCGGGTATTCTTCCTTAAATGTGCTGAAAGAATTACAGTTTGACAGCATCAAACTGGATAAGGAATTTTTGCGCGGTTTTGAACATAACCCGCACGCCCAAAAAGTGATTGAAGGGGCGGTGGCAATGATTAAAACGCTGGATATTAAAATTGTGGCCGAAGGCGTGGAAACCCGCGAACAGGCGGACTTTTTGCAATCCATCGGCTGTAACCTGGCGCAAGGCTACCTTTTTGCCAAACCCCTTACAGTTGCCGACTTTGAAAAACGGCTAAATAAATAGCGACTAACCTGCCGGCAAAGCCCTCCCAAAAACAGGGACGGAAATCCTTTTCCGTACGCGTTAAATTGCTATAATACAAATTGATGACGCCCGAAGAAAAAGCACGTCAATTAATAGACGAAAAACTGCACGCCGCAGGCTGGATTATCCAAGACCGCAAAAATTTTAACCGTTTTGCGGGGCTTGGCGTGGCCTGCCGGGAGTTTTTAATGCAGGATGGCACGGAGGCTGATTATTTGCTTTTTATTGACGGCAAAGCCGCGGGCGTAATTGAAGCCAAAAAAGCCGACATCCCGTTAAGCGGCATAGAAAGCCAATCCGCCGGGTATAGTTGCCATTTGCCGGATTTTGTGGCGCACTATCAAATGCCGCTCCCGTTTGTGTACGAAAGCAACGGCGGCGAAACCTTTTTCACGGACGCGCGGGACCCGCACCCACAGGCCCGGCAGGTGTTCAGTTTTCACCAGCCGCAAACGCTCAAAAACACCTTGGACGCCGGGACCTCTCTGCGCGAAAGGTTGCAGCATTTCCCGCCGCTTGAAAAAGGTTCCTTGCGCGCTTGCCAGTTTGACGCTATTACCCGTTTGGAAAAATCCCTATCGGCGGGCCGTCCGCGCGCCCTTATCCAACTGGCCACCGGTGCGGGCAAAACTTATACCGCCTGTAATTTTACGTATCGGCTGTTAAAATTTGCCAAAGCCAAGCGCGTGCTTTTTTTGGTGGACCGCAATAACTTGGGCCGCCAAACTTATAAAGAGTTCCAAAATTTCCGCCCGTCGGACGATAACCGCCCGTTTACGGACTTATATACCGTCCAACACTTGCAAACTAATGCCATTAACCAAGATACCGAGGTCGTCATCACCACGATTCAGCGGCTGTATTCTATGTTAAAAGGCGAAGCGGAATTTAACGAAATAAACGAAGAAATGTCCGCCTATGAAGCGCCCGCCCTATCCAAGGTGCAGGTGGATTATAACCCCGTCATACCGCCGGAATTTTTTGATTTTATCATCACGGACGAGTGCCACCGCAGTATTTACGGTTTGTGGCGGCAAGTGCTGGAATATTTTGATTCCTTTTTAATAGGCCTTACGGCCACGCCGTCCAAGCAAACCTTGGGCTACTTCAACCAGAATTTGGTGGCGGAATACCCCTATGAACGCTCGGTAGCGGATAACGTAAATGTAGGGTACGATATTTTCCGCATTAAAACCGCCATTTCTGATAAAGGCGGCAAGGTGGAGGCGGGCTATACAATCCCCAAGATAGACAAGCGCACCCGCCACAAAATTTACGAAACATTGGACGACGACCTTGTTTATAACCCCAATCAGTTGGACCGTTCCGTCGTGTCGCTGAACCAAATCCGCACGGTGTTACAGGCGTACAAGCAGAACCTTTTTACCACTTTGTTCCCGGAGCGCGAGCCCACCTGGGTGCCCAAAACGCTGATTTTCGCCAAGGACGATAACCACGCCGAAAACATCGTGCGTATCGCGCGCGAAGTGTTTGAGCAGGGCAATGAATTTTGCAAAAAAATTACCTATAATGTTTCGGGCGTTAAGCCGGAAGAACTGATTAAAGAGTTTCGCACCAGTCCGCAGTTCCGCATAGCGGTTACGGTGGATATGATAGCCACCGGAACGGATATCAAACCGTTGGAAGTGATTATCTTTATGCGCGATGTACACTCCGAACTGTATTACGAGCAAATGAAAGGCCGCGGCGTGCGCACGATTCCCATTACCGACTTAAAGGCCGTTACGCCCAACGCCATTTGCAAATCCAAATTTATTTTGATTGATGCCGTGGGCGTAACCGAGAGCCAAAAGTCCGTTCCGCCGCCGTTGGAGCGCAAAAAGGGCGTGCCGTTCAAAACTTTACTGGAACAAGTGGGCCTTGGCAAACAAGATGACGCTACCTTATCTTCCGTGGCGGCGCGTTTGGCGGCGCTGGATAGAGCCTTGGAAGATAAGCCGCAGAAAAAAGCCAAGGTAAAGCAAATCTGCGGGCTCACGCTACAAGAACTGGCCAACAACCTGTTGGACGCCACCGACGCCGACAAACAGGCCGTGCAAACACCCGCCGAGCAGGAAGCCACGCGGGAGCGCGCTATCCGCCCGTTTGCGAGCCCGGTCCTGCGGGACTTTTGTTTGAACACCGCCAAAAACTCCTATTTGTATATAGACGATATTTCGCCCGATGAGGTGCTTTCTTTTACGCCCGTATCGGATAACGCGGGCGAAATCTTGGCCGATTTGCAAACCTTTATAGAAACCCATAAAGACGAACTGGCCGCCCTGTCTATCATTTACCACCGCTCCTATGGCAAACAGCGGCTGAATTACGAGGGTATAAAGGAACTGTCGGAAGCGCTGGTGAGCAACGCGCCGTCTTTATCCGTGCCCGTGCTGTGGGGTGCGTTTATGAAAGTGAACCCCGGCAAAGTAGCCAAAGTAAAATCGCCGGATAAAATGCTGACGAACGTAATTCAGGTTATCCGTTTTGCCCTCCACCAAGACAGCGAACTAAAACCCTTTGACACCGTAGCCACCCAACGCTATAACCTGTGGTTGGGACGTATGAAAAAGCGCGGCCTGGTATTCTCGGCCGAGCAGACCAACTGGCTAAACGAAATCCGGGATTATATTATTTCCAACGCGTCTATCTCCTCCGCGGATTTACAGCAAGACCCGGTTTTGTCCGACAAAGGCGGCCTGTTAAAGGCCCGCCAAGTATTTGCCGGGCTGGACCTGCCCCACTTGCTAACAGACCTAAACACCACCCTGCTAGGTGCCGATAACGAAATAGGAGAATAAAATGTGGATGTTTGGGAACATAATATATTGGTAAACACAAATATTGAGGAAAAAAATGATTAATGAGGCTCTTGTAACTATTTTATCTACATTTGTAGGCGCGTGGCTTGCTTATAAATGGGGAGAACGAACTCAAAAAGGCATAGAACAACGGGCTTGTGAAGCAGAAATAAAAAAAGATAGAGAAAACAAAACTTGGCAACTGAACTATCTAAACACTTTTTTATATACGCACATCACGGCTTTTATTGAACTATTTCAGCATTTACAAGTGCGGTTAGAAATATTAAACAAATTATCCGCAGGGCAACAATGCTCTGAAAATGATATCGCAAAGATTCTCAGTCCTATTGCAGATTATCAAATCGACTTTCCACTAAATACAAATGAACTATTATTTGTAGCGGACGATACGGATTTTATTAAAGGGTTGGCTTTTACTAAAACTTATTTAACAAACTATTATAATGCGATTCAGATGCTTAACAATGATTTACCGCAGATACAAACTCTTTATATGTCCCACCACTTAACAACAGAAATTGTTAAAACTTTTGAACAAAAAAATAAATATGTAATTGAAGAGGTAGCCTGGACTATCTGCACGTTCCATAGGACATTGCAGATTGCAAAAGAATATAATAAAAAACACGACAAATTGCCGTTAAATGAAATAAAAGAATTTACACAAGAAGAACAAGAAACGATTAAAACAGTTACTAGTATTCGGCAATCTATTGTAGTAGCATTGCACAAGAAAAAATAAGATTTTCCATAAGGTAAAAAAATGAAAAGAAATTGGGTTATTACCGCATTTAACCTTGTTGTAGAAAAATTTGTATCTGGGGGAGCGTTTCCAAAACAATACCAAGGAAAGAAAGACGGCTATTACCCCTTTGCCAAAGTTGCGGATATTTCTAAGTTATACCGGCAAGGATATAAGAATATAGAATCTGCTGCAAATTTTATTACACAAACAGAGCAAAAAGAACTTAAAACACCAATATTCCCTATTAATACCATTGTTTTTCCTAAAATCGGAGAGGCACTGAAAAATAATTATAGATTAATAACAAATAAACCTATGCTTTTTGATAATAATGTTATGGGTATTATTGTTAATCAGAATAAAGCAGTTGTAACATATATATATTATTTTTTACTTACACAAGATTTTGGAAAATTATCGGTAGCGACAACGGTTCCTTCCGTTCGCAGTGCAGATATTGGCAATTTACAAATTCCGGTGCCACCGATGGCGGAGCAGAGAAGGATTGTGCGGAAAATTGAGGAGTTGTTCGGCGTGATTGATAGGGATATCCAGCGTTTGACCGATACACTGGAACAACTTTCCCAGTTCCGCCAAAGCGTCCTTCAACAAGCCTTTTCCGGCAAACTCTATAAAACCACAAATTGGCAAAAGTGCAAACTGGCAGATATTGCTGATATTAATCCGAGTACACCTATACCCAAACTGTCAGATACAACCAAAATTCCTTTTTTACCAATGACTGCTGTTCAAGAAGAATCTTTGCTCTATAAAGAGCAAACTGCATTATTTGGAAAGGTGAAAAAGGGCTATACGAAATTTAAAAATGGTGATATTTTATTTGCAAAAATTACCCCGTGTATGGAGAACGGAAAAGCTTGTATTGTGCATAATTTAACTCTTGGTATAGGTTTTGGTTTTACGGAGTTTCACATTTTACGTTGCTCCAACAAATTAATTTCTGAATTCTTATATTATTTTATTTCTCAAAAATCTTTTCGGGCACAGGCGAAAGCGGCTATGTCTGGAGCCGTAGGGCAACAAAGGGTTCCTGTTTCCTTTTTAAAAGAACTGCTCTTTTCTCTCCCCACTCTCCCCGAACAGCAAAAAATTGTGGACGAGATAGAAAAGGCCTTCCACGCGGCCGACCAAGTGCAAAAGGCTGTGCAAAACGCACTGGAAGAGGCCAAAAAACTCAAACAAAGCATTTTGAAAAAGGCCTTTGCGGGCGAACTGGTGCCGCAGGACCCCAACGATAAACCCGTAGATTTAACCCCACTTAAAGGAAAAACCAAATGACCGAAACCACCCTTATCAATAAAGTTTGGAATTATGCCACCATTATGAAAGACGCCGGGCTCAGTTATACCGACTACGTCCGGCAACTGACCTATTTGCTCTTTTTAAAAATGGATTACGAGCGCGAAACCTTGCTCGGCGAGGGCTCTATCGTGCCTGCCGCCTACCGCTGGGATACTCTTTTGTCCCGCTCCGGGGCGGACCTGGAAGAGCATTACTCCAAATCCCTGGAAACTTTGTCCAAAGAAAAGGGCATTATCGGCACGATTTTCCGCCGCGCCAAAAACGAAATTACCGAGCCCGCCAAATTAAAACAACTGATTGCCCTTATCAACAAAGAAACTTGGCTCGCGCTGGATATGGACGTAAAAGGCGCCATTTACGAGGGACTTTTGCAAAAGAACGCCACCGAAACCAAGGCGGGCGCGGGGCAATACTTTACGCCGAGGCCGCTCATCCGCGCAATGGTGGAAGTAATGCGGCCCACGCCGGAAATGTCGGTAGTGGACCCGGCGTGCGGTACGGGCGGGTTCTTGCTTGCCGCGTTTGACTATATGAAAACCCAATCGCGCGACTGCACGGTATTAAAAGAACTCCGCACGAATAAACTCCACGGCAACGACATCACTCCGCTCGTCGTCAACCTGTGCGCAATGAACCTATATCTGCACGGCATTGGGGACGGAAAATGCCCCATTGAGGAAAAGGACTCCCTGATGAGCGCCGGAACCACCCGCTATGATATGTGCCTGACCAATCCCCCGTTCGGCAAAAAGAGTTCCACCACCATTGTAGGCGAGGACGGCACGCTGAAAAAGGAGCGCGAAAACTACGAGCGGGAAGACTTTATCGCCACGACCTCCAACAAGCAAATTAACTTTTTACAGCATATTATGACGATTCTTAAAACGCCCGGCTATGCCGCTGTGGTGGTGCCGGACAATGTGCTTTTTGAGGGCGGCGCGGGCGAAAAAGTGCGCAAACGCCTGCTTAACGAATTCAACCTGCATACCATTTTGCGCCTGCCGACGGGGATTTTTTACGCACAGGGCGTAAAGGCGAACGTGATTTTCTTTGAAAAACACCCGCCCCTAAAATCCGGCCACCGCACGCAGGATATTTGGGTATACGACTTGCGGACCAATATGAATTTAACCTTGGTGGAGAATTCCCTGTCCGACGAGCATTTGAAGGATTTTGTAAAATGCTACCACGCCGAGGACCGCACCAAACGGGTGGAAACGGAACGCTTTAAAAAGTTTACTTACGACGAACTGATTAAACGTGATAAAACGAACCTGGATATTATTTGGTTAAAAGATGACAGTTTAAAAGAATTAGAAAATTTGCCTGAGCCGGAAATTTTGCTAAAAGATATCGTCAAAAATTTAAAAGGTTGTCTATCTGATTTGGAAGCGTTGGAAAAAAGTTATGAAAATTGATGAAACTCTTGTCCAAAGAAATACAGAACATTTGCGTGCTGTTTATGAAGCTAAAATTAAGGAGTTTCGTAAAAAAATAGAAGTCTTGCATGATAAATTTAACAAGCGAGCGCAAGATCGTATTTTTAAGACGAGGTACGAGACCACTTTTGGGCTTTTTCTATCGGAATATATTTTTAAGCTGCCTGTGTGTACATTGGAATCTTCTATTGATAAAGTTTTGTTGAATGCCCGTAGGTTATGCGAAGCATTTATCACCGTAAAGTACTTTAATCAACAAAATGACTTTGAGAAAATGGTGGCATATTGCGATCGGGATAGAATGGAGTATTTGGAGGGTTGTTTAGCCCGAACAGAAGCAGATGAAAAACTATTTTTTGAACTGAAAAATATGCCAGATATGAATCAGCCTAATCGGGATGAACTAGCAAAGCTAAAGCAGAAATATGAGGAAAAACCAGCTAAAATGCCTAATATAAATACAATGGCGCAGAGTGTTGGGTTGAAGAAAGAATACGACTATTTTTATAAGTTTTCATCCAAGCTGTTGCATTTTTGTCCATTTAGTTTGAATGGGGACTCCCATTTTGAGGTACCCGTTCATAAGATAATATTTTTAATGCGCATAGAGCGTTATCTGGAAAAAATCAAAGAAGAATTAGATATCGTTTATCAAAAAACTAAACTAACAAACTAAAAATTAAATTTCGCTAGTTAAATTTTGGCCTAAAAGATGCTTTTATACTTTTTAGGTCTTTTCTTTGGCCTGTTTAGCCCTAACCCAATCAGTATATGACGAGTTTCTTTTTCCCCTAAACAACAAATCCCCGACGAGAGCCGGGGATAAATACGCTAAAATACAATTAAAAATTCCCGTCTTAGGTTCGACGGGAAAATAAATGGGGTGGTGTCCACTTGCGGCTACCTAGTTGCTATTGCTTCCCCGTCTAAAAGATAGTTTTTCTGTTCCGGCAAACAGGGAATATCTTTATGTGGCGG